>TARA_B110000977_G_scaffold201781_1_pt1 | contig 16706 bp, 12 predicted proteins | sample TARA_B110000977 | Tara Oceans TARA_B110000977 (sample SAMEA4397798) | marine metagenome | biome: Polar Biome; feature: [SRF] surface water layer (ENVO:00010504); material: water (ENVO:00002006), including particulate matter (ENVO:01000060) such as... | depth 5 m | reverse complement strand
ACGCGTTACGTATATCCCCAGACTGTTGCCCATACAAAAGACTGACTTTTATTTCCAAAATCCTGCAGAACCTGGCGCCGTACTTCAAGTTCAACCCGCCGACGCCGTTTTTCAAAACCGACTCCGCCGTGACCGCGGCGCTTCACTTCCAGCAAGGCCTTCAGTTCATTCTGAACGAGTTCTCCATCGGGATTTGCGCCGGCGGAACCTGCACCGGCCCCGTCCTGGGGTTCCAGCAAGACGTGTACTTCGGCGTGGACATGGTGGCCGTCGCGGCGGCTAAAAACATCGACGTCATGGGCGACCAGTGCTTCCGCGGCCCCACGACCCTGTCCACCAACTTCGTGGATTGGGACTACCCCGCTTCCACGAAACAGGAGTGCGCGATTGACGCCACGGGCGGTTCCTTCGCCATGGGCGCCTACATCCAGGTGCCCGCCCCGCAACTTTCGCTGGTGATGTCGTCGTGGGCCGGGAACATCGTGGCTGAAATCGCCGACTTCAAAATGCAAAACGCAGTGGGCACCGACGACATGCTCATGACCGAGGTGTTCCACTCCTGCAAATCAGGAGATGGGGGGGTGCCCTTGACGCCGTGCCCGAAAGTGTGCGCGTAAGGGGCACACGGCGACGGACAGAATGCACCGTGCCAACCGAAACGCACTCACTCGACGTACTGTTAACTGTGTACCATACTCACTTAGTTTATTAAAACGCGAGAGGCGAAAGAGCCTTCACGCAAGCGTGACGCATTACCTTGTTTGTTTTTTATATGCATTATATACTATCAACTATCATATCACCCGCGGAGCGCGAATATCGTCCGCTAAAAAGTTTGATTGGTGATCGCAAAACGTGCGATCAAATTGCGATTGACGTAGACGGTGCCGTAGACAGTTCCCATAAAAGTGTTGAACGCATTCTGTAAGAGCCCCGAACTCCCCAACACCCCCCACACCTCGGCGCGCACTCCACACGAGTACGCTCGACGATGTATGCCTCGGCCGACGGCCAGCGAGCGATGCCGCGATGAACGCGGCGACGACTGGCGGCGATACCCAGCCTTTGATGGCGCCTGGCTCCCCTACGCGCCGCGGGTTTTCCAAGTTCGCGTCGCCGATCTGGGGGAATGGGATTTTCCTCGGCCTGGCCAGCGCTGTGCTGCTGGGCGTGGCGACCCTCACTCCCGACGGTGTGTTTTCCACGGTTTTCTTGACGGACACCTCCGACCTGGGGTGCGGCGCCACGAACTGGGATTGCTGGAAACGCGAGGGGAAGAAGGTTAGCGGTCTGCAAAACGAGGTTTCGAACTAGCAAAACCACGCGAGGAATTTGCAAAACAGCGTCGATTCTTTAAACCGCTAAGTCGCGGACAAGAACAACCAAATCAACGCCAGGGTCCGCGAGCTGAACTCGGTGAAGAACTTGAAATCGCTTTCAGACTTGAAGAACAACGGGATCATTCCGGCCGCGGTTAAAAACGCAATCGCGGACATCATGGACGGCGTCGTTGGGTTGAAGAGCGACGCCGCCGATTTGGTCAAGGATGTTTTGCAAACGCAAAGCGTGGTGGGGGACATCGTCACATCCGCCGGTGACCTCGTGGACGCCGTCGCGAGTGCCCCCGAGAATCTGTTCCAGCACATTCTGGATAAAGTAATTCCCACGGACCTGCGACGCTGGTGAAGATGTTGAAGGTTCCCGATTTCACGGCAGGGGCGTCCCCGTCGCTTGGCGCCGCGATGCCCCAGATTTTGCACCCCAGCAACCATCCGTGCTTCGTTCTGCGACTCGCGCATCCTTGGGCTTAGCCGCTTTGATGGCGAGGAGGAGCTATCTATCGAGTCCGGCTCCGAGCACCACGTGCGTTTAGTGCAACACGCGGAGGCGCGACTCGGAGGCTCGGACGACGGCGCATGCATGCCGGTTGAGATTCCCGTGTTTTCCGAGTTTCACCGGTTGACGAAATACAAAATGCCGTGGCCCGAGAAACTGGCGAACAACACGTGGGCGCCTGATGCGATGAGCATTTCGCTACCCGCGTTCAAGTTCAACACGTGTATCAATGCCGGGTTTCAGTTACCACTACACGCGGCGTAAGGGTTGGTGGACGCGTTTGTTATTCCTTCGGCGGTACTATCCAAGCAGCGATCTACGTCGGGTTCGATGCGGTGCAGAAAGTAAAGCCGGAACACATCCAAGCGGTTTCCCAGGAAGCGGCAGGCAAACTCCAGTGCATCTCAGGCGTGGTGGACCACCTCACGAACCTGGTGGACAAGGTTGGCGATACCGTAGGATCGGAAAGGCGGCTTTTAAGCTCGTCGGCGGCGGTTGAGTGCATTGCTTCGCTGGGCGTGGCGCCGGACGACGCGACCCCCTCCGCCCTTTCCGACCCGAACTCCCAACTGCTGCGCCAGCTTCGCGCTGCGCACGACGCGTACATGGAAGAGGTTATGCAGTCGGTTTTGGAATCCGTATCGCTGCTGCAACACGTGTTTATGCGCTCCGATCTCGGCGCTGTGGGCGCGGACGGGAAACTCACGGACCACGTCGGGCACGACGTCGCCGCGCGTCTCGGATTTGACATGGACGAGTCCAGAGACAGGTTCGAGTTGGCATTGAGGGAAATGAGCAAAGTGCACTTCTGCGTGACGGTGAAGCGGAAGATGACTTTCCAGGCTGGCATTAAAGTCACCAGCGGCTTGTTCAGACACGGCGACTTGATGGATATCTTTGACCCGAGCGGAAAGCTCTCAGCGTTCTCCTCCACCGCGGAGATTGGCATCCCCAGCGTACCCATCGTGCAGGTGTACACGGGAATCGACATGGGGTTCAAGTTGCCTTTTTACTTCCAAGCCGAATGCGGGCGAGTACCAATTCAAAGTGCAAGTCGTGAACTAAGCGTTTTTTGGCATTCTGGACGGCAAAGCTGGGTCGCGGATTTATGACCCGGTCACGACAGTGGAGAACTCTATTTCCGGTTCCGTGGGCGCGAGCCTTCAGGTGGGCGCACAAGCTGCTTTAAACGAATACACCACCGGGATCTGCGTTTTGTTCTTGTGCACCGGTCTGAGTTTGAAGTTACAGCAAAACGTGTACGTTGGATTCGACGTCCTGGCGGGCGCCGCGGCCGGCGATACGGACTGTGTGGACGGAACCAACCAGCTCAGCACCACATTCACGGATTGGGACTACTCCCCCTCCACGAAGGAGCGATTCACGCTTCAAAAAGGCGGGTCGTTCCTGTTCGGCGGGTACATGCAAATGCCGCGACTGGCGATTTCAATGGTCATGACCACCTCACTAGGCACGGAAGGACCGGATTACGACAAACCGTGGCAGGATTTTGAAATGGAAAAAGCGCTGTACGGCGACGGCGCAGTGGAAAACACGTTCCTCATGCCTCTGTTCGAACCAATGTGCGATGGGAGTGGGATCAAGTTGTCATCCTACGCGTCGTCGAATTTGGGCGCGGAGGTTAAGGATACGTGCGTCCCCACGAAAATGACCATCAACGACGTAACGCTGTTAATCGATACCGCCATGACCGGTACGTTCGGCGAATACGACTTGATCGCGCCCAACCCCCCGCCGCCGTCGCCCCCGCCGTCGCCATGGGAGGTGGTGCAAGCGCAGATGCAAAAAGAGGCGTTTGAGGCGTACCAAGAGGCTCAAGTAGAGGCTCAAAAGGCCAAAGCAAAAGCTATGAAGAAGAAAGCTAAAAGAAATTTGGCTGAGTAACACACGCGTTTGTGTACCCTGAACTCGCGGTGGCGCCGGCGGACTTCGCTCCGGAGGAATAATAATACTGTTTTTTTGTTTGTTTGTAAAACGCGACAGGCGAAAGAGCCTTCACGAAAGCATGACGCGTTAACTTGTTTTTTTAATATGCATTATACTATACTAACGCGTAATTATACTATACCAACTATGTCTATGAAGTCAAGAGTACTCAAACCATCACACTGTGGCGATCGTCGACTGAAACTGCCTCGCTTTGATTGTTTTCACCCACCCTCTCCGCTTCCAAAATTTCCACGAAACACGCGCCGTTTCCGAGAATCATCGACAGTATCCACAGGTACTGCACCGGCGCCAGCATCTGGTCCCCCTCGTCCAAACGGTACGCCAAAAACCCCCATGCAACCGTCACAGGGACCATTAAACCGAACAACCCAAACAACACGTTCCGCTTCCACTGCATTCCTTTTTTGAACAACTGGCTCAGCGCGTAGTTATTGTGACTACTCATTCCATCGCGACTACTCACTCCCATTCCCGGGGTACTCGCGTCGCTCGAACCGTACCCCACGATGGCGCCCATCGCGGCTTGCGTCAAGTACACGTTGTACACCCCAAACAGAAAAAAGAAAAAAGCCGCCATGGCGTGAATCGCGGGCCCGGGGTCCGGGTCACCGAGGGACACGCACACCACTAGCAACAGAAGAGGCGTGGCGATTAACGAGAGGGGTTCCATTTTCCGTAAATGAGGAATTACAGGTCGTGGAGTGAAACTCGAGTTGTCGTCATTCATCGGCGCTTCGTTTAGACTCCCGGCTGCGTTCCCATTCGCAACTGTACCACCGGCTGTATCAACGTGATACCCTCGCTCCTGCCACGCCAAATCCGCCAGCTGTTGCAACGCCCTGTGCGACAGCAGAATGGTTACGAACCAAAGCGGCGCGCACGGGATGCCGAAAAACAAAAACACGCCTCTTTCGGGGAACAAGATCCCGGAGTACGAAACCACGGGCGCGGCATCGCTTCGTTCGTCGCATTCGTTCGTTTCCCTGGATCCCCAGCTCCCTTCGCACGCCTCGCGCTGCGCGTCCTCGCCTCGAGCGATTAGAAACGTGCCGAGCGATGCGATGACGAAGACACACGTCCACGCCGCGGCGACCAAAGGAACTTTGCTAGTTCGTCGCCCAAGGGTGCGGTCCACGAGCGGAAGAACTTTCGACGTTAGCCATCCCCCGTCCGTCGCGGGTTCACAGGAGCACGACCGCGAAATCGTACCGACGCCGCCGGAACCAAACGCTGGGCTCGGAGGAGCGCCAGCGCACGGCCCCCGTGGTCCTCAATGGAACTTGCAGGTGCGGGTGGACAGATTAAGAAAATTACAGCGACTCTGTCACTGTGTCGACGTTTACGTGTCGGTGTCGTGACGTCCCGCTGCTCGTTCGTCGCCATCGTTCGTGGCGCCACGACGTTGGTCACGGTATTTCGTGACCCGCGTCACGAATCAACGCATGTCCCGGTTCGTGTACGGCTCGCTTATGGCCCCTGAGGTTCAACAAGCGCTGCTGGGCCGCGTGCCGGAAACCCACGAAGCGACGGTCACAGGGTTCGCGCGCGTATCGATTCGCAACAGATGGTACCCCGGCCTGGTTCGCGTACCGGACGAGCCCGACTCCACAGTGAACGGTTTGTTACTCTCAGGGATGACAAACCGGGAGCTCGCGGTGCTTGACTGGTTCGAGGACGAGGCGTACGTGGCGCAAACGGTGGAGGTTACGTGCAGTCGGGAAGGAACGATGGGTGATGACAATGAGAGATGTGAGATTGAAACCGAAAAAGAAAAAACCGAAAACAAAATCGCCGCCGCGTACGTGTGGGACGACGCTTCACAAATAGAAAAGGAAACGGAGTGGAGGTACGACTTGTTCCGGGATAACCGCCTCAGTGAATACGTCGTGATGTGCGCAGAGTTCCGGGAAGACCTAAAAAACAACGAGCTACCGGGAGAAGAGTGATAACGAATAAAACACGTACTTTGTGATACAAAAAATCATAAACAATCTACTCCCCCGCGTCCCCGGACTTCCACCCCCCTGTCCCCAAACCCAGGCTGGCGAATCGATCCTCCAACCGAGACGCGCACGGCAGTGATGCTACCCTTGAATACGAAACGTCGCGTGCACACTCCCCAGTTCCGCGGGTCTGTCTCCGCGCCGTTTCGAAATGTTCCACGAATCCGCCCACGCCGCGCGGGCCGTCGTCAAAGCGTTTTTCGAAACGCGCCGCGTGACTGTTTGCCCATACAGAAAGATTGTGTGACGGTTTGTGTTCTGCGTCATGTGAGCTGGCAATAAACGTACCGTCATACGTACCGTCATAATCACTGTCAACCGCACCGTCCATACGCATGGAATCAAAAAGCGCGTTGACTCGGCTGCTCGTTCGGCTCGCCGGCTTTCCCGAGACTTTCGAAAGGTTGTTCGGCCCCGGAGCCGACGGCACTTCCACGTTTTCTGAATCATAACTCAACACGCAATCTCCTGAGGGCTCCGTGAAGGAAATGCCGGGGAGGTGCATCGGGGGCTGTCCCCGGTTTACTTCCACCTTTCTAAAATGGGCTCGAGCAGACTGTTTGCCCATACCCCTGGGTTGCGGGTTATTGATTTTCTTTCCCGAAACGTTTAACTCATCGATACTCTTCTTACCGGGCGACCGCATGGCGAAGGAAAGCCGGTGCTGCTTGTTGCTTTTGGGCGAGTGTTGGGGTTTTTTTTGTGACACGCCAGTCGTGTCAATTTCATCACTCCTTGAATCGTTCGTCAAAACGCGTTTCAAGCCAATCGGTATGGGCAAACAGTCGTGCGACGCGTCGACCTCGTTGTCGAAATCCCGGTGACCGTTTTGATCAAACGCTAACACACGACGCGCGGGTTCCTGACTGTTTGCCCACACCAGGTTTTCTGAATCCTCCTCCACGGTGGGTAGAACTGTGGGTTCGGAATCCACACGCACGGTTCGGGGCGCGGTTTGTGTTGAGTGGGGCATGGGTGAGGGGCCACATTCGATGACGTTCAATTGTCCTTTTGCCAAATCATTCGCCAAATATTTTTTTTCATTCTTCAGCCAAGCGCCTCGCCGCGGCGCCCGCCCGTCGTGCGCGGGGATTCCGCAAAACACAATCTTCCCCTCGCTTTGCGGTGTTTGGGTAGGTGGTCGGTAATTCCCTGCCCTCGGCGCGGGGGTGTGCCACTGCGCGTGCGGGTCAGAGTCGTGTAAAGTTTGATTGTCTCGATTGAGACCTCCGTCCACAGTCATTTTCTGCACAGCGCCGTTCGAATGCGATTGCGATGTGTCTCGGAACACGCGCGGCTGCGGCGTGAACCCACTTGACGCGCCGGGCTTCGGTCGGACAGGTACCGGCGTAGCGAACACGAAGTTTCCGTTGTTTCGAAGGGGACCCGACGATTGATTCACACCATCTGCGGTGGTGTACGACAGTACCCCATGAGCCTCCCCGTCGCGGGTGAACGCGGGGGTGAACATGATTCACGACCACGACCGGGTCGGTGTCACTGCGACGTACGCAACGATGCCGTGTACACCCGCAAACACGTCACACCACAAACCCTCTCTCCGCGCCAAATCGAATCAAATGCAGCGGACCAAGAGGCACGTCACGTAGTGTTGCACCGCGCCGTTGGTGTGCCGCGCGACATCGATCGGTCCTAGGCTGTAGCTTTGCCAAAAAGAAACGCCAACAGCTATTTTCCATTTGGCCATGCGTGGTCTGGCTGTTCGGTGGAACCATTGGGTCTAATAACAATTTATGTCACCATGTGGAACTAGCTATTTTCAGGATTTCAGCCGGCCGCCGCCAAGCTCTGTCGCTTTTCGATCGCTTGTCTCCCTCAACTCTCCCTGTCCGCCACACTCCGAGACGCACGCTGCGTGCGACTGCGACTGACTGTCCGTGTCGAGTCACTTCACGGCTTTCGCGTCAGTTGAGCGGAACGTACCTGACTACTAAGCCATAGGACACACAGCTCACACCATGGGCTACGTCGTGGGCCCCGATGGTTTGTCCGTGCAAGATCCGGACGCGCTGGATGCGTCCACGTTGACCCCCCTGTCGCCGGAGGTGATTTCACGACAAGCAACGATCAACATAGGTACGTTGTTGGCGTGATTGACGCAGCATTAACTCAGAGATCAGAGATACCGATACTGCCACCGCACGACACACTAGACACGATCGCTAGGGTTCATTTTTCAATCTGTGCTGTTTTGCTTTTCCCTCGTGACTGTTTGCCCACCGGGAAACACAAACATGACATGATTTTTTCTTTCATTGATCCATTCATTCATCTGTTAACCCTCCCCCCCCCAACCCACCAGGTACGATCGGCCACGTAGCTCACGGCAAGTCCACCGTTGTGAAGGCTATTTCCGGTGTCCAGACCGTACGGTTCAAGAACGAGTTGGAGCGTAACATCACGATCAAGCTGGGTTACGCCAACGCGAAGATATATAAATGCGAAGACGAAAAGTGTCCAAGGCCATCGTGTTACAGAGCCTACGGGTCTACTATGCCTGACAGCCCCCAGTGCGAAGTCCCCGGGTTCCAGAACAAGAAGATGGAGCTTGTGAGGCACGTGTCGTTCGTGGATTGCCCGGGCCACGACATTTTGATGGCCACCATGTTGAACGGCGCAGCGGTGATGGATGGAGCGCTGTTGTTAATCGCCGGAAATGAATCCTGCCCGCAACCGCAAACCTCCGAACACTTAGCGGCGGTTGAGATCATGCGTTTGAAGCACATTATTATTTTACAAAATAAAATCGATTTAGTCCAAGAGAACGCGGCGGCGAACCAGTACGATGCGATTGTGAAGTTCATTCAAGGCACGATTGCGGACGGCGCGCCGGTGATTCCAATTTCCGCGCAGCTTAAATATAACATCGACGTCGTGTGCGAGTACATTTGCAAGAAGATTCCGGTACCGAAACGCGACTTCATTTCGCCGTGCCACATGATTGTTATTCGCTCGTTCGACGTTAACAAGCCCGGGGCGGAGGTGGACGACATTCAGGGGGGGGTTGCTGGTGGAAGTATCTTACAGGGTGTGTTGCGCGTGGGACAGGAGATTGAAGTCCGACCCGGCATTGTCTCGAAAGACGCTGAGGGCAAGATCAAGTGCACCCCCATCTCGTCCCGAATCGTGTCTCTGTTCGCCGAACAGAACCAGCTGAAGTACGCGGTGCCTGGTGGTTTGATTGGGGTTGGTACTACGGTTGACCCTACGTTGACCCGGGCGGACAGACTTGTGGGGCAAGTCTTGGGCGAGGTCGGCAAGTTGCCCAAGGTGTTTACTGAATTGGAAGTTAACTTCTTTTTGTTGCGGCGATTGTTGGGGGTTAGGACTCAAGGAAGTGAAAAGCAAGGCAAGGTTGCGAAGCTCTCGAAAGCCGAGGTGTTGATGCTGAACATCGGGTCGATGTGTACCGGCGCTCGGGTTGTGGCGGTGAAGAGCGACTTGGCCAAGCTTCAGCTCACCTCGCCGGTGTGCACCAAAGAAGGCGAAAAGGTTGCGCTCTCCAGGCGCGTCGAGAAGCACTGGCGCCTAATTGGCTGGGGGCAGATCCAAGCGGGGGTGACGCTGGATTAATCTTTTCAAAAGGGTCGATCAGAGAGTGGTGTGAGTAGCGCGGGAATGTGTGGTGCGCATTAGGGGCGACGCGCAGTGATGTAGTGTCACGTTCATTCGAAACACTCAAAGGCGAAGAGCTATTTTTTCACACTTTCTCAATAAGTCTTTCGCGATTCATCCACCGAAGCTTTCTCAGCAGTTCTTGGCACTCTTCCGTTGCGTGAATTGTCACCGCGTCGCGTGCACTCCAGGTCACATCACCGCGCACACGCGTGTCTTTTCACTCCGCTGCGCAGTAGAATCGACGCGTGCGTGGGTACCATTCCCTGTGTACGCGCGCGCGACGTTGCCGGACCGCAAGGCGAGGCCACTCGATTGGTCATTAAGCGCGTGTGGACGGTAAATTGTGCACCCACTGTGCCCAAGAACCCCGGCAGAATCGGCGGGGTGCCTAGCAAACCCTTCTTGGCTTCACGCGCGCGTTCCTTCACCCCGACGCGCCCGCCGCTCCTCCGCGCGTGCCGGTTTCGACGATGATGGACTTCGAGTCGCAAGCGGTGCCCTCGTCGCGAGACCCCGCGCCACACGACGTGCCGCGCGACGGCATTGACCGCGCCACCGGGTTGTCGCCTGACGAGAATCGAGACGCACCCGCGGCCGCCCCTGTTGTGCCCCCCGCGAAGCGCGCGCGCACGGTGGCTACCGAGCGAGTTAAGTCTTTCGACGGCGCGAAGCAGTTCATCGCGCAGTTGCGGGAAGCAGAAGAGGGAAGAGAGGAGGAGGCGGAGGAGGGAAGAGAGGAGCCTGCCACCGTTGGCGGAAATCACGAAACCGCCAATGCGGTGGGCAAAGAGGCCCTGGACGAAGCAGCGATTAATGAAGCAGCGCAGCAAAATGTATCACTTCAGCGCGTCGAGGAGGAGAACCTGGGCGGCGCCGCGAACGGCCACACCGACCCTTCCCAACCCGCACCCCCGTCCTCTATCCTCATCGGCAACCTTGATGCGTTCGAGGAGGATGCGATTCACGTGTTATCGGGGTTGTTCGAAGAGGAAACCATGAGCCAAGCCTTGAGTGACGCGAACAACGGGTTGGCAAGCACAAAAAAACGAAGAAGCTCCGTGAGCAAGCCCAGCGGGAGCAAGGGTGCTGAGGGGGGTTCGAACCGGGGCGGGAGAGGAGTTTCCACAAATGGTAAAGCATCAGAACTAATTGTCCCTATACCTAGCACCTCCGGCGAGGGCCCATCCGGCTCAAGAAAAGCCGCCGACCACCGACGGTTACTAAAATCCTACATGAAGGCTTTGTTCCGGCACTTGAAGCTTCCGGTTGATGGGAAACCGGCGGAGAGCGCGACTTACCGCGACCGGATCAACTCAGCGCTGTGTTTCTGGTTCGGGAACACGTTCGTGCCTGGGAAAACGACTGTGGAGTGCAACGCGCCCAAGATTGTATGCGCGCTGGTGTATTTAGCTACCTACGGCAGGGTAACTATCCAACCGGACGACGTTCGGCAAATTTTACGAAAAGGTTTGAACGCGAAAAACGCCAATTACACCGTGGACGAGGGTGAGTTGAAACGGTTAGGGGTTTCCATATGCGAAATCAAGGGGTTATTCACTGGTGCGTCCCGTGTGGAGAAAGGGTTCCCTCGAGGCCTGCCGCTTCACCTTCCGGACCTGGATGCGTTGCCCAAGCCGGTGGGGGGGGTGAAAGGCGGTCTGGGTAAAGCGAAGGGTGACGGAAAGGACGAACTTGTTTTACCTAAGTCCTCAAAAGATCCTACGTCGAAGCCCTCCAAAGAGACTTCGACTTCGCTGAAGAAAACCGAAAAGGAGTTGGCACTGCCTTCCGTCGAGCCTCCGGATGAAGGGCTAGGTGAGTCCGGCGGTACCGGGCCAACCGTGAAACACAAAAGCAAAACGCACGCCGCGTTTAAAACCCCCGGCGGCGACAGAGGAAAAGACGACGCGCGCGTGCCGTCGTCGGGGTCTCCTTTATTTTCGCCGGTGGGCGGTGTGACCGCGGCGTTCGCGGCGGCGGCGCTGATGCCGGAGCACGGCGATCGGTCTGCAGTAGTGGCTGATTTCGTGCAGAAGTTCATAGAGCCCGCGTTGCACGCATTGGACCAATACCCGGCGGAGACGCAACTTGAGATGCTTAACTGCGCGCAAGGCGCTTTTGTGAAGCGAGCCGCTGGGCTGGCGAAAGAATCGCACAGAGCCGCGGCGGCGGACCGTGAGCTTGCGGGGGGTACAGATGACGTGCCGGCTGCCACAGGGCGCGGGAAAAGGGCGAGGGGGGGGAAGAAGTGAGGGGTGGGGGTGACTTGTGAGACGAAGGGGTGATGTGCTGTTGACAGCATTTAATAAACGTATTTTTAGATTTGAGAAATTTCAGCATGAGGGAAAGTTGTTCAGCCGCCGCCGCTCATTCACCTCTCGCCGCCTTCCAGCACGTGTCCCTTCCTCGTCTCACTCCTGCCTGCGCCCTCGCTGCGCTTTGTGTTCCGGAGCCCCACCTCCCAGGACCGCGCGTGATGTCGGGCTGGCTCGCCGCGCTGAAGGTGGACACCCCCTCTGTTCCTGTCGCGTCCGCCCCGCAAGTCGAGGTTGGAAAAACCAAAGTCGTGGTGGATGCGAACGCCATCGTGAAGGGCCTTCGTCTTGAGCGCCTGGCGGAGGAAGCGGTGACGATTCCCGAAGTGCTAAAAGAAATCAAAGACAAACAGGCCAGGCACACGCTCGCGACCTTGCCGTTCGAGCTGCATGTAAGGGATCCCGATGCGGAATCCATCCAAGCGGTGCGGAGGTTCGCGCGTCTCACAGGCGACCTCGGCGCTTTATCAGATCCCGACATTAGGTGCATCGCGTTGCACTACATGCTGGAACGTGAGGCGCACGGCTTGAGTGCGGTAAGAACAGAACCCCCCCCCTTAGTGCTTTCCAAGCACAAGCACAGCAAAGGAAACAAACAACCAGGGTGGGACTACGTTGAGGATGAAAGCGAGTGGGCGGAGCTGGATGCTATGAATCTAGAGGCGGAGAGGAACACGGCGGAAGTGGAAAAGAGAATGGCCAGCGCTACGTTTGAACCAGAACCCGAGAAACCCCAGAAGCTTCCTCCCACAGCTATATTAGCCTTAGAGATGAAGGAGCGCTTGGAGAAGAAACGGTTGAAGGAGAAGGAAACGAAGGAGCTGCTTGCGGGTGTGGGGGATGATGGAAATGAGAACGAAAATGAAAACGAAAACGAAGACTCGGAAGAATCGGAAGATGACGACGACGGGTGGTCGCAGAACGTTTCCAGGACGACGCGCATTCGCCGGGCGAAAAGAGCAGCTCAAAAAGCAGAGGAACAAGAACGGGTTGCGACAGAATCATTAGAAAAAGAAGCTTCGACTTCCGCGAGTGAGCAATTAGTCGCGGGCGCCGAGAAAACTTCCAACGAAGAAACAGACGCTGTTGAAAAGGATCGGTACGAAAAATCACAGCAAGACCAAGACACATCGGCGGCATTTTTCCGAGGCGATTTGAAAGGTGAGGGTTTACCCGATGAACACGATGAAACGGGTGAATCTTCAGGGTCGGAGTCTGAGTCTGAGTCTGATACCGAACCCGTCGAATCAACAATCACGAGCGCCACGGCGGATTACGCGATGCAGAACGTGTTGCTCCAGATGAACTTAAAATTAGTAACCCCGGACGGGATGCGGATAAGCGAGTTGAAACGGTGGGTGTTGCGGTGTCACGCTTGTGGAACGATTTCAAAAGAAACCACCAGAGTGTTCTGCAGCAAGTGCGGCAACGCGACTTTGCAGAAAGTGCAGCACACCGTGAGTCCGGATGGAGCAGAACAGTTTGGTGTCCGCAGAAAACACAAAATCCGAGGCACGCGGTTCTCAGTGCCAGCCCCCAAGGGCGGACGGAAAGAGAAAGCCCCCATTCTACGCGAAGACCAGCTGATAGGCATGCGAAAAGTGAAAAACAAAGATGACACGGATGTGTTCGCCGCGGAGTACAACGAAGAAAGCTTCGCGGGTTCGTCTAGGGGCAATCAACCCGGCACGGCTCATTTATATCATCAAAGAGATTTAATGGAGCAAGGCGGGTTTCCCAAAAAGAACCCGAATGAGAGGAGATTTGTGAGAACCAATAGGCGACGGAAGTAGGGGGGGGTTCGTCTGGTCGTTTTGTTATCAATATGGACTAACAATATAATTTCCACTGCTACACACATAGATACACGACCTATCTCCCTATCTCTTCTTCTCAGTTGACTCTTTAATCGGGCTGCCGTACTTGAAGCGTCCGAGTTTTGTTTTCGGTCTTTGAGGGACAACGGAAACATCCGCGATGTGAATGAGGTGATGCAACGACGTGTACGGTCGACCTCGGGATCGGGGTTTATTGATGTGTCCATCTCCTTCAGGTAAATACACCCTTGTGTGCCACGCGGGTTTCTTTCGGCTTAATTTTTCACTTCTCGCTCTTAACTCGTGTAAATCAGCGTTCCGTAACGGGTTCTTCTTCCCCTCTAGGCTTTTAATTTCTCGAAACGCGCCGCTCGATTCAAAGGAATTTTTAATGTCGCGCGTCCACAACGCCCGGTCCTCGACTGGTCGGACTGGCTTGTATCCAGGCGGGCTTGGGTACGGGTCCGGTAGGGTTCTCGAATCCACCGTGCTCGTAGGAGACACCTCCGTGGAGCCTCCTGGTGAGTCATCTGATCCGGAGGAATCCGTGGGCGAGGTTGGGGACGAGGTTGGCGTGGATTGCGACGCGTCAGAGGAGGAAGGCGACGATTCACTTTCTTCCTCTGATTCACCATCCTCTTCGCCGGATCCACCTGACGACTTGGCTGACGGTGTACCGGGTAGCGCTGTATCAGGTAGCGTGTCTCCAGCATTCGTGCCTTCCAGCGAATTCGCCTCCAACGCCAAACGCGCCGCCCCCGCCTCCGCCTCTTCCTTCGCCGCTCTCGCCGCTCGTTTGGCTTCCTTCTTTTCAAGTTTCTCCTGTAATACCTTCTCCTCAGCTTCCCGTTGCGCCTTCTCCCCCCCAAGGGGTAACGCAGACGACCGCCACGTCTTTTGGTCATCAAGCCTCCAGAAGTCAGGCCCGAACCGCCCGACGTGCTGCCCTCTGTCCGACCAGAGGTGCGCCGCCGCGTCCTCACCCCCGGACGCAAAAAACAAACCCACGCCCTCGACTGCAAACCAAGTCAACGTCTGCACGCATGTCCGGCTCTCGTGCGCCTGCCAGTACCCCAAGCACTCCACCGAACTGCGGTCAAGTACATTCTTATCATCAGAAGCATTTGTAACACCATTTGCAACATCCCCAGTGACCGCTTGGTGCATGGCATCCACCGCATCTCCAACGTCAAACAAACGCACGCGACCGACGCTGTCGCCCGTGATGAGTTTCGTGCCACACTCACTCACCGCGATTGATAGAAGGGATTCCCCAGGTCTGTGTCCGGCGTCGAAGTCCATTGCGAGTCTGCCATCTTTAACGTCCCAGCAACGCACATGTCCATCAGCGTGCCCCACGAACAGAAACGTGTGCGGCAGCCCGGTGCCGTGAAGTAGGGTGTGGAACTTGTCGCGTCTGGTTTTCACGAAAGCGACGCACTCCGCCGCTCTATGGGCTATAGCCTCGTGGTCCGACCCCGACCCGTCCGCGTCAATATCTCCAGAAGTGTCTCGGTCACTTGGTAGTGACGGAGCCACCAATCTATGCCGTCTTTCCCCCATATCAGACCAAACAAAAACATCCCCGGAAAAGTCCCCCGTCGCGATCACCGTGGATTCGTCGTTCGCGCAACAGCACAAAATATCGTACCCGTGCCCCGTCATCAGCCGCCGCGGAAGCTCCACGCTAACGTCGTGCGTGTCGTCCCACAAACTCACGGCTCGGTTCCACCCCACCGCTGCGAACCGCAGGTCAGAAGACTCACCAATAGTACACACCCCGGTGACTTTTTGAGTCTCCAGGCGGTCCTTCGCGGGTAAAGGTTTATCCCGCGCGGCGATTGATTTATTTTCCCTGTCCTCCTTCGCGACAACTTCCTTGACCAAGTCTTTGCACAACGCGCCGTTGGCGATGTTCCACGCCCTGACACCTCCGTCGCCGCCGCCGATCACTATACGACGTCCGCGTCCATCCAAGCACGCGGAACTCAAATTAGCAACCGTAGGCGCTTTTAGCGCGTCGCTCACGCCGCCCGCGGAGAGCGCCTCCGCGAGCGCGTCGTCGCCGTTCTCGTCGTCGTCGTTGTTCGTGCCGTCGCCGTTCAACGCCACATCGTTGTCCGCGTTGAACCTGAAAACTCTGCCTCCGTCGTGCACGTCCCAGACGCAAACTACTGCGTCCTCGTCCGCGGTCACGACTCTTTGGAACGCGGTTGAGAACGACGTGCTTACCACGCTCGTGGCGTGAGCGTCATCATAACCTCTTATATTAGTGCTCAACGCCCAGACTTTGGGTTGCACCGCCGCGGTGATCAAGCTTCGTCGCTTCGGATCGAAACACACACCGCCGATTTGATTCTCAGGGTGGTACTCCATCGTGTCCGTGAACGTTTGGAGACAACGTTTTGATTTCAAGTCCCAAACTTTAACCGTTTTTAAAGAGTCGATCGAGATGAGCTGGTTTTCGTTTTCCACAGGTAACACTTGTAACACGCTGGCTTGGTGTCCTTGAATCTGGCCTAAAGGGCCTTCGGAGAGGACAGCCCAGAGCTTGATTGTCATGTCATCCGAGGCGGTGAACAGGGTTTTCAAGGATTCACTCCATGAAATCGCGTTAACCGCCTTTAAGTGGCCGTTCTTCACAAACCGTCGCCGCACTTGTCCACCGTTTTCGATGCTGATTAACGCGGTGCTTCCGTCGCTGCTCCCAGTAGCCAAGCAGTTCTCGCTCCCCACGTAGCATATACAACTCACCCAGTGTCCCTTGTGGACCCCCTGCGAGGTCCACGGCTTTTCGAACCGCACCGCACACCCCGGGCGTTCCGCTTTTTCGCCATCCGTGGTGTCTATTACCTTTAGAAAGTGAACGTTGCCGCCGACGTCGCCCACGGCGAGGTGGTCCACGTCCCGCGCGTGCGGCGCGGCTCGCTTGCCTCCTGCCCAGCCCGTAATGCACAGCGGGGCGTCTTTCAAAGCTCGGTACGCACCCGATTGAGTCCAATTTTTAGGGTCAAACACGCGTACGGACCGGTCAAAACACGCCACCGCCAGTCGACCCGTGATGGGCGCCTCCACCGCGGCGTTCAGGTACCCGACGCCGGTTTCCACTTTCTTTTGCAATTGGA
>TARA_B110000977_G_scaffold84695_1_pt1 | contig 16767 bp, 22 predicted proteins | sample TARA_B110000977 | Tara Oceans TARA_B110000977 (sample SAMEA4397798) | marine metagenome | biome: Polar Biome; feature: [SRF] surface water layer (ENVO:00010504); material: water (ENVO:00002006), including particulate matter (ENVO:01000060) such as... | depth 5 m | reverse complement strand
TTAGACGGTTTGTAGCACCAATCAAAATTACCGACGGATCTCGTGAAATAATTCCATCCATATATGTAAGCATTTGTGTTTTAATGCCAGTTATGAAAGATTGATCGAATACAGAACGTTCGCCAAATATACCATCTATTTCATCTATAAATATTACACATGGTTTTATTTTTTCCGCAAGTGTAAATACAGCCTTGATCATTTTTGCACTTTCACCAAACATTTTTTGTTCTATGTAACTTTGATCGAATAACAAAAAAGATTTGTTCATCTTCTTACATAAAGCTTTCACAAGCAATGTTTTACCGGTTCCTGGAGGACCATGAAGTATAAATCCATTTGGAGGTTTCATGTCATGTTTTTTCTCATTATTTAAAGGATTAATTATCAATTTTTCTAGCAATTGTTTAGCATTTTGATGTCCTTGTACATCTTCAAATTTTGTGTCGATGTTGACAGCATCAATCACATTTGAATGGACTATTTTTTCATGCGAAGTCAATTCCAAACTACCTGTATATTCAGCACATTCGTTATCAACATTATAATTCATAAGTTGCATTGCGATATAGTATGTTAAAAAACTCCCAAAGCACATTAATATTATTCTTTCATAGAATGATCGAGAGAACATAATTATCCTTTTTTTTTAGTTTACACTTCTAAACATTAAGTTTGTTTATTGGTTGGAAAAAAAATTGTTTATATTAAATAATGTCGGCACACGATTTACAAGGTTTCGATAACAATCATTTTGCGTCATTTTCAAGACAATCAGATGATACCAAGGTCGAACAACTACCAAGTGTTCCAATAGACGATGTTTTACCCAAAGTTGACGAATCCATACAAAAAAAAGTTCAATTTGATGATGAAAAAGTTGATGAATCGTTGCATTCTATTCTCCCCGAGGAACCTAAGGAAGAAACAAAAATTGATGTATTTCAACAATTATGTGAAATGTGCACTGATAATTGGTATTTTTTCGTAGCGATAATAATCCTCCTTTTGGCTTTTCTTTACTCACGGTACTACTGATTTGTACTTCCAAACCCTTCCTCCCCACGAGATGTCATATCAAGCGTGTCTGCTTCTTCAGGAGTCATGTGAATCCATTGTCGCGGAATTAGCTGTACAAGTTTACAGGGAAGAATGATGTCTTCTGCATCCCGATCAACCTTTCGTAGAGGAACAATTATATCTCCACGATAATTTTGATCAATAATTCCAACAGAGTTGGCTAGCATATAGCCTTGTTTGCTTATCGAACTCCGTGGCACTAGATCAAAATAGTATCCATGTGGCGGTTCCACTTGAATACAAGTAGAAAAAAAGTCCACGTCTCCAACAGTTTTAATTTTCTCCACAAGAGTTAAATCGAATCCACTATCACTTCCATGAGCACGAGAAGGTGTTACTGCATTTGAATCTGATTTTTTAAACCTGAATTGTAGATTGTACATTGGTAGCGATGAAAGATTATAAGTGTAAATATCAGTACCTTTGTTCAACCAAATGACCAGGTCAAGGGCATCAGTGCTATACCATTTGACCTGAAATTTATAATCCGTCCCTTCGTTCAGTGTGTACGAGTCAATTGTAGAAATCTCGCAAGTTTGTCTGGAAAATTCTCCAAGAGTAGTGGCCTCGTCTTCACTCACACACAGAATATATGCAATCAGTTGCTGACAATCATATTCGACTCGTAGTCTATTGTAAAATTCTCCCTTCATTTAGTATTTTTAAAACTGTTATATTTAAGTAAAAAAAACCAAATTTATATCAAATCTTATTTATTCCTCAATTTGCGAGACATTGGACCCACGTTTTTATTTGTTATATAAGACCATATAACTTTACACCACGAAGTATGATAATCAAGCGAGTTGTAGTGATCGTGCGCAATTTGATGAACTAAAGGCAATTTACTCCCAGGGACTTTCGGAAAGTCGTGATGTTCATTGTGATAACCAACATTATACGTTAGTTTGTTTAATATTCCATAATAGGAATACGTATTTTGACTACGGTTTTCAAATAAAACATAATGTTCGGACAGAAAATGACCCGCAATTGGGTGCAAACCACTGCCTAAAAATGCAGAAAGTAGCAAATATATATACGATTTGTAAGAAAAATTGTGTATGAATATATAATTTGTAGTACAAATAAATAACACATTTATGTAGTCGTGAGCGGTCCAAGGCATTGGAAACAAAAGCATAGGACGAATTGCATATGCAATTATCTGACATAATAACCACACAGATTTACGAAAAGTATTATTGCCAATGAATTGTATTTCCCAATTCGATGGTAGATCCATATCCTTCATGTATACCCCTTCATGTGTATGATGCATAAGATGATATTTACCAAAAAAAGAGCTGTACGGAATACCAATGGGAATATTAAGTATCAAACTATAAATTCTATTCTGTAATGGCGTCTCGAAGACGTGATTGTGGCATAATTCATGATTCGCCAAAAAAATGTTTTGTGATAACGTTCCACCTATAAAGTAAGCGATTAACAAGAATTTCCAAACAGGAAAAAATGACGCTTTAATCGAAATGAATGTGTGTAGTATGCAGACAATCATCATAGGAACGGATAATGTAATATCATGCTTATAGAGTTTGCGAATTTCTCGTGTATTCTTTTTGCAATTTGTTTCATCAACGTTTGATTCGAGCCTCGGCATATCATTCATCAGAAATTAAATAATTAGCCATTCTAAAAAAATAAAAAATAAAAAGGTAATTTATATGGCATCACTGAAAACTCCGCAAGTGAAGATTGCAATATTAAAAAACCCGTTTAAAAAACAAGAATATCAGTATTTGAATGTCATACCAGGCAGCAGACCATGGACGAAAGGTTTATCCAGGAATATAAGTCTGGATGAGGCTATAGCATTATACATCAAAAGTAAGTATTCAAATGTGCACATCGTATATACAAGTCTCGACAATGTATTAAAAACAAACGATTTCCACCTTGTATTTGCAGGAACAGAGATTTACAGTAACTGGGGATGGCTTTATAGCACACAAACTGAAAACTACATGAAAAAAGTTAAAGCTCAGTTGAAAAAAGTCAAAAACCTGCATCCCAATATAGAGTATTTACACACAATGGGTGATAAATGTTTGTACACACCACTTTTGGCCAAGGCACAGGTTCCTGTTACTCCGACATATTGTATTCCGCCGTCTCAAACAAACAATCTGCGTCGCACAGCTAGAATGTTGGGAAACGTATTCATCAAACCTAGTACTGGTGCAGAAGCAAAAAATGTGTACTCATACAAACACGGAGATGTAGAAAAATATTTTGATTTAATCAAGTCAAAAAAATATAACAGCATGATAATTCAACCATACAGAAATTTTGGAACGAAATCTAATCCAGAATTAAAATGTTATTTTGTTGGCGAGGATTTGAGTTATGCAGTTGGTGCAACTTTGGAAGGAAGAACAACAGACTTTTATAAAAAAATACCAAAAGCTGCAATGACTATCGCACAAAGAACCTTGAAGGTGCTTCACAAACTTAGTGACAAAGTAATAATATCACGTATTGACATGTATAAATACAATGGAAAATACTACGTTAACGAAATAGAATCAGGTCCCGCTATTGCAAAAGCAGATTTAAGAGAGTTAAAGGACAAATGGGATTTAGATGTATTACTGGGAGAAAGAATAATCAAACTTTCAATGAAGCAAACATGATGTAGAAAAAATATCAACATACTTTTGCTTTTATACATAAACTTATGTTTAGGTGAAAAAAAACTTTATTTAAATAATACCTTTAATATATGGACAAAATATATATATTAAAATTCATTGCACTAACTTACATACTATTTTCATTGACTGAGTGGTTTCTTCATAGTAAAGTGATGCACGGTGATCCACAAAGGTTGAGAAAGGTTCCGATCATTGGGAACCTTTTAGCCGAAACTGCAGAAGGTCATTTGGGGCATCATAAACAGGTACAAATGGATATGAAGTTGGAATCAAACAAATTGGAAAAGTCGTTGTTTTTTGGTTATGATACACTATTGGAAATATTTTTCATTCTATTAGTAGTTGGAATGGTTAATAAACATGTATTAAAAATGGGGAATAAAAGTTATATATGTTACATATTTGCAATGACTTGTATGTATTCTGTTTTATGGAATAATATGCATGTTGATATGCATGGTGTAAAGGGAACAATAGATTATAAAAGTGGTATTCCGAATTCGTCTGGGTTACTTTCACGTGGTCCAGTGTATAGATATCTCTGGAAGTATCATGCAATACATCATTTACAAAAAGGTGATACGAAAGGTAATTATAATATAATTTTGCCTGGTGCTGATTTTTTATTTGGAACATATACAGGTTTTTGTTATGATAATATCGAATATTGTAAAACAAATGATGATAAGCGCTGTTATAATACCAGGAAAAAATGTGTGACGGATAAAGATTTGATATAAACCGAATCATTTATATTACTGCAACGGTTATTTGGATGTATAAGTATTTGCATTTTAACTTAAAAAATCAATTATATGATAAAGTTAAGTGATGAGTGCTGACAAGAATTATGAAGATCTAGTAAATCTGGTTATATCGAAAGGAACATTGCGTAAAGATCGTACTGGTATTGGTACACTATCTATATTTGGATTACAACAACATTATGATATAAGTACAACATTTCCTCTTATAACAAGTAAACGTGTATATTGGAAGGGGGTAGTGGAAGAACTACTATGGATGTTACGTGGATGTACAAATGCGAAGAACCTTCAAGATAAGAATGTGCATATCTGGGATGGCAATAGTAGTAGAGAATTTCTGGATGCAAATAAATTGGAGTATCCTACTGGTCATCTCGGACCGGTTTATGGTCACCAATGGCGTCATTTCAATGCTGAATATGTAGATGCGGAGACTGATTATACGAATCAAGGTGTTGACCAGGTGAAACAGGTTCTTGACCTTCTTCGTAATGATCCTACCAGTCGCAGGATTATACTGAGTGCATGGAATCCTGCTCAAAATCATATTATGGCACTTCCGGCTTGTCATACATTTTCACAATTTTATGTGGATGGTGATAAACTCAGTTGTCAGTTGTATCAACGTTCTGCTGATATAGGGCTTGGTGTTCCATTTAATATTGCATCATACAGTCTGCTAACTTACATTCTTGCGAAAATGACAGGGCTTGTACCGCATGAGTTTATTCATACAATTGGAGACGCGCACATTTATACAAATCACATTGAGCAATTGAAGTCACAAATGTTGAATGAAACACACAACGGTCCAAAATTGATTGTGAAAGAGAAGAAGCGGAACATTGAAGATTATACATTGGAAGATTTTGAACTGTTGGACTATAAATATAGTAAAGTGACTGCTGCTATGCAGATGGCTGTCTGATGTAACGTGCTGTTTTGCATTCATTATGTTCTTTCGACTCGAATAAACTGAAGCTCTCCAAGGTTTTTTTCAGGAACAGAGCAAATGTGTCACAATCATATGTACCGTACACATTAGTGAGATGGATGCATTCCAAGTCATTATGACTAATTGCTTCTTCATAAAGTTTGACGCCACCAATGACAAATACATTTTGGTCCTTAAATTTGAATTGATATGCTGTATTCAAAGCTTCTTGCAGGCTATGAGAAATATGTACTCCGATATTATTTTGAAGGGTGTTTGAAACTACGATGACATTGCGATTACGAAGAATGTTTTTTTGTGGCATAGATTCCCATGTTTTACGACCAACGATTAAAATCTGTCCTAGTGTAGTTTCTTTAAAGTGTTTCAAGTCAGATTTACATTTCCAAGGGAGCTTATTATTTTGACCAATACCATATTTTTCGTCAATAGCAATGATTATATTGAACATATTTTGAAATATAACTGATTTTTTAAATCAAATTTTTTTCTGTGATATATTACAAATGAAATTTAGTTTAAATTTTTTGAAACAAACTGTAACAATTAAAGTACTTGTACTTGGTGTACTTTTCTTTGTTATTTCTAATCCAATGACATTTGATTTAGTTGATAGTGTAATAACTGTTAAAAATGCAAATGGTCCAACTCAAATGGGTGTAGGTATTCACGCAGTTGTGTTTATGATTCTTACAATTTTAGTCAGTAAGATGAAGTCCTGAGGAAAAACAACTGGGAAACCTATGTTTCATTAAATCTCATAATCGGAGCAATATTCATGCTCATAAGTTCTTGGAAAAGAAGTTTACATGCGTATGGAATTGTGATTTCAGTGGTATGTTCACTTGACTTGCACATTGTACAAACCATTATATTTCTCTGTGCATCATTTACTGCCATATAACCACATTTTTGACACACACAAATATCATAGGCATCTGATTGATCCATCAAGCGTTCCTTAAGGAATGCAGCTGCTCCGTGGCTGATAACTGCATCGCGTTCCATTTCTCCAAATCGAAGTCCGCCGTCTCTGGCGCGACCTTCCACTGGCTGACGGGTCAAAATTTGAATCGGTCCTTTAGCTCGTGCGTGTTGTTTATCAGCTACCATATGCTTGAGACGTTGGTAGTATGTTGGTCCAATGAATATTTTTGCATCTAGAGGTTCACCTGTGTATCCGCAATACATTGTTTGTTGACCGCGTGATTCATAACCAACTGCTTTGAGTTGCTCTTCTATCATTTCTGGTGTATCGTGATCGAACGATGTTGCATTTTTGCGTTGTCCGTCAATTGTTGCGGCTTTACCTGCAATGCATTCGATGAGCTGTGCAACAGTCATACGGGAAGGTATTGCATGCGGGTTTACGATAATGTCTGGTGTTATACCTTCGCAAGTAAAAGGCATATCTTCTTGTGATAATGTAATACCAATTGTACCTTTTTGACCGTGACGCGACGAGAACTTGTCACCAATTTCAGGTATTCGCATACTTCGCACCTTTGATTTGACAAGTGTTCCTCCCTGATCATTTGTTGTCAGTAGCACAGTATCAACTATTCCATTTTCATTATGGCGAATATTGGTACTGTAGTCTTTTTTACTTTTTCCGGAAACATCATTGGCTGGTATTGTACTTGTTTTCCCGATAATGATATCATCACCATTCAAGAATGTTCCGGGAGGGACGAGTCCATCATCTTCGAGTTTTTCATAATGTGCATAACGGAGTCCAATACATTCGGATGAGTTTGGTTTTTCAATTGTATCTTTCAGATTGGAACCGTGCTGCTTAGATTCATCTTTATAAGTTCTGTAAAAAAAGGAACGGAACATACCACGATCAACTGAACTTTGATTCATTATCAACGAGTCTTCTTGGTTATGTCCGCCATAACATGCGATAGCTACGATAGCATTAATACCGCCCGGCATGTTATCAAAATCAAATGTATCATTAGCTTCTGTTTTAACCAGTGGTTTTTGGGGATACCAAAGAACGTGACTATATGAGTCAAAACGACTTTGGTGATTTGTTGCATATTGGCCCATTGCCTGTTTACCCATTGCAGACTGGTAAACATTTCGGGGAGCTTGGTTATGATTTGAGTAAGGGATCATAGTTGCGCAAATTCCGAGCATCAGTGCTGGATGGATTTCGCAATGTGTAAAATTCAACTTACGTTTATCCATATCTTCTTGACTAAATGCAATGAGTGCACATTCTTCTTCATCTGGATCCAATAGTTCAATTAGTCCCAAACGTATGAGTTCGTTATATTCGTGTTTTACGTGTGTTGAAATATCATTTCCAGTTAACTTGTTCAACACAAAAACCGGTCTACAACACCGTCCGACATCTGTATGTATACGAATCTCATTGTTTGTTGAATCATATCCAATTCCTGTATCTGGACTAATTGCACACGACAATTTCAGCGCTTTCAAATGTTTCATAACAGCTTCACTATCAACTGTATATCCATACCAATATCCATTGACAAATACTTTGCAGTTTTGTGAAAGATTACAAGTCTCTAAGTCTTCTATTCCCAAATCGTGTAATTTTGCTTTGATGTGACTCGATGGGATGGCGTGAGAAATGACAGTTGTCAATGCCATATTTTTCACCAAGCCACATGCTTGTCCTTCTGGAGTCTCACAAGGACAGATACGAAAAGCGTGACTTCCGTGGAGTTGGCGCGGTGCTGTTATTTTACCATCTTTTCCAATAGGACTATTTATTCTGCGTAAATGACTCAGTGAACTCATATAGCTGTGTCTATTCAAGACTTGTGAAACGCCTAAGCGGACATTTTGTACACTTCCGACTCCCCAATTTCCAGTTGCCAGAGCATATTTCAGGCCATTTGTTACTATTTTATGTTTGATAATGGATCCTATATTTATGATGCCATTATTATCCATTGACTTAACAGCTACGTTTTCAGCTTCTTTGATAAGTTTTTTATATAACTGTCTAAACAAGCTACATAACAAATCTCCGGGCAGATCTACTCGCTTGTTTTTGTAATGATCGCGATCATCTTGAGGAATTTTTCCAATATAGACGTTGAATATTTTATCAATAATATGTCCGAATGTGAAGCATTTGCGTCGTGGTGTTTTCATATGTGGCAAAATGTACTTATGATATATCTCAGATAGTTCCATTTTACTCACGATATTTAATTTCTTATTCACATATTCATCAATAGTTATGTTTTCCAATTCCTTCTTGGATTGCTCAATTGTATTGTGAATTATGTCGTTAATATCTACATCATCATACTCTTGAATGAAGTCCGTGTATTTGAAACCAAACATATGAAAAACTAAAAATAGGGGTATATCTGATTTTAAAAATGGCAGAGACAATAACAGACTGTAATTGAAATCACCACTTTTGACGAGAGATACTTTAATGGTGCTTGTAGATTTTACATTATTCTCTTCCAAAGAGCGAATTTCTGCTTCATATTCAATCTTAGTTGATTTCTTTTGAAATATATACACCTGATTGTTATTCATTTTCTCTTGACTTATGAGTACCTTCTCGCTACCACTTATAATGAAGTAACCACCAAGATCATGAGTGCATTCTTTATCATTGAAATTGTTTTGCAAATTGCAATAATCACTTTTGATCATGACTGGTATTTTACCAAGAAATGTTTTTGGATAATTCACAGTTTCGTTGTTGTGTGTCAGTTTTATATTGACATATAATGATGATAAATAGGATAAATTACGTAGTCGCGCTTCGTGAGGGAATAACAGAGATGATTCTCCGTCACTTTCAGTGAATGATACAGGTGATATGCTTATATCTTCAAAGGTTATTGTGCAGTTATTAACTTCTAATGTTTTGAATTCATCGACTACTTTTTGAATTCCGAACTTGATAAAAGAATTGTAACTGTCAAGCTGATGTTGAACTAGATTTTGAGTTGTGAATATACTGTCAACGATGTGCCAAGTTTTCATGGCTATATGTATATACAACACTTCATATTTTTAAGTATTTATAACTGGAGTGTTTTTTTGACTGGTCTTTTACTTACCATTTGAAGTACTACCATAAGTAGTGTTAAAAATACGGCATACATCACTAAGTACCATTCACTTCCTCCATTTTTAACAAATTTGGAGGCGAATACTTTGATAACTTCATTCCATGACATTGCACTTGCTAGTACAAGACCAAGACTAACATTATCAAGAAGTGTTTTTTCAGTTAGGTTCATCAGCTTTTCTGTATCAATTCTGTCCATGTATAATAATATAGAAAATAATTTAAAGAGTTGAACTTGTTTTATATTAATATGGAAAATGAAGGAGTTGTAAATGTGAAGAAAGTCAAAGAAGCGTTTGCCGAAGAACAGAAAGAAACTGAGGAGTCTGAAGAAATTGAATCCGGTGAGGAAAATGAAGAAGAAGACGATTCTGAATTTGATATGGAGAGTATGAATCTTGGTTCAGTGCTTCAAACATTTCTGGTAAGTGAAGAAGGTCTGAACATTTGTGACATTCTCACAGGACTGAAAAAATCTATGGATACTCAAAACAAAATCTTGATGAAAATCGTCAATAATTTTGAAAACAAAAAAAAGTAAATACATATGGATGAAATAGTGAAACAATGTAAGAACATTGAATACTCGTGGTTGAGTCTAAGTGAAATTTCTGGAAATTTATCGAAAGATATTCGAAATAAAGATAATGTATCCATTGAAAAAAATATAATCATATTGATAACAATTTTACTGAAAATATCCATTGATTACAAACTTGATATGCAAAATGCTTGGGAACGATGGCACAGCAAGGCGATATCAAAGCATTACGACTAGTCACTGATGTATGCCTCCTCTTCTAACTGCTCTCCTGATTTTTTCTGAATTGTTTTGAATTGTTCTTTATATTGGTTGTTTTTCTTTTTTGAAGTTTTTTGCAAAAAAGTGTATTTATTTGATCTTTCTTCATCGGATAAATAGTCTTGATCGTCTATATTCGAAGATGTATCTGAAGTATCCGTTTCATGTAAGGTTAGATTCTCAAATTCGTCATTTGGAATTGATTCCAAAAATTCATATGGTAAAACACCAAGCTTGTCAGACATACTTTGTCTCACAATTTTATTTTTTTACCAGACGAACTTAAAGCTTATTGGTTGGAGATTATTATGCAAAGTGAACATGATATAGTGAAAATAAGTGAACGAGGTGAATGGGAAATACTACGTTCAAGTTTAAAAGTATATGACGTTATTGGAACCGGAAGTTTTGGTACTGTTCATATTGCATCTTGGAGATTTACGAAAGTTGCTGCCAAAATTCTCAAGAATTCACGTGAAGCATTCAGTATTGTTGAATTCAGAAGTGAATTACAATCGTTGTCCCAAATTCGGCATCCTAATATTATTCAATTTTTTGGAGCATGTACTCTTGAAGAACCTTACATAATTTTGATTGAATATATGAGCAGAGGTAATTTAGAATCAAACAATGCAAATTTATCACAATTTGAGAAAAAAGAAATTATCTTGGATATTGCTAGCGGACTTGCATATTTGCATAACAGAATACCTCGTTGTGTGATTCACAGAGACTTAAAACCAACCAACATTCTGTTGAATCTTAGCGGAAGGGCGAAAATAGCAGACTTTGGTTTGTCAAAATTTCACACAAGTCACAATGATACTTTTGTAATGACAGGCGAAACAGGTACCTACAGATACATGGCACCAGAAGTCATATTGCATAAATGCTATAATGTTTCAGTTGACATTTGGTCATTCGGCATGATTCTGTATTTTATGTACGTTGGTGTACCATTTTTCGGTATGAATACTTATGAAATTGTTAACACTGTTACAAAAGAGTCATTTTGTTTAAATCTCCCCGCAAAATCAGAAATATATGATCTTATTTCACGGTGTACCGAATGGGAACCAAATAACAGAATACATTCACTAGAAATTGTTGATTCGATCCGAAATTCAAAGTTGAACACTGAAAACAAAAAAGAAAAAAAACCTTTGTGTTGTTGTTTCCTTCCAAAAAACTAACCTTCGCTTTTTAAATTTTTTAACCTTATAGTATGGATATACAGCAACTGAAACAAAAAGTTAACAGATACGGAAAGGATGTTGATGAGTTCATTCCAGGAAAACGTATAATTGTTAATGATCGAATGCAAATCAATTACACTTATACACTCAGCGAACCTTTCGGGAAAAACTTTCACGAAGGTTTCAATCCAGCATTTACTCCTGTTGAGATATTACTTATGGGAGCATTTGAAGGCAAATATCTGAATGACTGTTATAAAGAATTTCCAAAGCAGTGGTACACAGAAGCATTAAAAGCAAATAAATTGAGTCCAACTAAAGCAAACCCATTACTCAACTGCTTTCGCATCAAAAGCAGACAATCTCTGAAAATATGGCAATCCAAAGGATGGACAAAACTTCACTCTAAAGATAAAGATATTCGTGGTTGGTTTCAATGGTATTGTCGCTATTATATCGGACGACGCGTTCCAGAAGTAGATATAATTCAAATAAAGCGTTGGAGAAGTTTCAAGCGGCACGCTGGTCAAATTAAGTCAGGATGTACTCCTGGTGACCTGAAATGCAGACCAAAGCAGCGCCAAGCTTTACTTCAGTGGGCTTATGTCCCATTCATATAATCATACTTAAAAATTTAATTCTGTAATATATTAAAATGCAAATTTTCGTCAAAACTTTGACTGGAAAAACAATCACCCTCGAAGTAGAATCAACTGACACAATCGATCACGTTAAAGCAAAAATCCAAGATAAAGAAGGTATTCCACCAGATCAACAACGCCTGATTTTCGCTGGTAAACAACTCGAAGATGGTCGCACTCTGGCAGATTATAACGTTCAAAAAGAAAGTACACTTCATTTAGTGTTGCGCCTTAGAGGCGGTTGTATCAACATCCTTTAAAACACTTCCGCTTGTATTTCAAGCATCACGACTCCTACTCCAGTATTTGTTTAATAAAGTCTTGTGTGTTTCGACACTGGATGGTATGTCTCCGGAAAAAAAGTCATTAAAGTTACTCAAAGAATAACAATTGTGAACACATTTAAAGAATTAAGGTTTAATACAAAATGTAGTGAGTTTTAAAGGTGCCATGGCCGAGCGGTTAAGGCGATCGCCTGCTAAGCGATTGTGCAATGCACTCGCAGGTTCGAATCCTGCTGGCACCGTTAAAATTCACATTGTAAATATGTTTTTTATTATCATCGTAATGTTCAATACTTTCTAGCTTCGTGAGTTGTCTGGGATATTGTGAAGGGAAGCAATAATCATTTGGATTGTGTTCTCCTCGGTATTGAGTATACTCGGATCTAGTTTTACCTATATCTGCATTTGTCTGATCCAAATATAAAAAGTAGTCAACATTATTTCAATTAAATTTTCGATATAGATATTATGGAACGATTTTTTTAAAAATAAACATTATATGAACATTACAATTCCTCAAAATATAAAACCAAATGAAACCGAACTCAGTCCAGTTTCGTCACTTATAGATTTACTTCATTATAAACCGAAAATATTTTATGAGCAAATAACTCAAAAAGATAAAATCGTTGACCAAAACGAATAAATTATCATTATTCAGGAAGAATTTTGTCTACAGTTCTCAATGCATCGTTAATGTAGACCACATCACTTGCATTAACAATTATACCGTGGAGGCGTAGTGATTCGATATATTTTCGAATTTCTAGACGACCATATTTTGGGAAAAATTGTTCCAAATCATCTAGTGTCACATCATAAGATTCCCCATTAACACGTTTCAATTTATGTAGTGATTGCACAATAGTCTTCTTTCGTAGCCTGTTTGTACTATATTCGCATTGAGGAGGAGTAAAACCAACTATGGTGACATTAATGTTATCTTCAATCTCACAATAAATTTTATCGTTACTTACAATTACTACATGATCACCTTGATTTACAAATCGTCCTGTATGGAACAAAATATTCGCATCAGTTGCGTTTTTATTTTGAGTCTTACAACAATGCAGTGAGAGTGCAATGCTTCGTTGTGAAACGTATTTGAATGTCAAATTCGACTGACAAATAACAGTTGTATGTGTGAATACATCTTTAGTTATTGATTTAATCTTCGATAAAATATCTTGAAAATAACGTTCAAGACTAATATTGTCTCCGTCAATAATAACTTGGTACTTCATTAATATACATAGTCCTGATTTTTTTAACTTAGTTGCAGTTGAACGCTTTTTTCTTCGGACTACTTTGTGTACTTTTAGGACTACTTTGTGTACTTTTAGGACTACTGTGTGTACTTTTAGGACTACTGTGTGTACTTTTAGGACTACACTGTGTGTTTTTGGGACTTATATATTTTTTGGATTTAACTTGCATTTTTTTTAATAAATATTTCTCATATTTGCTTAATTCCATTTTTTTATATCCACAATCCTTCTTAACACTTGAAGGAGAATTTGGTTTATTAATCTTCTGTGCTTTTTCATATTGTTTTATCAATTTCTCATTATGATTATTATTAATCTTTTGTGCTTTTTCATATTGTCCCATCAATTTGTCAAATCTTTTTTTCTTTTTTTCAATTCCCTTTTTTTCTTGCTCATTCAAAAATGTTTGAAGTTTTGTGTATTCTGGTTTTTTTGGTATTTTTTTCATACTTTTTAAGATTTCTTGCAAACTTAGTTGCCGACTCATGTAGAATAATAATATAAAAAAATAACAGACGTATTCGAATTTTCTATAATGTATTGTTTACTGGAATTCAATTCGCTTTTTTCCCATGAAATTTAGACAATGCACGTAACATTGCCTTTTCCATTTTGTTGGATTCATTAACGGAAACAATACCTTGAAAAATAAATTCACAAATCAAAACCATAACTAGAACGAAAACAAAATCTCGTTTTATTTCAAACCCCTCCACACGCATTGGTTCTTTGTTTTTTATGTATGTGCTTAATGGATCCTTTTGAGAATTGTTTTTGATCTCCTTCACAACATATTGCACAATGACCGAAGATATTGTTAAAAATACCATCGAAATTAAGGGTTGTACACCTTCCATCATTAAACTTTTTGTGCCTAATAAAGGTAATTTGCTTATTATGTATGGAGTCAATGCAATGATAAGTGGGTATTGTATTTGTTTGCTTAATCCAAGATCAGGAGATATATTAAAAAATGCGTGAGTTAATAATGCAAATAACATTATGAATGATATCCGAAAGACTTGATTGTACATTTTATATTATACATATATTTTTTCATCGCCCTCGTATCGGACAAAGTTTCGGTATGGATATTATAAAAACAGTAAAACATTGTTAACGTTTACATTATATTCTTATTCCGGCAACTGAGGGTATTTGTAGTCGAGGCGGTTTTTGGCAGTTGTGAATGACTGTTCATGAGGCTCTCAGCAACGGTGAAGAACTCGCGAATCTCGGCAAGAGTCATCTTGTACAATGACATCTGCATACTTACCGTTTGAATTTTTTCTATCTTAAGGTGATTTTTTTGCACACTTGAGGCAATATTATGTATTCAATGTAAGGATCTTGTGATATTTCACCCCAATAAACATATATTTTTTCATTTTATTGACAACAATGTGTTTCCCACAGTATTCAATGATTTACTATATCGATAAAGGTTTCTGTGCGCATTTGCTGGTATACTTGTTTTTTTTAGATTAATTTTCACGATATTTTTTATGCTTTTACCAATGTTTTTCACACGTTGAATGATTTCCCTGTGGTCTCCGTGAAAATCTGCATGATTTTTGAATTTAATAAAAACCCGTTCGTGATACTTTTGAAATGTTAGAAGAGCTTTTTTTATGATACTCTCATAATGAGATAGTTTTGGATAATCTACATTATTTGAAAGATGGTGTTTTATACCATTTTTAGCAAACCGTATATCGGTTATCTTCTGGGAAATTCGACTATATACATTCTCATAATTCATAATTTCTGAAACATTAATTTATGAATTGAAAAAAATAATAAGACAGAACACAAAGCAACATTAGATAATATATATTTGTACATTCAAAACAGTGTTTACACTTTTTTTAAACATTTTCCCATTTTTTGAATAAACCTTCTATGCTCGATTTGATATTTTTAATAGACGGATATAAAGTTTCCAAAACGTCAGTATTTAATTTATTGTTGCTCCTTTGTGATGCAAGAATTTTGTCTTGTTCTTCCAACGTGAAATTATCCCAGGTAAATGATTTATCGACATATTTTGCATACAACGAAAGTATTTCATTGTGGCTTATTGTCCCGGGATTCGTTAAATTGATTGTTCCGGTTTTTTTATTTTTTGCAAGATCAAGCATAATCGGAAGAAGTTCTGGAAGAACTGACATTGAATTTTGCACATTTATCACTTTCTCATAATTCTTTATTTTCGTTATGAAATTACGCGAATGATCATATCCAACAATAGGCATTCTTATACGCACATTTAATGTATTAAGGTCGCACAAATGCATTAAACGATCCGTAAATCCTTTGACCGTACTGTATCCAGAACCTGTAAAATCAGGTAATGATTCTTCTGTATACCCATCAGATTCTTGAATACTTTCAGGCCCTTGTGTAAAAATACACCCCGTTCCCAAATAAGTCAGATGTAAATGTTGGTCCTTGCATAGTAGTGCTAAGCTGATCGGACTGTAAAGATTGTCACGTACATTTTCAGCAAGTTTCCCTGGTTGTTCTAGATAGTCAATAGTGCTAAAACCCAAGCCATGCGTTCTACCAGTAAGACAGAGAACACGATCAGGTTTCACTGTCGATAACTCGATTGATACAGCTACAGTATTGTCAAGCCGTAATTCACTCTTGAATAAGACATTAACTGATTCACATTCAAGCAATGCACAGACTTGAGAACCTATCCATCCCTTGTGTCCGTAAATAAGCCATTTCATTGTTTGTGTTATCTTGTAAAATATTGACGAGTTATAAACACAACGGAATCATTAAGCAGATTACATACAGGCGATCATCTGCGAATTGTGTTCCATCGACTATGTATAAAACAAAACGTAATGTTTAAGCGAATTTTTCATCCTAAGAGTGGTTAAGATAACTTATCAACATATTATAAATTGAATATACATTTTTTTAACTAGCTATTGAAAGTTGCAATTTATGTTGTACGCCTTTCTCTGCATATATATGTTTCAAATTGATTAACATTTCATATTC
>TARA_B110000977_G_scaffold56010_1_pt1 | contig 16793 bp, 10 predicted proteins | sample TARA_B110000977 | Tara Oceans TARA_B110000977 (sample SAMEA4397798) | marine metagenome | biome: Polar Biome; feature: [SRF] surface water layer (ENVO:00010504); material: water (ENVO:00002006), including particulate matter (ENVO:01000060) such as... | depth 5 m | reverse complement strand
TTTAATAGGGCTTTGGTTTTTTTTATACCTTTGATTATGCAAAAAAATCTTTACATCTTCGTACTCTTAATCCTTTGTGTTTGCTGCGGAAAGAGCCAAAAAATGCAACTCGTTGCTGCCTCCGATTCTAAAGTAGAATTTAATAATGTGGTTACTGAATCTGATTCTTTAAACATCCTACTTTACGAGTATATGTACAACGGTGGTGGAGTAGCTCTGGCAGATTTCAATAAGGATGGTCTAGAAGATATTTACTTTACGGGAAATGTAGTTGATAATGCACTTTACCTGAATAAAGGAAACCTAGTTTTTGAAGATATTACTGAAAAAGCAAATGCTTCTTGTTCTGGTTCTTGGTCTATGGGTGTTTCGGTAATCGACATCAATAACGACGGATGGCTGGATATGCACATTGCTGTTTCTGGGAAAGGAGATCCTGAGAAGCGTAAAAATATAGTATTAGTAAATCAAGGGATAAACGCAGAGGGTATTCCGGAGTTTATCGATATGGCGGAGTCTTACGGCCTAGCATATGATGGTTTCTCCATCAACAGTTACTTCTTTGACTATGATAAAGACGGTCTAATGGATATGTTTTTAATCAACAATCATTTCACAAATCGTGGTGATGCGTTGACTAAGAGGAGTTTTCAAGAAGACAAGAATGCACCCAATCTTAATCGTTTGTTTAAGAATGTAGATGGCCAACACTTTAAGGACGTAACCCAGGAAAGTGGACTGATGAATGATGCCTTTTCACTTTCGGCCAATGTTTTTGATATCAACCAAGATGGTTGGGACGATATTTTCGTTTCCAATGATTTTGTAACGAGCAGTACAGCGTTCATCAATCAAAAAGACGGAACTTTTAAAGACGATATCGCTACCTATTTCAAACACCAGAGTTTTAGCTCAATGGGGGTTGATGTAGCCGATTTCAACAACGATGGACAAGACGATCTCATTACCTTGGATATGCTACCCCAATCTGCAAGTCGTGTCAAACAAATGTTTCCTAAAACAAATTTTCAGTTTTATGATTTGTTGGAAATGTACAAAGAAAAGCCACAGTATATGCGCAATTGCTTGTATGTAAATACTGACGGGAGTTTTAATGAAATAAGTCAACTGGCGAATGTGTATAATACCGATTGGAGTTGGTCGCCCTTACTGGCAGATTTTGATGATGACGGTTATAAGGATCTTTACATAACTAATGGTTTCCCAAGAGATTTAACGGATCTTGATTTCATCAATTATCGAGGGAGTTATGAGAGTATTTTGGCAACAAATCAGGATTTTTTGGATATGATTCCACGAGTAAAACTTCCTAATGTCATGTTTTTAAATTCTCAGAGTAACCAGTTTATAGACCAAACACAGTCTTGGGAAATGAATTACGATTCCTATTCTTATGGGCAAGCCTTAGCCGATTTGGATCAGGATGGAGATCTGGATATTGTTGTGAATAATCTGAACGACACTGCTTTTATCTTTGAAAATAAACTCTCTGAAAATAATTATTTAAATATAAAGTTAGAAGGTTCCAAAATCAATACACAAGCACTACATGCGACCGTTAAGATCTTTTATGGCTCTGAATTTCAGACTGCCAAAGTAAACCCCTACCGTGGCTATTTGTCCAGTACAGGAACAACCCTTCACTTTGGGTTAGGTACACGAATAGCAATCGATTCCCTTCAAATTTTTTGGAACAACAAAGAATCCAGTACGATTTTAAATCCTTCCATCAATCAATTACTAACCCTAGCTTATGATGAAAGCTTAAAAGTATTACAGTCGCCTGCTAATGAACACCCTAAGCTCTTTTCTGAAGTCTCCGAGGCAATGGGTCTCGATTATACTCACCAAGAGAATAAGAGTTATGATTTCTTTTCGGATGAACTGCAACAACGAGTATACAGTAACGAAGGTCCCGCTCTCGTTGCAGGCGATATTACAGGAAATGGCTACGAAGATATTATCATTGGGGGAGCAAAAGATCAACATACTGTTTTGATGTCACAAGAAGAGACTGGTTTTTCAAAAACCGAACTTACTTTCATCGATACAAAAAAAGAAGTTGTTGCTTTGGCTCTTTTTGATTTTGACGGTGATGATGATCTTGATCTATATATTGGTTATGGCCATAATGGGGTTAATAATCCCGACTTGCTTCAAGATGAAATTGCTTTGAATGATGGAGCAGGAAACTTTACACCGGCAGAAGGTATTTTCCCGACCTATAACGAGGCTACCTCTAGAGTAATTCCTTTTGATGTGGACGGAGATGGCGATTTAGACCTTTTGGTGACCGCACGTGTACGCCCTTTTAACTACCCAGAATCCCCACAAGCCGTTATGTTAATCAATGAAGCTGGGGTATATCAAGATAAAACAAAAGAATATTTACCAGAAAATGGATTTTTAGGGATGCTTTCCGATGCTGAATTGATGGATGTTAATGGAGACGGAATGTCGGATATAATCATAACGGGCGAATGGATGGGGATTGAAGTACTGCTCCATAAGGGTGACCGTTTTGTTCGGGATGATTCGTATTTTCCTAAAAAAATAAACGGAGCTTGGAATTCCATTACCGTTTCTGATATAGATGCCGATGGAGATCTTGACTTGATTGTAGGAAATCAAGGATGGAATAATCCGTATAAAGTAACTAAAGAGCATCCACTGCTTATGAAGTACGCAGATTTTACGGGTAATGGTAAAAACGAACCCCTTGTTTTTGCTCCCAAAGATGACGTATATGCTCCGATTCATTTGCGCAATAACTTTCTGAATCAGATGCAGTATAAAAAGAAAGCATTCAAGAACTACTCTTTATACGCCAATGCAACTCTCGATGACATATTAACCGAAGAAGAACAGCAAAAGGCAGAAACATTAGAAATTCACACCTACAGTTCTTCCATTTTTGAAAATAGGGGTAATTCTTTCATTCAACACGAATTGGCAGTCGAAGCTCAGTTTTCGCCTGTATACGACGCAATGGTGGTTGACGTTGGAGAAGCCCAAACTAAAAAGATAGTATTGGTTGGAAACGATAACGCATACGAAGTCTTTACAGGGCCTAAAAACGGTTTTGAAGGCCTTGTGTTGTCAATCGATTCTTCTTTAAAAACCACTGTCGACGACAACAGGAGTACCGGGTTTAAAGTACCTTATTCAGCAAAGCATATGTTGAATGTAAAAGTTTCAAATGAAGACTTGATATTAATTTCACAGAATAATGAAAAATTAGTATCTTTTAAAATCAATAAATAAAATCATGAATAGAAGGAAATTTTTAACGAGATCACTAGCAGCTGGTACCGGCCTCGCTTTTGTAAACCCAGTTTTCGGATCGATCGTAACCCCACAATCCTCTACCGCATCTTTAGAAATATCCTTAGCACAGTGGTCTTTGCACCGCAAACTTTTTGCAGGAGCAATGGATCATTTAGATTTTGCTAAAATGTCGCAAAGTTTTGGTTGTGTTGGATTGGAATATGTAAATGCTTTTTTTAAAGATAAGGCAACAGATCTTCCTTATTTAAAAGAAATGAATCGTCGCGCTGAAGATCACCAACAAAAAAACCTACTCATCATGATAGATGGGGAAGGGGGCATGGCAGAGAAGAATGCTCAAAAAAGACTAGTCAATATTGAAAACCATTACAAATGGGTGGAGGCTGCCGAAGTATTGGGTTGTCATGCAATTCGAGTGAATTTGCGTGGTGGCGAAGATCGTTTAGATGCTCAGAAAGCGGGAATCGACTCTTTAAACCGATTAGCAGAATTTGCAAAACCCTTTGGTGTTAGTATTTTAGTTGAAAATCACGGCGGTTTTTCTTCTGATGGGAACTGGCTTGCAGCGGTAATGCAAAATATTAGTAACGACAATATTGGAACACTCCCTGATTTCGGTAATTTTTGCATCGAAAGCAAAGAGCAAGAGTGTATCTCTGCTTACGATCGTTATCAAGGAATGTCAGATCTAATGCCTTTTGCAAAAGCCTTGAGTGCAAAGTCTCATGCATTCGATACACAAGGCAATGAAACTCAATCTGATTTCTTTAAAATGATTAAAATTGCTAAAGAGAATCAATATTCGGGTTATGTAGGAATTGAATTCGAAGGTACTTTAGACTCTGAAGAAGAAGGAATTATAAAAACTAAAAATCTTTTGGATAAAGCAATTGCTGCATCTTATTAAATCAATCGTTTACGTTATGAAACCATTTTCAATCCTATTATCCCTTGTAAGTTTGTTGTTTTTTACGCATTGTGAGCAACAAATCGAAACCCATCTGGAGCAATTTCCTTTAATTCCGATCGCTAATGTGATGGAAGAGACGGGAAGTGCTTTTTTTATAAAAGATAAAACGGTTTTGTATTTCGATGAGCAAGATGAAGACTTGAAACGCACTGCTATTGTGTTGAAGTCAAACTGGGAAGCACAAACGACCCATTCACTCTCATTGAATAAAGGGATTCCTTTTTTACATTCAAAGATTGAATTAGTAAAAAGTGATTTTGATCAAGAAGAAGCTTACGAAATTAATATTGATAAAAAAGCTATTGTAATAAGTGCTTCAGCCGCAAGCGGTTTTTTCCGCGCGCTTACGAGTCTAAATCAATTGCTTCGTTTCCAAAAATTATCTTCTAATCCTAATGTTCTTCCTACAGGCGTCATCCAAGATGCACCAAAGTATTCCTATCGTGGAGCTATGTTGGATGTTGCACGACATTTTTTTAGTATTGAAGAAGTAAAGCAATACATCGACCTATTAGCTCTGTACAAAATCAATCATTTGCATTTGCATTTATCAGACGATCAAGGATGGAGAATTGAAATTAAATCTTGGCCCAACCTTTCCGAATATGGAGGAAGTACAGAAGTAGGGGGTAAGTCTGGAGGTTTTTACACCCAAGAAGAGTATAAAGATCTCGTTACTTATGCCCAAGAGCGTTTTATTACTATAGTCCCAGAAATTGATATTCCTGGGCATACAAACGCTGCTTTAGCGTCTTATCCCGAATTGAATTGCGATGGTAAAACAGCTGAACTTTATACTGGAACTGAAGTTGGATTCAGTACTTTATGTATTGACAATGAACTTACTTTCCAGTTTTTAGATGATGTGATCCGAGAAATCTCTGCAATAACACCGGGTGATTACTTTCATATCGGTGGAGATGAATCACTTTCAACCAATCAAGAAGATTACATCGTTTTTATTAACAAGACACAAGAAATCGTTGAAAAATATGGAAAGAGTGTTATGGGATGGGACGAAATACAATCCTCGGATTTAAAACCCAAAACCATAGCTCAATACTGGGCAGATGCTGATAATGCATTGGGAGCATTAAAGAAAGGCGCAAAGATATTAATGTCTCCTGCGAAGTATGCTTATTTGGATATGCAATACGATAGCTTATCTAAATACGGATTGCACTGGGCTTCTTACATCAGTATAAAAAGAGGATACGACTGGAATCCAGACGAACTTGTTGAAGGTATAACAAACGAAAGCATTATTGGAATTGAAGCACCACTTTGGAGCGAAACCATATCGAACTTTGAAGAGTTGTCGTATTTAGCTTTTCCGCGCCTTTTGGGTTATGCCGAGATTGGATGGTCAAAAACCGAACAACGCGAATGGGCATCTTATGAAAAACGACTTATTGAACACGGAGTCTTGTTAGACTCCCTGTCCATAAAGTATTATCATTCGCCTAATATTCCTTGGAAAAAGTAAAATCCTAGAAAAAATATTGTTTAAAAGCTTCAATTGCCTCATATTCAGCCATACCTAATTGGTTGTAAATCGAGGCAGTTGTTTGATTACGCTGTTCGGCTCGTACCCAAAACTCTCGGTTATCTTTCCCTTGAAACATAACTTTGTCTTTTTGAGATTGGTGAAAGAGAATGGCATTACGCTTTTGAATCACCTGATCTGGGCTTAAAGGCACTGCCATTTCAATATCTTCGATGTCCCATTCCTGCCAAGCACCGCGATATAACCAAACACGACAATCGTCCATGTATGCTTTTACTTTAATGTCTTCTAGCACTTTAAAAATAATATTCAGACAAGCCCTATGCGTTCCATGTGGATCTGCCAAGTCACCCGCTGCAAAAATTTGATGGGGTTGAATTTCATCGATTAAATCTTGTGTGATTTTGAAATCTGCAGCACTGGGTTCGTTTTTTATAATTTTCCCAGTTTCATAGAACGGAAGATTGAGAAAGTGTAATTGTTCTGTTGGAAGTTTAAGGAATCGAGCAGCAGCACGACACTCACTTCTCCTAACGGCAGCCTTTACACTTAAAACATCTCTAGATATTGCATTGCTATCAGAATGTATACTCTTTTTTAATGCTTCTAGCTGGTCTGTATTGCTTTGGTTTTTTAAAAAAGAACCCTGGGCTACTTCAATAAACTTTAAGGCTTCTTCATCCGTTACAGCAATGTTTCCTGAGGTTTGATAGGCTACGTGAACTTCGTGCCCTTGATCAATAAGCCTTGCGAATGTACCTCCCATAGAGATTACATCATCATCAGGGTGTGGACTGAAGATTATGACTCTCTTTTTTGCTGGATTGGCGCGTTCGGGTCGGTTACTATCGTCGTGATTTGGTTTTCCACCTGGCCAACCCGTAATGGTGTGTTGTAATTGATTGAACATTTGAATATTCAATTCATACGGTTGCCCCTGAGAAGCAATTAAACTCGAGAGACCGTGTTCGTTATAATCTCTGTTGGTGAGTTTTAAAAGCGGCTTTTGGGTTTGATTACTCAACCAAACGATTGCTTTTTTTACTAGGGTTTCTGTCCATTCACATTCTTTAACGAGCCAAGGTGTTTTGTGTTTAGTTAGCTCTGCACTTGCTTCCTCGTCCAATATAAAAGTACAATTGTGGTGTTGCTGTAAAAATGTTGCAGGATATAAACTTGATATTTCTTTTTCAATGGTAAGTGCTACGACTTCCGCTTTTTTGTGTCCCCAGCCTAAAAGTACTACGCGCTTTGCTTTGAGTATGGATCCAATCCCCATGGTTATGGCTTTAGTCGGAACAAAATTCAATCCGTTAAAGTCAGCTGCTGCATCTTCACGTGTTATTGGATCAAGCGCAATGATTCGTGTAATCGAATTTACATGCGACCCGGGCTCGTTAAAGCCAATGTGTGCCGTTCTACCAATACCCAATAATTGAAAATCAATTCCCCCATAAGATTCAATCTTTGCTTCGTATGCATTACAATATGCAGCAACATCTTCTTCTTTAATATCGCCTTTTGGAATGTAGACCTGTTCTTGTGGGATGTCAATATGATCGAATAGATGCGTATACATAAAGCTATGATAACTTTGTTTATCCTCTGCTTTTAAACCAAAATACTCATCTAAGTTGAATGTAACAACATTTTTAAAACTCAAGCCTTCTTTTCTATGAAGGCGAACTAGTTCTTTGTAAACTCCAATAGGAGAGGATCCCGTTGCAAGACCTAATACATAGTATTCGGCTTTGCAGTTTCGTATGCCATCTGCAATCTCTTGAGCAACTAGTGCATCAGCCTCCGTTGCATTTTTAAATGTTATGTTGTGTATTTTTTCGAAGCGAGAAACTTCATTTCTTCCTGGGAGCTGGAATGCAAGTTTGTTTGGTTTTTTTGTAATTGATTTCATTGAAATTGGATACGATTGTTTGTTAATTTAATAATATACTGTTATGAAAAAGCGATAAAGAAGGTAAACGCCACTTAAGGACCAAACCCACCACCTGTTTTTAAGATACCATTCCATTAGATTAATTTTTTTATTTATAATACTACTTTATACATCCGCTAAAAACTTTCCCAGAATACAAAAGCAGGTTTTTATAAAAGGTACAGATTCATTGGTTTTTGTTCAAAAAAAAGACTCTAAAAAAGAGTCTTAAATTTATAATACTGAAGCTAAACGGAACAACTCATGTCTATCCCACAACATTGAGGGGATTTAATTTTACCCTCACATTTTGGGCATTGAGAAATTTGTACCGAACTCCCATCTTCTAATTGAAGCATTCCATTTACTAGTGGTTCATTGCAGGTTGCGCAACTTGCGTTTACTGCCATTCCACATTGTTCACATTTGTACGTTTCCATAAGATTTGTTTTAAGTATTAAAAGTAAGAAATAATTGAATAAGTTTTAAAGAGATTTAAATTTTAATGTACTCATATTCAGACTTAAACAATAATTACATATCGAATCCCTAAAGTCGTTCTTTGACTTCAACGATCAGTAAAATGGCTAAACAAAATAAAAATGTAATTACTACAATACCTCCAACTCCCATAACTCTGCTTTTAATTGTTACAAATATAATCAAACTGTTACATAATCTTTTAATAGACGTTTGGAAATAATCGATTAATTAGGAGTTTCCCTGCTTTTTTGCTTAGTCAATCAAATATTGAAATTTCACAAATAGTTGGGATCGGTTGAATTGTAGGATTTGAAAATGAGCATCTTCAAGGTTTTCTGAGGTATTCTGGTTACCTCCAAAATAAAAAATAGTCGCTGGATTGGGATTCCATTGTATCAAGGGTTGAACAAAAAATTGATCATTAAAACTATTTTTTTCGGTGATGATCCGAATGTTAAATGCCTGATTGAATTGATAGCGAACACTTAGGCGGGCAATTGAGCCATTGAAGTAGTCTGAATTGTCGTTTATGCGACTTAATCGAGAATATCGCCAAGATGGGTTGATGTTGATGTTATCGTTTACTTGGATGCCAAAGGTTAGGAATGCGGAACGAAGGACCCCCACTTCTGGAGTCATTTCGTTTACCGACAGATCCTTTCCTGCAACTAAGTTCAGCCTAAAATTAATGGACTCAGATGGTGAACCAGAGATGCTGAATTCGTGAGTTGGTAGATTTGTATACCGAATATTTAAAAATGTTTTTACTGCATCATAGTCTGCCGTATACCTCAGTTCGGTTTGACCAAAGGTTTTGAGAAAGGCAAAGAAATCGATACTGAAGTTTTTGTATAAATCTTCGAAGGTATAAACCACATCTATTTTAGTTCCAAACCCAAAGGATTGAAGTCCGGGTTTATTAATGATGTTTTGGTATTGATGAAATAATGTTCCCCAGCGGCGGTTGTTTTTTACTACAAAGCCAACATCTGCTCTGTATTGGGGCGAAATGTTGCGATAAAATAAGGAAGTTTGCCAGTGTTCTGTATTTCTGAATAACTGAACATACAATGCATCTCCATTTACTGTGTCACCGTCTAAAGCAATGGTTTTTCCTTGGATTGTTTCGTCTGTTTCGATCCAATCTTGTATGGGTTCTTTGTTCATGTTTTTAAACATTTCAAAGCTTAAACGCCATTTTTTATTCAATAAAAAAAGACCATCGAATCCGACCAAATGACCGTACCCACCCCCGTCATAAAAACGACTTGTAAGTAAGGCTCCAAACCGGGCTTTATTACTTATAAGGTTTTGATAGCGAAAAACATTTACAAGACTTTTACCACCATTCCCCATATAGGATCGATCTTCACCTCCCACCAAATAGGGGGTAGCATTATCTAGGGCATTCAATACAAAAAAGCGTGATTTTTTTCCCTGGCTGATGATTTTAGAAGCTACTGTAGGCTCTGCAATTGAGCGAGAATTGAAAGCGCCGTCAGTAAAATTGACCAGATCGGCTCCTCGATTGAAGAAGGGTCTTCGTTCGGGGTACAATAGCGAAAAAGAGGAGTTTACATCAATCTGCGTTACATCTGCTTCTACCTGTGAAAAATCAGGATTTATAGTAACCTCTAAACTGGTGTTTTTATTCAAATCCAAATTTACACCCAGACCAATATTAATATTCGGTTTTCCATATTGAAGCTTTTCCTCTGGAGTTGAACGTTCTCCACTTATATTACTTGAGAAATAGGGTAAAAATTCCAAGCGTTTATCAATCTTTATATTTTTGAGAACCAACCTATCTGTTGTTTGGCAAACGACACAGGAATTATCTCGATCTCGTGGTTGACTGCTGACTTCTATTTCATTTCCATTTTCAACGTAGCGGCGATAAAAGTTCATGTGCCATGTTTGATCTTTTCCATTGGGAAATGGAATCTCTGAAAAAGGAATTTTCATTTCAATTTGATATCCATCTGCCACAATAGTTGCTTTAGATTCAAAATTTATATTGAAACTACTGTCATAACGATCCTCGTCTTTAAGTGCATTTACTTGCTTTACGTCAAATTGACTTCCTAAAGCGTTTACAGCCAACCCAAGGTTATTACGCGCATCTGTGTAGGGATCCAGGCGGACCAGAAAAACATCATCATTCCATATATTGCGATCATCTCTGGGTCGAAGGGAGGCTCTTATGTTGGAAGGATCGTCTTTGGCATATACTCCAATAAAAAGATATAAATCTGAATAGGTAACATAGGCTATGGTTTCTTTCCTTGCTGTTTCATTGTTTGCTGGAGAAAACTCAACATCAAGGGGTATTTTGATAGCATTTTGCCATTCGTTTGCTGCAAGTAATCCATCAATATTAATCTCAGTTTCAGTTGACTTTGAAGGTGTAAATGTTTCTTGTGCTACGCATGTGAAACCTAAAATAAATAGATTGAGAAAAACAAATACTTTCATTAGTCGAATTCTGAGAGGAAATAGGATGTACTCATCCTATTGAATTAAAAGAACAAATGTAAGCTAATATTAAAGGATTATCCCTCTAATATGTAATATGACTTTAAAGCAGTTAAATTTGATAACGATCTTATAATGATAACCACTGTGATGGGTCAATTCACTCAACTGGATTTTACAATTTTGGATTCAGTTTATAGGAAAGCTGACTCGTCGGTGGCTAACTATTCTCTTTCGCCATCATTTTTATTAGCCTGGGTGTAGTTGCCGTTCCAGCGGGTCTAATCGCAAGTGCTTTTTCTGATATTTTTAAAAACAAAGAATAATTTTATGGACAATTGTAGATAGCAATGATTTTTCCATTGGATTTCTGCACCTCAATTATTTTATTGAAATCACGGAGTTTCATGAAGGCGGATGCAACAGTATCAAAGAGCAAACTATGGGGAAAAGAGTAGTTGTTATTATAAATAATAAAATCTCCTACATTGGGTTCAGCAAAAGCTCCAGAGTGATAGGAGATGTTGTAATATCCAGAATCAGTTAAAGAACACAAATGAGCTTCATCTTCCATAGCAATACTATTTGAAACTACAGCAGTCTTATAGTTGTTGCCAATATACAAGGGCCATGGACAGCCGTTTAAAACAGCAACACCCGCTGCAATTGGGCAGCTGTCTACTGGATCTAAAAATCCATCTCCATCGGTGTCGGGTGGACAAAGTAATACATTGATGGGATCAGAATCTAAAAATTCTAGAGCCTCTCCTGGACAGCTAATAAATCCACGTACCAAATAGTTTCCTGCTAGAGTTGGTGTTATGGATGCTTGACCTGTGCTTCCAGCTAGAGTAGCATAGCCAGAACCACTGTCGACTTGCCATTCATAACTTGTGAAAAGGGTCATGTCGCCGGTTGTAAGACCTAAATTTGGTGCACAATATCCATAAAGCCCTAGCCCAGTATTTTCGTTTGGCAGTTCAGGAGGAGAAGAGAATCCGGAATAAAATGCCCCCGATGATGCAGCTCCACTTTCGTTAAAATAGGAGCAATACAATTCGTCGTTACTTACAATAGCAACATTTCCATTCAGATTGGATAAGGTATAGGTTTCATAATTGACATTCCCTAAAACATTGAAAGGACCGTTTATTGTTGCTACAGCAAGGGCTCCAATAGCCTGAGATGTATTGTTATCGTCTGAAAGGGAAATGGCAGCCCCTTTTTTACTAATTATATTCAAACTACCTGTAAAGACGGCTGTACCGATATTGTTTATGAACGGAATGTTATCGACATCACCAACACTAGAACATTTAAGTGGCGGGACAAAAAACAAGCCTTGATTGGCTTCGCTAGCTCCTGATCCAATACCCTGAAATGCAAACACAGGGGCAGAGGATTGTACATACATATTTCCATCAGTTCCGTACAGATCACCTTCAATCAAATAATATGAGCCAGCATTTATACTCAGGTTGGTTGCGGCAGCATAGGTACCCGAGATATTAGCTCCTTTACCGTGAACAAGTGCATTGGTGACAGGGTTGCCATTGATTGTAATTGTAGTTGCGTCTGTATGGGCAACAAGCAATACATTCTCCCAATCATTCGAACCACTACCTCGAACAAAAACATATTCTGTTCCCACTTTGCTGTAATCTACAAGTTGATCAAAACCATAGTCTCGCGCACCACCAGTTCCAAAGCTACCATTTAGAGAACCACTATTCACCACAATGGGTTTATTTGAACTTATATAAGCTCCAATAAGTCCGTCAGAATTCGTTGTTTGATTTGGATTTGCTTCTATTGCCGCAGCCACATCGACCCCTTGATCCGATCGTGTAACAATGGTGTAGTTCTCGCCTCGATTTAGCGTAAAGCTGATGTCGTTCAAAGTTCCAGTTAGTGAAACTCCTAGTGCAGCTTCATCGAAGTCGAGTATATCAACCCCGGTATTTATGTTGTTAATGGTAATCGATGTTGTGTTTTCTGAGGCCATTACTGAAAGAAAAGTAGAGTAATTTGACGCAGGATTATAGTTTGTAAAACCTCCTATTCTAAAATCGGTTCCTAGTGCTGCTCCTCCTTTACTTACCAATGCACCAGCTTGAGAAACACTTGCCATTCTGAGTGCTACATATACTGCAGCTGTAGCCTCAACGATATAGCCTTTGTCTGTTACAACCCTACTGGTGTTCGATACAATATCCGAACTGCTAGCTCCAATAGCAATTTGAGAGCTATCGAGGTCTCCAGGGGCATCAATTGTAAAAGTATAGGGCGTTGAATTGGATACCACAACTCGTGTTGTTGCTCCACCCACAGCTTTGATGTCTACGGTAACCGTGGCTGCACTGGGCGTTGAGATATACAAATAATGTCCTTGATCTGGAATTGCATTACTACCTGTTTCACTGGAGTAGGCTATTGGAGGGATATAATGTACTTTACTCAGTTGTGCAAAAAGAGATGTCTGAACTGTTAATAAGAAAAAACACACGACTAAACCTCTCATTTTATTCTTCTGTTGTATTAACTATTCTATTTTCAATTTAAAATATGTGCTGTTGTAACTATAAGCAATACTTCAAATGAGAATTAATATTAATTCATAAGAAGTAGGCTTGATTTTTTTAATGGGGACATGATCTTTATAAGGGTGAATGAATATACCCTTGACAAGTAGAAATCTAATTATTTAAAGATTGAACAGATGAAATTAATTTTAAGACTAGGGGTGGTTTAAATGGGTAGCATTAAAATAATGACCTTTAAAATGTATTTGGTTTACTAATAACTGGAACAGTTGTCGAAATATTTTAGTATTTCCAAGTACCACCGTATCGATAATCTTCATTATCTCTTTTTACTTCTGATACACAATCGGTACAAAGGAAAACCCAATTTTTGTCTGGTTTGTATTGTACACGAAACATTATTCTAAAATCCTTTTTGCACTTTTCACATTCTTTCTTTCTCATTTTATATACTCCCTTTTTAGTGGATTCTAATGATTCTAAAGATATACCCTTATTTTTGTTAAACGAATTGATTGGCTATTTTTTTTTACAGCTTTTATGCATAGTACAATACAAAATTAATTGAACTAATAATTTTACTTGTTTAACAGCATAGACACTCTTTAAACTCTAATATAATAGCACAAATAATTATATAAAAAAATATTAAAGTATAAGAAAGGGTGGTTTTATAACCTTTGCTTTAGCTTTCCACTAGAAGTAGGGAGGCTTTTCTTGCCATAAATTGTTTTTTTAATATATTTAGTAAATAACTATAAAACTTATTAAAATGAAAAAATTAATTTTATTTCTTTTTGCAGCAATTTTTTCACTTACTTCTTCTTTTGGAAATAGTTTTTCGGAAGATTTTGAAAAATTAAAATCCTTACAGGGTAAATGGCAAGGCACATTGGAAAGAACCGACGGTACCTCGGATAGCTTTGAACTCAATTATTCTGTAACGTCTAATGGAAGTGCGTTGCTTGAAGAAAGCGATACAGGGGGAATTGAAATGCTGACTATTTTTAATGTTCAGAATAACGAATTGCCATCGACCCATTACTGTGCTTTACAAAACAAGCCCGTTTCTGTACTTAAAAGTGCTGCCAAAGGAGAATTTATTTTTATAACCGACTCAAAGAGAAGTGGCTTATCAACAGAAAAAGAGGCTTTTGTTACTTCTTGGAAAATTAGCCTCATGCCAGAAGACTCAAATACAATCCACTATCAATATACCGTAACAGGCCCTGAAGGGGTGGTTTTTGTTGCTACTTCAGTTTTGAAAAGAGCCTAGTTATTCGCTAGTTCATTTTCTTAGTGAAACTCTAAAGCCTCTTGGTTTCATACCAGGAGGTTTTTTATTTCTTTTTGGAAAAGACTTGTGAACCAAAAAGGATCAGCAGTAGCATTAAAACACTGTTGATGTAATCAGGATAATTTGAGTCACCCCAAAAATTTGTAAAAAAGCCAATCGAGAAGTTTGCTGCAATCAGAATAGCTGTTGCATACAATAGAATCTTGTAATTCATATAGTTATATATAGTTTAATTACAATATACAAAAAGTTTTCACAACTTGTTTTTTTCTTGGAATTATAAAACCCTTATTTATATTATCTGAATTTACTGAACATGATATGCATTGATTTAAATGGAATCGCCCCCCTAAAGTCAATTAGTAGTTAAGTGTTATTAATTGATTTTACAGAATTTACTTGGTGTCTATAAGTCCGAATTCAACAAACTTATCTATTAAAAAATCCGCGTATCTTGAAAATCCCAAATCTGTAAAATGTACGCCATCAACCGTGCCTTCATTGTCGTTACCTATTGCATTTTCAGTTTTAATGTAAAAAATATTATGATAACCATCTGAAATCATTTTTTGATATTCAGTTTTTAAAGCTAAATTCATTCCTTTTATATCATTCGCTCTCTTTTTATCCAAAATTGGAGAAGTTGGGATAAAGTTTTCAACAAAAACAATAGGTGCTTCTGGATTATTTTCTCGTATGGTATCTACCAAAGGAATTGTATTATTGGCTACGTTTTCTTGATTAATCATATTGGGCATACATTCTATGACATAGAATAGCGGTTTTGATTCCGATATTAATTTTGCTATCGGCTGTTCCATTCTTCCATTTCCGCTAAATCCAAAATTAATACAATCAAGGTCTAATTTTCTTGATATAATGTTGGTATGAACCATTCCTGGACGAGAGGCACATCCACCCTGAGTTATACTGGTTCCGTAAAAAATGATTGGCTTATTTTTATTCTTTAAGGGTTTTTTAATTACACTATTTGAGTCAATACCAACTTCAATATTCACAACCCCATCATAAAGAGGGAGAAATATTTTATACTCTCGCATATCTTCCGACATATTGTTTTTTAGAGTTGCCTCATTTTCAATTCCGTCTGGACGGCCCGTATTAAGATATTGCCAATTGCCTTTATTCTTGAAATATAAATCAACGCCTTTAATTCCAGTTTCAGCCATATGACTCATTTTAAGGTTATTTAAAATGGTCCATTTAACATTTATACTCTTTGAATTAGAAAGAAAACGAATGGACATTCCAGCTGATGATTTTGACAAATCCCAGACGGGTTCTCGAACAATCGCTTTATATGAAAGAGGTAATCTGTCGTAAGGATTCTCTTTGAGAGAGTCAGGGATTAGAGTGCCTTCAAGTCTAAAAAAATCCTTTCCATAGTAGCTTATATCTTTTGTTATTAGGGGATAATTTTGCCCAAAAGAAGTCATTGGTGCTAACATTAAAAAAAAAAGTAGTTTTTTCATGAATTTTAATTTATAATTCCAATATACAAACTGTTTTCACGCTAAAATGAAAAATTATACTAGTTTGACTTTTTTGTACACAAAGTCAAGGCTGTTTTAAATCAATTTTTGATAATTTTATGATGTATAATAAAACCCATGTAAGCAATTAATATACAACTATTAAGATTAAAATCACATAGCTTCTATTTTTTGATATTTTCAAATAGAACTTCCCCACAGTAATTTGTATGCTGCATAAACTAAAAGATCGCATAATGAACAGAAGAGCCTTTAATACGGTTAAATACTTCTACTATAAATAGCGATCATTTGCTTATCCTAAGCCATTAATATTTAGAAGAAGTAAAAGAAGTCAAGAAAAGAACAACCGATGTTATAAAATCAATGAGGCATAAAGGGAAATATCATAACAGTTTTAAGAACTGATTATGACTTAATCCATGTGGTTGTCTAAAGTCGATAAATCCAATAGATAATTACCTGCCTTTCCTTTTCTTCATGAGGATCTGTATTGAAAGAGTTAATTATGATGCTGCATTATTTCCCTCCCTTTTAATTGAATCTTCTGGTAGGGTTCTTCAACTAATTTATTTCCCCCTTCAACTAGCTTATATTTTTTATTTCCTTCTATTCTTTTAAAAATTTGAGCTTTTGAATTTGGCCACCTAATGGTTAAGGTATCGATTAATTTACTACTGCCTATACCTATTTCAGCTTGCAAACTGTTTGCCCCAAAACTTCCACCCGTATTAATCGAATAATAAATACTTCTACCGTTTT
>TARA_B110000977_G_scaffold200202_2_pt1 | contig 16810 bp, 14 predicted proteins | sample TARA_B110000977 | Tara Oceans TARA_B110000977 (sample SAMEA4397798) | marine metagenome | biome: Polar Biome; feature: [SRF] surface water layer (ENVO:00010504); material: water (ENVO:00002006), including particulate matter (ENVO:01000060) such as... | depth 5 m | reverse complement strand
AGGGTGCCGCTGATGGAGACTTCGGGTGCGTTTGAAGCTCCACGCGCGTACTTCTCGCCTCGCCCTACATCCCATTCGCCTCGTTTTGAACGTTGTGGCTTTCTCGTGCTGACGAGATCTTCCTAACCCCTCCTGCCGCTCTCAGGGAACGTCGAGATGCCGAACGTGAACAAGTTCCCCTCCTCAAAGCTGAAGCTGGATGAGTTTTTTCTCAACTGGCTCTCATCGCAGGAGTCGCAGAAGCTGGTAAGTGACTCTGATGCGACGCAAGTCGAACGTCCCCACGTCTTCTCATTAGCATCCCGAGCTGTCGCTGTTGCGGTGGAGGATTTGCCAAATGACGGTACAGTACGATCCCCTAACCCCTCATACTCCCTATCCCCCCCCCAAAAGGTTCTGAACTTGCTCGAGGATGCGAAGGCGGGCCGCCCTTTACACAGCCCCGTGCCCAACGTCGCGGCCGCCACCGGGTCGTCTCCGTTATCCCCGTCCTCGACGCACGCGCTGTTGCAGCACTCCACTCATTTACAGACGCCGCCTTTGAGTCCTTCGAAGAGCGGGTCGATGGGCCATGGACAAACTCCGGGGTCACCCACGTCCCCATCAAGAGCCGCACCAGCCGCTGTGCCACCTGGAACCCCCCCGAGAGTACCCACGCCGCCGAGCGCGAAAGCATCGGGGCGGAGAGAGATTGTTTCCGAACCGTCGCCGGGAACCTCGCCGTTGAAGCCGCGTTCGGAAAACGAAGCCAACAAAGACTCGTACGCCGCGATTCCAAAGTTCTACAAGGGTGTTGAGTTTGGCGTGTATTCCGCGGAGAAGACAGTTGAAAAATGTAAACGAGCTCAAAAGCTGTTCGGCGACGCAAAGGAGCTGGACGTGGACGGGTTCAAGCGCGTCACCCAGGAGGTGTGCGAGCTCCCTTCGTTTTTCGCCCCGCTCATCATGCACCGCGCGAATGGCACTGACCCGATGGACGAGGGTGTTACTTCCGAGAGCGGTGAGCCGGTAGCACAACCAGGCTCGCCCTCCGCGCCCGCCAACAGACCGCGCAACATACGCCTAGATGTTTTCGAAAAGTACTGGCACTCCACGTTGCGCAAATATAGCGACGACGACGACCGGGCGTTTCACGTGTTGAGGGGCGAACGCGCGATGGATTCAACGGAGGATCAGTCGCGCACCGGATTAACTCCGGGCACGCAACCTGAACTGGAACACCTGGAGCACTGCGATTTCCGCCCCATTCTGAGAGAATTGCTCCGCACGCACCCCGGCTTAGAGTTCCTGAAGGACTCCCCCGAGTTCCAGGACCGGTACCTCGAAACCGTGACGTTTCGCATCTTCTTTGAAGTCAACTCTCTTTGGAACGGAAAGTTGACGCGACGCGAGTTCCGGAGATCCGATTTGCTAGCCGCGATGCGCAAAACCGACTCCGAAGACGACGTGAACAAGTGCCTGCGTTATTTTTCGTACGAGCACTTCTACGTGATGTACTGCAAGTTCTGGGAACTCGACACTGATCACGACTTTTTAATCGACAAAGAGGATCTGTTAAGATATGGCAATCACGCTTTGACGTATAGGGCGGTGGACAGAGTTTTCAGCCAAGCCCCGAAACAGTTCACCTCGGGCGTCCCCAACAAGATGGGGTACGAGGATTTCTGCTGGTTCGTGTTATCGGAGGAGGACAAAACGAACCCACGCGCGCTTGAGTACTGGCTCAGGGTCGTTGATCTGGACGGCGACGGCGTCATTCGCCCACGCGAGATGTTACACTTTTACGAGGAACAAGTGCAACGCATGGAGTGTTTGAACCAGGAACCCGTGCTGTGGGAAGACGTGCTGTGCCAGATGATGGACATACTCCAGCCGGAGGTGGATGGCCAAGTGAGCATTACTGATCTCAAAAACTCAAAACTCAGTGGCACCTTCTTCAACGTTTTGTTCAACCTGAACAAGTTCATTGCGTTTGAGAGCCGCGATCCGTTTTCCATTCGCCAGGAGCGCGAAGAGCCTCATTTGACTGAATGGGACCGCTTCGCCAGGGGCGAGTACATCCGGCTTTCCATGGAGGAAGAGGAGAACGAAGGGGAGAACGGGTGGGATGACCAAATGGCGGGCGAGAACGGGTCGTTTTAGGTCGTGGTGGAATAGTAGTACTGATAAACAGATCAATTCGTGATTACTTCGATTTCCTCAACCTCGACCTCTTGGGCCTCACCGCGTACATCCTCACCTTAAAAAGCTCTTGCGGAAAATCTTTCTGCGTCTTGTGTTTCACGACCTCCCACCCCAAAACATCCTCAAACAGGTACATGAAGTACTTGTGCGACCGCGTCAGTGAGCTGTCTTCGGTGTCCAAAACGAACCCGTCTTTCGCATTGTTCTCCTTGACGAAAATCAACCCGTCGTCCGTCAATCCTTCTTCGCATCTTTTAAATAATCTAATTAAATCCGCATCCGTTAAATGCCCGACGCACCACTGGAACCAAATCGAGTCGTACCGTTTGGGTTCTGGAATGAATGACTCAAGAGGGACTACGAAGAAGTTCTTTGCTCTATGACCATTTACCCTGGTTGGCGCATCTTTCCCATTCAAAAGCTCCTCCGCCTTTTCGATGAAGTGCCGCACGGGCTCGACCAAATCCACTTCGTCAAATTGGTGAATCAGAAAGCTCGAAGTGACTCGGCCTATGCCCGCGCCGCAGTCGCAGGCTACTAGTTTGTCTTTCTTGCCATCCCTTCGTGCATCAAGCACCTCCCCGAATGTTTCCTTCAGAAACTGCACGTTTTCCTTCGCGTCAGCGTCGGAAACGTGGCCATAACCCCCGAGCACCCCATCGTCAGTCGCCGGTACCGTGTCCCAGTAATCTATGCCCTTCTTGTACCAAAGCGGCTTGCCGGTACCGTCCTTCTCGCCAGCCGCGACGGCTTTCCAAAAAGTGACGTTCGTGCCAATCGAATTGCCGCTGTCGTCCAAGCCCTTAAACACGGGGGGCATGATGTGCACAAAGCACTCGGGCCGTGCGCCGGAGAGTGAAATTCAAAGAGCGGCGGTATTTTTTAACTGTCTTTTCACTTTTTCTGGGATGCTTCGACTGGCAGTAACAAGGCGCGCGGGCGCCTGGCTCCGGCGACGATGCCGTCGTCGTCGTGGAGGTTCACTGACCGCGGCCCCATGTCTCGGGACGCGGAACGACAGCCGCCTTGGCGGAGGAACTTGCGCCAGCTCTTCGTGGTGAGCTCGATGACGGCAATCGTGGGCGCCACTTTGCAGCTGAACAAGCTCGCGGTTCTCGATGGCGCTGGGCGGGAGTTCGGGCAGACCAGCTACTCGTCAAAAACGTCGTTCCTAGTCCCGTACGCGCTGTTCAAAGCGGCGTGTAATTTAGGCGTTGGGGGGCTGGCGGATACACACGGCCGCAAACCTATCGCCCTCACTGGAAGCGTGATGGGGTTACTCGGACCGCTGATGGTGCTCTTTTTCTGCGTCTTGGTATACCCAAACGACGTGACGAAAGCGTGGCCCGCGTTTGTAGGCTCATCTGCATTCCTTGGAATTCACCAAGGCATAACGTGGACGAGTACCGTGTTAATTACGTTAGATCTTTGCGGCGCCAACGCCCGGGGCTTAGCCTCAGGGCTCTCGGAAACCATAGGGTACACGTTCATCGCGATCTTCGCGGAGATATATGGGGCTATCGAACGTGGAACTATTGAATGCAATTGGGTTGGGGTTGACACCAGTGATGTCTCATCATCAACACCCCATGTAACCACCCCGGAGTGTCTCCTTGCGAACAAAAACAAAAAATGTAACACCCCTGATGATTTCCACCCGGAGTGCGTGAATCAGTGCGTGTGCATGGGGTATGCGGCGTCGCCATTCGGGGTACAGCTCGCGCTCGCGGCAATCGGCGTCGCGATCTGCGCCGCAGCGCTGAAAGAGTCAAAGCCTTTCCGGGGGTGGAGTAGGGATAGTAGGTCGGAACAATCACACAACAGTGAGATCGTGCTCGGTTCCATTGGCACTCACAACGAGCACACCCTACACGCGGCGAAATCAGGGGACTTCGTGGAGCTGGAGACGCTTGAGAGCGATGATACGCTTTTACGAGAAGAAGGCGGAGAACTCAGAAACTCAGACGGCGGGCAAAACGCCGGTGGATTTACACGGAACAACGACGGACACTCCACTCCTTTATCATTTTCGCAGTCGTTCTACCGAACCACGTGGGGTGATAGATCCCTAGCCGTGGTGAGCTTCGCCGGTTTCTGCGCGAACTTTGAAACCGGCATGGCGTGGGGGTTGCTCGCGTCGTGGGCGCGGGACGGCCTCGGGATGAGCGGCCAAAAAAGAGACGCGTTCATGGCGGCGTACTCGTTCTGCAAAGGCTTCTCGCAACTTTTTGCAGGAATTTTGTCGGACAAAGTAGGACGGCGGTGGTGCATTACGGTGGGTTTGTTCGGGGGGGCGTTTTCCCTGTGTCTCGCCGCGTTCGGAGCGGGGTACGACGGGAAGTTCACCGCGGGTGACGATGGAGAATCACTCGACCAAAGATTTACGAATTTAATAGTAGCCGGCGTGCTGTTGGGTCTGTTCACGGGGCTGATGTACCCGGTGTTAGCCGCGGCGGCGGCGGACCACGCACCTTCACGGTACGAAATAGCAGCCACCGTGGGTGTCATTAGGTTCTGGAGGGATCTGGGTTATGCCATGGGCATGCCCGTTTCGATTTTAGCCGACGCCACGCGACCGGAAACGTCGCTGCTTTTCGTCGCGTGCGTCATGGCGCTCGCGGGGACCGTGGTTGGAGTGGCGTACCGGGAAAATAAGCCGCACTAAATAGTCACTAGCTAGAGTTTATAGCATCACAACAAGGTACCGGTTCCTACTTGTAATATAATTCATTCGCTTATTGCGCTTCAACAGCCCTCGGGGAACACGTGCGTGCCGTCTTTCAGCGGCATCGGAAACGTTTCACTGACGATCGTCATTGGCAGCGGGTCTTTGGAAAACACGTGCGAGCACCCGTCGGGGAGGTGGTGAATCAAAACGCTTCCGTCGGGTGGTGGGGCTTTGTCGGTAGGTTCGTCAGTGGTCCACACCACTTTTTGGGGCCACGTCGAAGGCTCCATGCGAAGCAACACGCAATCGGGCCTGTCCTTAAAAAACATCGAAGCGACCTTCTTGACCATCTCCCCGTTCGAGCTGTGTGAGAACCCATCTGCCTTGTCCAAATCCGACCCCAGCATGGCACCATACTCGTTCCACTTTTCTAGGTCATCCGGCGTAGCGATCTTCCAAATCACGCGCATGTCAGGTTTAGTGGGGGGGGTCTCGGTTGGGGACGCCATCGCCTTTTTCCTCCTTTCCTTTCTGGCCGGGGGTCCGCAAGGCACGAAATAAGCTGGCAAGGGGATCTTACGTGTAAGGTCTTTGTTCAACGTCGAGCTAATGACACGAATCTTCCGCGGCACGCCGCGTGGCATGCAGATATCAGAGTGACTCGAGCCGCGCACCTCAAAGTGTCGAGTTTAACATTCACTTCCGAAAGACCTTGAACAGAAAACACCAGTTCACCTCGCGCGGAGTAACCTCACACACCCACCATGGTGCTCCTCGTGCTGTACGTCAAGGCGGAGCTGGAGAACATCGGGAGCATCACGTTTCCCGGGAACATCCAGTACTGTTTCGACGTTAAAGACGCGCAGAGCGATGAGGAGAAGAAAGGCGTGTACCTTTGCGCGGATGAGATTGCGGAGATTGACGGCTCCAAAGGCGACGCGAACTTCGTGATGCGTTTCCCGGATTGCAAAAAGCAGTGCACGGTGACGTTCACTGACGTGAAAGGCGTGACGCGGGACACGATCACGGCGGAGGACAGTGGGAACTTCGTCCCGATCCGGGCGTTCGACTGCCGTGGGTTGGAGATCGTGAACTGGGTTCCCACCGAAGGCCTCATTGTGAAATCCACAGAAGGCACGACGTGGGAAAATGTCAACCTGGGCGACGACCCCGACGGGTGGTTCGAGTACTGCGAAAAGCAAGGCGAAAGCGTCGGCATAACAGAGCTCACGTTTGAGTTCAGGAAACACAAGTAGAGACAGGGTGAGGTTAGGTTGATTGATGCGGACGGTACATTTTATTTTAATACCGCCGTCGCGTTTTCTGCTATGACTTCTATGACTACTTGTACATCAAACGGACTCGTGCTTCACCTTCTCTTAATCCTCACCCCGTGAAGAACCGAATGAACTTGCCTGCTTTGTACAGCACGTAGAACGCTAGGAAGATGAACAGACAGAACAACACGAGGACGGCGAGGTGCCCGCCGCCTGAATGTTTAAACGCCTTGTCGATTTTTCGTTTCGCATGCTTCATGGCTGCTGCGCCGCTCGCCATGGTAAGTTCAAGCTGGTCAATCAGCTTGCCCCGTATGTTGCTTTCGTCGTGAATAGCACCTGTCAGTTGCTTCAACAAACTGACCTTCCCATGTAGCTTATCAACCTCGTCGTCGATGTCAAAGTCAGTAGGCATCTGAAGCTGGACCTCGCCGGAATTCATCCCCGAGCGTCCCCGCGCGCCCAAGCCCCCGGAGCTGTATCTGGGAGGGTACACCCCGTTGTACGCCATGACGTGCGGACGCCTGGGGCGTCAGACGTCTCAACCGCGAGCACGTCACGCCAACGCGGTTGTGCCTGCGAACCGCGTGGAGACCAATGGCACTGCTTGGTGGCTCCTCAGATGTTTAATTGCACATTCTGGCAGTTTTCAGTCCGAGAACAAAAGTGCCTTTTCCGAGGCAATCGATTCACAAGCGAGGCCGCGCGTCTCGTCCGGGCCACCATGCACGAAACGGGAGATCAGATCGCCACGGCGTTCGCCACGAAGCTCGCGGGCCTAAATGCCACGTCTCAGGTGCGTCTCTTGACTACGTGACACGTGAAACGCGCGGCGCGTGTGAATCACCAACAATCGTTTCCTGAAATGAATTCCGATCGCTGACCGATCCTACGTCGTTCCCCAACCCCCCCCTTCACAGAGCATCGAAACCTTGTCGCACTGGTGCGTGTTCCACCGCAAGCGCGCGAAAGCGCTCGCGCCTGTTTGGCAGAAAGAGCTCAGGGCGGCGCCTGGGAAGAGGAAGCTGAGCTTTTTGTACCTCGCGAACGATGTGTTGCAAAACTCGCGGAAGAAAGGCCCTGAATGGATCGAAGCGCTGTGGCCGAAAATGGAGTGGGCCACAAAACACACGATAAAGGCGACGAGCGATGAGAAAACGCAAAAGTCGTGCGCTAAACTCGTGAAGGTGTGGCTGGAGCGGCGAATTTTCGGAAGCAGAAGTCTGGAGGGGTGGCTCGACGCGAGCGGAGGGGACGACGCAGGAGACGCGGCGGCGGACAAACGCGCGGCCCCCCCGGCGCAGCCCATCGTGGCGCGCCGCAAGGAGGAGCGCTTGACCTCCATCGCGGACGCCGCGCTTACTGGCAAGAACGCACAGCTAGCGAAGGCGCTTGAAGCGGCGGAGAAAGCCATTGGGGTGCTCGCCGCGGCGGACAAAACGTGCGCTGCAGACTTGACGCCCGAAGTGCTGGCGGACGGTTTCGTGGACCAAGCGAAAGATCCCGAAGACGCCAAGCGCAAGGTCCAAGCCGCTGAGTCCGCGTTGGCGGCGCGAAGGGAGGCGCTTGAGGAGTGCTCTAGGTTGCGCGTGGAAGCAGTGAGGCTGGCGCAGGAAGTTTCTGAGACGTACGAAGCCGCGGCGGAGGAGGAGAGTAGGTATTTAGAGGAAAGCGCGGCCGTCGCGGTGAAGGTAGCGAGCTTAAGGATGAAAGCAACGAAGCGGGCGGCGGCGGCGATGGCGGTGGCGGCGGCGCAGGAGGCGGCGGGTGCGAATAAATCAAAACCGGGGCTAGAACCACCGAGTTCAGGTACCGCAGCTGCCAGTAATGCTCCTGCTGTACCTATCGAAGAGGAGTACGTCCCGGAAGGCCAGGAAGAGTACGTTCCCGAAGACACGGCTGCGGCGCCGGATCTGGAGCAGCTCCTCGCGGCTGGCGCGACCAACCCGGAGGTGCTACAACAAGCGCTCGCGGCGCTCCCCGAGGAGGCGCGCGCCGCGTTCGAACAGCAACTGAAGGAGGCGGGAATGTTGTAGTGCACGAGTGATAAAATTCATACTAGTTTTCTATTCTTGATACCGTAACAAGGGTTGACTAAGACGCTATTCATAGCATCACTCGTCACTCCCTCTTTTTTTCATCTTCAAGCAGCTGTTTCGCGATTTGCTTACTTAGCTTCTTCGCACTCTGTCTCTTGTCGAGACGCGCGGCGGCGCGACCGCCGTTCACGCGTCGGTGCGGCACCACCCCGAACGCTTCTTGTACGATTCTTACCGTACGCGCGATTTTGGAGCACCCGCTGTACCGCCACAAAACGGAGCGCGTCCAAAGGCCTATACGACTGTTCCGAAACCTGAACGCAATTCCGAAAATAAATAAGACAAAAATAAATCGCGCAGCGCCGTCCACCAGAACGTCCGCCAACAAATACGCGACGTCACCCTTGCCCCCGGATACATCTTGTGACGTGAGCCACCTGCCTTCCACCGCAGCTAACTCCTTCAACCGCACCGCAGCTCTTTTGTCGAAATATCCGACTAGAAGCCCCTTGAACAACGCCCGCGCGGTCGCCGCGTCGGCGCCATCGCCCGCTGGTTTATTATATTTTTGATTTTCGTCATCCCCAACTTGGGGACACGACAGTTCGCTTTGCTCGTCAATGAACTCCCCCGCGAACCGCGCGAGGAGCGCTTCGCCCGCGCGCATGGCACCTATTTCGAACCCGGCGGTTCCGGCGCTTCGATACAGCTCCACCAGCGTTGTGCCGCACCGCGTTTGGTCACCAGGCGGGCGGCACGCGAAGGCATTTGCGCCGAGCAACGCAGCCGCCGGCATCTTCGTCGCCGCTGAGTTTGAATCAGCGGCGAGCATCAACGCCTCCGCGGCGGCTTCGTTTGAAGCATCGCGTGCGGCATCATGTCCTGTGCTTGAAATATCACCCACATCACCAGCCGCGGCCAACACGTCCTCCAAACACTCCCCCGCGGCTAAGCAGCACCCCAGCGCGAGGAGCTCGGGGAAACGCAGGGTGGCGGTGGCGACTATTGCGCGGTACGCGTCCGCGACGTCTGTGTATTTACCACCGTCGCCTTGTTTTTTAGCCGCGGCTCTTGCATCGGCTAGGAACGCGGTGAGTTTCGGGTCCTCCGCGAGCGCGGGGAGGACCGTCTGCTCGCAGAACGTGGACGTCTCCGCGCACGCCGCAGCGCCCATCGAGGTGAGACCCAACGATCTGGTTTCAAGGGTGGTGTCCGCGTTCGTCGCCGATGCACAACTAAACACGACGAGTGCGACTGTTACGAGCATCGCCAGCACGTGGCTGGTGCCCACGCCTCGCCCGAGAGACATCGCCGAGAGGGCGCCGTGCGGCGCGGGGAGGACTCTGCATTTCAAAGAGTCGACAGTCTCCAAAGTGCTTTCTGAGAGCAAATCGTGAGTGAACGCGAGTCCGTGGAAACGACTGTCTAATAAAGCAAGAACGCAGTTTTCTGTTTGTCGAGACTATTTACATGTGCACTGTCTGACGGTTAGCCGATATCGACAAGTGGACGATTTGACGCTGAGTCAGACGGAAAGCGAAAGGACGCGGGAAACCGAGGGGGCGAAGACGCACCCCCACACAATCCACCGCGCGGACCACGAATCCGTCGCCCGACGCAAACGGAACAACACCTGTTCCAAACGCGTTCACCGCCGTTGACACCTCAACGCGCGCTACTCGACGCTACACACTGAAGCAGCGTCACACGAGTCCGGAAGAAAATTCACGGTTGCCTTCCTACTCCAACACCTTACGAAATGAGTCACGCGGAGGAAGCGATGGCGTGTTCAGACGATGACGTGGAAGAAACCCACGAGGACACGGTCAGGTGCGTGTGTGTTCCGTTTAACGCTTTCATCCCGAACGAGGTGAAAGTTCCCGGGGAAAGTTCAAAGGTGGTTGTGTCCACGGCACGCCCCGTGGAATTCTCAACGCTTCTTGGCCTCGCGTTGCGTCATAATTTCGTAACCGCTGACACCCCTTCCCTCCACATCACAGAGAGACCATTCAGCACCCAAAACTCTCGATGGGCTTGCGTCGAGTCGATAGCCTAGAGCTGCATCGCCTGCGAGTACCTCTGCGCGAGCGGCGGCCCTCGAGGTCCAGGCTAGCCGAGTCTTCGTCTCCTCCGACTTCATGGAAGTTAATGTCATATCTCGGGCTGAGCCCGTCGATTTCCATGGTCAAGGCGTGAATTAATTCTTTTGGGTCCGACCGGCTGGGACAGAACCATCCCGCGAAGGCCTACCGCGCATCAACGCGATGCGCACGCTTGTAATACCCACTGTACTATTTATCATTCTACTGATCTGTTCGCACGAGAGTATCTCATTATGGGGAAAGGAAGGGAGCGAGGAAGCGTGAGTTGAGAAATATCTTTTCAATTGAAAATACCGAATACCGCGCAGCACTCCGCTCCGCCCGCCAAAAAATCATTACTGCTTTTTCTCTCTCTCCATAGTGCTCTAGACAAATACAATTGCCCCTTACACGTCCACTTCTCCAGAGATGTTCAGCGCGGCGGCGGCGGTGTTGACGTCCTTGTCGCCTCGCCCGCTGCAGTTCAGCACGACTTTCTGGCCGGACTTCAGCGTGGGCATGAGTTTTTCCAGGAACGCGAACGCGTGCGAGGTTTCCAGGGCGGGGATGATGCCTTCCATCCTGCTCACGCGGACGAACGCATCCAACGCTTCCGCATCAGTCACGGCGTGGTATTCCGCTCTTCCGAAATCCTTGAGGAACGAGTGTTCCGGGCCGATGCCGGGATAGTCGAGACCGGCGGAGATGGAATGGGGCTCGATGATTTGCCCCTCTTCGTCTTGAATCAAATAACTGAACGAGCCGTGCAACACACCGGGCTTACCTAAGGTCAACGTCGCCGCGTGCTTCTGGCCGGGGCCCATGCCCTCGCCCGCGGCCTCAACGCCGATCAGCTTGACGTCTTCGTCGTCGACGAACTCGTGAAAAAGGCCCATCGCGTTTGACCCGCCGCCGACGCAGGCGACCAAGATATCAGGCTTCCCGCCCCACTTTTCCATCGCCTGCGCTCTGGTTTCCCGGCCGATGCACGCGTGGAAGTCACGGACCATCATGGGGTACGGGTGAGGCCCCGCGACTGACCCAAGGATGTAGTGTGTCGTCTCCACGTTGGTCACCCAGTCCCTGATCGCTTCCGACGTCGCGTCTTTCAGCGTAGCGGTACCCGCTCGTACGGGGGTAACAGTCGCCCCCAACAGCCTCATCCGGAACACGTTCAGCTTCTGTCGCTCCATATCAGCCGCGCCCATGTAGATGATGCACTCCAAGCCGAAGCGGGCGCACACGGTGGCGGTGGCGACGCCGTGCTGGCCAGCGCCGGTTTCAGCGATGATGCGCTTCTTGCCCATCTTCTTCGCCAACAAAGCTTGGCCCACGGCGTTGTTGATCTTGTGCGCCCCGGTGTGGTTCAGATCTTCGCGTTTCAAATATATATCAGCGGTGCCGTAGTGCTCGGTGAGCCGCTCCGCGAAGTATAAAGGGTTCGCGCGGCCCACGTAGTCCTTCAAGATGGACTGGAGCTCGGTCTGTGATTTGGATTGGAATGGAAAAATAAAGTGAAGAAAGTCAGTTTGCGTATGGTTTGTTAGTCTGACGAAAGGGGGGACTCTCGATAGGGTCGATCTTCGATCGGGTTGACGCGCTGTTCATCGCGGCGTCTTGGTGTTGATGGAACCCTTCGTTGCGGCGTTGTGACGATCACACGCACGACACTTCACAACCCTTCACAAAACCTGCAATTCGTACGTACCTGGAACGCTTCGTCCGACGCCAACGCGGCGTACTCCTTCTCCAGCGCTTGCAACGCGGGGATGAGCGTCTCGGGGACGTACTTGCCGCCGTAATCGCCGAACCGCCCGGTCTCATCAGGGCGCTGGACATCCTTGATCGAAACTTTCGGGGGATCCACGATCGCAGCGCGGGTCGTGGTGTTGACACGCTTGCAGGATACGGCTGTGCGGCGTTGCGCGCGCGTGCCGCGCACGGCGAAGCGAGCGGACAGGCTGGCCTGGGGACAAGTCACGGCAGACGCCATGATGGTCGAGGTAGGTGTGACGGGCGCGAAGAACCTCGACGGCCTGTGTGGCTCGAGACGGGACTCGAGAGACCGAAGCCGGTGTGGTGCGACGGTCGTGCGTGAGCGACGACGTGCGCGAGTGCGTGTGCGGGTGGGGGGCGAAGGCGACGCGTGGTGACGTCGCGATTCCACGAAACAACGATCGAAGGACACCTGGAATCTCGTTTTAGAGATCTTCACACGAACCAAGAATGGTTAGTTAAAGAGTACCCACAAGTTAAACCAAGAATGGCGAGTCATAGAGGACCCACAAAGTAGTGCAGTCGGCGCGCAAAAGAGATTAGATCTGCCCGATCGCCCCACGTGTCCATTTCACGTCGCACGCCAGTCTGGCGATGTCGACCGACGAGGCCACTGCGACTGCGCCTCCCGCTGAGGCGGCGGAGCCCCCCGCCGAGGCGGCTCCCGCACCCTCTGAAACCACCGCCGCGGTGGATGCCGCGGTGGAGCAACTTGGGAAGGTTGAGGTCACCCCGCCCGCCGACCCTGATGCGCCTGATGCTCCCGACCTCGCGTTGAAGAGTGAGGTTTTAAACGAGCAGGAAGAGACCGTGGTGGAGAAGAAGGTGGTGGACGACACCCCGTATGCGAGCGCGAAGTCGTTCGAAGAGCTCGGGCTCTCCCCAGAGCTCCTGCAAGGCTTGTACAGCGAGATGAAATTCGAGCGCCCTTCGAAAATTCAGGGCGAAACCTTGCCCATGATCTTGACGCCGCCGCACAGGAACTTGATCGCGCAGGCGCACAACGGGTCCGGCAAAACAACCTGCTTCACGCTCGGGATGCTGAGCCGAGTCGATCCGAGTCAACAGGTCCCTCAAGCGCTGTGCATCTGCCCCACCCGTGAGCTCGCGATCCAAAACATGCAGGTGATGGAGAAGATGGGCAAGTACGCGAAGATCAGTATCGCGTACACGGCGGACCCCCGGTGGGCTGACCGGGTAAGCAAACGCGACAAGGTGGTGGACCAGGTCGTGATCGGCACCCCCGGCAAAGTGCTGGGATGGATGCGTGAGAAGCAGCTCAACTGCGCGACTATGAAAATTTTGGTGTTCGACGAAGCGGATCAGATGATGGACACCGATGGGCACCGGGTTGATTCGCTGAAAATCATGAAACATCTGAAGAGCTCAACGAAGGTTATGCCTCAAGTGCTGTTGTTCAGCGCGACGTTCAATGAGCGGGTTAAGGACTTCTCCACGAAAGTCGTGCCTAACGCGAACCAGATCTTTTTACCCGCTCATGAGTTGTCGTTGGACGTGATTAAGCAGTACAGAGTCAACGTCGCGTCCACGGAGGCTAAGGAGATTCTGCTGAAGGACAAAATCTTCCCGTGCTGCGACAAGATCGGCCAGACCATTATTTTCGTCCGGACACGTGAGGGGTGTAAGCGGCTGATGCGCACGATGAACGACGCTGGTTATAAATGCACCGCGATCGAGGGGGGGATGGACCATGCGGACCGCGACCGGGTGGTGAAGGAATTCAGGGACGGGCTTACCAAGATTTTGATCTCCACGGATGTGCTTTCCAGAGGGCTGGACGTCAGCACGGTGACGCTGGTGATCAACTACGACATGCCTGTTGAACACAGTAACCCTCGGGCGCCAAACTTCGAAACGTACCTGCACAGGATCGGCAGGTCCGGCCGATTCGGGAAGAAGGGCGCGGCGTTTAATTTGCTCCTGGGGGCGGACGAAAAAGCGGTGCTGGACTCCATCGCCGAGCACTTCGACCACCCCGTCCCAGAAGTCAAATTCGAGGACGACGACAAGTTCGAAGACGTGCTAGAGGAAGCGGGGCTGATGAGCAAGGAAGAAGAGGTGTAGAGAGACAGCTTACGTAGGTTTATGAATGAAAAACGAGAGACTTGTTGATGACGATCGCTACAGTATGTGTATTCTAAATCTAAATGTGTTCCCGCGGCTTTTTGACAATCGATTCCTCCGCCCATCCCTCCCCATCCTCCTCACCATCTATCGGTGCTTACCTCAATCGCACTTGTGGCAGTCGTCTTCGCAGTGTTTCGCGGTGCCGTGACTGTGTTTCACTGCTGTTCTCGCCAATACCTCCGCGCTCACGTTCATACCCACCGCCCGCATCAGCCGTGGCTTCATCCATCTCCACGTGAACCACTCCTTCTTCACGCCGCGTAAATACCCGCGCTGGTGCGCCATACCGATCAGGAACGGCACGAGCGCGTGCAGGGGGACGCAGCACGGGCCGAGGCATATCACGACCATCGCGGCGGTCCACCGAGGGATGCGCGGGGGGGAGTGCAGCGGTGCCCACCACAAGGAAGGAAAGACAAAGCGAAGAAAAGTCTCGGAAAGTCTTTCTCACGGTCCGAGAAAGTTGAAAGCGAGCCCCGATTGAGCGGAAAAACCGACGAGTCATAACTCAAGAAATGTTGAAATTTAGTTTCTAGTCGATCTCTGCGTGGTGTTACAAATGCAAATCCGCGGGTCTACACTCAGTCCCGACCGCGCGGAGCGTGTGGTGTGTGGCGCGATGGGAGGCGAGGTGACGATGCCCGAGTCGAGCGGTCGCGCTGAGCACGTCAGCCTACTGGGGTGGCAGCTGGAACCCGAGTCCGCGCGCACCGCACGGGTGACGAAGCAGTCCGCGGTTCCTGTGACTACGTTTTTAACGTGCGCGGCGTTGTTCTTCACGTCGTGCGTGGGGGTTTTAGTGGTGGGTGCGAGGCCAAGCGCGGGCGGGGTGGCGAGTAGAGTGGTGCCGTTATCGAGTTTGCAGGCGCAGCGAGACGTGTCTGTTGTGTTGACCGCTAACGCGGGTGTATCGGCTGGGCTGAACAACCAGTGGTATACACAAGGGTCTTCGTTGGATGCGATCACGATTGACCATCAAGGGGAGGGTTTGCTGACAACGCCTTCCGGTGATTTCGTTCCCCAACCACAGTTCGAGTCATGGAAAGGTGCGCCGTATTGGCAACACTTTCGCGAGATGCCTGTGGTGTTTAGTGAACAGGAAGAAGCGATGCAAACGAAGCCGCTGGTAGTCGTGGCGCACGCGACGGACGCGGAACACGATTCCGCCGCGCCATTTTTGCAATCAGTAAATCAACACGCGCTGCCCGCCGCGATATCAGGCGAAGGCACGCACTGGCACGGCACCGAGGACAAAGTTGTTGGGTTGAAAGCGGCGCTGTTGAGTCTGAAAGGGGACGGAGGTGATGTTGAAAGGCAATCCACCGTTGACCCTGTAATCGTGTGGAGCGACATTGGGAGCGTGCAGTTTTCGTGCGGCGCCAAGGAAATGGTTGAGGCGTTTGAAAAAACAAACGCGGACGTGGTGTTAGGGTCGAGTACAGGGAGTGATTCGGGACATCCACATGTGGTCATCGGCCGCGCCTCGAAGCTCATGGACATGGTCACGAAATACGAATCGTACTTGGGGGAGAACACGTCCGGAAAGTCGAGTGGAAAAACTCGAAAAGGCGCGGGTGGCGAGTGGAGTTCATTCGCCAACGGATGCGTCTCAGGTTCCGACAAGTTTGAACTCCATCAGTGTTTGGACCGGTACGTCACGCAAGCCACTAAGCAGGGCAAACAGGTTGTGCAGGGGTCGCTGGCGTGCATCGAGACGCATTAGGTAGCAATTTTGTTTGATGAAACGCATCACGAGTTGATTTTAACTTTTTCACAACTCGTGTTTTCTCGATCTCCATGCACTTCGGTGATGCGCGACGAGGACGTCCCCGGCACGGACGCCAGCAGCCCCGACTCCTCGTCCACTTTGCTGGCGCTTCTCGGAACCTCCGTGGACGACGGCGCGGTTGAGAGGTACGTGAAATCGCTCGGGATGCGACTTAAAAACAAGGAGCTCAAGCGCTTCCCCCCGGAGTGCGTGTATGTTAACCACAAATCGGCCGGTCTATCGCTGTGCTACGAGTCTGGGGTTTTGGACGCGATTCACGTGTACGCAGCGAGGGTGGACGGGTTCTTGGGGTTCAAGGGGGAGGTACCGTGGGGTGTCACGTTGTGCGACGACGAATCGGGTGACAAGCAACGAACTACGGGGAAGAGCATCGTGGAAAAGTTGGGCGAGCCATCTGCGAAGGGCAACACAGGCGGCTTTGTGTTTCTGCAATACCACGCGCTCGGGGTGAAGTTCGACCTCGAGTCCTCGGACTGGGAAAACGCAGAAGCGAAAGTGCGGTGCGTATCACTGTGGAAAGCAAACGCGGTATAGATAGGGTAGGTAGGGTAGTAGTATGGGTCTTGTAGTAAAAGGGTAGTAAGGCGTAATAAAAGCACGCTGATGTAATTTTTAATTTCTTTTTACAAAGTAGAAATCTACTCTACGCGTCATCCACGGAGGACCTGGCCGGCGCTCTGTACCAAGCATCGGTGTCCGCGGTGCTCTTGTCGCTTGAGACGACAGGGGTGTCATAATGATAACCTTTCGTCAACGCATCCAGCGCGCTGGCTACCACGCACTCGACCGCCTCCTTCGCCGCGTCCACGGCGTCTGAGTTGGTTTCAGTTCCTCGCGCCTTCGCCTTT
>TARA_B110000977_G_scaffold59838_2_pt1 | contig 16836 bp, 9 predicted proteins | sample TARA_B110000977 | Tara Oceans TARA_B110000977 (sample SAMEA4397798) | marine metagenome | biome: Polar Biome; feature: [SRF] surface water layer (ENVO:00010504); material: water (ENVO:00002006), including particulate matter (ENVO:01000060) such as... | depth 5 m | reverse complement strand
GACACGCCAGTATACTCTGATGATGTTGCCGTGATGATGACCCTGTTAAAACTCGCACGTATCAAATCGAACAGGGAGCATTGTGATAATTGGATTGATGGTGCGGGGTACCTCGCGTGTGGTGCGGAACTCGTTGCTAAGAGATCAAAGTAATGGACCTAGTAACACTAGACTTTGAAACATACTACGACAGGGATTATTCTCTGTCGAAGATGACAACCGAAGCCTACGTTCGTGACCCTCGTTTTGAGGTGATCGGCGTGGGTGTTAAGGTCAATGACCACGCTACTGATTGGTATAGTGGCGCAGATACAGGCAGGTTCCTTCACTCAATGGACTACAGTGACAAGGCTATACTATGCCACAACACTGCGTTCGACGGGGCCATATTGGGCTGGAGGTTTGGTATCAAACCTAAGCTGTGGCTCGACACACTATCTATGGCAAGACCCAAGCACCAGATGACAGTAGGGGGATCGCTCAAGAACTTAGCCGCACACTACAGGCTAGGCAAGAAGGGTGATGAGGTATTCAATAACCTTGGTAGACGCCGCAAAGACTTTACAGAAGACGAGATGCAACGCTATTCAGACTATTGTGTCCAAGATGTAGAGCTAACATACAAGTTGTTTAAGAAACTATCTAAGGGTTTTCCCAAGGCTGAGTTGCTGGTGATAGACCAGACGCTGCGCATGTACACAGAACCTACGATTGAACTAGACCACAACGTGTTGGTGGAACACCTACAATATATTCAGGAGCGCAAGGCTGCACTACTAGACAAGCTCGGCGGTGAGGCTAAGGCCAAGGACATACTGATGTCCAACCCCAAGTTCGCTGACCTGTTACGTGCGCTCGGCGTAGAGCCGCCCATGAAGACCAGCATCAGGACAGGTAAGGAAGCCTACGCTTTTGCTAAGACAGATCAAGGGTTCAAGGAACTGCTTAACCATAGCAAGCCCTCTGTTCGTGCTGTCGTTGAAGCTAGACTGGGTGTTAAGTCTACTATTGAGGAGAGTAGGACTATATCCTTTATGGGTATCGCTGACCGTGGCCCTCTACCTATCATGCTCAACTACTACGGAGCGCACACTGGCAGGTTCAGCGGTGGTGATAAGGTTAACCTACAAAACCTACCGCGCAACGGCAAGCTGCGGGCAGCACTGACTGCACCCAAAGGACAACTCATTGTGGCATGTGATTCCTCTCAGATCGAGGCGAGGATGGTTGCGTATCTGGCAGAGCAGAACGATCTACTACAATCTTTTAGAGATGCTAACGATGTGTACTCAGAGTTTGCCACCGATGTGTATGGCAAGCCTGTTAGTAAGGCGAACAAGTTGGAGCGACATGTAGGTAAGACAGCTATCCTTGGGCTGGGCTACGGCATGGGCGCACCGAAGTTCCAAGCATCACTCAAGTCAGGGTTCCCCTCAGTTACAGTAGATGAAGGCGAAGCTAAACGTGTTGTCGATCTATATCGCAACAAGAACCACAACATTGTGTCGCTATGGAACAGATGCAACCATGTCATAAAGGGTATCGCGGCGGGTGGCAGCGGTCAGGTGTGCAGCATACTGGACTACGATGCCGATGGTATCAGGATGCCTAACGGTTTATACATACGCTACCCTGCGCTACGCAGAGGTGAGGATGGGTTCGAGTACATAAATACTGCAAGAGCCTACAAAAATATGCACATGGATAACGTAAGCTGGACTAAGATATACGGCGGCAAGGTAGTGGAGAACATTACACAAGCTGTTGCTCGTATCGTTGTAGCTGAGCAGATGGTTGCCATAGGTCAGCGATACCATGTGGCACTACAGGTTCACGATGAGGTTGTGTGCGTAGTGGACGAAGATAAGGCTGAAGAGGCCAGAGATTTCATGGTAGATGTAATGTCTACACCGCCCACATGGGCATCAGACTTACCCGTGGCTTGCGAAGCAGACATAGGTGCAAACTATGGAGAAGCTAAGTGACAAAACTATCTCATTCCTTTTCGTCCCTCAAGATGTACGAGAACTGCCCCAAGCGGTACTACCACCAGCGTGTACTCAAAGAAGTTAAAGACCAAGGTGGCGAGGCTACTATATGGGGGGAACGTGTACACAAGTTCCTTGAGGACCGGTTAGCCAAGGCGACAGAGCTACCACAAGAGGTTGCTCGTTATGACCCGCTATGTAAGTCGATCATTAAGCTGGCTGAGGGCGGGGAGTTATTGGTTGAGCAACAGCTGACGTTGAACGAAGCACTAGAGACTACGAGTTGGTTTGCTAAGGACGCATGGATGCGGTCAATCGTTGACGTACTGGTGGTCCAAGGCGCAGAAGCTGTGATGTTTGATTGGAAGACAGGTAAGCGCAGACCAGATTTCTCACAGCTAGAGTTGTTTGCATTGCAAGTGTTCAAGCACTACCCAGATGTCAAGCGGGTACGCACCTCATTTGTGTGGCTCAAAGACCTGTCAATGGATCACGAACAGTACACCAGAGACGATGAGCCAGAGCTTTGGTCACGGCTTATGAACAAGGTTGTTCGAGTAGAGAAATCTCTAGCTTCTGACAACTGGCCAGCCAAACCCAGTGGCCTATGCAACTGGTGTCCATGCAAAAACTTTTGCGAATATGTATAATTAAACTTGACATACTTTACAGTTAGGAATATCTATGGCTACTACACCAGAGGGGCGTATTAAGAAGGCCCTTGATAAAATGTTTAAGGAGGAAGGCGTCTGGTACTACAGCCCACAAGCGGGACCGTTCGGAGCAGCGGGTATACCAGATAGGATCGCTATAGTTAAGGGACTATTCCTTGGCGTTGAATGTAAGTCAGATAGGACAAAGAAACCTACGCGACTACAGGAGCAAGCGATGGCTAACATAGAGAAGGCAGGTGGCAAATGTTTTGTGGCCTGTGACAGCGACACAATAGAGACGGTGAGGGAGTTCATTCGTGCTTGTAATAGAGAAATCCAAGGCGCTAGCCTTAAAGCTTAACAACCCACAGCGTGTGTTGGCTACTATGCCGACTGCGAAACTGTGGCACAAGAACGGTACGGACTATGTAGTCACCCCTCATAGGGTGAAGGAAGTCGGTAAGCTGCGTGAGCTTGGTATAAAAGCACCATCTCCTATACTACACTACTACGATTGGCCGGGCCAGTTCACGCCTTACGAGCATCAAAGTATGACTTCTGCGTTTCTTACTATGAACACCAGAGCTTTGGTACTCAATGAGATTGGTACTGGTAAAACCCAGAGCGCATTGTGGGCAGCTGACTACTTGATGTCAGTGGGTGCGATAAAGAAAGTTCTGATCTTGTCCCCCCTATCTACACTCGAACGTGTGTGGGGCGATGGTATATTTACAGGGCTTATCCACCGTAAACACGTTGTGCTACACGGGACAGCGGCTAGGCGGAAGAAGTTACTCAACACCGAGGCTGACTTCTACATCATTAACCACGATGGATTTAATATCATACGCGATGAGACCATAGGTATGTTTGACCTTGTTATCATAGACGAGGCAGCTGTGCTTCGGAACCCATCGACCAGTAGGTTTAAGATATTCCGCAAGTGGATGAAGCAGCATGAGGACATACGCTTGTGGCTTATGACAGGCACACCTACACCTAATGACCCTACTGACGCATGGGCGTTGGCTACATTGGTAGGTAATCAGAACGTGAGCAAGACCTACACTGGGTTTCGCGAGCAAGTGATGATGAAGATAGGTCAGTATAAATACGTACCTCGACAGGAGAGCATGGAGATTGTGAAGCACACACTACAACCTGCTGTCAGGTACACTAGGGATGAGTGCTTTGATCTACCTGACACTGTGCGCCAGACAAGGGCAGTACCTCTAACGCCTGAGCAAGCTAAGCATTACCAGACTATGATGCGTCACCTTGTGACAGAGGCAGCAGTTGAAGGTACCATCACTGCGGTGAACGAGGCGGTTAAGTTACAGAAACTTGTTCAGATAGCCTGTGGCGTTGCCTACAGCGACGATGGTCAGAACGTAGAACTGGACTGCCAGCCCAGAGTGAACGCTGTTAAGGAGGTTATACAAGAGGCAGGGCAGAAGGTCATCGTCTTCGTACCACTAACAGGTACGCTGCATATGTTAGAGCGTGAGCTAAGCAAGCACTGGTCTGTAGCTGTGGTAAACGGTCAGGTCTCTGCGGCTAAGCGCAACGTGATCTTCAAAAACTTTCAAGACGCACGAGACCCAAGGGTCTTGATCGCCCACCCTGCTACCATGGCTCACGGCCTGACGCTCACATCTGCATCGACAGTTGTGTGGTACGGACCAGTGACCAGCAACGAACAGTACGTCCAAGCTAACGGACGGATTGAGAGGATTGGTAAGAAGCACACGTCTAACGTGGTGCATATAGAAGCTACGCAGATAGAACATATTATGTACGAGCGGCTTGCCAATAAACAGAAACTACAAGGCTTACTACTGGATTTAATCCAGAGAGAAATGGAGTAACACATGGCTAAAGTAGAAGAGGTGATCGGCGCTTACATGAAGTTGCGCAATCAGAAGGAGGTCATAGAAGCTGCTGCTAAAGCAGAGGTTAAGGTCTTTAAGGAGAAGATGTTTAAGCTAGAAGGATGGCTCAAACAAAAGGCCGATGAGGATGGCGTAACATCTTTTAAAACTGATAGCGGCACTGCCTTCCTAACCACTACAGACTTCGCAGCTGTAGCTGATTGGGATGCTGTACTTACATTCATACGAGATAACGATGCGTATGATATGTTGGAGAAACGTATAAGCAAGATGGCTGTACGTGGATACATTGAGGCAAACAAATCTGTACCTGCTGGTGTCAACTACGGCACTAAGCTAGACATAAACATTCGTAAACCAGCACTCAAAGGAGAGTAACATGAGTAACATCGTACCAACAAATATCGAAATCCCTGCACACCTAGCGGGTAAGATGGGTCAACCCTCTGCGTTAGCGCAGTCACTAACAGGCGGCATAGCAGCTGACACTAGCGGCGGGTTCGCTAAAATATCTATCAAAGGTAGTCGCTTCCGCATTGTAGATGGCGGCACTGAGACCGTGCTTGACACGACAAAGCTACCAGTAGTTATTGTGGGTGCTAACCCAAAGCTATCTAAGACCTACTACGCTAAAGCGTGGGACAAAGATGCGGAACCTGCTGCACCTGATTGCTACTCCTTGGATGGCACAAGGCCACATCCTGATAGTGAGACACCGCAGAATGACGTATGCGCATCCTGTAAGTGGGCCGCATGGGGTTCCAAGATCGGTAACAACGGGCAGCAACTCAAAGCCTGTTCCGACCAGAAGCGGTTAGCAGTTGTAGCTGCCGATGATCCCACTGGTCCTGTGTACCTGCTGCAAGTTACACCCGCTGCACTCAAGGGTCTTAACGCATACCAGAAAGAACTAGCTACCCGTGGTATACCACCTGAGATTGTTAAGACTATTGTGTCCTTCGACACTGATGCCTCGTTCCCTAAGTTGAAGTTCGGGTTCGGCGGTTTCATTGATGAGACCACTCAGTCATCATTGGAAAATGTGTTTGGTTCTACTGAGGTTAAGGAGATAACAGGCGAGGTACTTCTTGCACCTGCACCTGCACCTAAGACAGAGAACCCTAAACCTCTTCTGGTAAAAGCAGCACCAGAACCAGTAGCTGAAGAGGCTCCTACCCGTGGGTTCGGAGCAGGTACAAAGGTAGTTGCCCCTAAGCCTGAGCCTGTTGCGGCACCAGCTGAAGAACCTAAAGCAGCTAGTGTAGTTGATACTGATGTAGTCAATCTTGCAGATGAGATCGACAATCTATTGGGGGACTTAGCAGCTGATGACTAAGATACCTCTCGATTTTGGAAAGGTTGAATCGCTGCGGGAGCATATGCTCCTAACCGTAAGCCATATGGCACAGCTAATGGGTGTGTCACGAATGACTTACTACGGATGGGTAAGAGGCAAGCCCATTCGTGCGAACAACGAAGCCAAAGCTAAGAACACACTGCGGCAACTAATAGCTCTTGTTAAGGACGGCCAATGGCCTGTTGAGGGTGCGAAAAGTATGACCGCTGTGGTTAGATACCAAACTTTACTTGAGGTTTTAGAAGGTCGCGAGTAATGTAGAAAAACACGGGGGGCCTAGGCCCCCCACATAGAGGGCAGTAACACACATGGACACGTTGGATTTTCTTCAACGAGTTCTGCCAGCGGAGGGCATATACTGCACGTTAGTTATAGATGGCACTAATAAGAACCAAGCCTTTTATAATACCGTTGGAGAACTTGAAAAAGCAGTTGTAGCTTTAGACAAACGTAAGAGAAACGTATACTTTGCTACGGGTGCGTTTCAAAAAAAGGGTAGTAGGAAAGCAGATAATGTACGTGTAAACAAATCGTTATACATGGACATAGATTGCGGCGAGGGTAAAGATTACCCATCGCAGAGAGAAGGTCTGCTAGCCCTACTAAAATTCGTTAAGGATACAGGTCTACCTGAGCCTATGATCGTGTCGTCTGGTAACGGGCTGCATGTGTACTGGGTATTCACCAGAGACCTAGAGCCAGACGAATGGCAACCTCTTGCTGATGCTATGAAGCAGTGCGTACAGGACAGAGGGTTCAAGCAGGATATGTCTGTACCTTCTGATATTGTCAGGGTGCTACGGGCAGTGGGTACCCACAATCCTAAAGGCCACAAGCAAGCTAAGGTCTTGATAGACAGAGCGCCGTGTACTCCTGAGAGCGTGGCTAAATGTCTTACTAACTATATGATAGCTGCACCTACCAAGCTGAGACAGAACGCTGGCAACAGCCAACTATCACAAGCTATGGCAGTGCAGCAAGACTTCCCCCCGTCTATAGCCAGCGTCTTGAAGTCCAAGTGCCAGCAGATTGGGTGGGCTGTGGACAATCAGTCCGAAGTTCAAGAGCCTATGTGGTACAACCTGATAGGTGTAGCTGCGTTTTGTGTAGACCCAGAGGATACGGCTAAAGAGTGGAGCCAACATCACCCACAGTACGATGAGGCTGAGACCATTAGGAAACTGCGTAACTGGAAACAGGCAGTAGATGGGCCAACGACTTGTACTAGGTTTGACAGCGCAAGACCGGGCGGCTGCAAGGGATGTCCGTTTTTGGGTAGGATAGGTAGCCCAACAAGACTAGGCGCACAATACGAGCCAGAGGATACAACTCAGGACGCGCCAGACGAAGCGGTGGTTGAGGTAGAGATACCCAAACCGTTTAAGAGAGCTAACGGTGGCGTAAAAGTTACGATGGATGATACTGATATAGATGTGTGCAGCTTCGACATATACCCAGTAAGTTATGGGCGAGACGAATCACTGAACTACGAGGTGTGTAGATTTAAATGGAAGAGGCCCCATGTTGGGTGGCAAGATTTACTACTTCGACAAGCGTATCTGGCAGACGGTACATACCAATATTTTGTAAGCGTTATAGCAGATCAAGGTATCGTACTGGCTACCAAGAAACAGACGGAGTATTTTCAATATATGTTAAGAGCATACATGAATGAGTTGCGCATGGCTAGAACCATGACGAACTTGTACGCATCTATGGGTTGGAAAGAAGACCACAAGATGTTTGTGTTAGGTGATACACTGTACCGCCGGAAGCCAGACACCACGATTGAAAAGGAGTCCATCAAGCTGGCATCAGCATCTACCCGCAACGGTAGCGATATGTTCGGCATGAAGGGAGACCACGCCAAGTGGTTAGGTATGACAGCGTTGCTAGAGAAGGCTAAGCTGGACGCGCATATGTTCTCTATAGGCATTAGTTTAGCGTCACCTATGCTTGAGTTCAGTGGTCTAAAAGGTATGACAGTATCTCTGTTCGGTAAGACGGGTGGCGGCAAATCACTGGCTCAGCTGATGGCACAGTCAGTATGGGGCAACCCAGACAAGCTACACTTCCAAGCCAAGTATACACAGAACACGTTGTTCAGTAGGTTCGGCCTATACGCTAACCTACCTGTAACCATAGACGAAGTTACCATGATGTCAGACAAAGACGTAGGTGATTTCCTGTACTGGGTAAGCCAAGGGCGTGACAAGGCTAGGCTAAACAGAAACGCAGAGGAGCGAGAGGCTAAGACTTGGGCTACGTTCTGTATCGTATCTACTAACAGGCCGCTAAGTTCTAAGATGATAGCTTCTGGTATGGATACCGATGCGCAGATGGCACGGCTGCTAGAGTTGACAGTTACGCCAAGCAAGCTGTTCACAGATAGTTCTAACATAGGCAAGAAACTATTCGACATCATGTCTGATAACCATGGCACGGCTGGAGATATATTCATCCAGAAGCTAATGGCTATAGGCGAAGAAGGTGTACGCGCCATGATCGCCGAGGCTACAGACAAGTTCCACAGTCGCTACGGGGTGGCGTTCAAGGGTGAGGAACGGTACTGGCAACAGGTTCTGGTACTTACAGACCTAGCACTACGCCTTGCTAAAGAGTGGGGTATAGTATCGTTTAGCTCAGAACCGTGTATGCAGTGGGCAGTAGATCAGATCGGCACCTTGCGTAAGACAGTATCTGAAAACCAGATAGACGCCTTCGACCTTATATCAGAATACCTCAACGAGTTTGCGGGAGATACGGTACGGGTTATGCACACTGGTAAACAGAAACCTATGGTGGACTACGAACGTATGCCACGGCACGGCATCAGAGCCAGAGTAGATGTACATAGGAAGGTATCTTCAGACCCATTCGATAGCGGTACACTAATGCTGGACCGCGCACACTTTAGAAAGTGGTTGTCTGCCAGAGGCGGCGACTACAAGGGTGTGACTGATACACTGGTACAAGAACTAGCTGACGCTACTCCCGTACGTAACAAAGCATCACTAGGTAGGGACACACCCATCAAGCTGCCTCAGACCTATGTTATAGGTGTGAACCTAAGCCATCCTAGGATGGTAGGTTTGTTGGATGAGGCCGAGGTAGCATACGAAGACCTAGTGTTGGGTCAGATGCAGCCTGTAACTTAGTCTGCTACCATAGCGTCAAAGAAATTATTCAAATCTTGACGGGCAGCTAGTGGAGAACTTCTAAGGGTACGTTGGGCGGCAGTCTTACGTGCCTCTTTTTCTGCCTTGCGTACATTCTTATTGAAGTTCCTGATCTCCATGGGTGTACCCTTGGCAGTACGGTTCCACTCTTTTACTTCCTGTTCAATACTGCGGCGCTGGTTCCTGTCCCCTTTGAGCCATGCTTGCTTGAACTCAGTAGTTATAGACCGCTGATAATCAGTAACACGTTTAGCGTACTTGATCGCACCGTACTGGTCCGCAGCCTCTTTGGGGTAGAAGCCTAACACTCTACCTATCATAAGTGGTACGCTCATATCCTCAGTCACAGTATAGCCACGCTTGTCAACTACCGTACCGTCTTTAAGGTAGGCAAAGATGTCACCGATGTTTCGCACTGTAGTAGCAGGTGTCTTACGCAGTACATCGCCAGCACTTACAGTAGACGAGAGCGGGGCTTTAGCTGCTAGGTATGCGAACTCACCTGTCTGCTCAAGGAACCCAAACGCAGGGCCAAAAATATCTTTTATCTCTCTGTATTTGTCAGAGCCTGACAAGAAGAACGCAGTACCCGGTACCACATTGCCCAAGGACACACGACCACCAACGTCTGAAGGTAAGAACTCGTTGAGGAACCCGTTGAGTAGTGGCTTAGATGAACCCGGCCATAGGTCTTCAAGTAACTTAGCTGCCTCGAACCTAATGCTACCTGACTTGAACCCAAGGGCTTGTGCCAGTGTGTCGATTAAATCTTCTAGGTCTTCAGCAAGTGGGAACCCTGCCACGCCTGACATCATAAGTAGACTGGTCAACATACCTACCTGCCCAGCGCGGGACAGGTTGCTGAACAGTTGGATAGATGTAACGGGGTATACTTTATACATATAGACAAAGGACATGAGGCCACTGCGGAAAGCCGCTGGCCTGTTCAGCACGGAGTATTCACCCATCGTGTTGTTGATTGCCTCGACAGAGAACTTAGTGGCACCTGCGTTAGCTTCAGCATCAGTTCTACCTACTGACTTCAACCGTGCAAACTCTAGGCGGTATGCCGCAAGGCCGAAACCTCTACGCGCCCCTCGTTCAGTGGCGTTGAACGGATACATAAACGCATCAGTAAACTTCTGCATCCACGCTTTGCTCATGTTACCACGGGACAAGCCCATCATGGCATTGCCTTGTGCGGGGATCATAACACCTTCACGGATTTCACGGGCTAGGAACTCAGCCTCTAGTGAAGTTATCCCATGCTTTTCCTGCAAGGACTTACTACCAGCAACGTCATCATAGAACTCTGCGCTATCGAACTTCAGCCCCGAAGTGTCACCGCCTAGGGTGTTCCCTACTAAACCTCTAAGGCCAACATCGTACATAGCTTTGTTGATGGCACCCATGGAAGAGAACCCAAAGCCGCCGCCGAAACCTGTCTTCTGATTGTGGCTAGCAAGAAACGGCAACCCGTTGATGTATATACCAATGAAGTTAAGGGTACCTGTTGCTATAGAACCGCCCAGTTGGAACAAACTTGCATACGATCTAACACCAGAGGCCAGCTTAGTAGCATCCGAATCAGACATGGACACGTCACGGTTATCGTTGAGGAAGGCCACGCCCTTAGCAGCTTCTGCATGATACTCGGCACCATAGTTAGTAGCGCCTCGCTGTGTGTTTTCGTACATGGTCTGGAGTTGAGCGTACTGTCGCTGCGCATCAGCGCGTTGAGGCTGCGTAAGGCGGGGGTTTGTAGACTCAGCCTTTAGCTTCGTCAGTTTATCTTGTGTAGCCGCATCGTCCATGCGCCACATAGCACTGGACTTGCGCAGCCCAAGGTTCATAAGGTCGGTCATCTGCGGTGCAAGTTGTACTCTAGCTACAGAAGAGGCTCGTTTGTCTACGTGCTGTGACACGGCTAGGATACCATCCGCATCAGCGCCGGGTGTGAAGTTACGTTCAAGACGTTTACGTGCGCTAGCGTTCTGCTTGGTCATACCGGTTATGACACGCTGCATTTTAGCGGGGGTAAGGTCTACGTCAAAGCTCTGTAGACCACGGATAAAGTCTTTAAGGTCTAACTGTGGTGGGCCAGACACACTATCGACAACCGCTTCGGACACAGCGTTCAGGCGGACCTTAGTTGGTATGTAGTTGCCTGTGTCCACGTCCTTAACCAAAGCTGTGTACTCATTAGTACCGCCAATATCCTCATTGAACATGGTGGCAAAATTTTCTGTCTGGCTAGCGTTCTCAGCATGTTTATAAACCAGTAGCGCCTTGTGGTCAGGGTGAAGCTCTACTGCCTTACCATTTACCGTGGCTTGAACACGCATCTGAAAGCGGCCAGTTCTAAGCAGTGGCGTATATCCGTTAGCAATAGTTCGCTTGGTGTTACGATCAGCTTGACGTGTAAGAATGTCAGACATCATAACCCTGCGTACTTCAGCTTGCAGTAGGAATTTATTATCTTCGTTGAAAGCCATGCGCTTACGTAAGTCGTCCAGCTGTTTAACTATTGCGTCACCATCAGTGGTTCGCCCCTCATAGAAAGACTTAACAGTAGCGCCGCTGTCTTTTGTAGCGCCGATGAGATACTTGTTGACCGCCTGTATAAAGTCTTCCGCATTAGACATGGCCTCTGCGTTAGGAGTAATTATCCCGTTGGTATCTTCTATCATATCAGCTGTGTACATCGCACCCATATCTTCTATGAGTTTGCGCACCATAACCATGTCGTCTTTGGTCAAGTTATCTTTTTCTTTAACCAAACTTTTGAGGTTAACCTTGGTAGCTTTCTTCTCGTATTGGTAAGCCTTTGCCCCAGCGATTAGGAGTTCTATCTCCACATCAGCCATGGCCTTACGTACTTGCAGGTAAGAGATATATTCTGCGCTCTTCTCTGTAAGCCCCGGTATACCCGGCACCTTTACGGTCTCGGTTTCTTTTTTACCTTGCGGGTCTACATACACATCCTCAAACGTATAACCATCTCGCAGTTCTTCTAGTGTACGGGTACCCATATCTGACAGGCGCTTCAGTTCTTGTGGGTTAACCACAGGGTTGCCATCGTTATCTACCTGCAACAAGGACACTTTGCCGGGGCCTGCTTTGTCGTACATATTGACGGCTTTACGCTGCCCATCGTATAGCATCTTGTTGACAGTTGCTGTTTGCTCAGTAGCCAGCTTACCTACGCTACCAATCTTACGATCTAGTGCGGTCTTCATAGTGTCGTTAGCAGTAATACGTACGCGGCTTGCTATGTTCGAGTGTTCAGTAAACAACTCATATGCTTTACTAAGGCCAAGGTTCCGCCGTGCGCGGAAGTTCGACAGGCTTAGGTACTGACCTTTGAACTTATTAAACTTATCCACGACATCTTTGACACGGCCTTTGTCTGTTATGTTATCCCAAGCCTCTTGTACATTTGTGATGGAGCTTTGACCTTGGGCCATAAGGTTAGCAGCTATCATGCTTTCAGTGCGCATGTCTTTGGCAGGTGCGAACCTACCAGTGCTTGTGGCTCCAGTGTTTGTAACCACATCTTTGTACTGCTGTGCTACCTCTTGTAGGATAACTAGATTGCCGTTACCTGCGGCACTTCGACGCACGTACTTACGAGACTGATCCACTAGATAGCGTACGTCTTCATCACCAAACTTAACGCCTAGCTTGTTAAGGAACTTCTTAATGGTACGCATGACACGGGCCATGACGCTGGTGTCTACAACGGCTGCGTAGTCTGCAATGTATTCTTCAACGGCTTCGGCTTTACTCTGGCCATACACATCCATTGAATTGTCTACAGAATTTCTAACGTCTTCGTTGGTATCGTATATGGACTCCATGAGCGTGTCGAATTGCGCTTTAGGTACTATGCTACGTAGGCCGTAGTGGCCCAGTACTTCGTGAGCCATGACAAAGTTAAGGTGTTTGGCGTTGGCTATGTTATTTGAGAAGATGACCACAGTGTCGCCGTTAAATGCGTAGCCAGAAGCCATTGCAGTATCAAAGTCCCCTTCAGGACGGGCGGCAACAGCAGATTTATACAGCTTAGGGTTACGTGCTTTGAGGTCTGCTTGGCTGCGGTATACGAATAGCTTAGGTTTTGTTTCTAGTTTAGCTACGAACTGACGGGCTAGCATACGGACACGGCCATTAGCCATCGGACGTATAGGCGTACCGTTCTCGTCTACTGCACCCTCAAGAGAGAACCTACCGGATGCACGGCCTGTTTCCTCTAGCTTATCAACAAACTCCATGATGGATGTGTCAGCGTTAGGGCGTATAGCCTCTACTGCTTCTTTGACGGCAGGCGGCGTTTCAACTCTGGTGACTTTACCTTTACCATCAATTTTTGTAGTTGTATCAAACTCTATACCCATGGCTTTAAGGTTAGGGATCAGTCCTTGGGAGGAAAGAATAGAGAACGCAGGGTTAACACCCTTGGCGTCCATAACATTTATAGTATCTAGTTCTTCGGCAACAATAAGTAGTACAGCACGGCTGTCGTTGTCCCAAGAGAAGTCTTCCATGTAGGCTCTGGCTTGCGTACGCCGTGCCATGCCTTGACCTTGTGTCGGTGCAAAGTACGCAGTGCGGATGAGGCCGTACAGATTTTGTTTGTACTTACCACCTACCTCTGTTTCCACAGCGTCTATCATATCTTCTACGGTTGAGTCTCTGAACACAGTCTCTTCTGGTTCTAAGGTCACTCCCACTGGTGCGTTAAGCGCCACGGTAGCTAAGGCGCTGTCGGTTAGTGTACCTTTGTTTGCCTTATCATTTATACTTTTCTGGTCTGCGAGGGATAGTGCATCAAATTCAGCGATAGATGTAGGCTCTTTCAACGCGCCACGATACTTGGTGTATGCGTCACGGCCTGCGCTTAGGTCTTCTTGGACAACAACTTCTTGCTTGGCAACTTCTTGGACTGGGCTTTTGTCGTCTTTGCTTGCCACTGTTTCGCTAGCTGTGGTTTGTTTGCGTACATCCACCTCTGCTGGGCCTTGCTCTGGAACGGCATCAGTCTTCTCCTCTGCTTTAGGCGCAGGCTTAGTTTTAGCTACGGGCTTTTTTAGCTGGGGTTTTGCTTTCACTGGCGCAGGTTTTTTAACGCTAAGTTTTTTCCTACCGCCAGTAGGTGTAGGCGTACCGTCAGGCTCGTTAGGATCACGTATCAGCGGCTCACGCTGACCTTTAGCCTGTGGCTTAGTAGTACGCAGTCTGTCGAACAACTCTTTGTTAGCAGTACCATCTCGCACGGCCTGTACCCACTCTCGTTGGGCATCCATCTGCCGTGAGTCAAGCGTAACTTTACTGGCTAACTTCTTGCGGCTGTCGTTGAACTGATCCCACAGGCTAGTAGCGTCCACGTATTCATCTACTGTCAACGTGTCTGCAAAGGCTTGTTCGGATCGTTGTTGTTGCGCAGCTTGGAACTCTGCGTCTCGCTGTATTCTAGTAGCTTCAGCTTGGCGCTGGTCTTCTTGTGCCTGCTGCATGGCCTGCTGCAACGGGTTAAGACCTTCAGCCATGGCTGTGGTGGCAGGAGGTGGGGGAGGGGGTGCAGTAAATGATTCGGTAAACCGCTGCTGCCCTTGGGCTTCTAGGTCTGCCTGCGTAGTATCTACTTGTATTGTAGGGCGCAGTACGTTGCCAGTAAAGGGTAGCTCTTGCCCAGTAACACGCGCTTGCGTGGCCGTAGGTAGCCCCATCTCAGTGGGGGTAAACATTTCCGCTTGGCCTGTTTCTAGGTCAGGGGTAATTTGCGGGGCAGGCGCAACAGGCGCAGGCGTAATAAGAGCAGGCGGAGGGGTAACAACTTGCCCCGGCAAACTTGTGGGTGAGGGTAGCGCCAGTGTGTCTGAGCGCATTTGACCGCCTTCAAGCGGTAAATCTAGCTGACCTTCTAACGGACCTTGAACTGGTGGAGTAGGGGGCGTACCAAAATTAAACTGTTGTTGTGCAGGGTTAGCACCAAATGGTGTTTGGCCTAAATCTATGTCAGACCCAAACATTTCACCTTGCTCACCTTGGTAGTTGGTACGTAATGCGGCTCCGCTCCCAAGTGAATCTATGTTGCTTTGCCGAGTACGGCCACGTTTTAGTGAGCCGCCTTGTAGGTCCATCTCAAGTTGCTGCGGGGCTTCAGGTACAGTAGGCGCTGCCTCTGCCTCTACCTCTGTCTCCGTGGCACTACCTAATGCGTCAACAGGTTTACCTTTGCGTAGGTTAACAATACCACCGATTGTACCACCAACTGTGAAGCCAGCGACAGCAGATTCAATTAGCCTAGACAGGTACTCATCGTCGTCATATTTTTCGTACCGGCCACCCGCGCCCATAGCTAATGCTTCTTGGCCTGCTTCGGTTGCGCCTTCTAACGCACCGCCTACTAGGAAACCTTTGGCCCCACGTTTTAGGATGTTGCCGGGAGTTACACCCGTCAAGCCGAATAGTTTACTCGCAGCAATAGCTTCCGGTATTGTAGACAGAATAGCGTATGGGATACCAAGAGTAGCGGCTATACCTCTGGCACTGTTGTCATCTGCTAGCGCACCGCGCTCACGTTGTTCATTGTATATATCAGCTATGCCGATACCATAGTTGTTAATCGCAGTGGCTGCACCCGCACCGCCCAGTTGGGATAAGGCTTTACGTTGTGCAAGACTTAGGCTCTTAACGCCGCCCTTTGCGTACGCTTCGGCAGCTTCTACGGCTAGTTTTTTAAACGCAGCCTTACTAAACATAGCGCCAACACCAGCAAGCGCACCGCCCAGTGGGTTAGCAGTAGAGGCTGTACCTACAGCAAAACCTGCAAGGCCTACACCTACAGTCTCAATAATGTTTGGTCCTTGCTGTCCGATCATAGACACAGCGTATTCAATAGCACTGATCTCACCGGAAGCTACGTCAGCTGCACTGGCTTGGAATGGCGACAGTTCTTCTGAACGAATACCTGCACGTTCTACTATGCCTGAGCCTAGTTCTTCTGCGCCTGCAAACTGCAAGGCTGCACCACCTAAAGTCTTTAGCCCTTGTGTGCCAAGCTCAAAGCTACGCTTGAACCGTGTGCCTAGTGTTGGGTCTTCAATACGTCCTAGGTATTCAGAGTACTGGTTTATGGATAAGGGCGACCAAGCCCCCGGTTTACGTGGCGCACCGCCTTGTCCTAGGTATTGCTTGGACTTTACCGCATCAGAGTAATCATCAGCTTGGAACTCAAACCCGTTGACAGACATTAACCCACTGCCAGCATCATATAAGATGTCGTCGCCGCCCGAAGGAGACGGTGCCATGTCGGGTGCGCTATAGTCGAAACTACCAAGGGTAGTGTCTGGCATCTTTTGTATTAGCGAATCCGCAGTAGACGGTGTGAGACCGCCTAGGCCTGTCGCAGCTGCTGCACTCCAAGGGTCATTGGGTCTAGGCCGCAGCCCGATGTCCATTGCTTCTTGTGGAGATTGGCCATATCGCAAAGTTCTGTCTGCCATGGTTCTCTCCTAGCTATCTACTGGTACCAGTCCTGTACCCTCTATACGGTATATAACTGTACTTGGTAACCCTTCTGGGTCTATAGGGTTCAATACCTCAGTATCCATTATACGTATCTGACCTTGCTCATTTGTGTATTGGTACCTAGTAGAGTCACCCATTTGGGTAAACTTACCAGAATTTTTAATACGTTCCAGTACAGCTTGTCGCGCACTTTCAGAGGCAGCGTTATTTAGCTCGCCAGTATACTTGAGCGCA
>TARA_B110000977_G_scaffold189846_2_pt1 | contig 16859 bp, 8 predicted proteins | sample TARA_B110000977 | Tara Oceans TARA_B110000977 (sample SAMEA4397798) | marine metagenome | biome: Polar Biome; feature: [SRF] surface water layer (ENVO:00010504); material: water (ENVO:00002006), including particulate matter (ENVO:01000060) such as... | depth 5 m | reverse complement strand
AAAGGAAAAGGAGGAGAAGGAAAAGCCGAAACGGCGACGCCCCCGCCGCGGCGCCGCCGACGATGACGATGAGGACGACTCAGACGACGAGAAGAAAAACGACATAATGCCCGTCACTGATGAGAAGGACAAGGACGTGGCGATGGGTGACGCTGATGACATCGATATGGGCGACGATGACACGCGCGACGGGAACAAGGGGAGCGCGGAGGTTCGCATTTCCCCAGACGCGGATGATTTCGCGCCGACGCCCGGGATGAGGGAAATCATGGTCAACTTTCTAGTAAGAATGTCCTTCCTCACAGGCGAGAGCAAGGAAAAGGCAATGCTGGCGTTGCACGCGCGGTCGCTGTCGTTGTTGAGAGAAACGTTGGCCACCTGGCCAAGCGCGAACATCAAGTTTGCGTTTATTGAGAAATTGTTAGCTTCTGCTGCAGCGGCTGGAGGCGACGCTACCAACACGCTCCGAACCGGACTTGCCGTGTTCAACGTGGCGCTGGACGCGGACGCGGAGCGCTTTGTGTCGGGAAACGCCCCGCAACTCGCTCAGATGCTCGAGCCTTGCTTCAACTCAAGGTCCAAGGCTACGCACGAAGCGCTGGCGAACGCGCTCGCGCGGGCGATGTACCCGGCGCCAGCGCCGGGTGCGCCGCCGGGCGAACGCGGCGTGCCGCCTCCCGAAACCAAGCTGCTGCAGCACCGGTTGGACGAGCTGTGCGCGAAGCACGTCGCCGCCGCCGTCGCGGGCGTTGGGGCGGGCACCGCGGCTACGCCGAACGCGCAAACCCCCGACACGAGCGTAGCGTGCGTGCTGACGTGCGTGTCCGCCCTGGCAGAGAGGCACCGCAGGGTGGTGGATCGGTACCTGCCTCACCTGGTGAAGCTTCTGTCGCGACTGACGCACGAGCTCAACCAAGCCAGCGCGGCTGGAAACGCGCCGCCTCCCCGGGCGCCAAACCGTGGCGCCCCCCCCGCGCCTCCCGCCCCGGAATACGGCTCCGCCGCGCACGTCATGTCCCGCTGCGTAGCTTTGATCGCGTCAAGGGTTGTGCCATCAGGGGGCGAGCACAAGCAGCTGTTTCTGCGCATGCTGCTCCAGCTCATAAACGACCCGAACACGCACGGCGCCGTGTTGATGGCGGCGCTGGACGCGGTGAAGGGGTGGGCGGAAGACGCTGTGGCTGGCGCCGTTCCAGGCGCCGTGGGTGACGCCGCTGCCATACCCGCCTCCGTGCTGGCTGCCAACTTGGCGAAGAAGGAACCCGCCGATGCTGCGGTGGGCGACGGGTCGAATGCGATGGAGTTAGACGCTGACAAAAAGATTGACGAAGACGCCGCGACCGACGACGAAAAGGAGGAAACCAGCACACGAGCTACACGCGGCGGCAAGGAACGACCCGGCCCGCGAGGCGGTAAGGAAAAGCCAGGCGCTGAAGCGGCGCGCGAGAAAGCCGCCGCGGAGAAGGCTGCGTGTGAAGCGGAGGAGGAGGAGGATGACAACGGGGAGGAGGACAAGGAGGGTGACAAGTCCGAGGGTAAATACCCTGAGGTCAAGGAAGAAGGCAAAGACACCGCGCCTGCCCCCGCGCCGTCCCCCGAACCCAACCGACCGGGTTCGCTCTCGGTGAAGGAAACCGTTTTGTTCCTGTCGAAGCTCGCGCACCTGACTCGCTTAGGCAGGGAGGTGACGCAAACCACGGAGTGGGAGGAGAAACTGTTGGGCACGCTTCACGCGTTGTGCGCGTTTGAAGCTGCGGTGGATGCTAGCGCGGCGCCCGCGGATCCGAACCAGCCCACGTTGCGACAGGAGGTGTTCCAGAAAGTAGAGCGGAACCACTTGTTGGGGTTGCGAACGCGCCACCCCGTTTTGCGCAAAAAGTTCTTCGCCCTGTACCACGGCGCCGTAGGTTCGAGTTTGTTCCACCGCCTGCAGTTCGTGTTAGCGGGCCAGGAGTGGGACGCGATGGCGGATACGTTCTGGCTGAAGCAGGGTTTGGACTTGATTCTGGAAACGTTGGCGGAAACGGAACGCGTCACGCTGGCGCCGAACAGCGCGCGGGTGGCGAGTTTGTTCCCCGAAGGCGGTTCAGGTTCTGAGAAACAAACCGACCCAAAAGACTCAACACCTTCGGATCCGAAAGCGGTTCCTGCCGCGCCCCGCCCGCCGTCACGGCCCACGGGAAAAGACGCGCCGAAGCAACCATGTGACAAAACGCAACAGATGCTGGACAGGCACGCATCGTTCGTCAAGGGTGTGGCGGAGATGCGCGTGGCGAACTTGGTCGGACCCCTGCGGGAAGTCGCCACGCGCAACGCGCACGTCGCGTACTACATGTGGGTTTTGGTGTTCCCCATCGTCTGGGCCACGCTGCGCCGCGAGGAGCAAATGCAGCTCGCCAAGCCCATGATCGCGCTGCTTTCCAAGGAGTACCACCAGCGGCAAGCCGCGGTACGGCCGAACGTGGTGCAGGCGCTGCTGGAGGGCATCTCCCTGTCGCAGCCGCAGCCCAAGATCCCTTCGGAATTAATAAAGTTTTTGGGGAAAACCTACAACGCGTGGCACATCGCAATCGCGCTGCTTGAGAACCACGTGGTGCGGTACCCGCAGGAGGCGCGGTGTTTCGACGCGCTGGCGGAGCTGTACCGGCTGTTAGGCGAGCAGGACGTGCTTGTTGGGTTGTGGAGGCAGCGGTGCAACTCAGAAGTCACGCGGGTCGGTTTAGCCCTGACGCAGCACGGGCACTGGCAAGAAGCGCAGGACGTGTTTTTCCGCGGCATGCAGCGCGCGTCGGCCGGCCAGGTGAGCGGCGTGACGAAAACCGAGCTGTGCCTTTGGGAAACCAACTGGCTCTCGTCGGCGAAGCAGTTGAACCAGTGGGAGCTGGTGAGCGATTTCGCCCGCAGTGTCGACCACACCGAGCTTCAGTTATCCTCAGCGTGGCGCCAGAACGACTGGAACGGTGTGAAGGACCTGCTTCCAACCTCGGCGGCGACGTCCGAAGTGGAAGAAACCCCCGAGCTGTACGTCATTCGCGTGTACGCGGCGCTGAACTCCGGGCGAGTAAGTGAAGCGGAGCAGTGCTGGAAACAAGCCGTGAAGCTGTTCCTCGACCGGTGGTGGAAGCTGCCTGAGCTTGGTGCGGCAGCGCACGCCCCGAGCTTACACGGGTTCCAGGTGATCGTCGAGCTTCAAGAATCCACTCGAGTTTTAGTAGAGCTCTCAAACGCGCAGCGACCGCAGCACCAGAACCCGGGGCAGTGCAGGACGCTGATCCAGGACGTGATGGAAACCTGGCGGCTGCGGACGCCGAACCGGTGGGACCCTGTTCCCTGGTGGAACGAAGTTTTAACCTGGAGAGGTTATATGTACAACATCATCGCCGGTGCGGGGAAAACGCTCACGGAAATCCACCCGCAGCTGTTGCACCACGGCGGCCCGCAGTTGGACCAGCTCGGGTTGCGAGACCGGGCGTGGGGCATCAACAAGTTAGCCGCGGCGGCGCGACGACGCGGTATGGGCGAAACCGCCAACGCGATTCTGGCCAAGCAGCAAGGCCACATCGAAGTTCAGGAGGCGTTTTCGAAATTGCGAGAACAAAGCAAGGCGTGCCTTGAGATGGAAGGCGAGACCATCACCGGTCTCAACGCGCTGGAAACCACGTCACTTGATTTCTTCCACGCGCACCACAAAGCGGAGCTGTTCCGGTTGAAGGGGCAGTTCCAGGAGAAGGCGGGCGACGGCGACGGCGCGCACGCGAGTTACGCCACCGCGCTCTCGTTGTGCAAACAGCTGTCGAAAGCCTGGATATCGTGGGGCGAGTTCTGCGGCAGGCAAAGCCAGCGATCAGCTGCTGTCGTGAACCAAACACGAAGAAAAGCCGCCGCCGCCGCGCAAGCTTCTGGCGCTGCGCTTCCTCCCCCCGCCAAGGATGACGAAGGCGCGCGCTGGGTCGAGTACGCCGCTACTTGTTACCTTCAAAGCGTGAAGCACGGCCCGCAGAGGCACAAGAACGAGCTCGTCAACGTGTTGCACCTGTTGGCGTTCTCGGAACACACAGGGGCGGTTGGCCGTGCGCTGGCAAAACACGTCGACGCGATTCAACGCTGGGTGTGGCTCCCGTACGTACCGCAACTGTTGCTCTCGCTCCTGAACAGGGAAGCGCCGCACGCCAAGGCGTTGCTGTTGCGCGTCGCGCAGGCGCACCCGCAGGCGCTTTACTGCCCGTTGCGAACGTTCCTGCTGGAGCGCAGAGAGACCGCGGCGCGTGTGACGCAAAGCGCGCGGCAACTCGCGGCCAAGGCGCAGGAATCACACGCCGCGGCTGCCAAGTTCGAAGATGAAGAGAAGAAGGACGAGAAGAAACCTGACAAGGATGCCAAGGAGGACAAGAAAGAGGACAATGACGATGCGAAGGACAAACCCGACGCGGAGGAAACGCCTGCGCAGAAAGCAATCGGTGCTGCGAAGGCGGACAAAACAGCGGCGCAAGCTGCTGCTCAAGCGGCTGGGGAAGCCACCGTTGCGTTCGACGGCGCCAAGGAAGTGATGGAGCGTTTGCGACACAAGCACTCGCACCTCGTCACTGAGCTGGAGGTTTTGCTTTCAGAGTTGGGTGCAAGGTTTTCTTCCAGTCCCGAGGAACGTTTGTTAGTAGTGGTGCACACGTTGCTCCACCGGTGCTACAAGTACCCCACCGCCACGACCGCGGAGGTCCCTGCGTCGTTCAAAAAGGAGCTCACCGGGGTGTGTCGCGCGTGTTTCTCCGCCGACACGAGCGCGAAGCACGCCGATTTCGTCGCCGAGTACAAAGCGGAGTACGAAAAGGACCTGGACCCTGAGCAACCCACGTTCCCCAAAGCGCTGCACGAGCTCATCGACCGGCTCAAGCGGTGGAAGAAACAGCTACAGGAGGATGTCGAGGACAGGCTGCCCACGACGTTGCGGCTAGAGGACGAATCACCCGGCTTACGAGGCGTGCGGTTCGCGGAGGCGGAGGTTCCAGGACAGCACGCCGGGGACATGGACGCGACATCAGGCGCGCCTGACGCCCTGGTGAAACTAGAGCGCGTCGGCGCGGAAGTGCGAGTGGTCAGACGACACGGCACCAGTTTCAGGTGCTTGACGTTTCTCGGCGTGGACGGGAGTGAGCGGCGATTCCTGGTGCAAACGAGCTTGACGCCAGCGGCTCGAGGCGAGGAAAGGATGTTGCAGCTCCTCCGAACTTTGAACCAGACCCTGGCGCACCACGTGGAGACGCGCCAGCGGGGCCTCTCGTACTACGTCCCGGCGGTGGTGCCGGTTTGGCCGCAGGTCCGTTTAATGGAGGACGACCCCGCGCACGGCACGTATGGCGAGGTGTATGACGTGAACTGCGCGAGGTATGGCAGAGAAGCCGACCTGCCGATTCAGATTTTCAAAACAGCCCTGGACGATGCTGTTACCGGCAAGGTCCAAGGCGCGGAAGCTGTGTTAGATTTGAGGCTAAGAGCCTTCGCGGACATCACACAGAACCACGTCACCGAGAATATCTTTTCGCAGTTCATGTACAAGACGCTCCCGACGGGGTCGCACCTCTGGACGTTCAAGAGACAGATGTGCCAGCAAATGGCGCTTTCTTGTTTCACGAGTGCGTTATTGAGAATCGGCGGCCGAGCGCCTCAAAAAATAGTATTCGCCAAGAACACTGGGAAGGTTTTCATGTTGGACTTCCACCCCGCGTTCGACGGCAAGGGCGCCACGGAGTTCGCCGAACCTGTGCCATTCAGGTTAACAAGAAACCTGCATGCGTTCTTCACGCCGTTCGGCGTCAAGGGGGATTTCGTCGCTGCGATGGCGGCGGCGGCGCAGGCGTGTTCCGCACCTGGCACCAATTTAGAAGCGCAGCTCCTGTTGTTCTTCAGGGACCAGCTCACAGTGTGGCCGTGGAGAAGGATGAGTTCATCGGGTAGCTCTGGAACTTCTCTGTTAGGTCCCTCGCCGACTGAAGTTCGACGCATGGCGCGCGCGAACGTGGACGAAGTGCTGAAGCGCTTGCCGTGCGTTGCGCCGACGCCGCCGCGGCAGGGCGCCCCGCCGCACGAGCAGTTCGCCTCGGTGCAGAAGGGCGTGCTACACTTGGTGGACGCCGCGGTGAACCCCAAGAATCTGGCGAGGATGGAACCGACTTGGTCAGCGTGGTTATAAGGGGAGGTTATAGAAGAGGATATGTTAGATAGATGTAAATGGATTCAATTCAATCATAAAAATACAGAAAAAATACTTCGTCGTCTTCGTCTCGTCTCTTCGTCTCGTCACCATTCGATACCACGTACTACCTCCTTGCTTGTCTTTCCTTCGCCTCCCTGGCGTACTTGTTCCAGTCGCTGGCGACGATGAAAGCGTACGCCAACAGTAATTCAAGCAACGCCGCGGCCATTTGGTACTCGTACACATTTAGCAAAGTCGCGTGTTTCACGAGTAAAACAATTGCCGCGACGCCGCCGATTGATAGGGGAATGTCGACGAAAAACGACAAACCCGCGACGAGGCTTTGCCGGCCCTGACCGCTGAACACGCCGCCGGTGCACAGGGAGTTTAGAACACCTAGTAGCGTGGCTAACAAGGCTGCTGGCAAGACTCTTGCCCCATTCTTGACGACTACTTTATCGGACGTCGTCAAGCCAACAACCTCTTCCGTGAACGGCAGGGTTACGGAAACAACAGTGAGTAGCACGACAGACACAACCCCCGTGGCGAGCCAAAAGCTCTTCCTTGCCGCGTCCCCGTCCCCCCTCCCTAAATGGTACCCCACCCTCACCGCGATGACCATGGAGAACATGGCATTGATCGCCCCCGCCCACATCACAGTGGCCGTGCTCACTGCGGTGGTGGCCGCTACGGCATCGGTACCCAATTTCGAGACTAAAAGCGTCGTGGCTTGCGAAACCGTGGCGGAGAAGACCAGCGTGCCGACTAGCGGGACGCCTTGCTTTAGAAATTCTTTCGTAACGGCGTAGGTGTGGTGTTTCCGTAACGATTTTATACCCCATCCTCCTTCCGGCCAAAAATCTGCGTGCGCCTTTTTCATGAGGAACATGTACACCCAGTACACCAGCGGCTGCAAGCACCGAGAGCACGACAAGCTCACCGCGGCGCCGATAAAACCCAACCCCTTCCAGTGGTTGAATATTTCGTAATATCGAAACGGAAGCCCGAAGACGAAAATCGCATTCAGAAGCGCGTTTACGAAGAGAAAAAAAACGGAGTTCCACATCGCGGGCCGCGGCTTCCCGACGGCTTGGAAGTAAAAACGCATGCACTGGTACCACCCGTTGGGGACGGGCCAGAAGATGTTGTACCTGGCGTACTTTCCGGCTAATGCGGAAATAGTGTCTGAAAACCCTAACGCAAGTAAAATCCGCTCAACGAAGAAAAAGCCGCTCAGAAACGGCAACATCGTCGCGCCCAGCCAAAACACGCTTTGCTGTAACCAAACCCCCGCCATTTCCTTCCGCCCGCTCCCCACGGCTTGCCCTACTAGCGCGTTCAGGACTTGATTGAACGCCAGCGGTGGCACGACCATCAGCGTGGTGAGCATGTCACTCAACGCGGACGCGGCTAGGTACTCGCCCGGTGAGTTGTTTCCGCCGGAGTAGTGCCCGACCATTATCGAATCTGTGCTCGCCATTGCCATGCGGCAGAAATAAGAAACGCCCATGGGCCAGCCGAGGCTCCAAATCGCGGAGAGCTCTTTAGAGTTTGAAAATACAGGTGAATCATCGTCATCATCATTGTCATCGTCACTATCTTCATCGCTGTCACCTTCCGGGACATCGCCTCGAAATGTCACGCGCACGTCGGCGGAATCTGAGATTGGCAAAAGAGGTTCTGTCAAGGTTTGTGGTGAATTCGGAGCCTGTTCCTTTGCGTTCGGGGTCACAACTCTTGGTTTCGGTATCGACATCGGGCTGAGCCTGTTTGGTGTTTTCATCGGAGGTGTGGTTGGCGTTGTCCGTGGACTTCGTGCGGGGCTTCTTTTCTGCGGGCGTATCGGATGGTTTGACCCGCTGTACGACGCCTCACCAGGTGAAGTCGTCGGATTCTCGACATCGATATCGTCATCTTCACTCCCAAGCAGAGGTTCCTCGAGTCTGCTCTCTGTGCTGTCAGCGTTCGCGTTAGATGACACCAGCCCCTTGCCTTTCTTCTTTCGCCGGTTGCGCCCCATCCCGCTGGGTGGTCCACCGCCTGCGTAGGAGACACCGTCCACGCGCGCCCAGGAGTGAAAGCGCAAATGATCTTTCGTCGTTTCGAGATCCTTGCTGATTTTCGTCGTTTTTGCTTTGTCCTCAGTCGGTGACGCGCGTGGCAGCACGCGCGGGATGGCGCCATCTCCTGACGTCATCGACCACAACCCACGTGATTTCTGGAGCGTCAAGAACCACCCTTTGAGCGGCATCACCAGTTACCAGTGGGCTCGTTTGTTGTGGCGTCACGGCATTGACATCGACGTTTTCGTGTACTGGCCCCGGTTGCTTTTCCTCACGTGCATTTCGATGCTGAACACAGTAGGCGCTTTGTGTGACACTCTTATATATGGCAACGCAATAAAAAGCCAACAACTGAATGATGAGCCCGTGTTCATTCTAGGCCACCCGCGAACAGGCACCACGCATTTGCACAACCTGCTCAGTAAAGACGAACGATTCGCATTCGCGACGACGTTTTCGGTTGGCTTTCCATCATCTTTTTTAAGCATGCGTTTAATAGCGCCCGTTATAGGTTTAATCATGGACAACAAAAGGCCGATGGATAACATGGCGTTAGCATGGGACACCCCGCAGGAGGACGAGCTGGCGACAAATATGATGTCCAGTGGAGTTTCACCCTACATGCCGCTCTTGTTTCCGCGGAAAGAGAAGTCGTTTCGAAAATTTTACCGGTTCCGAACTGGAACGGGTGAGAAAAAATATAATGAGAGTATGAGTGATGCGCACGACTATCCTGACGACTCCGATGACAATTGCGACTCTGAATCCTTACGCGAGTGGCAATCTTCGTTCATCCACTTTCTTAAAAAAACGCAATACGCCGCGGAACGTGGTGGTACGCGTAAACGGCTGCTTCTGAAATCACCGGTGCACACGGCTCGAGTAAAATTATTAAAAGAAATGTTCCCCAAAGCGACGTTCATTTTCGCGCATCGACACCCGTTAAAAGTTTTCCAATCCGCGGTTCACATGGCGGACGCGTACTATTGGCAGTGTTACCTTCAATTACCTACGCGACAAGACGTGCAGGAGTTCATTTTGTACCAGGGGGAGCTGTTGCATAGGGCGTACGAGGAGGATATAAAATCCGTCGACGACGATAAAAAAACGATGGTGAGATTCGAGGACCTGGATGCAGACCTTATGGGAAATGTCGAACGGATGTATTTAGATTTAGGGTGGGGAACGTACTTCGATGGTGTGAAGCCTGCTTTGGAGAAGTATCAGTTGAGTTTGGCGGACTTCAAGAAGAACGCGTTCGGAAAGGAGCTTAGCGGGGACACGGAAGCGGTGGTGCGCGAGCGGTGGCGAGCTTGGTTTGAGGACCTGGGGTACGAATGAGTAATCTGTCATTACATCATCAATAGCATCTCTCACTCAATAGTCTCTTACTCCAGAGGCTCCTTCGCGTACCCGTCATCGAACGTATCATCCGGAACCTCGTACGTCCTCAACGTAGGCTTGTTAGGGTCTTTAACCAACAAATATTTCCCATCTGGAAGCTTCAAGCACTGCTCCGCCACCGATTGAAACACGCCCCACATGTTGGTTTCCGTTAGGTTGATTTGCTGCGCGAAGTCTTTGGGTTTGTACGACTGCGTGTTCAAAATGACGTGGTTCTGAGGGTCCTTTGGGTGCGCTCTACTGACGAACCCCAGCTTGAGGATATCTGCACCCGCGAGAAGTGCGCAGCACGTCCACTTCGCTAGCTTGTTGGCGTTGTTTTTCAGCTCAGTCGCGATCACCGCGCCCCTTTGGGTTTCAATTTTCGACCTCCAATCCATCCCGGTGACTTTGCTGTCAAACTCAGTCAGGGCTTTGATGGAAAGTAACGCGTTCTGGCCTTTCTGCTCCGTCACCCCGTTCAGCTCGCACCGCGTAACTAACGTGACCGCATCGGAAAGCTTCCACTTGCGGTACCGGTACCCGACATTGACGTTGGGCTGCGAGTCATCCACCAACGGATCGCTCTCGCCAAACTTCACCGGAGACTCGTCGCTGGACAAAACCTGCTGCCCGTATTGAAAGTTCGCGTTGGTGGATTCTCGGGATAAACTCGGCACGCCGTTGATGTTCTCCTTGTCATCCGTGATCGCGTCCTGCGCGGTTTCCGAGACTGTCAATAAGTCAAAGTTGCCCTCGTCTCGCTTGTCGAAAACAACCTTGCCGTCCTTTTTCGTGACGATCAAGTCCCAACCGTAAACCGAGCGCGCGGCGCACATAATCGACGCAACCATCTGGTCCGTGGCGAACACGGTGCCGCTGTTGCTGTTGATGGCCTTGGAAAGCACAGGGTCGTCGCTGGTGCTCGTGTGGTAGCTGCTCTGTTGCTGGTCAGACTTGGGCTTTGCGAGATCTTTCTCAAGCTTGGGAGTCACGCGGTCAAAACTCTTGTCGAACCACTGCAGCTTGCCGTACTGACCGAGCTCCTTGGGCGCGAAGTCGCCAGACACGGGAAACCGCTGCTTCGTGAGCTCCGTGAGCTGAATCTGGTCCACAACGGACCACTCCGGTCGGATCTCCACGGACGACCCGTACGTAACCGTCTCGCGGTTCCGGTTGTACGCCCACGTGTTCCACTGCTGTGACTTTTTGCTTTGCATTCGCTGCTGCCGCGCGCGTTCGCGCGACGCGCCTTGGCCGACGTCGCCTCCAACAAACGCGGTCTGGTCGCGGCGCATCTGGTACCGCTGCTGGAACCGCTTAGCACCGAACCGTGTTCTTGGCGCGGGCTTGTTGTCCACCAACGAAAACTCGGAATCGTCGTCGTTGGCGAAGAAGTTGAACACGGTGGACCCTCCGCCGGTGGACGAGGCGTACCGATTGCCGCCGAACTTGGCGTAGCCCGTTTGGTTCCAGTCCGCGGCTGTTGGTTTGGGAGGGGAGGGTGGACGTGAAAGGGTCAGTATAGGGCTAACGATAGAACGTACATGTACTGTGTGTATGGAAGGCTTGAGTGGAAGGCTTGAGCGTAGGGTCACGATCGCCCGATCACTGCACGAAAGGTAGGGTTCATCGTCAGTCATCGCACCTCGTCCGAACTTGTCCGATCGCGTGAACGGCGCGTATGTTAACGCCTTGTCCGCATCCACGACATCAGCGTTCGGGCCCCAGGAGTCCGTCTCCTGGATCTGGGGAATGGTGAAACCCATCGCGACCGGGAGGTGCGCGGGGCGAAGAGGGAGAAGGGAGGGAGAACGCGGGTGAGTGGAGATTTCCAGCCGCCAAAAATAGGGCCACTCTTAAGTTATCAAACCTCCATTTGTTCAATCAAATAAACATCGACGCGCTGCTTGCGTGCTTTTTCGTCAAAATCGGACGGCACCAAGTGGGATTGTTTTGGCATCAGGATCATCAGGCACTCGCACGTGCGCTGCGTCGTGTCGAGGCCGCGATGGCCCCGGCGCGGAAGCCTCCCGGCGACTCGGGTGGTGAAACTCGTCCGCGAACCAAAGTTGTGGTGCGTAACCTCCCCCCCGGCCTCACGTCTTCGGCGTTTCTCGTTGCCATGGAACGGGCCGGGTTCGTGGGAAAGGAAAAGGTTCGGTGGTGGGACTACGTGCAGGGAAAGGCGAAACTGTCGCTCGTCGTGCCGTCCGTGGCGTACGTTGACTTTGCGGATGAGCTCGTGTTGAAGGAGTTCGCCAGCGTGTTTGGGGGGAGGGCGTTTGAGGTGGCGACTACCAGTACTGATGGCGATGAGAACTCTGAAAAATCAAAGACAGAAAATCTGGATGAGAATTCAGAGGCGACTGCGACGATGGAACAGAAACCGGAACAACCTCTTTCAAGAACCAACGCCGCTGCATGCGTATCTAGACATGCAGTCGTGGAGTACGCCCCGAACCAAAAGACCCCACGGCCCAACTCAAAAAAACGAAAAGACCCGCTGGAGGGAACGATTGCGAAAGATGCCGAGTTTTTGAAGTTTGTCGAAGAGTTAAACGCTGGCCCAAAATCGGGGCCGAGCGCGGAGACGCTTATGGATAGAAGAGAGTTGGCGAAGCAAAACGCAGCTCGACGAAACGGAGGCGTGGAGCCTGTCAAGCAAAGCGCGCTGTTATCCTACCTAGCACTGCAAAGCAACGCGTGGAAAGTTCGAGACACGGAGCGGAGTAGAAACAAATCGAAAAATAAAAACGACAAGAAAAACAGAATTGATAAAAAAAACAAGAGTGGCAAGAAAGTTGACGCGCGGAGAGACGGCGGTAAACACGTAATTCCGAAACCTTCTTCTGGGGTTAACAACTCAGGAACACGTGAAGGTGGTAAGAAAACCCCGTTCACCGCCCGGCCCAAGGCGCACAGAGTGAAGACGGACGAAAGCGTTTCTTCTGGGAAAGATTCGACAAAAAACAGTTCGAGCAGAAAATCCAAAACAGGTAACGACTCTTCGGGCGGCGGTAAAATCATTCCCGAGCCGTCAAAGCCCACGCCTCGAGTCGTCGTAATTGATTCCAAAGGTACGCATGGTTCGATGCATGAAAAGAAAAACGACAAGGGTAAAAAGGGACGAAATGATCAGAAAGGCAAGGACAAAGAAAAGCCAAAACCTCCGCCAAAGATCCTCACGCGACCGAAAGGGAATTAGAAAATATTTGTAATACATCGTTGCACCCTTGTACCACCTAAATCGTTACGATGTCTCTTCAACCCTCTAAAGCGCGTACGTTTCCTCCAGGTACGTGACCATCGATGCACTTTCAAACATCTCCACACCCGTATTCGGGTCCTCCAGAAACGGCACTTGGAACCTCCCTGTTTTTTCCAACAGCTCGTCGCGCTTGGTAGACCCTCTAGGACAGTACCGCATAACATGAGGGATCGCGAGTTCGGTTAAGGACTCGCGCACGGCTTTGGTGAACGGAGATGCTTCGTACGTCCAGAGCGTTAAAGGTTTCACGGGTGTACCGGCGGTCGCCGCCGCCGCCGCTCTCGAAGGTCTGGCTCTGAGTCCCTTGAGCCGAGCAAGCGCCGCGGCGTAACAAGTGGGGTTGGTTATGCCGCCTCGTCTCAACATCATAGGGATGCCTAGCACTTCCGGGCCGGCGTTTTTGAGGCCTTCAGTAGACAGAGATTTATCGTTAGCGGCGGGTCCGTACGTGCGGAACAAGTACTCGACGATGTCGTCTGATTCGGCAATTGACTCACCGGTGTTCGGGTCCTTCATGTACGGGAACGTCGCCACGCCCTCCGCCTTTGCCATAGGTCGCCAGTAAGTCTCTCCACTGGGGCACGGTCGCATTAATATGTCGAGGTCTAACACCGCCGCGGCCTCTCGGACTTTGCGGCAATAAGGCGAGCCTTCGTATTCGTACAGCTCGATTGTTTCCGCGGGGCGAGGGCCTAAACTCGATGCTTCTTTTAACTTCTTCCCCGCGACCCTGACGATGGAATACCCTTCGTCGTCGTCGTCAACGATGGAAGGGGACCACCCGTTGATAAGCGCGCCGGTGCCCGCGCGTAGCACAAGGGGAATCGCGCTTGAAACCACGCGCCCGAGCGAGCCCTCCGCGACGGTGAACTTTTTGGGCTCGGGTGGTGTGAAATTAGCCGGCGCCGAGATGGACGTGGGCTCTTCAACTGCCCGGCATTGTGTCGCCGTGCGGCGCGATTTGACGGTACGCCGCCCGAGGACGTGCGCGGAGAGCGCACCGGGAGCGGAGAGGGAGGCGGCCATGGTTGGAGGCAAGGACGCGTGATGCGTTGTGATGTGTCCTCGGCGCCGGTTCGTGATAACATACGCGCTTTTGGCCACGTCGACAACACTTTTGGCTTCTCGTTTGATCCAAGTGTCACTTTTATTTCCTGGACGGGCCGAACCGCCTTGAAGTCGAGCACACACTTTAACTGCACAGCCCCTTCCCGTGGACGCTTCAGATGCCCGCCACACTCGCAACGAGTCGACTTGTCGCCCTGTGGCGTATAAGTCGGCGTCGAACACCGCGGCGCGCGTCCTTTCACCCGGTCCAAGCGACTCAAAACTCCTCCCTTCCTCCTGCCTTCCCTATTAGTCTAATAGTGAACCACGAAGCCGCGAAAGCGGCGCTTATCCTCGCTGCGGTCGACCCACACGTCGGCGGCGTGTGCCTGTTAGGCGGGCACGGCACGTGTAAGACAGCGCTCGCGAGGGCGGTCCGGGAGATCCTGCCCCCCATTGAAGTCGTGAACGGGAGCTACTGTAACGAGAAGCCGAAGGAGGTTGGGGATAAAAAAAGAACCGAACTTGGAGAGAAAAAAGAAGGACTCTACGAAAACACCTCCGTCCGCTCTGCCCCCTTCCTGACCATCCCCCTTGGCGCGACAGAGGACGCAGTGTGCGGCTCCATCGATTTAGAGTCCAGCGCCAAGAGCGGTACCGCTAAATTCTCACCAGGAATCCTAGCCCGAGCCAACCGCGGGATTGTATTTATGGACGACTTCAATCTACTCGACGACGCGGTTGTCAACGTTGCTCTCGGGGCGAGTAATTCAGGGTTTAATTCAGTCGAACGCGAAGGCATTTCCTTGAAACACCCGTGTGACGTGCTGACCATCGCCGCTGCGAACCTGGATGAGGGAGAGGTACGGCAAACGGTGCTGGACAGGTTTGCGGCGGTGGTGGGGGTTGATGAAACATTTTCGTTAGCGAACAGAGTCGCTGCCTCTACAATCGCGTCACGGTGGAAAGATGACTGGCGCGATGTTTTGTCTTCGTGCGCTGATGCTGAAGAAAACTTGAGGTTGGACGTCGCGATGGCCCGAGCCCGGCTTGAGTCTGGGGCAGTGGAGGTGCCAACCTATGCGATCGAGTACTTGGTTGACAGAGCCATGAAAGGCCGGTGTCAAGGCCACCGGGCGGAGCTCTGCGCCTGCAAGTTCGCGCGCGCCGCGTGTGCGTTGCGGGGAGGAACTCGCGTAGAAAAGCAGGACCTGCGCGTCGCCGTGGAACTGGCGATTGTGAATCGGGACACGGTGGAGGTGGAGGATGAGTTGGAGGACCTGGAAGAGGAAATTCCAGGTGACAAATCAGGCGCTGACGAACCTGAGGAACGTCCTTCGGAACGAGGAAACGGGGAGGCGGATAACGGGGAGACAGGTACGGAAACAGATACAGGTGGCGATACCGATTATGAGGATGATACCCATGACGATATCGATGGCGACTCAGAATCCTCACCCCAAACCCTCTCACCGGACCAAATCGTCATCGAGCCGTCTGAAGCCGTCGACGTGTCTGCTAAAGATTTATTATCAGCGTTTGACTCTGCCGCGAAGCGACGCCGTCGCCACGAGAGTGGCGGGTCTTCTGTGAGCCGTTCACGGTCAAAATCAAAGTCCAAAAGTTTAGACAGAGGGAGATACGTAAAAGCCGAGTTCCCGAAAGCGGGGGTGGTGCGGAAAGTCGCGATCGATGCGACTTTAAGAGCGGCGGCGATACACCAAAAGTATCGACGCGAGAAACACGGTGTTTCAAAAGATTCAAAGAATCCAAACCGAGTCTACATAACCAAGGACGATCTTCGCAACAAGCGCATGAGCAAACCGAGTGGAAGCTTAACGGTGTTTCTCGTGGACGCGTCAGGGAGCATGGCGCTGCACAGAGCTGATGTCGCGAAGGGCGCCGCGCTGCTTCTCCTGAACGCGAGTTTTTCGAAACGAGACCAAGTTGCGTTGGTGGCGTACGGCGGTGATTTCGCGACGGTAGTGTTGCCTCCGTCAAGGTCTTTACAATTAGCTCAAACTCGCCTCGCTGAGATCCCGTCTGGAGGGGGGACACCTTTGGCGCATGGTTTGGTTACGGCAGGTAGATTGGCGTACATCGCGTCGAAGTTCAAGCAGAACGTCGGGTCATCCAAAGTCGTGCTTCTCACGGACGGCGGAGTGAACGTGACGCTTGCGAAATCGATGGAAACAGAACGTATGGGTATTGAGTCTGGAAGGAGTGTCGTGTCGGACAATAAAAGCAACTCGTCAGACACTAAGCGCAACAAGAACACCACCTCCTCAATCCTGTCCGAGATTCCTTCCAAGGCGTTGTTACGAAAGGAAGCGATCGAGATAAGCGGGCGGCTTGGAAAAAAAGGCGTGCGAGTATTCGTCGTGGACTGTTCGAGAAGGTTTGAAAACATAAATCACCTTGGAGTTGAACAGTTCATGGACCCACAGGAAGAGTTACCGAAAGCGATGGCGCGAGTCGCACGCGGGTCGTATTACCGCCTCGCACCCACGATGGACGCGAAACGAGCGGGGGAAACGCTGGCGGGGGTGCTCAACGCGTGAAGTTAGCAAACAACGAAAAACGAAAGTTTTGCACCGTTCATTGGGGAAATTAACTCAGAAACGACGAGTCGTACACATTTTTCTAGTCGATCTCGATAGGAGATCTCAGCGGATTATCCAATCACACGACAGTTGTCTAAACGAGCTCTTCTCGCTGTTACTCCCTCCCTCTGTCCCTCCCCTCACAACGACCCGACACCCGTCCCGTCGCCCACGTTCCAAGATGTCTGCCGTCGCATCCGCGGTGCGTTGCTTCTCCTATCGCGTTCAGCTCGACGCGCTCCCGGGTGTATCGTCTATCCACCATCGCGTCATTACAATCGGTTCGCCAACAACCGATGATGCGA
>TARA_B110000977_G_scaffold187883_1_pt1 | contig 16891 bp, 13 predicted proteins | sample TARA_B110000977 | Tara Oceans TARA_B110000977 (sample SAMEA4397798) | marine metagenome | biome: Polar Biome; feature: [SRF] surface water layer (ENVO:00010504); material: water (ENVO:00002006), including particulate matter (ENVO:01000060) such as... | depth 5 m | reverse complement strand
TTTTTTTATGGCTATTTCAATCATTAGCCGTTTAACTGAAATCATTGTTACTTCATCTCGATCAAGTACTTCTCGGCAAGATTACCACGGCCATCGCTTGCTATCACCAGCTCACCCCCTTGAAGAGCATCTTCAAGTTCAAGTGCTGCTCCAGTGGGATCGAGCAATACCAGGCTGCCTTCGCCAACGACTCCCAGTTTCGCCATTATCGAGGCAGCGGTATCGCTGCCTGGCAGGGCAACGGTTCGCTGCTTGTAATCGATCTTTAGTTCGTTGGAATAAAGTAGTCCTCCCCTAACGGTGATTTCTTCCGCACCGAAGACCGGGTAGTCGCCAATCATGGGCGTTTTGGCAAGGATTCCGGAATTGTGTAGCCGTACGCGAACAAACCGGCCCACTGTATCCAAGGGGTCACTGGTTGTCCCGCTCTGCGAGTTGTCGCGGCGGTCGACCAACTCAGTATAGGTCTCGGCAAAGACATCGAAGGTCTGCTCGAACTGCTTCGCTGTTTCAACAGAGTATTGCATTGGGCCCGGCTCGATCAGACTCGAGTGCTGCGGCCAGACGATTTCTATGCTGTCCAGATAGTATTCTGCCCCCAGGTCTACTTTCCACCAATGTGAACTGCCGCCCATCGTATTCCAGATATTGACGTCGGTGAGTCCCTCGCTGGATTCCTTGACGATTCCGTCGTTGGCTTTGCTTGCGCTCATCTCGGGAATATCGAGTGGCCCAATGGAAATGTCAGAAGCAATTTCCGAACTCGCCCAGACAGGCTTGGCAACGGAAATCGGGGCTTTCTCCAGCTGATAGTCCTGTTGCGTAGCGCCATCCTGGGCTATCACCTGCAGCGTCATTCCGGCCTCAAGCTTTCCGTCTTCCTGAGGGCCAAGCTGAGTGATTTGGCCCTCATCCGGGATAGTCAGAAGAGTGGAGAGTGACTCAAGTGTGGCTCCGTGGGGAGGGTTGTAGATCTTCCCCGCAACTGTATCGATCCCAAGTAATGTAGAGCTCAGGATCGTGCTATTGCTGTTTACTCTGGTCAGGGTGATTTTGTCGCGGAGTGTCTTCCCGGCAGTACTGGACATGGCCTCCACTGTGTTACCACCCATGGTGAGTGGAACATTCTCCCAGATAAAGCGCGGTAACGATCCTTTCTTGCGTTTACCCATTGATTCTCCGTTGACCAGGAGTTCCACTTCGGCCTGATTGGAATAGACCTTTATATCAACCTGATTCCGGTTACGCTGTTTGAGACGGCGGCCGGTGATATACAAGACCGGTTCGTCGGACCAGTTGGCCTTGTACCAGTAGAATGCATCCTTTTTTACTTTGCGGTCGTAGCTAACCAGGCCTTTGTCGTTGCGCCCAGGACTGTCACCTTCATTGCGGTTGTCCACCGCGAAGTCAGCCAGTACCCAGATATATTGTCCCCAGACCCAGGGGCGTTGTGCCAGCGCTTCCCAATATGCCTCGTGGTACAGGGCCTGGTACTGCTCAGAATGGTCCTGCATGATCGGGCTGTCGGTCTGGAAGGCGGGCTTGATGCTCGCGCCTGCCCCGTATTCGCTGATGCCTACTCTCAGTTGGGGGCCTTCCTCACGCGTGGTGTCGAGAAACTCGGCGAAGTGACCGAAGTTACCGTAGTACCAGCCGTCATAGCGGTTGAAGGAGATAAGGTCGGGTGTTGTTACCAGGCTATCGTGGAGCCCGCCTTCTGCCGCCACTGCTGCTGAGGTGAGACGGTTGGGATCTTCGGCCTTCACCAGCTGATTTAATTCTTCTACCAGGGGTCGCGGATTGGGTCCGCTCTTGAGGGTGATTTCGTTGTAAAGGCCCCAGATGACAATCGATGCGCGGTTGTAATTCTGTCGAATCAGTTCCAGTGCCTGCTGCTTCAGATTTGTGGAAAATTCGGTACTGTCCTGTATGCGATTGATCAGTGGAATTTCTGCCCACACCAGCAGCCCGAGCTCATCTGCGCGCCGATAGACCCACGAATCACGCTGTTGATGCCCTAGGCGTACCGAGGTTGCACCCAGCTCTAGCATCAGCTGTAGATCACGCTCGTGATCTTCTTCGGAAACTGCTGTGCCCTTGTTAGGAAAATCGGGCATGCGATTGATCCCTCTCAAGGGATAGGACTCACCGTTTAAAAAGAAACCTGCGTCAGGGTCGACATGAAAGAAACGGAGCCCGAGGTTCTCTGACCTGCTATCCAATTCATCCTCGCCTCTGATCACCGATAGCGTCGCACGATACAGGTAGGGATCCTTTCTCCCATGCCACAGTCGCGGGTGGGCTAACTCCAGCTGCATCTGCAGTGACAGTGTCTGGCCGGAAGCCAGGGAAAATTCCTCAACGGCCTGCGACGCTACAGTGCCATCATGCGCAACCAGTTGCGCTACAACACTAAGCGTTTCTGCCTTTCCCGAATGGTTGACCAAAGCCGTACGCAGGCCAATTTTAGCTCGATCCTTCTGGATACTATCCTGTGACCAGAACACACCGCTGGAGGCGTGATCCATAGTGTCAATATGGATTGGTTCAGTGGCGATGAGCCGAACCTTGCGGTACAGGCCACCGAAAAAGGTGAAATCAGCCGATAAGGGTGCCACATGATCTTCGATAGCATTATTGACATGTACTTCAAGTGTATTTTCACCAGGCTTGGCGAGGTCAGTGACATCAAACCGGAATGCGCCGTAGCTACCTTTGTGGTTCCCTGCCACCTGTCCGTTCACGTAGACCCGGGTACTTATCGCTGCACCGTCAAAATGCAGATAGAGCTGTTTGCCCTGAAAGTTATCGTCCAGTTTCAGTAGGCGCTGGTAGACACCCGTTCCGCGGTAATAGTCGTCTCCACCATTCTGGCCATCTTTGGCATTCCACGTGTGGGGTAGGGTGACGTCCTTCCATTTATTCTCAGGAGCGGAGGCGAGGGCCTCCGGTTCAGACAGAATGAACTTCCAGCCTTGATTGAGCGGCTGTACGGTGCGCTGTCCCTCCTGATAGCGCCGCTCGGGTGCTTCTGAACTACACGCGCCCAAGAGTGCCAGAAATAATGCCACAAGCACGTAAGTGGGGAGGATCTGCCTGTATCGGGTCATGCTCGCCTCAATGTAGAATTTCTGTGGCTCATTTCAGTCGTGCTCTGGTCTTGCAATGGTCCAGCCAGATATTACGGCAGGTGCGTTAATCAAACCTTAAGGTAGCTCCTGTTGTGGCCATTGGTGCCAAATAATCGGCTTAAGGTGTGCTTCAGTGAAGACTGTTAGCTTGTTACTGTAGGTGTTCCAATCGCAAGAGAGCGCCGACAATAATTCATTGAAGGTATTGTAGTTGATGTCACTGAGTTCAGATAAATACAGCCAAAAAAGTACTGAAAGCGTGGCTGCCATGACGCTCAAGGAAAAAGTCGCTCTTATGTCGGGTAGGGGCTTGAATAAGCTAGTGTTGCCTATTCATGCGCTGTTTTTCAGGCACTATAACAAAGCCCCTTATCACAACGCCGATGTCAAGCGCCTGGGTATCCCGTCGGTAAAATTCTGTGACGGCCCCCGGGGTGTTGTCAGCCAAAATTCCACCTGTTTTCCTGTCACCATGGCGAGAGGCGCGAGCTTTGATACCGAATTAGAGCGCGAGGTGGGTAACGCGATTGCCAGAGAGGTAATTGCGGCTGGAGGCAATTACTTCGGAGGGGTGTGCATTAACCTGCTACGCCATCCGGCCTGGGGCCGTGCACAGGAGACCTATGGTGAAGACCCCTATCTGTTGGGACAAATGGGGGTTGCGGTCACTGAGGGCGTTCAGGCACTGGGAGTCATGGCCTGTCTCAAGCACTTTGCCCTTAACAGTATGGAAAATGCCCGGTTTAAGGTCGATGTGCAGTGCTCCCAGCGCACCTTGCGCGAGGTTTATCTGCCGCATTTCAAAGACTGTATCGATGCCGGGGCCGCCAGTGTGATGACCGCTTACAATAAGGTGAGGGGTGAATACTGTGGGCAAAATACCGAACTATTGCGAACTATCCTCAAGCAGGAGTGGCATTTTGAAGGCTTCGTGATCAGTGACTTTGTATGGGGGTTTTACGATACCGAAAAAGCGGCGCGCAGCGGCATGGATATCGAAATGCCCTGGTCTACACACTTTGGGCGAAAGCTGTTGAAGGCAGTGAAGGCCGGAAAAGTGGATATACGAGATATCGATGAAGCGGCGCAGAGAATTACCAGTACGGTATTGCGTTTCGATGAGGTGTTGAAACAAAACCCTTATGATCAAACCATCGTCGCTTGCGACGATCATCGCCGCCTGGCCAGGGTGGCGGCCGAAAAATCAATGACCTTACTCAAAAACGATACCGGCGTATTGCCGCTGAGTACGGACCGGGTCAAAAGATTGGCGGTGATTGGTACACTGGCCGAGATAGCCAACATTGGTGACCATGGTTCCAGCAAAGTCGTGCCACCTTATGTGGTGAATCCGCTGGAAGGCCTTGAGAATTTATTGGGCGACAGTGTGGCAATAGACTATTGCTCAGGCGCGAAACTGGACGATGTTACCCGGGTTAGCCAGAGCGCTGACGCTGTTGTGTTGATTGTGGGCAATCGCCACAGTGACGAAGGTGAGTTCATAATGAACTCGAAAAAATCCCCCGGAGGTGACCGGGATTCGCTCTCGCTGCGTGCAGCGGAGGTTGCTCTCATCAGGGTCGCCGCTCAGGCAAACGATAATACTGTGGTGGTGCTGATCGGGGGGAGTGCAATCACCCTGTCAGAGTGGGAGGATGAGGTCGACAGTATCCTGATGGCCTACTACCCGGGAATGGAAGGCGGCAACGCACTGGCCAGAACTCTTTTCGGGGAAGTAAATCCCGGTGGTAAATTGCCATTTACCATTCCCAGGGATGCCGCCCACTTGCCTTACTTTGATAAGGATGCGGAGTCCATAGAGTATGGCCATTACCATGGCTATACACTGTTGAATAAGGAGGGAATCGAACCAGCCTATGCTTTTGGCTTTGGGGCTTCTTACACCCGGTTTTCCCTCACCGAGGCGAGTTTCTCATCCAGTGCCGGGGAGTTCCTCGCTGAAGTTACTGTGACCAATACCGGAAATCGGACAGGCGACGAAATCGTGCAGCTGTATGTGGGTTGCAGTCAGTCCACAGTGGACCGTCCCGATAGATTGTTGCGCGGCTTCCAGCGTGTCTCGTTGGAACCAGGCGCATCAACGCGTGTTAGTTTGAGCACAGGCGTAGACACGCTGCGTTGGTATGATGAATCCAGTAGCGGTTGGCAGGTGGAAGACCTGCCTCATGAGTTGTACGTGGGCACCAGTAGCAGGGTGCAGGATCTGGTGTCCGCAGTGGTAACTCCATCTCGGTAGAACGTGAATATTCTTTCGTGATCTCGATATAACAAGGATAAAAAATGGATAACTCCAGCCCTCAGGAAAACGTTAATCTCGGTTTTGTTATTATCATCAGCTGTGTAGCCACTATCGGTGGCTTCTTGTTCGGCTTTGATAGCGGCGTGATCAACGGCACAGTTGACGGTCTGCGGCAGGCTTTTAATTCAGATAGCGTGGGCACCGGTTTTAACGTGGCTTCAATGTTGTTGGGTTGCGCGGCAGGTGCATTTTTTGCTGGTCGGCTAGCGGACATTTATGGTCGGCGCAGTATATTGATTGTCTCTTCAATCCTCTTTCTGATTAGTGCCTGGGGATCGGGTATTGCCGACGTTTCTGTTGAGTTTGTGTTCTATCGAGTTATTGGCGGTCTGGCCGTGGGTGCGGCCAGTGTCATGGCGCCGGCTTACATTAGTGAAGTAGCACCTGCACAATACCGGGGGCGACTGACCACGATTCAGCAAATAGCAATTATCAGCGGTTTGTTTTGTGCCTTTATCAGCAATTACTTTCTTGCGGATATCGCCGGCGCTTCAACTGCAGAATTCTGGATGGGCCATCAGGCATGGCGTTGGATGTTCTGGATTGAAATGCTGCCAGCGGCAATCTTCTTCCTGACCTTACTCTTTATTCCGGAGAGCCCTAGATTTCTAGTTGCTTCCGGTAAAAAGGATGTGGCTCTGGCTGTTATGACGCGTTTGTACGGCAGCGTTGTGGCGCAGCAAAAAGTTGATGAAATTTTCAATTCACTGGCGGAGGACCATCATCGTCCGAAGTTGGGAGACCTTCTCGATAAATCGACTGGCAAGGTCAGGAAGATCGTTTGGGTAGGTATTGGCTTGGCCTCTTTCCAGCAGTTGGTTGGCATCAACGTTGTCTTTTACTATGGGGCAGTGCTGTGGCAGGCAGTAGGCTTTTCGGAATCTGACGCGCTGCTGATCAATGTGATTTCAGGCGCCGTCAGTATTGCTGCATGTCTCATCACCATCACTCTGGTGGACAAGATTGGGCGAAAGCCAATTCTGTGGATTGGATCGCTTGGAATGGCTTTCACGCTGGGCCTGATGGCCTTTGCTTTCTCTACAGCGAGCGAGGTGGATGGTCAGTTGGCTCTGTCCGATAATATGGGTGTGCTGGCGCTTTTGGCGGCGAACGCCTATGTCATGGTATTCAATGGCTCCTGGGGTCCCGTTATGTGGGTTATGCTGGGCGAGATGTTCCCCAACCAGATTCGAGGTTCCGGACTTGCTATCGCGGGGCTAAGTCAGTGGGGTGTTAATTTTCTGATCACAATGAGCTTCCCGGTGATGCTTACCTCCATCGGCCTGTTCGGCGCCTATGGTATCTATGCTACTTTCGCCTGTTTGTCGGCAGTGTTTGTCTTCAAAATGGTGCATGAAACACGGGGCCTTGAACTGGAAGAAATGACCGGCTAGCCCCTATTGCCTCGGTGCGGGGAGCGTATGATTAAGAAATTATTCCTGCTTTTGTTATTGCTCCTGGTGCTGGCAATTAGCTTTCTCTATGCAGTTGGCTCTGGCGTCTTTGGTGAGCCCTGGAGTCCGGAGCCTGTGACGCCGGGTTCACGGATTCTGCCGGAGCCAGTCGATACGCCATATGGTGAGCCGCAAGTATTGTTTGGCGATCTGCACTCCCACACTAATTATTCGCTCGATGCATATATATTTAATACGCAGTGGATGAAAGGCACTGGCAAAGTCACTCCAGCAGACGCTTGTGATTTTGCCCGTTACTGCTCTGCGCTGGATTTTTGGAGCATTAATGACCACGCGGAAGGTCTGACGCCCAGGGTCTGGGCTGATACTTTGCAATCTATACGGGAGTGTAATGAGAACGCGGGCGATCCACTCAATCCCGATATGGTGTCCTTTGTAGGGTGGGAGTGGAGCAACATCAACAAAGAAGATGTGCCCAATCACTATGGGCACAAAAACGTGATCTTCCGGACCTGGGAGCCGGGACTGACACCAACGCGGCCTATCGCTGCCAGGACTGAAGACATCTTCGCCCCTGTCCCAGCGCCGGTGCTCGGCATGCTGGGTTTCTCTGAGGGTATTCGCACCGCCTCTGACCTTGGTTGGTATATGGATGAATCCAAGTCCACGCCAATTTGTCGGGATGATCTACCCTCTGACCAGCTTCCGGATGACTGCCGGGAGGTCGCACTTACACCCTCGGCACTTTTTCGTAAACTGGACGAGTGGGGCTTCGATAGTATTGTTATTCCTCACGGTCTTGCGTGGGGTACTACCAATCCCCTGGGCGGCGATTTCCAAACTCAAATGGATGAGCATCAGCAGCGTTACCAGAAGCTGCTTGAAGTCTATTCCGGGCACGGAAGTTCCGAGCTGTTTTTTGATTTCGAGCGGATTGGAGTGAGCGCCGATAGTGGTAACTACTGTCCACTGGCGACAGAAAATTTTACTCCCTGTTGCAGGCAGGCAGGTGAGATTGCACGCCGCCAGTGCGAGACCCCAGGTAGTAGCCGATGTGATCTGGCAGTACAGCAAGCCGTCGATAAGTATGTGGAGGCAGGAACACCTGCGGGGCGTAATGTGTTTCCCGATGCGACATTAGATGACTGGGCCGGCTGTGGCCAGTTGCAAAACACGTTTCAGCCGAGCGCCCTGTATGTGCCGAAACTGGCTGCGCAATATAGTCTTGCGTTGGGTTTTGATGAGGAAGGGGAACCTAAACGAGCCAAATTTGGCCTGATAGGCTCCAGTGATGGGCATCAGGCGAGGCCCGGGGCAAGCTATAAAGAGTCCAGCCGTCTGCTGTATACAGACAGTAAGGACCTGGGGCGCGATTCACTGGACCTTGAGTCGTTCGCGCCCGATAAAGAGTCCGGTTCGTTCTACTACACGGGCGGCCTCGTGGCTGTTCATGTAGAAGGGAGAGACCGCGATTCGATCTGGGCAGCTCTTGATAGTCGGAACGTCTACGCCACTTCCGGCAACCGCATGCTGGTATGGTTCAATCTCATGAATGGGCCATCCGGCTCTGTACCGATGGGCACCGAAGTCACTATGCAGGGTACACCTAGATTCAGGGTTCGGGCTTTAGGGGAGTTCGAACAAAAGCCAGGTTGCCCCGACTATGCAAGAGCAGCGCTGGGAGAGGAGCGGCTGAAATTGCTCTGCGGTGGTGAGTGTTATCGCCCCACTGGGGACAAACGTAAGGCTGTTAGCAGAATTGAAATTATCCGTATTCGCCCTCAGATCAGCCCCACGGAAAAAATTACACCTCTGATAGAAGATCCCTGGAAAGTCTTTCCCTGTGCAGGCACTGGAGAGGGTTGTGCCGCTGAGTTCGAGGACCCGGAGTACAGCGCCGGCGGTCGAAGCAGTCTCTATTATGCACGTGTGATTCAGGAAGAAGAGAACCTGATTAACGGTGATCCATTTGGCTGTGAGTACGATGAAAAAGGGCAGTGTATAAAGCGTAATTACTGCGTGGAGAACAATGCTAAGCCGGATATGAATTGCCTTTCTAAAGCGGAACCACGCGCCTGGACTTCACCCATATTTTTGGAATATCGGTAGGCGCCTGCGACAAGCATAGGCACAAACCAGAACATCACCTTTAACCAAAAATTGACTGAGGCAATTCAGGCAGCTGAGCCGATCAGAATATCCGCCAACCGGGAGTGGTGCCAACAGGCATCGCCCCACAGCACCTGGCTGTGCTTTTGTCGTTTGAAGTAAAGATGTACAAAACACTCCCAGGTGAACCCGATACCGCCATGGGTTTGCACTGATCGGCTGGAAGCGAAAGCGGCGGTTTCACTGGCCAAAGCCTTAGCCATATGCGCACATTGCGCGGCGCGATCGGGCTCCCAGTCAAACGCGCAGGCGGCGCTATAAACGAGAGACTTACTGTCATCGATTTGGATCATGACATTAACCAGAGGGTGTTTGACCGCCTGAAAAAATCCCAGAGGATGATCAAACTGCTCGCGGGTTTTGGCGTACTCTACAGTGGTTTGAAGCTGCCATTCCGCGGCGCCAACAATATCTGCCGCTAGCAATGTCCAAATCGCAGGGAAGGCTTTTTGCAGTGCAGCCGCGCCTTCAGTGCTCACCTCTTGTGCTACTACGTTTTCAAAGTGAACATGCGCCTGATCGCGAGTGAGATCAACGATTGCATCCGGGCTGACGACAACGCCTGCAGCATCGGCGGCAACCCAATAAAGCGACAGGCCTTTTGTGCTGCGAGCACTGACCAAAAGGCGATCAACTTTTCGTGCCTCCTGAACATACCACGCGGTACCGTTTAACTTGCCATCTAAAACTTCTACATCAGTATCCTCGAGTGCCCAGGAACCGGAACGATTGGTAATCGCCAGGCTGGCGGCGCGCCCCGCAGAAATTTCGGCAAGCGCTGCATTACCACCTGTTCCGCAAGCCGCTAGCACATAGGTGGTGTTAAGGGTCGCTAATAGTGGGCAGGGAAAAGCGGCCTTTCCCACTTCTTCCACCAGACCGGCCACGGCCACAAGCGGCATACCCAGGCCGTCGGCGGACTCAGGTACGGCTAATGCGGTCCAACCTAACTCCACCATTTGCCGCCACAAGCCCTGATCCCAGGCGCATTCACTCATACGTTCAGGGTTCGGGTCGCTTGCAACCAGCTCCTGCAGCGTCGCAGTAGAAAAATTGTCATTAAAGAACTTGTTAGCTGAGGTTTTTAGGAGAGACGCTTCCTCTCCAAAGCCGTAGTTATCAGGCTGTGCCATGTCGTTTCCTTATTTCGATTTCGCCAGACCGAGCACCCGCTCGCCAAGAATATTGCGCTGTATCTCACTCGAACCGGCGGCAATCGTGCCGCCATACGAATTCATATAGGCCAGTGGCCACTGCCCACCGGCGGGCGCCTGGTCATCCCTCAGATAGAGCGTTGCACTGGCGCCGGCGATTTCCAGGGACAAGGCAGCAGTCTCCTGGGCGACTTCAGAGGCGCGTAGTTTATATTGCAAGGGTAGTCGAGAGGGATGATCCAGAAGCGCAGGCACCCGCGCACGCTTCTGACTCTCTTGCCACCCTGCTTCACGAATTACCTGCCGTACAATCCGGTCACGTAACACTGGGTCGGCTGCGGCCGACTTACCGTTGTACTGGGTATTGCGCGCGAGTTCTATGAGGTTTTCAGTGGTACTAGCATGAGTCGCCTCGCCTTTCATGCCGCCCGACATTGGGGTCTGCAATTCTCCTGCGCCGCGTTCGTGGAGCAATGTTGTCATGGCAACTTGCCAACCCTTACCCAGCTCGTCCAGACGATAACTGTCGTCCACTTCCAAATCTTCGAAAAGTACTTCGTTGAAGCCTGTTTCACCAGTCATTTTAATCAGTGGCCGTACCGTAACTCCCTTACCCAAAACCGATCGAATAGGCACTACAAAGTAGGAAAGCCCTTCGTACTTGTGCGATTTGTCGGTGCGCAAAAGTAGGATCATCCACTCGGCGAAGTGTGCCAGGGAGGTCCATACCTTGTGGCCATTAATTACCCACTTGTCACCCTTGCGCTGTGCAAAGGTCTGCACGCTTGCGAGGTCTGAGCCAGCACCCGGTTCACTGAAGCCCTGGCACCAGATATCCTCTCCAGAAAATAGCGCCGGTAGTAAGCGCTCTTTGAGGCATTCCTGACCATGATAGAAGACAGTGGGAGCGGCCATACCCAAGCCAATGACATTTGGAAGCTGCGGCGTTTGCGCGCGCATCATTTCTTCGTTCGCTACCCTCTGACAATTGGTGCGACCTCGCCCGCCCACAGATTCGGGATAATCACAGCCTATCAGACCGGCGTCATAGGCCGATTTCTGCCAGGCTTGCAGATAATCCATTTGCTCCTGTGACATGATTTCCACCGGAGTGAGCGGCAATCGAACGGGAGGCTTCTCTGGTGTATTCTTTTTCAACCAGGCGCGACACTCGCTGCGAAATTCCGCCTGTTCTTGTGTGTCCTGGCTAGCATCTTTCGACATAGTTACTTCCTTCCACCCAGCGTATGTTCATAGGGATCGTCGTCAACACCCACGGACTCTGGCATGTCGTAGAAGGTATTTATGTGCAGCGTCCCATCTTCTTCCCACCGAAAAGTCTCGATGCTATAAAAGGGCTCGTTGCTTCTGTCATTTTTACTGTAGCTCCCGATTACCCAAGCCATCTCATTGCCATTGACTTTTACCGTTAGCATTTCCATGTCGATAAGCGGTTGAAAGGTATCGTAAGTGTCAGATTGACAGGTTTTGAAGCCCGACTTTAGTTCGGTTCCAACAGGATCGTGCATGTATAGTTCACCTTTGCATATTGTTCGCCAGGAATTAATCCAGGCGTCTTTGTCGCCCGCATTCCAGAGTACACAGTGATTTTTCGCGTGCGCCAATCGTTCTTCTCTTGTCGGTATTGCCATGATGGGTTGCTCCGTAAATCTGCTTATTCGGGTTCGCAGAGTGCGTCACAGTGCACTCCTTTGATGGGGGGGTTTACTTGTAACCTTGTGTTTAGTAACTTAACACTCTAGCTAAAAGCAACCTGACAATCAATGCTCAGCTCAAGGCGGGATGTTGTTGCTAGCTGCTGCGGATGCCAGCATCGAGCTACAAGCCTGAATCTTGGTCCTCAGCATAAATTTCATCCAGAAAGGACTCAATACACTGACATGCCTTTATATATGACTCGAAGTCTGAGCGCGTGAGACCGGAGAAGTGGTGAGAGAGTTTTTGACTATACCGCTCCAGTCCCGCGCTCGCGATTATGGCTTTTTTCAGGGGCTTCAAGAGCAGTTTTTTGCCGTGGTCTGGGCTCGCTACCTTTTTCAGGTACTTTTTCTTTTCCAGACTGCTAACCAATTGGGAGACGGCAGACTTGGTGATGGCCAGTTGCTTCGCGACGAGGGTTACCGTGACGCCATCGTTGTGGACGATGCGATCAATGATTTCTATTTCCGACTGGGAGAGCAGGTCTTTCGTACCATATTCTCGCGGACGCTTGCTTTCCCAAATCATTCGATTGGTTATTCTGGCAAAGTAATCTTGTGCCAATTGATCCAATTGGGAAAGGGTGGGTTGTTTCGACATGGGCAAGATACCGGTGAATAGTATTACCACGTTAACTGGAAATATGGTGTTGGATCAAGGTGTTAGTGGGTCGCGCCTTATATAAAAACTGGTGACCGCACAAGAGTTACGTCGCGTAAGAGCCCGGATTGGATATTGGAGATGCTCACAGCGGACTTAACTTTCGCTTAAGCCTGGCGGTGTAAATTCTACAAAATATAGCTACAGGTATATTATGATCTCGACTCCGGAAGTACCATTATCTGTACAGACACTGAGAATCGTTGGTAACTTTTTATGATCCCAATAGAAACGTCGCAGATGACCAGTGACTGGTTGAGTCACGTACTCGGTATACAGGTCACAGATTCTCGCCTGGTGGAGGCTAATTCGGGGACGACTGGACGAGCGGTGATTGAGGTAGAGTACGGGGAACCCAGTAATCTACCGAGAAAAATTTTCATCAAGCATCCCCCGGCGGACGAGCAGCAAAGAGCATTTGTAAGCGCCATAGGGATGGGTGTCAGGGAAGTAGAGTACTACCGACATCTATCTGCTGAATCGCCGGTCCGGGTTCCACACTGCTATTACGCAGACCATGATGATAATGGAGCGCAGTACATCATGGTACTCGAGCACCTCGAGGAAAGCGGCTGTACGTTTCGGAATGCCAGTTCACGATACTCCCTTGATTATGTTCGCTCGATCCTCGATGCATTTGCTCGCCTGCATGCGAAGTACTGGCAATCAGAGCGCTTTCAGACGGATCTGAAATGGGTCGAACCGTTTCTCCACCACGAGATTACGTCGGTTCTGATAGAAAAAGCCCTGACCAACTACGGCGACCAGTTGCCGTCAGTTTTTAGTGAGATGGCCGAGCTATATCTCGCGAACCCCTCAGGTGTTCATGCATTATGGACGGTGGGGCCGCAGACGCTAGTGCATGGTGACGTACATGACGGCAACATGTTTTTCGATGGCGACGAACCTGGCTTTCTGGACTGGGCAGTTGTAGCCCGGGGGCCTGCGATGCGCGATGTGGGGTACTTCCTGGGGGGGACCTTAACCGCAGAAGACCAGGAAAAGCACGGTGCGCAGCTAGTTGACTATTACCGCGATCGACTGCGGGACAATGGCATTTCAACTTCTTCCGGAGATGATCTGTATAGCCAATATCAGTGGCACATCGCTTACGTGTGGTTAAGCACCACGGTTACTCTGGCTATGGATGGTGCCTGGCAACCCAACAACTACCTGCTTAGCGCCCTTAAAAAAGTACATGCCGCGATGGAGGCACAAGCGGTTGTGCCCGCGCTTAAGAGCGCACTTGCTTAAGGCTTTTGGCAGGCAAAGATCTAAGTGTACTGAAGCTGGATTCCAGTTTCTGAAAATCGACGTGACGCCATTTATTTTTGGATAATTTAGGGAATAAGAATGAGTTTTGATGGCATGTTTGACGGCAAGGTAGTGCTCGTTACCGGTGGGAGCAGGGGGCTGGGAAAGGCAATCAGTGAGGGTTTTGCTGCGGCTGGGGCAAAGGTGGTGGTGTCGAGTCGCAAATTGGAAAACTGTGAGGCTGTTGTGGCAGGTATACGGGATTCCGGCGGCGAGGCGTACCCAATTGCAGCACATGTTGGTGATATTGGTAGTCTGGATGGTTTGATAGATGGCACCTATGCACAGTATGGAAAGTTGGACATTCTGGTAAATAACGCGGGTACTAATATCGCGATGGGGCCGCTCTCTGATCTAACCCCGGAGCAATACGACAAAATGTACCAGGTCAATCAGCGCGGCCCGTGGTACCTCGCCTCTCGCGCGGCGCCCAAGATGGGCGAGCATGGCGGCGGCTGCATCATAAACCTGCTGTCCGTTGCTGCTCTAAGGCCTCAAGCCTACATGGGGTTCTACGCGTCCACCAAAGCCGCGCTGGAAGCGATGACAAAAGTCATGGCGCAGGAATGGTCTGCATTGAATATTCGGGTCAACGGCATCGCGCCGGGAACCTATCACTCTGACTTGACCGATGGCGCAATGGCGGCCATTCCGAACTTTGAAGAAGGTGTATTTTCCCGCCAATTGATTCAGCGCATCGCGGACTCTGAGGAGATTCTGAAGCCAATTTTTTATCTGGCGGATGATTCGTATACCACTGGGGTCACGTTGGTCGCCGATGCCGGAATGACCGCAATGTAGACGTATAGGTCTACAGTTAATCCATCATAATGGGAGCACTGAGCGTGTCTTTTATCACTAGTGAAAACCTGGACGAGCAGACTTTACTGCTCACACTCAACCGGCCGGACTCTTTAAACGCATTGGTTCCCGGTCTGCTGACCGAGCTTATTGACGTTCTGAAGGAGGCCAGCAATAGCCGAACTGTACGCTCTGTTGTTATTACAGGCGCGGGTCGGGGTTTCTGTGCGGGTGCAGACTTGAAACAGGAGGGGGACGTGGGTTCCGTTCCAGGCACTGAAGGCATTGGTCAGCTGGGGTATGTCTACAAGAACCAAGAGTTGTTAGTTGATTGTATGCTTGCGATCCACGAGTGCGATAAGCCTGTTATAGCGGCCGTCAATGGCGCTGCGGTGGGGGGTGGGCTCGGAATAGCACTGGCAAGTGATCTGCGAATCGCCAGTAGCAAGGCAAAATTTGGTTCTGTTTTCATCAAGACCGGTCTGTCGTCATGTGATGTAGGTACCAGCTATTTTCTTCCGCGCCTAATTCCCCCAGTGAAAGCCTTTGAACTGATGGCCAGTGGCCGTATATTTTCCGCGAGTGAGGCGGACTCATTGGGGCTATTAAACGAACTGGTTGAACCTGACGAATTAATTCCCGCCGCGCAACGCCTCGCTACAAGCCTCAATGAAAATTCTGAATACGGCGTGTGGATGACTAAGAAAGGATTCTGGTCGAATATCAATGCGTCCGGGCTGCGACAAGCGACAGAGCTGGAAAACAGGACGCAGGTGCTCGGCTACTACACAGGGTGCATGGAAGAGGCGATGAGCGCATTCGCCGAAGGCCGCAAACCGAAGTGGGGGCCTCTCTAGAATTGTACTGACCGAAAATGGTGAGTTTCTCACTCCACGAATTTCGTGTCGCTACGGTTCCAGAATATGTGTTATCCGTAATCGGTTGTTATCAGTGGGATACTGGTCTTAAATGAAGCCATTAAAATGTATTTATATAGAATTGGGCTATCTGAACGATTACGTATACTTAACTGTCATACGTCTACGAGGAATGCATGTCGCAAGTAAAAATATATGGGGTAGATAGCCAATTGGTTCCCAAGAGGGAGCTGCTGTCCGACGTCATTCATTCCTGCATTATGGATGCGCTGGGCATGCCCAAAGATAAACGCGCTCACCGATTCATTGCTCTGGCTAAGGAGGACTTTTTGATGCCAGGCGGAAGGACGGAAGCTTACACCATCATAGAAATATCTATGATTGAAGGTCGCACTCCAGAGACAAAGAAAAAGCTAATTCGGCTGCTATTTGACAGAATACAAGAGCAGATTGGCATTACTCACATGGACCTAGAAATATGCATCTACGAAAGTCCTGCATGCAACTGGGGGTTTAGAGGTATGCACGGGGATGAAATCAAGCTTAGCTATGACATCAACGTGTAACAAGAACCGTCGGTTCGCTCCTACGGGACCGGACGCCAAAACCGTTGCGCGGTTTCGGCGCCGCTGCGGCAAGCGTTATGCGTCATCATGCGAACGAACAATGTGGAGGTTTCCATGTCTGTACTGATACCTACAGAAGAGCAGATAGCCAAGCTGCAATCATTACCCGCTGATGAGCCAGTAGGTGCGTTGAACCTATTCCATATCTATAAATGGCTAGCAAAGCGCTCAAAGAGCGCCCACAATAGTACGTGGGCTGAACCGTCGCTGTGCTCCGCCCGTTAGCTTTGCGTTATGTGTCAGTGATAATAGGTAATCATGAAAACTATCTCTGTAAATGACAAAATGCAAAAAGAATACGTATACAAACGAATTGAGCCTATTGGTGAAAATTTTGATCCTCAATTTATTCCAGAGTTAACTCCTAAAGAAATGCTTGGGCTAGGTGTTTTTGGCGGTAAGTATTTGAATGACTGCAAACGCGAATTTCCAAATGATTGGTTTGTGAATGCAAAGCTTAGTGATATAAAAGACGAGAAGCTTAACTATTTCTCAGTAAATGCTTCGCAGCCATTGAGCGAGTGGGTAAAGAAGGGATGGATTCATCCTCAAGATCCTAGAGGTTGGTTTCAATGGTATTGCAGGTATTTTACAGGTAGACGCACGCTCGAAGAGGATCAGCGGCAAATAAAGCGGTGGAAAGCATTTAGGCGTCATGCAGGTGCAATAAAAAAGTACTGTGAACCCTATGATTTTCAATGCCG
>TARA_B110000977_G_scaffold54679_1_pt1 | contig 16892 bp, 17 predicted proteins | sample TARA_B110000977 | Tara Oceans TARA_B110000977 (sample SAMEA4397798) | marine metagenome | biome: Polar Biome; feature: [SRF] surface water layer (ENVO:00010504); material: water (ENVO:00002006), including particulate matter (ENVO:01000060) such as... | depth 5 m | reverse complement strand
CAGACACAGACACAGAATGTAATCTCAGCAGATACCATAAACGTAGAACACGCTAAAACGGCAGACGAACCAGTTCCTGCTGAAATTCCTCAGGACGTTAAATTATCAGTATATCAAAGATTATACACCGATAAAAATATCAAAATGGCGATATTTATAACGCTTGTTTATCTAGTTTTAAACTCGGAACAAATGTATGCATTTTTATCTAACAGTGTACCCTTACTATTTGCAGATGGTTTACCGGGGTTTCTAGGGAAAGCGGCAATTGGCTTCATTTTAAGCCTTATTATTGTAATGTTTATTTCTTTTTTCTCGATGTAGTACTTTTACCCGGGCCGACTAGGTCTTTTTTATTGGATAAATTATCACTTATTTTGTCCATCATCAAAGACACTATATTTACACTTTTATCTGAAATATTTTCATCTTGTTTGATACCCCATTTTAATGAAGTTTTAAGGTCTTGTGTTACTGGAATGCGCTTACTTTCAAATTTTTTACAATTAATAACTGTACCATGCGTGTCAGGTTCTCCGTCGTTTTCCGACATGCACATCTGACAAATTCCAACAGGTGTTAATTTGAAATAAATGTGATTATTTGTATGATACCCACATTTATTCTGACAATACTTTGATTTTGTATTAATAAGATACAACGTGTCGCACATATTCGATTTCAAAATTCCACGAATATCTTCTATGCGGTATCCTTCGACATGATTCTTGAAAAATTTTAAAATACTATTCTTATGAGAATTTTCATTTGAAAGTAAACTAAATCTACCAGAATTGTTTGAATCAAAATCTTCTTCTGTTTCTTCATACTCTGGTAGATTATAAAATGTTGTAAGATTTGTTTCATTTGATCTGATACTAGTATCTTGAATTACTTTTAATGTATTGTTTTTGTATATTTCATCGTGAATATCCGATGGCTTATTCCCAATGTAACACATATTATATTCGTAAACGCGATTTTCATATGTATAATTCCCATCTGAATATATACACTTATCAGAACCTACGAGTCTAAGACCATTCTTGTCGTATACGCATTTATCTATTATTTTATCCCAAGAATCATAGAAAGTTTCTGGTTTACCGAAAATAGTTTTAATTGAAATTAGTACATTCTCTCTTATTCTAAGAGCTATATTTTTGTCCACTAAAATATCAGGCCAATTAAAGTGATATCCTTGTTTAATGAAAGTAATATTATCTTTTCTAACTTCTTTTGAATTGTCGGCCTTTGTTACAATACATTTCAAATTAGTATCTTTGTATATACTCTCCATGACATTTTGAACACATATAGCATAATCATGGATGTCAATAATAGCACTAGAAAGAATATCAAAATCTATAAAAAATTTAAATATAGCGGTTTTTTTCTCAACTATACAGTTTTTATATTTGATGTGTTTAACATACATCTCTTGAAACATTTCGTAATCATCCGTTAGGTCGAGTTTCCCACCGTCGAGCATATAATGAGTTACATCCCGACTCGTTGCATCTTTTACAATCTTGCCCGTAGAAAATAGCCAGACTCTGAGAGGATTTTTCTCCATTACAGTGATGTAATAATGTATACAAATTATTTTTATATTATTTTAAGGTTTAAACTTAATTGTAATATCGCACTTATTAGTATATATTCCTTTCATGGCATTCGGAGACAATACACAACGTTTCCCCTTTTTCTTAGAATTTATAGTTGTCATCATATCCGCATCTATAAGCTCTACGTTATATAACGCGTAATCAATTACTTTATTCTCTATAAACCACCTAAAAAAATTTAATTGTCCTACTGTAGTTACGATGTCTTTTTTGGTTAGATCTTCTTCGGAAATGTAAGTTCTCCATTTAAATGTATGAGGATCTATAACAAGTCTTTTTTGTCTACAGAATGGGTCAAAAAATTTTTTTGAATAAGCCTTCAATTGGTTTTTATAGTCGATGTATATATTAAAATAAACCGTTTCATTATTAGATTGTAATGGATAAATTATGTTATACTTCTTTGCATAATTTGTTACTAACCAGTCCAACAATCTTAAAGAAAGAGGAGTTTTTTGATTTATTATATCGCTAAATAATTCTATTTTGTTTCTATAAAAAGTAATTAAAAAATTAATTAGAGTTATCTCTTTACCATTGAAAGACATAATACAACGTAATATATTAATCTAATCAATCTTTAAATAAATTTAAAGACATATGCTATACATCTAATTATGATGACTGAGATAATAAACGAAGACTTTAAGAAACAAATTATTTTTCTTTTAAACAATAATTGGACTGGAAAGCATGATATGTACTTTCCTCTTCAAAATGCTATAAATATAGAAAGAAAACATCTTTTTAAACTTTTTAATTATAAATATATCTTTTATAAAAAAGATACAGTTAATACAAAAAGAGCTGTACTTTTTCTATTCAAAGATGCTTCCGGAAATAACACTTCTGTGATTGTATTCAAAGATCTAAGCGTGTATCAGGTAAAATTTGAAACACTCGACGAATACTACAATGGTAGTATTTTTGAAATTTCTTATACAGATACATGTATCACCGTTTACGACGCGTTTTTGATTTCTGGAAATAAAATCAATTATCAGTCTTTTGAAGAACGTATATCAGAGGTAGAAATCATGCTAAATAATTCGAATAGTACGCACTTTTTTTTAAAGATGTTATCGTTTTCCGAAGACGTCCATAATTTTAAAGAAATTGCGGATAATGAAGAACTTTTTATGCTACCAACGCGACTTCCCATTTTAACTGGTATTAACTTTTCATTTTTCAAATGGAAACCCGCGGAAAAAATTACATTATGTCTACAGGTTAACGAAGAAAATGATGACATAATTTTAATGTCCTCTAATTTCAAGAAACTTATTACATTCGCAAGGATTCATGGTGATAATTCTAAGGGAAATGAATACATCAAACAGATTAAAAATCTTGAAAACTATAATAATGATTGTATCATCGAAATTAATATTGAATTTCCCGAGGGAAGTATCGTAATTAAAAATGTAAACACTGATAAAATTTATCCTACAAGTGTCAGGATAATAGAAAAGATTTTATTTAATAAACACGAGGGTATTCAATTTGAAGAATTGTACAAGTAAATAATTGTTTTGAATTGGTAAAAAAAGGAAATAATACATTGACACATTCAAATTGTGTGTGAATGTATTACTTCAAATATTCTTTTTAATTTATTTTATAAGACGTTCAATGTCTAGCGGCGGCAGCGGCCCTTCTTGAGGCGCATACCCTTCTTGAGGCAGCGACGGCGCTTGCGGGCGTAAGCGCGGGCACGCTTGGCAGACTTGGTCATCTTAAGACGCGATCCCTTCTTGACACCGCGGCGACCGAAACGGCTACGACGGCCCATGCGAGTCGACGACTTCTTGCGTAGAAGCTTGGGCGAGACGTAGACACGGTAAGTCTTGCCGTTCTTGGTGCGCTTGTAGTAAAGGCCGCCGTTGCAACCCTTGTATACCTTACGCTTCTTGCCACCTATCATGACCCGCGCCTTCGACGAAAGCTTGGTGACCTTGCGACCCTTGCGGACCTTGCGGCCCCGACACTTCTTCTTCTTACCGAAAAAAAGTTCAAGCATTCCCATTTTTAATATTTAATATATAGTAAAGAAAAAAAAATTTTTTAAATTACAATTTTAATAAATTTAGAAATTATATTTTCTTTTATTTCTTTATCATTTAAAAATAAATTAATTTTTTCTTTATCTGCCTTTTTTTTAGTAAATTCTTCGGGAACGGCGTAGTCAAATTCTGTAAATATCTTTCGGCAAACTGCGTAATCAAAATTATCACTCTTTTTATTTATTACATCAAGGACTTCTTCAATACGTTTGTGCTTTCGGATGAGATTAAAAGATGTAACGGGTCCTATCTGAGGAATCGGTTCGGTATAATCACAACCTGAAAGTATACAAAAATCGATAAATGAATTCATATCCATATCAAATTTAAAAAGGATTATATCCGTGTCTATCTCCGTGATATATCTCGATATACCCGTTTTTAGAATCTTTTTACAGCCGAATGTAGTGGCATCAGTGTCGTCTGTTATTGTATAATCAACCAGTCCGTTTTTTTGCAAAAATGCACAGTATTTTTCGGCATCTTCTGGAGCAGTACAATAAGGTATTCCAGACAATTCCAGAAATTCTTTACATTCTTCGATGTCTTTTTTCTTTATTACTATCAACTGAGAGGTAATTTTTTCTATTTCATCCTTTATAAGTTTTTCTTCTTCATTGTTTTCTGGAATTTTTTCTCTTAGAAGTTCAAGACGAGTATACATCCTTTCCTTATTAGCTTGACGTTTTACGAGTACATTTTTTTTTGCCGCAGGGGGGACGCCGTCGAATACAAATATAGGGAGAATTCCGTTCATAAAGTAATATTTTATCCTGTTTGCTATGCCAATGATATGTGAGTTTGGTGCTCGCGATGCGTATTTAAATTTATACAGTAATATACTACAATCAATGGCTACCTTAGAGCCTTTATAAAGGCTGATATCCTTTTCTGAAATAGCATCGGGGGCATACTTTTTAATAAGATTATTCAATCCTCTTATTCCCATTCGGAATTTAAATTATTATACACTAAGTTTTTAAATTGAAATATTTTCTGTAAAATTATGTATCTCTAATAATTAAATCCAAAGGAATACATTCCGAGTCTAAGTCTGAATCATCAGTGTCGCGCAAATCAATAATTCTCTTAGGTGGTTTAGGAGGCTTATATTTGGGATGACATTTAATGTCATTCTGGCGATAATACTCGACTTCTTTCCAGAATTTTTCAAGTATTGGGAGATTTTCATTTAACCATTCGTGATCAATTTTGACCCTAACTATATTCATGATATCTGGTGGTTTATATTCAATAAAATCGGCATCTTCTAGATTACATATAAACATATTTAATTGTACCTGTGGATAATAATAGGCCGGTATATAACCAAATTTAATGCATCTCTTGTATGGACATTTTACCTCAAGTAAAATAGGTTTGCTTGTTCTATCTTTAGATATAGAAACACCATCTGGCGATCCGCCAAGCCAATAATAATCTTTATTATTGTGAACATCTTCGTGAGCAAGAAGACCAAAATCAAAATTATCTTGTCCAGTAAGTTTACAATACTTATCAATTGCTTCATCTTCATATTTCTGTCCATGTAGCGTTGCGACGTTTCCTACGAAAGGCTTTGGATCATGCCCACATTTCTTAAAAAGAACTTCATGTGGTCTTTGATAAGGGTTGAGTCCAAGTACTGTGCCGGCATCTGAACTTGTTAATTTTCCTTCTCTTTGTTTGAACCATGCATCAGAACGTTGTTCGTGTTGCGGTATAGATCTTAATTTATCTATCTTATCCATATAAGAGTATATATAAATTATAATCTATTACTTTAAATTGTAATCTATTACTTTAATTTTTTAACTGTAACACTTACAGCATTTTTCTTTCTTAACCTTTTAGGATCTTCTTCGGCCGTTTCCTTTGTTTTGTTTTTATCGTACTTTTTATCGCAATAGTTCCATAGTTCCTTTGATCCTATTCTAAATTTTCTATCCGGTTTTGCTCGATACCAATAAACACAGTCTTGTATGTTGTTACTTTTCGAAGTATTATCAAGAACAAGACAATCATACCCTTCGGTACAAGCATTTAAAACATCCTGAAAAACACTAAATTGAGGAAAAATACCAAAAAAATTCTTATAAAGTTTCTCTTGATTTTGAATAATATTTTCTCTTAATATGAAAACGTAGTCTATATTTGTTCGAAGATCAGGCGGCAAATCCATACAGTATTGCATTGTTAACATGAATGTTATTCTCCAATGTCTTCCGTTCATAAATATGCCCCTAATATTTGTATCTCTAATCATACGTTTATCATACATACAATCGTCTAACAATAAGAATACATCATTGTCTTTTTTTGTATCTTTCCCGTTTATTGTCTTTTTTTGTCGCGTGATTACCTGTTGAACAACTTCAGGCTTGTATTCAGAATGTATAAGTAAATCTGGTATGAAACTCGAATAAAAAGCATTTCCGTCTTCCGTAGCAGATATAGCGACACCGGCTTTAATTTTACGGAGGTGATATAAAACGTCGGCGACGAGTGTACTTTTCCCTGTTCCTCTCTTGCCTATAAACACACATGTGGCAGGTCCCGAACCTGATGTACGTCTTTCCTCTATTCTCTTTGGATTAAACTTTGATAAGCTAATCGACATGTATATTTATAAAAATTATTTTATTATTCAATTTAGTCCCAGTAATTTCCTTTTAATAATATATCATTCTCTAATGTAATATACGAATAAATTACACTTGATAATAAACCTAATATAAACGAAACGAAAATTTTGCCGAATGTTCCTATGTTTTCCTCTTCTGGATCAATATAATTGCCACCGGCGAATGTTACACCCATAGTAAGTAAAATTATTAATATTATAGTTAAATCAACTGTATAAAAGTCTAAAAACACCATTTATTTAGTTTGAAATATAATAAATAAAATTATTCAACTTAAAAATAAAATAAATACATCTTATATCATTATATCATTATATCGATATGGGTGTAAATATTAAATTCAATTCTGCTCTTAAGAATCTAATAAATATGGACTTTGGAGAAACAAATGTATTTATTAAGTTTGGTACAGAATGGTGTGTCCCATGTCAAGAACTTGATAAAATCCTGGTAAATTTTCCAAATAGTATGTTGTATCATGTAAATCTTGATAACGACGAGTTTGAAAATGTAATGGAAGAGTACAATTTTAAATCAATTCCGTACACAATTATCAAATACAAAAAAGACCTTCGAAATTTCGGTGGTGTTATGACAGCAGACAAAATAAATAAATTGATTGATGATATGAAAAATTAAATTCCGATAGGGGGTCGTATATCAAAAATTACAAAAAATTATCCGGTTTAAAAAATTAGTATATATCTAAACTAGATAATTTAACATGGCGGAAAAATTCAAGAAGTACACTCAGATCGAGCACATTTTAGCTCGCCCTGGTATGTACCTAGGTGATATAAAATGTGTAAACGCCGAAGCGTGGAAAATTGAAGAGGAAAAACTACATTTTGCTATGTGTAATTACAACCCAGGAATATATAAACTTTTTGACGAAATTATAACTAACGCATCAGATGAAGTTCAGAGAAATCCCGAAGTTAAAAACCTCAAAGTTGAAATCTCACAGGAAAAAATTAGCGTATTCAATGATTCTGGTATTCCGATTGAGATTCATCCAGAATACAATATTTACATTCCAGAACTTATTTTTGGAAATTTGCTAACATCAACAAACTTTGACGACGCACAAAAAAGAACTACAGGTGGTCTCAATGGTCTAGGAGCAAAACTTGTGAATGTATTCTCAACAGAATTCATAATCGAGACGTGTCATTCCGGCAAAAAGTACATACAGACATTTGAATGTAATATGTCTAAAAAAAATAAGCCGGTAATTACCAATACAAAAAAGGCTAATTACACTAAGATATCATTCAAACCCGATTATGCTCGTTTTGGAATCGCTACGATGTCCCGTGATACCATCTGTATATTGAATAAACGAGTGTATGACATCTGCGCAATTACACCGAATAGTGTAACTGTTCAACTTAACGGCAAAAAAATAAATATCAAGGACTTTTCTGATTACATTTCTATGTATATCGGAGACAAAAAGTCTGTACCGAGAACAATATCCGAACAAAATAGGTGGCAAGTGGCGTTTAGTCCAAGCAACGAATTTAAGTGTATTTCCTTTGTAAATGGAATTTCAACAACAGACGGAGGGACACACGTAGAACATGTTATGATGCCTCTCATAAAAAAACTAACAGAAATCATTCAAGAAAAACACAAGAATATCACTATCAAACCAAACTACATTCGAGAAAATCTTTTTGTATTCATTAACTGTAAGATTGAAAACCCAGCATTTTCTTCCCAAACAAAGGAAAAGAACATCACCAAAGCATCAGACTTCGGGAGTAAATTTAATTTGACAGACGACATCGTCAAGAGTGTTCTAAAACTTGGCATTATCGATAATATTATTGCTCTCGCGGAAGCCAAGGAAAAGAAAAATATTTCAAAAACAGACGGAAAGAAAACTAACAGGGTTATCATTCCAAAATTAGACGATGCCAACAAGGCGGGAACAAAAGAATCTAAGATGTGTACCATTATCTTTACAGAGGGAGACTCGGCGAAGACTACTGCTGTATCTGGACTTTCAGTAGTTGGCCGAGACTATTATGGTGCTTTTCCTCTCAAGGGTAAGATACTTAATACACGAACAGCGACTTATTCGCAAATGGCAGGAAATGCCGAAATAAATAACATCAAACAAATTCTAGGTCTTCAAACTGGTAAAAAATACAAATCTGTTTCGGACCTAAGATACGGAAGAATTCTTATTATGACTGACGCCGACACGGACGGGTTTCACATCAAAAGTCTTCTTGTAAATTTCATCAGTCATGGCTGGCCAGAACTTCTCAGGGAAGACTTCATCAGTTCCTTGGTTACGCCTGTAATTAAGCTCACGAAAAGAAATCAAGTAATCCCCTTTTACAACCTCAACGACTACAAAGACTGGAAAAAGACAAATAATGTTTCTAATTTCAAAGTAAAATATTACAAGGGTCTTGGTACAAGCACTCAACAAGAGGCTAAGGAGTATTTTAGATCTATGAAAACACTTAATTACAAAATAAACAGTGAAGCAGACTCAAAGTCTTTAATTTTGGCTTTTACAAAGACAGAAGCCGATGCACGCAAAAAGTGGATCCTAGAAAGTATTAAATGTCCAAAAAGCATTGATTACAATGTGAAAAATGTTTCAGTAAAGGATCTCATCGATAAAGAACTTGTGCTATTTTCTATCAGTGATAACATCCGAAGCATTCCTAGTCTTGTTGACGGGATGAAACCCTCACAAAGAAAGATTATTTATGCTTGTATCAAGAGAAATTTATACTCGGAGATAAAGGTATCGCAATTGTCTGGATATGTATCTGAGAAAACTAATTATCATCATGGCGAAAATAGCCTAATGGACACTATAGTTTCTCTTGCGCAGAATTTTGTGGGGTCTAATAATATTAATCTACTCGAACCTGTTGGACAGTTTGGAACAAGACTACTCGGCGGCAAAGACGCCTCCAGTCCAAGGTATATCTTCACACACCTCTCAAACGAATTCAAAAAACTTTTCAATGAAGATGACAATGCCGTATTGGATTATATAGAAGAAGATGGAGACTCAATTGAACCTACATTTTATGTTCCAACGTTGCCTCTACTTCTTATCAACGGGGCTTGCGGTATTGGCACAGGTTTCTCATGTGATGTACCATGCTTCAATCCTGAAGACATTAAAAAAAGGCTAATGGATTTAGTGATGGACGAGGACGCAGATATTCCAGAAATGACACCGTGGTATAAAGGGTTTTCCGGTACTATTAAAAAGACCGACACGAATAAATGGATAACCACTGGAAAGTTCAAAGTAAATGGCAACACAATAAATATCACCGAACTTCCTATTGGAACGTGGACAGACGATTACAAGTCGTATTTAGATAAACTAGAGACCGAAGGCATTATCTTCGGCTACACAAATGAATCTACAGAAACAAATGTAAATTTTACTATCAAGTGTCCATTGGAGAATGTAATTGAATGGACTCAAAACAACGAAATTCTAAAGAAACTGAAACTTATTTCACATCTATCGGCGAATAACATGTATGTATTCAATGAGAAAAATGAAATAGTTAAAATGGAATCTCCCGAAGAAATAATCTTCCATTTCTGGAGAATTAGAAATGACTATTATATCAAAAGACAAAATTACATTTGTAATAAACTAAGTAGTGATCTAATTACTCTAAATTCTAAGATAAGATTTGTTAATGATATCATGGACGAAAATGTAGTCGTATTCAAACAGACGCTGAGTTCAATAATCGATCAGTTGAAATCGAGTGGATATCCAAAAATCTCAGATTCTTATGAATATCTCATAGGTATGAAAATTCACTCCTTTTCAAGTGATACAATCGAAACACTTACAACAAAGAGAGACAAACTAAACGAAGAATACACGAAGTATAAAAATTATTCCCTAAGGAATTTTTGGGAAAATCACGTATTATAATGTACTAATTAATTTAAAAAAAAAATATTTTATTATATTAAATAAATAAATATGAGAAATGTTCTTTACGCTATGTTTTTGGCCATTGTTTCGTGGATGGTTTTCGGAAGTATGAATGAGCTAACTTTGGCTCACGAAGAGAATGGTTGCTGCGGCGTTGGAACTTGCGGCAAGAGCAAGTTCACTGGTATGATCTGGTGGGCTAATCTAATGATCGCCATTCTCGCAACTGTCGTTGCTTTGCATGGTGCTGCCAAGATGACTCCCCAAGGCCGCATGCTTCCCTCAATTCCCTTCCTCACAATGTAAAATGACTGGTGCATGATCACTGGAAAGAGGAATTCCTTCATTATTTTCACCTATATATTTCAAACATTTACTGTAGTTATGATTAATATTCTTAGTAAAGAAATAATCAAGTCTCCATCCTTTGTTTCTGTTTCTTGTTCTAGACATTCCATTTTCTTTTACTTGTCGCGGATCCCACCAAGTATAAACAATGTCGCATTTCATTGTATCGATAAAATCTAAACGTTTTATATCTTCTATAAATTTAAGTTCATGTGGATATGTTCCCGGTCCGGGTATACATTTGCTTTGATCAAAATGTGTCTCTTTTGCTACGTTAAGATCTCCGCATAGAATTACCTTACCATCGGTTACATTAAGAAAGTCACGCAATTTATCGTTGAATTTTATTTTGTTCTCATAATTTGTTCCAGAGTTTGGAGCATACACAGTAATTAGTGTGATGTCATTAAATTTCATTATTATAATTCGTCCTTCCAGATCTTCGTATCCGGGGATCTGTGTTTCAAATGTAGGCTTTATACCCGTTTTATAGAATATACATGTTCCTGAATATCTATCAGATGCTCTTGCTCCGTCTAGTTTAGATTCATTAAAATACATATTGTATCCAGGTATAGATATTATATCAGACTTTGCTATAGAACAGCGCGTTTCCTGCAAACAAATTATATCCGGGTCGAGTTTAAGGAGCGAATGTATAGCACTACCCTCTATGGGATAAAGTTTGTCATTTTTCTTAAGTTTGCTTGAAATTAGTTCATTGAAAATACGAGAGCGTATGCCATTAACATTCCAAGATACAATTTTCATAATACATACATTTATACAATTATTTATGTATTAATATTAGTATTTTTTTGTAATTAATTTATTGCTCTGTAGAAATAAAGTTTTATCTTCTTCTTTATCTGTAAAAAGAATTGGTCTCTGGTCTTTTGGGTTCCAGAGTTTAGTTATGAAATTGTATGCATTTTGCCATTTAGAACAGTCTTTTGTAAAAATACACACACAGTGACAGTTAGTCTTTAAAATGTCGTTTACATCGGTAATACATTTCAATAAATTCATATATGCTGGCAAGGGTAATTCGTTATCTTTAGCTGTTTCTAGATTTATATATAATTTAAAAATTTCGTTGCTAGTGTGAATAAGTTCCCATGTATTTTTGAAATATTGTAAAAATTCATTAAATCCATCCTGGTCGTATCCGTTATCGGATAATAAATTTACTGTAAACAGTTCAGATGTCTTATTTAAAATTATCTTAACAGACGGTCTATCGAGAATGTATATTTCGTTATTCATTATAATATTATACAATTACTAAATGTATTTTATATATTTTTGATGCGCAAAATTACGTTTTTTAACGGTTATTAAGATCTTAAAGATATATTGTATTGTTATTGTACTATTATTATTCATGATATCAATTGAAAGTATCTGGAACGACTTTGAAGAACTTAAAACAGAAAATAAAACTATAGATGTAATATGCGACTGTCAACATTTAAATTTACAAACTGATACTAAACAAGGTAGTAAAATCTGTTTAGATTGTGGAATAGTTGTATTGAGCAATATGTTTGAATCTTGTGAATGGAATAATTATAAACAAGACGACGGTTCTTTATCTAATGTATCACAAAGAGGTGATGCGTATGTTTCTGATAACCCTTATGATAAAGGAGGAACGATACCCGGATTTGCTAATAAAAACTCATTGATGATGAGAATACATTATCAGCAGACGTTTAGTCACAAACAGAAAACATTCTGGAATATTTCAGAGAAGTTTCAAAATTACTGCACTCAGTTAAAAATTCATGTATGTGTATTACCTATTGCTAAGGACATGTGGCATATCTGTATGGAGTCTGGAAAATTAACGAGGGCTTCTGTGAGAAATGGTCTCATAGCATCTTGTCTTTATTATGCTTGTATTTATAAAAGTCTTCCATGCGATAGACAATCTATTATAAACTTAGTAGATGGTAATCAAAAGGGGTTTTTAAAGGGAGAGAAAATATTTCACGAAATTATGGAGGAAAATAGTAGGTACAGGTATCTTGGAAAAGAAAAAATAGACATAATAGAAAATGATTCATTCATCAAGTATATCAGTATATTAGAATTACCTTTTAAAACATCGGAAATATGCAATAAGTATTTTACAATGTATAAAGATAAACTAGATTCAGTGACTCCTAAGTCAGCAACAGCTGGGATTCTATTGTATGTGATTAAAAAAGATTTAGGTTTGAAGGCGCCCAGCAAATCAACCGTATCCAGGGAAACTGGAGTTTGTATTCCTACGATAAATAAAGTACTAACTATTTTGGAAACCGTTTAAAAAAATAATAGATACAGTATTGTATAAAATTGTAGATGATATCGTTGATTACTTCGTGTAATTCTTTTGTTGCTTCGGCACATACAAATTGTATTAAACCATATTTTACCCCCAGAAACGGTTATGTAAACTTAGGCGATGATTCATTGATAAATTCTCTTGAAGAATTTGGCGGGAGTTCAGAACTTAAATTACTTACTCATTTGAATGCCGAGGGATGGTCGAGTTCTTGGCTTATGCACATCTCTCAAGAATCTACGCCCTTTTTTGAGGAGCATTATTATCGTGATTATCTAAATATGCTTAGCGTAGCACCGAGTTATACATCAAATGAGTACTTTTATCTTGGATTCTATCCAGAAGGAAGTCGTAATTATGATGGTCCAAAATACATAGGAGTGTTTAAATTGCTACATAGTCAAAGAATATTTAACACTATTATGATTATTGAAAATCCGCATTACATAGGTGATGATTCTCATCTTATAAATTTTAAGTACATTCTTATGCATATGACAGATTCATCTCATGTTTTTTTTAAATTTAATGATCTTAAAAGACCGGAACAGATGCGTTATTACCTTGCCTGGATGCACATGTAATTTCACTTATAAATAAAATAATTTAAATATTTATCAAGTAATAAATGGCTTCAGTTAACAACATAAAAGAAAAATTTAAAATAGAAAGTGATATAATTAATATAGCATCACTTAGAACGTTTTTTCAATTGGATGTTGACAAAAACAAACTAAAAAGTTTCAAAGCGCCGGACAAGAAGTGGCTTGCGGAGGATAGAAATGCAATGATAAATTTTTTTAAGGCTGCAATGGTTAAACTAAATAAAAATGGAGCAGTGCGAAAATATGTGGAAATGGCTCTTCCTGATGTCCCGAATGACGCGCGCGAAGAGATAATAATGAAACTAGATATGATAATACGGCGAGAAAATAGTATATTTAATCAGTTTTCAACGCAGCCAAATCAGCAGCAATGTAAAAATGCTGGTCTACACCACAGCGAAGAAGATCCTTCTAACAAAAATTGTTTACCAAAACGGGACGGCCGCGGCTATCCTAAGACCAATTTGCCGCCGCCGCATGCACGACAATGGGATCGTTATGCATGGTGTAACAATTGTTGGTTATGTACCCAACAAATAGTAACAAGAAGCGAAAAAGAATTAAAAAGAGAATGCGAACATATATTACCTTATTTAACTGGTTCTTATCTTTTAGGAACATCTGATACAAGCGAACTTATTAGTTATGAATTTGCACAATCTCATCACTGCTGTAATCAAAAGAAAAGACAAGGGGAATTTATTAAATTTGTCAATCGGTTTGGCTTGCGCAGCAAATATATGTTTGTAAATGATTACACGCAAATTCAAAATTACGTTAGTGAATTGACAGGGCTTTCAGTATCATTCAATATAACTGGGGGCGTGTCGGTCGAGTCGAACCCGACGCCTGTGCCGACCAAGGACCGCAAAAAATTTGAGGAAGTGCTCATCAATAAGGGTACATCGGAGGAAAAAGAGCAGCTACCGTCAATTGCAGAACAGCGCATCCTCGCGGAAAATATGGCCTTGACTATAGACAGCGTATGCACTGAGATATGTGACATATTAAACAAAGAGGGTGAAAGCGAACTAATTGCTATATTTTTACACGCGTCTATTTTGGGTTGGTTATTTCATGAACGAGTAATACATACATACGAGACCCAGGGGAACCCGCTAGATATTCTTAAAAACCAACTCATGAGCAAGTTCACGGCCTCAACCGCCGACAACGACGCCGCTGAAATCTTAAACAATAACTCTGGAAAAAAATCGGCTCAACAAATACTTTCTGAAAAAATAAACAATGCGTTGGCGAACATGAAACCGGATTCAGAACCCCCGATCGCCGTTTTAAAAAAAATGTTATATAAAAATCCTGCATATCATTTTGGCAAGAGAGAAAATCTCAGTACCAAAGTCAAAAGACGAAATAGAACAAATTTTGGGACGGAGGAGCGTGCCGCGCAGAGCCCCACACGGGACCAAGTCGATGCGCCCGACTCTCCGTCATCTATGCGAAGAGTAAGTGATATGCGAAGAGTAAGTGATATGCTCCACCCTTACTACATTCAAAAAATTATGCGCGCCATGGGTGTAAGTATGTTAGGCGCAAGAACATCGTTGGGGCGAGTGGGTATAATAAACTTATTAGCTGATGTAACATACGGTTCCGTTTTAGAACTTTTAGACACTATGCATCCGAGTGAAGTACACTCAAGTGCGGAGGAGGCGGTCGTACATCCTAGACTTGTTGCAAGTATGTTTATACTTCTTGAAAAAAATAAAATTAAAAACGTTTTCCATTTAGGAGGGGTACAGAACTTGATTTATATAGCTTACATATATTCTATGGTAGTGTATACTGCTTATAAGAGAGCGTATAATTTTACGGATGAGTACGACGGTCCCTACCAAACCATGTTTGGTAAGAAAAAACCAAAAGTTAAAAAATTACAAAAAGTTAAAAATTTGTCAAATAAATCTATTATGACTAAACTTAAGAGTGTTGGTATTAAAATTACTAAAAAACAAGGAAAACGCCGGGTATATCTTTCGCGTCCCGAATTGATTAAAAGAGCAACTGCCTTCAGAAATTTACAACTTCGTGCTAAAAAACTTAAAGTTCGTATTATGTATAAGAACAAAAAAGGCAGATACGTTTATAAAACAGCAAAAAGACTAATGAATGATATCAAAAGACAAATGAAGAAGCCTGTTAATAAACGAATGAAGAAGCCTGTTAAGAAACAAATGAAGAAGCCTGCTAAGAAATCTAACGCGAAACAAATGAAACAAAGATTTGGATGAGGCATGCCAACGCCTAGACCCGAGGAAGAAAACAGAATGTTCTTCGGGTGAGGCGCGTCCAAACTTATGAGAAAGTAAAAAGTAAACATTTAGATTCGATATGAAGAAAATTGATTAAATCTTTTCAATTTTTTGAGAAAAAGAATCTTAAAATAAAACATGTTATTAATACAAATATGCTTAACGACGATGAGGCCATCCTCTCCCCTGGTACCGCCGCCGAACCACAAGACAACTTAGATATCGCGCGCCCGAATGGAATACCCATTCCCTTTCCGCCACCCAGTGGCCCAGTTCTTTTATTTACCATTATAGTAACAATTTCGGTTCTTATTATGTTACCAACTGCTGCCGCATTGTATTATAGTAAATGTTTAAATATTAGTCTCTTGATGGGCTTTGGTATATTATTTTCTACATTGATAACGAGTTTATTTTCTTTGATACTACCTGATACTATTAGTGGTTCAATGACCTCTACCACGGGCTTCGCCTGGGGTATTATAACCATTTACTGTGTGATTACGATGATGTTGGGAGGTTGTAATTTCTAATAAAAATATTTACTTATTGTAAATAATGTATCATCTCGAGAATAATATGCTCATTGGTGTAATGGTCTTCTACGCCATTTTGACATACTTCATAGGCCCTTTTATTGCGATGCCGTTTTTGTTAGATGAGAAAACTACTGTCGCTGTCGGTTTCACCGTCGGGTTTATCATTTCGATGGTTTTGTGGTATACTTTCGGGAGTTCGTTGTTGGACTAATATAATTAATAATTATCGTCGCAAATTAAATAATGTATAAATTGAGACGATAAAATATTTAAAATAAATATATAACTGTAAATAAATATATAACTATTTATAATAATGAGCGATTGTTTACAATATTATTACGACAATCCCGAAGACACTGAAAAATATAAATTGTCATGCGAATACAAACAGTTTCCAGAATTAAACGATCCCAGTGTTTACACACATTCTAAATTGTTAGACTTTATAAGGACTAATTATTCATCAGAAGCATTCCAAGAAGAATCTCCGTTTGAGTTCAATGAAAATTACAT
>TARA_B110000977_G_scaffold23356_3_pt1 | contig 16929 bp, 8 predicted proteins | sample TARA_B110000977 | Tara Oceans TARA_B110000977 (sample SAMEA4397798) | marine metagenome | biome: Polar Biome; feature: [SRF] surface water layer (ENVO:00010504); material: water (ENVO:00002006), including particulate matter (ENVO:01000060) such as... | depth 5 m | reverse complement strand
TGGATCCTGGGGTAGGGCACGAGGTTGGTTTGGAACTCGGTGATGTCCACGTTGAGCGCGCCGTCGAATCTGAGGGAGGCGGTAAGGGAGGAGATGACCTGCCCGACGAGCCTGTTAAGGTTGGTGTACGTGGGGCGCTCGATGTCCAGGGACCTGCGGCAGATGTCGTAGATGGCTTCGTTGTCGAGCATGACGGCGACGTCGGTGTGCTCCAGGAGGGAGTGGGTGGACAACACGGAGTTGTAGGGTTCAACAACCGCGGTGGAGACTTGGGGGGAGGGGTAGATCGTGAACCCGAGCTTGGACTTCTTGCCGTAGTCGACGGACAGGCGCTCCAGGAGGAGGGAGCCGAGACCGGAGCCGGTACCACCGCCGACAGCGTTGAAGACCATGAAGCCTTGGAGGCCGGTGCAGTTGTCCGCGAGCTTGCGGATGCGGTCGAGGCACAAGTCCACGATTTCCTTGCCGATGGTGTAGTGACCACGCGCGAAGTTGTTCGCCGCATCTTCCTTGCCGGAGATAAGCTGCTCGGGGTGGAACAGTTGGCGGTACGTGCCGGTGCGCACTTCATCAATCACGGTGGGCTCGAGATCGAGGAAAACGCAACGGGGCACGTGCTTGCCCGCGCCGGTTTCGGAGAAAAACGTGTTGAACGCATCATCGCCGCCGCCGATGGTCTTGTCGGAGGGCATTTGGCCGCTGCAGAGTTGCGGGGACGGAGGGAAGAGTCGGGAAAATGAAAGTCAGCGGTAAATTCCGTCGGTTTGTCAAACGGGAAATTCGCGCGCCAAAGACGGACGGTCGAAGGTCGTGTGCTGTGCGCATTCCAGGGTATCACGCGATCGCACGGGCACAAAAGTTTGACACTGCCATCATGCTTCATTTCAGAGAAGCACAGCCACGTGCGTTGTTCGCGCGCGCATCACTAGCCGCCCGACCGCCCACAGGATCTCGGGAAATTCCCACCCAAACGGACAATTATTCAAAAGCCGGGATTCGGACGTCACGTACTCAGGCTGGATACCGTGCTCGAGGCAGTAAAGCTCCCAGCACGCGTTACCGGTTTGGATACCGGCCTGGCCGATGTGGATGGAGATGACTTCTCTCATTTTGAAAGTTGGGGGTGGGAAGGATGAAGGTGTCGAGGACCTTGCAAACTGTGACGAGCACTGTTCTTCGCGTCCGACTTTGGCCAAAAATGGAAACAAATTATTTCCCCCCCATGGGACGATATTGGGGACGGACCCGGGCCGCGGGCAAAGTCGGCCCCCGATCTCAAATTCAGTGAAGCGTCGATGCTTTTCGATTGCCCTCTTCACTTCGACACGCATCTCGGTCCCCTACCCACGGCCTCTTGATGCCCCCCGCCGGCATGATGAGTCGCTCGAAACTGAAGAATGTCGATTTCTACCGCAAAATCCCAAAGGACATGACGGAAGGGACCATTCCGGGGAGCGTGATTTCGCTGGTCGCGAGCGTCGTTATTGGCATGCTGCTCATCAGCGAAATAAGCACCTACATCACCCCGGCGTTCAACACCCGAGTGGTTGTGGATCGAAGCCTGGACGGCGATTTAATGCGCATCAATTTCAACGTCAGTTTTCCCGCGCTGAGCTGTGAGTTCGCATCGGTTGATGTTGGCGACGCGATGGGCTTAAACAGGTACAATCTCACGAAAACTGTGTTCAAGCGCCCAATCGATTCCAATTTAAACCCCCTAGGTCCTATTCAATGGGAACGCGGCGAGCATAAGAAAGACCCGAAACACGCGGATGACTTGCAGGTTGACAAAGCCGCGGCGCTGGTGAAGTACCACGACGATTTAGGGGTGAAAAATCCTGGGTCAGTGGAGCCGGTGGTGGAGTTGACGGCGAGATCTTTCGAGGGCGTCAAGAAAGACGCCACAGTTTTGTTGGTCAACTTTTACGCCCCGTGGTGTCCGTGGAGCCGTCGCCTCGACCCGGTGTGGAAAGCCGCTGCGTTGGAAGTGCACAAGAAGTACCCGAAGACGTTGAAGAACAGAGTGCTGCTTGCGGAAGTGGACTGCACGAAACACGAACAGCTGTGCGTTGCGCAGCACATCCAGGGGTATCCGTCAGTGCGAGTGTACACGAAAGGGTCCGATGCGGTTAATACTATCGGCGGTGCGCACGACCACGCTTCCTACCACGGCGACCGAACCGTTGAAGCGATCACGAAGTTCGCCACTGATTTGCTTCCGGAGTGGAAAGCGAGTGACGATAAGCACGTAGACTCAGTCGCGGTGGTGCGGGACCCGAAAGAGAGCCACGGGGAGAGCGTTAAAAAGATTGATGGCCCTGGTTGTTCCGTCACCGGTTTCGTTCTCGTGAAGAAGGTCCCTGGCCACCTGTGGATCACCGCTAGTTCCGACTCCCACTCCTTCCACCCCGAACAAATGAACACCAGCCACGTAGTACACCACTTTTACTTCGGCCAGCAGCTCAGTCCTTCAAGGAAGAAGTACCTGGAGAAGTTTCACAGCGGCGTCGACGCGCTTGGAGTAGTAGAACCGGTAGGAAGTTTCGGAGGAAGTAAGAAGGATCAGATTCAAACCAAAAAGCGAAACCCGCAAACCGAGGACTGGCACGATAAACTCGCGAACACCGAGTACTTATCAGAAGATGGCGGCACTACGCACGAGCACTATTTACAGACTGTTCTAACTACGATTAAACCCTGGGGCGCCAACTCGGGATTTAACGTGTACGAGTACACGCAGCACTCACACTTCATGAAAGCTGAAAAGGAATCGCCGAGGGCGAAGTTCTTTTTCGATCCGTCGCCGATGCAGATTTACGTCACGGAGGAGCGGCAGAAGTTTTACCACTTCATCACGACTTTGATGGCTATTGTTGGCGGGGTGTATTCAGTCATGGGCATCGCGGACGGGTTCGTGCACAACGGGTTGCAGATGCTGAGGAAGAACAGCTTAGGGAAGCAGGGGTGAATGAGGGCCAGTCTATAGAAATTTGCAAAAACCGAAAATTAATTACGGAAAGTATTCGCATCAACTCTTCACTTGTCTTACACTATACTCCTAAATATCCGTCTCAAACGCTTTCGCGCTTGCGAGCATCTGTTCTAGTTTTTCTCGGGCTTCTTTCGACGCGGTGCGAAGCGCACGCGTCTCTTCAGTTTCAGATGAGGAGGATCCCGTCTCAGACACTTGCGCGCTAGACGGGCGAGCGGAAGAGCTGACTAAATGCTCTGTTGAAGGCTTCAAGGAAGCGTCAGGTGTAGACACTTCAGGTGTCGTCTCAACTATCGTAGACACTTCGCGAGTCTCCGCCACTGCCGTAGACACTGTGGCATCCCAAGCTTCATCCAAATCCCCTGGACCCACGCGTCTGCGCAGCATGTTACGAAGCATTCTGATCTCCGACCACGCCGTGGATAAATCCGCGGCGACTTCCCTGAGCATCCGACCCGCTTCTCGCGCGTCCGCTTCAGCAGCGGAACGTGCTTTTGCGTGTTGCTCCGCCTCAGCTTGTGCGAGGGTAGCGGCGGCGACTCGAGCCGCGATTTGTGAAGCTCTCTGGGCATCCTTTTCGTGTTCTGATCGCGATTTCTCTTCTCTCTCCTCCCTTTCCTTCAATCCCGGATACTCCAACCGCACGCGCACTAAGGCTGGCTCGAACGAAAAGTCTGAATCAGGAACAGGCGTTGACGTATCCGATACTTCCTTCGCATCAACACGCTGCTCCTGCTTAGCCTCAAACACGCGCGCCTCGGTGTCATAAACAACCCTCGCTTCCTTCAGCCGCGTGAGCGTCTCGTTCCTCGCCGCGATGATTTCCCGCAGCGCCGCGTCACGCGTGGCGTTCGCCGCCTCCGCTGCTTTCGCCGCGTCAAGCTCGGCGACGTACCGCGCGTCAGCTGCGTCGCCTGCGATTGCCTGAGCATGCACGACTTGTTTTTTCAAGAGTTCGTTCTCGATTTTTGACGTATTTAATTCAGTTTGGACCTCCAACAGTTTTGCGTTCAGGTCTGCTTCCTTTTGTTTGAATTCGTTCTCCATCCTCTTCCCGCGTTCGCGCATCGTTTCCGACATCTCCTTCGCTTCTAAATGCGCGGCTAAAAGCTTCCGCTGGTTCAAACGCACGTCCTTTACTGCGTTTGACGCGTCGGTCGCCGCGGCCAAACTAGTGCGAAAACTCAACGCGCGCGCGTCGCTTTCGTCGGTCAGTTTTTTGTTTGCATCGCTCAACTCGGTTTTAACGTCGACCACGTTGCTTGCGATGGACTGTAACAGTTTAGAGGCGTTTTCGGAACTCTTAGATGCTTCACTCGCAGACAACGCAGCTGATTCACAGAGCATCGCAAACGTCTCCTCATCCTTCGCGTGTACCTTTTCGTATTCCTCCCTTCGTCGTTGTTCGTCAGCCGCCGCGTCATCCAACGCCTTCGTGTGTAAATCCAACCGCTTCAGCATCTCTCCCCGCAACGCATCAATTTGATCCTTCGAGTTGTGTTCGAAGGCTTCCATGTTTGCGTTAGTTTGCTCAGTAGTGTTGCCTTGTACGGTTAACGTTTCGTGTAACGCCTGTAGGGTTTCCCTCAAAGAATTTGCCACCACCTCAGAGGCTTTCTTAGCGGCGTCCAGAGTTGCTTTACTTTCCGCGGTTGCTTTTACGTGAGTCACCCGCAGTTGTTCCAACGCGTCTTTTGTCGCGAGTAAATCGTCATTAGCTTTCGTGAACTGTTCCTTCGCGAACCGCGCTTCGCCGATGCGTTCGCTCAGCTCCTCCCGTAAACGACGCGACTCGTCGTGTGTCCACTCCTGTAACATCCACGTCTGGTTTTCTATTTTTTCTGCGAGCCTCGATTCGATCGTCGAGTGGTTCGGGTCGTTGGATCTCGTGATTTCTTTGGAATACGAAGATGAACCACTGTCTTTGTGCTTCGTAGAAGATGAACCGTCGCGACGACTGTCCCCAGTACCTCTACCACCACCAGTACTACTACTTCCAATCCTTTCCAGCATCGACGCCAATTTATTGAGTTCGTCCCTCGCCGCGAAATCGCCGCCGCCCCCTTTTTTCATTTTTATGGAAGTCATGTTCGTCATGACTCCGTCGCGCTCCGCCAGCGCGCCTCGTAAGCGGTTGATTTCGCGCTCCATCAACTCCCTTGACGAGCCGGGGGCGATACCGACGGGTGCTTTGTCAGCTTGTGTGTCCTTGGGTTTCAAGGTAGGCACGGTAGGCACTCCAACCCCTCCATCCCCTGCAACTTCCAATCCGGGAAACAACCATCGGTCGACGTGCCTGTCGATTGCCGCATCGGGTGCCCCCCCTCGGCGAAGCATGTCCTTCAGCGCGTCGACGGTTTTGTCCCGTTCCGCTAAGTCAGTTTGGACGACTCGGAACTTGGTGAGTAACACGGAAGGCGATGCGTTGAGTGGGGTGTTTTCCTTGGTTTGTTTCGGTCGCGTCGCTAATCCTCGCGCGAGCAAATGTTTGATCCGGCGGGATGCATCTAACGCGACATTCTTCATCTCCTCCAGCGCGGACTCATCAAGAGAATGTTTGCCTACGTTGGTTTGAACCGTGTCAACCGCTGAGGCTTTTGCTTTCTCTTTCGTCCCCTTCACCGGCCGCGGGCGAGCCGGTACCGGGGGCTTGTCTGGCATCAAACCCTTGGGCATAGTCGCGCGCGTCGAAAGAAGTGAACAAGGGACTCGCCGTTTTTGCGACAAACGGCTCATCCGAGAAATCCAAACTGCGGGCGCTAACGCGCCAACGAAATTCAAAGTTGTTGCTTTCCGAATGTTTTTGAAATCGAGACTCTCTCGCGCGCGCGCACGTGGTCCTCCACACGCCGCGCACCATGGCGTTCTCCCTGTCGTCCGTGGTGAACGAAGAGTTCAAGATGATGGGTTTGAGTTTGAGGGGCGATGCGATGTCTTTGGTGGTGCAATTCTTGGAACGCGCTGAGGATGCGAACGCCAGTCTTTCCAAAATGTTGGATGCGCTGGATGCGCGCTCGTTGAGCACGAGTATCGTGGACAAGACCATCGTCGAAGAAACCACGCGGGCGCTGGACAAAGCAGATGGAGTAGTGCCGGGTAACGATCAGAACGCCGACCCTAACGCTACCCAAAACTACCTGGACATCGACGACGGCATCACCGTGGTCGATGCGTTCCGCACGCCAAAGTTTACGTACGATACTCAGCGACGGGTTTTTCATGAAAGCACGTCGCGCGCGGCGGGGCAGAAGAACGCGCCGACGATCAACGGCGTTGCGAATTCAAAGATTGAACTGTACCGGGAAAGGTTCTTGTTGTTGCAACAGCGAATCTCACGACACAGGATGTTTTTGAAACCCTCGTTCAACTGCGGCGCGGCGGTGGACCGGGTGCACTGTGAATTAACTCCATTGACTGGATTATTAGGCGCATCCGGGGAGACCAAATTCATAATGGGCTGCCTCTCCCAATTGGAGGATGACAAGTTCTATTTAGAGGATCTTACTGGGCAGATCGCGATTGACGTGTCACACGCGGCGACGTCTAGCGGTCTATTTACTGAAAATTGTATCGTCGTAGCGGAAGGCGAGGTGAGAAAGGATGGCGTGTTCGAAGCCAAGGCGTTAGGATTTCCACCCGCGGAGTCGCGGGAAGAATCAGCGAATGCGAGTGCGCACTGCGACTTTTTTGGCGCCGGCAGACTGAGACCCACGGACATTGCGAGGTTAGTCGAGAGCGAAGCCGCGAGCACGTCAGATATGTTCGTCGTCATATCAGACGTGTGGCTCGATAAATCAAACACGTTACAGCGACTGCGAACGATCTTCGAGGGCTTCGACGGGAGCGACACGATTCCCGCTATGTTCGTGTTGATGGGTGATTTCTGTTCCGTTCCTTTGAACCTAGGCACCACGCAGGCGGGGCACAACTTCGGGACTTATTCACAGGGCTTTGATAGATTGGCATCTTTGATTGAGGACTTCCCGCGTTTGAGACAGGAATCGCGGTGGGTGTTGGTTCCGGGGCCGGGCGACCCCGGGGTCACCGCGGCGTTGCCCCGACCTGGTTTACGTAAAAGCCTGTTGGGACGTCTTCCCGAAGTTTTATCGCGAGCCACGTTCGCGTCTAACCCGGCTCGCATCCGGTACAAATCACAAGACCTGGTGTTCTTCCGTGAGGATTTACAATCACGGATGAGACGCGCGTGCGTGGTGCCTCCGACGCAGATTGACGTACCCACCAATCAAGCGCCGTCCACGCCTCCCGAGAACCCCACGAAGAAGGCGAAAATTGACTCAACAGATAAAGACGACGCGGAAGCCATGTTCGACGAAGCGGTCGACACGGACACTTCATTCAACAGCGACAGTTCGTCTCCTGAGAAGGCACAAAACACCTCTGAAAGCGAATGGGAGCAGCGGCCTCTTTTCAAGCACCTCGCCGCGACGTTGGTACAACAGGCGCATTTAACTCCGCTTCCGATTCAGCAAACCCCCGTGTATTGGGAGCACGACCACGCTTTAAGATTATACCCCGCGCCCCACTGCGTTATTCTGGGCGACCGCACTGAGCAACAGGCGCTGGCAAAATTCGAGGACACCGACTTCGCGAACCCGGGATGCTTCGCGGATGACGGGAGCTTCGCAGTTTACATTCCCGCGACCAGGGCGGTGGAGTTCTCCGCGGCGCCGTAGAGGGGGTAGGAGTGAGAGAGGAGAGTGGAGAGTCTGGAGAATAAAAAGCCACTTATAACTATCACTAACAGTCTTTACAAACAATCGCAAAAAGTCTTACAGACAATCTAACTACTCACATCAATCCCTCACATCAGCACGTGTTCCATCACCCGGTCCGCCAGCACGCTTTTAACTCCCGTGGTTTTCAAGTCGTGCCTCTTGCAGTACGTTTTTAGAACTGCCGCGGTGCACCGTTCCAATTCGTCATTCTTGGCCAACCCGACAAAGTCAATCGCGCCATCCGCGCCTAGCCCCCCCCCTATGGTCTTCACCTTTTTCGCTTTGGGTGCCGTTTCGTCTTCCAGGGCTTCGGCCTCGTGATTGCTTCCATACGTAGACACTTTGAAGTTCTCAACAAGCTGCTTCGCGCCGACGGCTTCCAGTTCGCGCGGGTCAATCGGCTTCGTGTGATCGACAACTTGTTTGTCGAAATCCGTCCACGGCAAATCTAGGATTTTGGAAATAGAAGTCAGTCTTCTGTATGGGCAAACAGTCGGGCGGATGTATTGCGCGCGTTCTTCGTATCGGGATGATGAGGAATCCCTCACATGATCGCACTAAAAACCTCCAAAGTGGTACACGACGCACGCAGTACAAGGCGAGCAGGATTTTACGGGATAAAAAACGTACCTAAAGCCTGGCACTCCAGCGCCCGGTAGTGTCGGCTCAACGCGGGGTTGCTCACGTCGCACGGGTCGTAGTTGCAAAGCGCCATGACGTCGATGACACGTTCTGCTGATGCTATTTGAGTTTCAGTGGCGGCACGGGATCCCACTACAGCATCAAAGGCGTTGTTGTAATCACAAGCCATCGGATCACCACACGCCGCCGCCGTCGCCTCGGCCATCACGCGCCGGTCATGGTTCTTTTCCGGATGTCGTATATCGTCAAGGAACGGAACGGTCACTACGTGTAGCCCGATTAAGTTCCCGTTAGCGTCCTCAGCGGGGACGAGGACACACCCTCGCACGCTCGCGTCCCTCGTACTAGTCCTTGCTACGACACCGACACCAACTCTGTTCTTCGCACGCATCACGTCTACAAGCGCCGTGAACGCACTAATGCCGTTCGCGCTGTTTGTTTTTTTAAAGGTTGATGATGTCACCGCATTTGAACTATTTGCCCCTCGGTAGTTACCTCGGGTTCTTTGACCAGAGTCATCACCACTCGGTCGCATCAACCGAGCGGGTCGGTTCGTCGTGGTCCACCGGAGCAAATTTTCCCGTAATTCCTCTGTGTGTTCGCGGAACCCGTAGACGTGTATACCGTCGGCGGACACGGCTCGCTTCGCATCTGCTAATTCATTCGGCGTAACCACAACTCGCCCCCCCCCGAGGTCGATGCACTTCTTGGTGATCTCCTCCGGGGCGACGTACGCGCCGATTGACGTAGAGACAAACACAGTCTCACAGTGCACTTCGCTCAAGTCTCGGCAGTGCACTTTGACTGACTTTGGCTTTTTAGCTCTCGCGAACGGCGCGTACAGATCAACCGAAATCTTTTCACCCTCTGAATTTCCAAATTGTAAAAAGCTTCCTCGGACTTTTCGCACGCGTCGCGCTAACCGCTTAAACTGCTTGGTGACTAAATCTAACCCAAAGGGAGTCGGTGGGGTTGTCATTAACGCGTCTTGAGTACTTCCATTCAGTGACTTGGGGTGAGTGACACCATTCTTCCCAGTATTACCACCACTGCCGTCGCAACTCACCAACTCGTGCCCCGCCAACACGAGCGCGTTGGAGGTGTTTTTTTCTTGAGTATTTTTATCAGCCTCAATATCGTCCTCGTCCTCATCGAGACAGCAAGTTGTGAGGTTCCTGTAGAATCCATTCAAACCGTCGAAGGTTTTTGTTGAGTTATTTGAAGAGTCCGTCATCGGCAACGCGAACAGCCTTATGTCAATCTTGTGCACGTTCTGGAACTCCCGCCACTGCAAAAGGAGCTCGAAGCCGTTAGTGGTTTGGGTCAATACCGGCGCGCTGTCATCGTTCCCATTTGAAATATTTCCAACCGGGTCGTCCCTGTTGGTGAACAGCAACACTCGCTTCGCCACTCTTTGACTTCCCGGGTGGTCGTTTAACATCTCGCGACACACGTGGTGGGATTTTATCAGGGTTTCGTAGTAGGAGGAGGATGGGGGATTTTCGGTAGACTGATTGTCCATAGCATCGTCAATCACGCCAATCTTTTCCCGAAATCGCGTCTCGCCTTTGTCGCCTAGTAGGTCGGAAAGATCTTGGATTCGCCGCGCGCTCGGCACGGCCATCCGGTGCGACACGAAAACATGGTCCCTGCCTGACAAACCTCCGACGTGGTCATCCAGCCCTCGGGTGTGTTTGGTGTTGAAAAAAACGACACCCTGTTTATCGGAAGGGGCGGCGACCACTCTGTCGCGAAGCAACCCTCGCGCGCAATCGATCGCCACGTCGAGGTACGTTTTTATTTGGACCTGTGATTTTGAGGATTCACCATCTCCCGTATTTACCGCGTTCGTGGTGACTCCAGGTGCCCGTTGTAACATCGCGGGGGAGGCGTCGATTAGGAACACCACGGCTTCGCGGTCCATCTGATGGCGTTGGGTGGGGAGGAGTGAGGAGCAGTGAGGGGTCAAACAACGGAGCATTCGTGAGCTCCACTCGAGCAATCTGGGCACCCCTTGAACTCATTCAAGAAAAGACGCGTCTTGGTTTGTTCAGTGGAAAGAAAGATTTGGGGTGTCAAGTCCGTGCGTACCTCGACGTGTCCGTCGTCTCCATCCTCATCCTCCTCATCTTGGATATCGCGCCACGCGGAAGACATTGCGCAGGGGCTGAGGGCGTGCCAACTTCTGGGAGCGAATTTCAGATCTCGCCACTTCTTTAAAATCGGACGACTTCCTTTTTCTAGGACGAACCAGTCACGAGTCACCTCAAAGCTATGACTCCCTTCTTCGCGTGAGACCGCACTTCTTGGTGCGCGGAGCGCAGACGTAAGTGCACGCGGAAGTTAACAATGTGGGGAGGAAAGCGGTGCCACCACGGCAAGATGAAACGCTACTGTTCGGCGTGTAAGACGGCACGAGCGGGTCAGCTGGATATCAAGCAAGAGCCTGAAGTCAGGCAAGAACAGTTCACGATTCAAGGCTATTTCGGTTTCGATAAGTAAAGCGAAAATTTAATCGGAGACGAAAGTTAAAACAGTCAACCTCTGATTTTTCCGTGGCGGCGTCTCTTCCTCTTCCGAACCAGATTCTTCATCAGAAGCATCTGATTCTTCCATGTCTTCATCGTCAGAGACATCTTCAGAATCATCTGCAGAAATATCGTCAGAAGTATCGTCAGAAGCATCTTCAGAAGCACCTTCAGAGACATCGTCATCGTCACTCTCCTCCCCATCCTCCCCGTGCAGCTCGACGTCGCTCTCACTCTCCTCATCCTCACCACCCTCTCCCTCCAATACTTCCTCCCCTTCATCCCACTCCTCCTCTTCTTCTTCCTCCTCCTCGCTCTCCGGGTCCTCCCCCACCCAGTGCTCTTCCAGAAACTCCCCGGCCGCGTTCAGAATCCACTCGCTGGGTTGTTTACCCCAACGCTTCCCGCTCCCTACGCCCCAAAACAAAAACGCATCCGGGTCCCATATTTTTCCCTTTGACAGTTTCAAAGCGGACGCTTCAGAGTTGGTGCCATTTAATTCGACGTCAGACCCTCCCTTTTCGTGCGTTTCAGTGTCCGAGTCACTAGCCGCGCTGTCTTTATCGTCTTTCCCTTTAGCACTCTTCAATCCAAACGCAAAGGCCTTTTTCAACGCTTTCAATTTAGTATCTGTCACTGGCCACTTCTTTTTACCGTTCGCGTTTTGCAAAAAAATAACATCCGTCGCCGCCGCGCTCGGCGTGGTGCGTTTAACCCTGGTTTGCTGTCCCCCAGCAATAAAGCCGTGTGTCCCTTTTTTTAGGGTCAATCGCTGGGTTAGAAACCTGCTGGAAGTCAAGTTTTGCCAGCATCTCTCTTCAGGCCAGTGCGGAATGACCACCGTAAACGATAACGGCGTGTCGCTCGATTCCAACAATTTCTCAAAGTGTTTCGTCATCTTCGCGATGAACGCCTGGTCGAACGGCGGGTTGGCTTCGAAACTGCCACGTGTCGGTTTGAATTTAAATAGGTCACCCAAGCTTCCAAAGGGTGCATCGACATCCAAATACGAGCTACAATACCGCCTCCAGTGACAGTTCAAAGGCGACGCGCAGAGCTCCATTGTGACTCCGAAAATTTCGTTTAATTTATCCAAAAATTCTCCAGGTACGGCGGCCTGCATGGTACCCGCTTTGTAGTGCCCGCCCTGGACGGCTTGGTATCGACACAGTAACGAGAACAAGTCATCCTTGAAATGGTGTGAATGCACGTCATCTCCTTTAGCGCCATTGCTACTAGTTACAGCATACCTACTATGCAGCGCCTTTAACTTTTCAAGGTGAGCCAAATTAATTTCGAGCGAAACCTTTCCGTGTGTTAATGTGACTTTTTTGGCACCTTCGCCTCCATCGTCGTCTCCTTCCTTTCGCTCATACAGCCCGCTTTCTTTCTTGCCCCCAACCTCGAACGGAGTAGACATCTTGGTGAATTTACGTTTTCCGGAGTGCTCCCTGGTGAGCATTGCGTGTGCTTTTTGGGTTGCTTTTGATAGCTCAAGGCCTACGCCGATGATTTCATATTTACTAAGTCCCACCGACGCGAGTTTTTTGTCAAGCGCAAAGTCACTTTTAGCGAGCTCGACGTCGGGCAACACCGGGTCCATTAAATCGTCATCTCCTGAGTTAAAGTACCCCTCGCGTCCTTTCTGTTGCCTTCTTTTTTCCAACCGTGCTACCCCAGCACTCCGCCTACTATAAAGCCAGTTCTCGAAGTGCGACCACCACCGGCCGCCCAGCGTCTTGCCGCACGCGCTTTCGAAAACAGACGCGATTTGTGAAATGGCTCGGTGCCGTGCAGCTTCGGTGCCGGGATCCGCTGCAGTGCGCATGTCTTGTTTCTTTCGTTTCTTGCCGAATTCTGAAGCGCTGATCAAAGACCTAGTCTCCTCGCGTTCCATCGCTTTCGGGAGAAGGTGCGAATCACCCGGCGGGGTATCGGAAGTGTCGCTGTCGCTTTCATCATCACCCGCCGCCGCCGCTTTCGTTTCTCGAGCCGCGAAATCCACCCCACCCGTCTGCGCCTTGCGCATCTCCGCGAATAAAGCCTCCATGTCCACCATGAGTGACGGGTTTGGTTTGACTTTTACGCACGCAGCAGTGAGGGCGAAACCCAGACGCACTGAGTGCGCGGGGGAGTAGTGAGTGAGACGAATGGAAACGCAGGGGTGACGATGATTTCGTGAAGTCGTTGTCACGTTCGAGACTTGTCTTCTAAGTTACACCAAGCCCTGCTATCTAGACCTACACTCTGCCCTCCCTGTTACTCCTGATATCACTCCGCCGGCGGCTGCGCGGTGACACTCAAGTATGCCCACATCTCCTCTCCAAACAAAGTCTTGCCCCCTGCCCAGAAGGTTATCGCCCAGGCTACGACCACCACGAACGCGGCTTGTGCGCCTCGCAGCGATTGCGTGGCGTACTTTTTAATCACCGGGTCCACGATTGGCGGTGGATTTTCAGACGTGCCCTGTGGTCCCTCATCTGTATCAGTACCCCCCCCAACCTCCCCTTTCACATGAGGCCAGAAGTAATACGCGTTCGTGGCCCAGGCTAGCGGGAGGCCGAACCAGCCGAGGTACCAGAAGCGTTTACACATGAGCCGGGCTTCGGTGAGGGGGAGGCCGGTTGGGTTGTCCACGGTGGCGACCCAAGGCTCCTGGTCATTTGACGTGCTGGGTGTACCACCCGCCATGTCACGAGCTCGTATGCCGTCCCGCGAAGTACCCACTGACCGCCGCGGTGTCGTCAGAAGCGCCTCTCTGAATGAAGACATCACTCGAGCTGCGTGCCGTTTTGCGCGATTGCGCCTGGAATCTCGATTTCTCGAATTCCTTGAGTCATTAAACCTCCAAATCACTCATTATGTTTCGTCAGGTCCGAAGTTTGTAACACCACGCCTCCCAACTTCGGGTCCACTTGAGGTGGCGCGTTCGTCACGGCTTGGGCCATGCGTAGGCCCATGTTTCTCCTGGTGCTTTTGGCACTAGCGTTAACTACGCGTCAAGGCGATGCGGCGGGGTACGCGGATGGGCTGGATGGGTACGGCTTTGAAGGCGGAACTCAAATGATGAGTTCGGGCGCAAATCAGTGGCAGGTTGGATCCCCAGAGGCGCACGGCGTTTCCCCTGAGGATCTGCGTACCACAGAGACTAACTTAAACGCGATACCCGGCCGTTCCTGTCTTGTGATCGTCAAGAACGGAGAGCTACTGCTGGAGAGTTACGACACGGCAAGGGGCGTGGATGACAGTACAAAGCACGTCACCGATTCGATTGGCTCCATCGCGTTAGTGGCTATAACCGGATCCGCGTTGCAAAGAGGGTTGTTCAGCTTAGACCAGCCCATCCTGAGTTACGGGTTGACAGAAGTGCTCACCGTGTTCGGCCCGAGCTATGCCAAACACGTCACTGTACGACACCTCCTGACGCAGACGCACGGAGGCGGTGAGGTACCCCCGGGGACGGTGTTTCGCCACGACGATGATGCAAAGTTCGTCAACCTACTGTTTTCGCTGATTGAAAAGCAAAGCGGAGTGAGCCTCGCGGCCTTCGCGCAAACGACCCTAGGCGACCCCATGGGTTTAGACGTCCAGAGTCTGTTTGCGCATAGAGGCGACACACGAAGAATAACCGCCACATGTCGCGAACTCTCAAAGTTTGCGCAGCTGTTTTTGAATAAAGGCGTTTGGGAGGGCGGCGATGGCGTGCAAAAACAAATCCTTTCCCCAAAATATTCCATCGAAACGTTTTCGCCGAATATGAACTTCAAAAATGTCAACAAAGCGTTTGGACTACTTGCTTGGACACACGAGGCGCAGTTATCAGGTTTAGGGTCTATTAAATCTAAAATCCAGGGGACTACTTGTTGCGCGCCCGTCACGTCTATGACTCCGTGCGGCGAAAGCGCCGAGCAATTGAACGATTCGATTTTGGGAAACGTCGTCGAAAATAAAGTCGGAATCTTTCTCGGCAACCAAGGGAGTGCGGTTTTTATAGTCCCTGATTCAAACACAGCTGTCATTTCCATCGGGAGAACAGTCATGGGGAGTGCCAAGTGCCCGGTGCAAGGTTTGCAGGACGTTTTGGGAGTTAATCGTATTGGCAAACAGTCTGAACGAAGAGACGATTACGCGCTGCTGCGAACGTTGTGGCGCGCGGTCGCTCCGGCGACGAGGAGTGTTGGTATGGGTAAACAGTCTGAAGGGTACGGTGGTGATTCTTCCGTGATGCAACACACAACTGTGTATCCTTCACAAGAACACACAGCTGTGCGTCGCCACACGTCCACAGGCAAACAGTCAGAGAAGAACTCCGACTCTGTTCGCGATTTAGTGCAAAGCGCGTTTGAGGAATCTTTCCAGGCGCGCGTCGGGAAAAACAACGAACAAAACGATGCGCGCGATACTTCCCAGACTAACAACGCATACGGCGTACCGACTACCAGCGCATACGAGTTGCCTGTTGTTGCTCCTACCGGTGTCCATCGTGTCGATGCGGAGGTGAACCGTTTGTCGCAAGCCAAAGCGGATTGGTACGCGGACACGGCGGTGCGTTTGTCCAAAGAGGAGGTTGCGCAACGCACCGAGTTTGACGAAAAAGTTAAAACGCTGGATCAAACGCAGGCGAAGTATAAACACGCGTACGAAAACGCTCGCAGTGAAATCGCACAATACGCGGCTAAGGAGAAGGCGGCGTCTGAAAGAGAAAGACACGCGGACGCTGCTGCTTTAGCCGCGGACTGGCAAAGAAAGACGATGCTTGAGCAGCAAGAGCAGCAAAAAAAACGATTAGACCAACGTGAGCGGGAGGTTAAAAAGGCGCAGGCGGAGTATAAAGAGGCGCTGAAAAGCGCGCGGGCGGCGAGCGACTTGGCGAAGGACATGGGGAGTATGGATGGCAATCCTCAGGGTAAAAGCTCCTACGAAGTACACACAAAGAAGTCGCCAATATCTCGTCGCAAAAGCGTCGAGGAGGATCCAGACGCGGATGCGAGTTTCTTCGACGAAGCGCCGGTGAGCGTAAAAAAAGAAACGTCGAAAGCTTCCAATAAAACAAAACGAGCTGCTGATGCTGATTCGATGGTTGCCGTGCAGGTCGTCACGCTGGACGTTGGTGACATGGATTTTAGCGCTAAGACGAAATCACCGAAGGGGTCTTCTTTGAAGGCGGATTTGGTTTCTTCAAAGAAGACGTCTACGGGCAAACAGTCTGTTGTTCCGCCCACCGCGACCGTTCCGTCTGTCGACTCCAACGACCACCGCATGGCGCAGCCGATCACCGCCGCCGCCGCGTCCGAGGCGGATGACTTTCTGTCTGGGTTGGAGTTAGCTTCGCCGGTACGGAAACGACTGGCGGCTCGACTGGGGGCACTACAGGAAATTGATGACGCGCTTGAACAGTCGCTGGATGAAAAAATCGTTGAAGAAAATCCCGCGGTGAATATCTTTGCGCAGTGGCCCACCACCGCAGAGGCGGTTGAGACTGAATACGCATACGAAGATGATACCGATGCTGAGGAGGATGTCGATGCTTCGTATCCTACCGAGCAAAACACCGCGCCCTCTACAGGCAAACAGTCTGCTTCGTTGGGGTCGAGCGGCGGGGTTTGGGGTTGGATCAAAGACACAACTGTTGGACTTTTGGGAAAGAATTCTGTCGATGACGATGTTACTTTCGGTTCCTGTCTCTGTACGTGTCCTGGTTCGAGTAGTGGTATGGCTAATCAGTCTGACGATAACCACCCCAACTCCAGTGACTCTTGCTTCGACGTCGATTTATCGATAGTCTCAAATGCGAACGGCCCGGAGCAGTGTGCCCGGGTGGTGGTCAACGGCAAGGACGCTTGTCCGTCCGTTGGGGTTGTGCAACAGTGCGACAGTGAAGAGACTGAAGACGAAGACTTGGAAGACTTAGAACACGAGAGTGACGCGGATGTGTCTACGCACGTTGACGAAGACGTTTCTACACGACCTTCCGTGAAAAGCAGCTCTCGACGCTCCTCGTCAAAGGCGCTAAAGAAGGAGTCCTCCAATT
>TARA_B110000977_G_scaffold45611_1_pt1 | contig 16941 bp, 14 predicted proteins | sample TARA_B110000977 | Tara Oceans TARA_B110000977 (sample SAMEA4397798) | marine metagenome | biome: Polar Biome; feature: [SRF] surface water layer (ENVO:00010504); material: water (ENVO:00002006), including particulate matter (ENVO:01000060) such as... | depth 5 m | reverse complement strand
TTGTCATTTGGACGCTTCTTAAGTTCTGCACCTTCACCGGCTTCAGGGCTCTTGTCAGCTGTTTGAGGCGCAGTGGTTGCGGTATCAACTTTTTGCTCGCGAGCTTCTGGCTTGGCTGCGGGACGAGACTGTTCATTGCGGCCTCTACCTTGGGCTGGCTTATCTGATGAACGGTCAGATGACTTGTCAGCAGATTTTGCTTGAGTCTCTGTGCGTTCGCCATCCCGAGGGTTTTCGTTGCGACCTTCATTGCGGTTGCGATTGCGATTGCGGTTGTTGGGTCGACGGTTGCCCTGACGATTGCGACTGTCTTGACTCTGGCCGCCGCGACGGCTGTTGGATCCGCTTGGACGAGCTTTCTTCTCGTCTTCAGCTTTCTTTTCTTCAGCGCTGCTGTCAGTGCCGAAGATGCTTCCCCAGATGCGCTTGAGAAGACCTGGCTTTTCGGTTTTGGTTACTGCAGCAACTGGAGCAGTTTTCTCAGGCATGATTGGAGCAGGGGTGCTAGGAACCAGTGTTTTGACTGCTGGCTCTGAGATCGGCAATGGTGCACTGCTGCGCTCTAGATCCTGCTCTGGCTCTTTGCTACTCAGTTCATGGGCCAGCTTGTAGCTAAACTCACCATCGCTTTCATCGTCGTCTTGGGCACGAATGCGCACGACTTCAAAGTGTGGGGTTTCCATCTGCGTATTCGGCAGCACGACAATATTAATTTTATTGCGGCCTTCGATATCGGCGATTTCGCTGCGCTTTTCGTTGAGCAGGAAGGTGGCAACAGATACAGGCACAATGGCGCGAATCTCTTTGCTGAATTCTTTCTGTGCTTCTTCTTCAATCAAACGAAGAATCGACAGTGCTAGTGAACGTGTGCCGCGAATGGTGCCCTGGCCTTTACAGCGTGGGCAGATTTTCGACATGGTCTCTTCTAGTGAAGGACGCAGTCGCTGACGGGACATTTCCAGCAGGCCAAAGCGTGAGATGCGGCCAACCTGAACTCGAGCGCGGTCAATTTTCAGCGCGTCGCGAATAGTATTTTCCACTTCTTTCTGATGGCGGGTGTTGAGCATGTCGATAAAGTCGATCACGATCAGGCCGCCAACATCGCGCAGACGCAGTTGGCGAGCAACTTCTTCGGCGGCTTCTTTATTAGTGTTAAAGGCTGTCTCTTCAATATCACCACCTTTGGTGGCACGGGCTGAGTTAATGTCGATGGAGACCATAGCTTCAGTGATATCGATTACGATTGAACCGCCAGAGGGGAGGCTGACTTCGCGTTGGAACGCAGTTTCGATCTGGTTTTCGATTTGGTAGCGATTAAACAGCGGAATCTGTTCTTGGTAGAATTTCACCTTGTTGGTGAAGTCTGGCATGACGGTGCCAATAAAGGCCGCCGCTAGATTGTATGCATCTTGGCTATCAACTATCACTTCGCCAACATCCTGGCGCAGGTAGTCGCGGATGGCGCGAACAATTACGTTGCTTTCCTGGAACAGGAAGTGCGGTGCTTTGGCACCCTCAGCTTCGGCTTCAATAGTGTTCCAAAGCTGTAATAAGTAATCTAGATCCCACTGCAGTTCTTCAGTGGCTCGGCCGATACCCGCGGTGCGGACGATGGCGCCCATACCTTCAGGAATATCTAAACCGCGCATGGCTTCTCGCAAGTCAGCACGCTCTTCACCTTCGATACGGCGAGAGATACCACCGGCGCGAGGATTGTTTGGCATCAGAACGAGGTAGCGACCAGCTAGGCTTATAAAGGTAGTGAGTGCAGCGCCTTTGGAGCCGCGCTCTTCTTTCTCTACCTGGACAAAAATTTCCTGTCCTTCACGAATAGCATCTTTAATATTGACGCGGCCGCCATCGGAGGATTTGCCTTTAAAGTATTCGCGGGAGATTTCTTTTAATGGGAGGAAGCCGTGACGGTCAGCGCCGTAGTCAACAAATGCAGCTTCGAGGCTAGGCTCGACTCTGGTGATCTTGCCTTTATAAATGTTGGCTTTCTTTTGTTCTCTTGTGCGGTTTTCGATATCCAGATCATAGAGCTTCTGGCCATCAACCATAGCGACGCGCACTTCTTCAGTGTGCGAAGCATTAATTAACATACGTTTCATAATTCACCTTTGCTTGTTGTGTCGAGCAGCAGTAGTGAAAAGAGGTAAGAAGAGGTGTGATCAAGCAAGTAACTAGCTATAGATGAAGTGTAAACAGCGGCACTACGCGATTTATGCGCTCTGCCAAATACTCCTTTCCCCCGCTATTACTGGCTTTAAGCGCAGTTACGGGGATGCTATCCATTATTTAGTATCTTGTTCTCAGTTAACCGAACAGCGTTCTTGTCTCTACACAAGCCCTACGAAAACGCCAGGCTTTAGGTGATTCAAACGCGTCTCACTTTAAGAAAGATAGGCCTCTAAGGGTAGGTCTTTCTCAATTGCGGTTAACTTCTGTAACCAAAATTATCTTGTCTTTTCTCTGCAGCCTACTCAGCTGTCATGGAGTGTCGGCCCCAACGGCCAGACTCTCATGTATTCTTTTTCGCTTAGCCTTGTTATGGCATTTGGCGATCTGTTCAACCTCTGGGGCAGCGCTACATATACGCTGGGCAGCAGGGAACTTGGCGGCAATGTAACAACAAAGCCGGTGACTTTCAATGTAAACAGATAATTTAGTTGGGAACGGCGGGGCTGCTAGGTACAATGCGCGCCAAATCATTACAAGCAGTGCCCATGTCTACCGAATCCCCATTCAGTCAAGTCTCTTACGTCGACATAGGTCCAGAACAAGCTGGTCAGCGTCTGGATAACTTTCTTATTAAAACCTTAAAAGGTGTGCCTAAGTCGCGAATTTATAGACTGCTGCGCAAAGGTGAGGTGCGAGTTAATAAAGGTCGCGTCAAAGCGGTTACTCGTCTTAAAGAGGGCGATATTGTGCGCTTGCCGCCAATCAGGGTGGCTGAGCGTGGCGAGATGCCTGCTGTGGGTCGTCCCCTGAGCCAGTACCTTGCCGACAATGTGTTGTTTGAGGATGAAGGGCTGCTGATTATTAACAAGCCTAGTGGGCTGGCAGTTCACGGTGGCAGTGGGGTTTCACTGGGCGCTATTGAAGCGCTGCGGGCAGAACATCCCGAGTTGCGATTCCTAGAATTAGTGCACCGCTTAGATCGCGATACTTCTGGCTGCCTAATGCTGGCCAAGAAGCGTTCAGTGCTACTGGCGTTGCAGCAGGACTTGCAGAATAATCATATTGAAAAGCGTTACACGGCTCTGTCTAAAGGTCGTTGGCCTAAGGGTAAAAACACTATTAATGCCCCGCTGCGTAAAAATACGCTGTTGTCTGGTGAACGTATGGTGCGTGTGGACGTGACCGGCAAGGCGTCGGTGACTCACTTTAAAATACTTAAGCAGTACCCCTCGGCGACACTCTTAGATATTAAGCTCGAGACCGGCAGAACTCACCAGATTCGCGTGCACTGCGAGTTTGCTGGGCAGCCCATTGCCGGCGATCCCAAGTATGGCGATGAAGAGTTCAACGAAAGCCTGAAGCCTTTGGGTCTGAAACGCCTGTTTTTACATGCTCGCTACCTGCGCTTTAAGCATCCTCTTTCCGACGACTGGGTCGAAGTGGAAGCGCCTCTGCCTGCCGACCTAGATAAGGTGCTGGCCAAACTGTGAGTAAGCCTAATTCGAAAACGATAAAGCTGGTCATATTCGATTGGGATGGCACAATTTCTGATTCTGTGGCCCGAATTGTCAGCTCTATGCAAAGTGCGGCAACGGAGTTGGATATGGCCGTGCCGACTTATCTTGAAGTCAAAGAAATTATTGGTCTCGGTCTTACTGAAGCGGCATTTCGATTATTCCCTCAGGCAACTCGGGAGCAGGTATTCCAACTCCAGACTAGCTATTCGCAACACTACCGCACTGAAGACAGCGCGCCTTGCCCATTTTTCCCTGGGGTCGAGGAAACGTTGCAGCAATTAAAGGCTGAGGGCTATCAGTTAGCTGTCGCCACGGGAAAGAGTAGATCTGGTTTGGATCGCGTATTGCTCAGTTTGGGTATGGAAGACTTCTTTCATAACAGTCGCTGTGCCGATGAAACCCTTTCCAAGCCTCACCCGTTAATGCTCGAAGAGCTGCTGGCCGAGTTTGATCTGCCTGCCGAGGCTGCGGTAATGGTAGGTGATACAGAATTTGATATGGAAATGGCAGTCAATGCAGGTATGCCTAGAATTGCTGTGAGCTACGGCGCGCACCATGCCGATCGCTTGCATGCTTTTGAACCGCTCGCCTGCGTCGATCTGTTTAGTGAGATAAAGTCTTCCCTCTATTAATAAGCTTAGTTTTCGAGATCCTGTAGAAGCTGTGACAGTTTGATCAGCGGCAGGCCGATAAGCCCTGAGGGGTCATTAGTCTTTACCGATTCAAATAAACTAATACCCAGAGATTCAGCTTTAAAGCTGCCAGCACAGTCATAAGGTGTGTCTGCCTTTAAATAGGATTCAATTTCTGCGCTGCTAAGCTCGCGAAACTTCACTTCGGTGATATCCAGAGCACTGCTGAACAGGCCCCGGCTAAGTACAGTTACTGCGGTATAAAATTTAACCAGCTGACCGGACTGGGCACCGAGCTGTTCAACTGCACGTTGATGATTGCCAGGTTTACCCAACACCCTTGGGCTCAGGTTTAGATTTGTGCTGTCGGTGAAGCATAGTTCCGCCACCTGGTCAGAGCCAATGACCGTCGCTTCGGGGAACGCTAAGGCCACGGCCTGAGCTTTTTCCTTCGCCAGACGAATCGCTTGTGCCTCGGCTGGCTCGTTTTCCTTTGCGCGCTCATCGATATCTGGAGCGATGCAGCTGAAGCTGATTTGAAGTCTTTCAAGAAGAGACTTTCGGTAGCTGGAGGAGGAGGCTAAAATAAGGTTTTGCATAAAAACGCTTCTGGATTGATGAGTCTGGGCCTGAAGCTCAATTATACATGGCGGATCATGGCTATTTGGTCAATTTTCTTTGACAGAACAAAATCTTGACCCTATCATGCGCGCCTAACTGAGTACCACCTTATATATGGCACTGCCAACACTAGTAGATCCGCGTAAACTTGCGAACCAAGGAATTGTCCTCGAAGGGCATTTTGAGGAGAAGCATCTTCCGCGTTTAGCGCTCGCAGTAGAGAGCATTGAGTCACCCCTAGCTGCTTTAATTAAGTTTGAAGTGGATCAGGTGAGGGCGAAAGTGGTCAATGGTTCGTTTCATATAGCAGTCATGGTGACATGTCAGCGTTGTCTGGAACCAGTGAGAGTAAACTTGGTTGCTGATATAGCGGCACAGATAATTTGGTCGGAAGATCAGATTGGGAAAGTGTCGGGTGATCGAGAGCCTTGGATTGTCGGCGATAAGATGGTCGACCTAAGTGCAATGCTCGAAGATGAAGTTTTATTGGCTCTGCCTTTAGTCAACTACCATGAAGAGGGTAGCTGCACTGGAGATACCTTCCTCTCTCAGGATGGGCCCGGCAGTGAAGAGAGAGACGACGAGATTGTCGCTGACAATCCCTTTAATATTTTAGCGCAGTTGAAGAAATAACTTCGGCTGCATCAGATTATTGCTTAGGAGTAATCTATGGCTGTTCAGAAAAGTCGCAAGACACGTTCAAAGCGCGGTATGCGCCGTTCACACGATTCACTTACTGCTGCAACTATTTCAGTTGATCCGGTAAGCGGCGAGAAGCACCTGCGTCACCAAGTGTCCGCTGATGGTTTTTACCGCGGTCGCAAAGTTATCGAGACTGACTCCGAATAACTGAATAAATTTTTCTTTGGCAAATTCTCTGCGAATTGCCGTTGATGCAATGGGCGGGGACCTAGGTCCTCGCGTCACTGTGTCTGCGCTACTTGATTTTCTCAATAGCCATCGCCAAGTTCATGCATTGGTATTTGGTGACCAGGCTCAGGTGGGCGAACAATTATCCCTCTCTCCCTTTAATGATCCGTCTCTTCTAGAGCGTATAGAAGTGCGTCATAGCGACTCTCAAGTCGTAGATACAGACAAACCCTCAGCTGTTATTCGTCACAAGCGTGATTCCTCTATGGGTCTTGGATTACAGGCACTAGCCGCGGGTGAAGTCCAAGCTTTTATCAGTGCAGGCAACACTGGTGCGATCATGGCTCTGGGTCTCTATTTTGTAAAAGCACTCCCCGGTATTTCTCGACCAGCCATCTGTACAACAGTGCCAACCATATCTGGCCATAGCTATGTTCTGGACCTAGGTGCCAACCCGGTGTGCTCAGCAGCCCAGCTGTATGAGTTTGCTCTGCTTGGCGTATTGACCGCAAAGCAACTGGAGTCTATTGAGTCTCCCAGTGTACGACTGCTCAATGTGGGAGAAGAATCGAATAAGGGCCGCGAAGATATTCAGCAAGCTGCCGCGCTTCTGCAGGCCGATTCAGAGATCAACTACTGCGGTTACATTGAAGGCGATGGTATTTTTCAGGGCGGCACTGATGTGATCGTCTGTGATGGCTTTGCCGGCAATGTGGCACTCAAAACCAGCGAAGGTTTGGCAACCATGGTTGGCGCACGATTCCGTGAGGCGGTTGGCCGCGGCTGGTTAGCGCGTCTGGCCTTGTTACTGTTGCGTGGACCGCTATTAAAGCTCAAAGCACTGCTCGACCCAGCTTTGTATAACGGCGCTTATTTCCTCGGCTTAAATGGCGTTGTGGTGAAAAGTCATGGCAGTGCCACCCCGGCAGCTTTTGTCAGAGCCTTGGAAGTCGCCACCGAAGCGGCAGAACATAACTTGCCCGAGGTTTTGTCGCCTATACTTAAGCACAAACTGAACCAACCTGGATAAAAGAAGACAGTCTATGAATAATAATTTGGCATTTGTGTTTCCCGGTCAGGGATCTCAGAAAATTGGAATGTTGGCCGATTTGGCCGCAGCGAATACTTTGGTAGAGCAGACTTTTGCTGAAGCATCGGACGTTCTCGGATACGACTGCTGGGACTTAGTGCAGAACGGAGAAGAGGACGCGATCAATCTTACTGAGCGCACTCAGCCTATTCTTCTTGCGGCTAGTGTTGCCATCTGGCGTGTCTGGCAACAGCAGGGTGGCCCCAATCCAGCTGCCATGGCCGGTCATAGTCTCGGCGAGTGGTCCGCATTAGTCTGTTCCGGTGCAGTTGATTTTGCCGACGCGGTCAAAATTGTTCGTGCCCGCGGTGCCTTTATGCAGCAGGCTGTGCCTGTGGGCGTTGGCGCAATGGCAGCAATTATGGGAATAGATGACCAGATAGTGATTGATGCCTGCGCAGAAGCCGCAGAGGGTCAGGTGGTTGCTGCGGTGAATTTTAATGCGCCGGGTCAGGTTGTGATTGCCGGTGATGCGGATGCGGTGGCACGAGCCACGGCTATCTGTAAAAAAGGCGGCGCCAAGCGTGCGGTTGAACTGCCGGTTAGCGCACCTTTCCATACTACCTTGATGCGTCCAGCGGCAGACAATCTTGCTGAGCTAGTCGAGGCAACAACTTTCAGTGCCCCGCAGATCAAAATTATTCACAATGTTAACGCTCAGGCTGAGGCGAATCCTCAGGCTATCAAGGCCTTGATGCTCGAGCAAATTTATAAGCCTGTACTCTGGGTCGATTGTGTAAATGGGCTCGCCGCTGGCGGTGCTGAAATGCTAATCGAATGTGGTCCGGGTCGCGTGCTCAATGGCCTCTCCAAGCGTATTGATCGAAATTTAAAGTCGCTCTCCACTGATGATGTGGACAGCTTAGAAAACGCTTTAACATCAGTTTAATTAATTCTTTATAAATAGGAAAAATAAATGAATCTTAATGAAAAGGTAGCGCTGGTTACTGGCGCCACTCGCGGCATTGGTGCTGCTATAGCAGAAGCATTGGGCAAGGCTGGGGCCACTGTAATCGGTACAGCCACATCCGAAGCCGGTGCTGCATCAATCAGTCAGCGTTTTGCTGACAACGGTATAACCGGCACTGGTATGGTGTTGAACGTTACTGATACTGAGTCTGTTACTAGCGTCATTAAGGCGATTACTGAGCAGTTTGCTGCGCCAACTATCCTAGTTAATAACGCCGGTATCACTAAAGATAATATTCTGATGCGCATGAAAGAAGATGAGTGGATGGATGTGCTAGATACTAACCTGACCTCTGTGTTTCGTTTGGCTAAGGGCTGTGTTCGTCCTATGACCAAAGCCCGCTGGGGCCGTATTATTAATATCAGCTCAGTGGTTGGTGCCATGGGTAACGCTGGGCAGAGTAACTATTCGGCCTCAAAGGCTGGCGTTGGAGGTTTTACCCGCGCCTTGGCTAAAGAGCTAGGCTCGCGTAATATTACCGTTAACACAGTAGCACCGGGTTTTATCGATACTGATATGACCAAAGATCTACCAGAAGCGAGCAAAGAGGCGATGCTGACACAGATCCCACTGGCCCGTTTAGGGGCTCCAGAAGAGATCGCAGCAGTGGTATGTTTCCTTGCCGGGGACGCTGCGGGCTACATTACCGGTGAGACGATTCATGTAAATGGTGGTATGTACATGGCATAACCCATTGATTTTGATGGGGATTGTTGATTTTTAAAATAGGGTTTAGCATTTTGTTATTTGTAGGGTAAAATGCCCGCCCGAAAACACAGATTATCGCTGTTTGAGCTCTGTCTGCTCGGTAGCACAACTAATAAGCATTTCAGTTAACAGGAGTAGGTATACGATGAGTAACATCGAAGAACGCGTCATCAAAATGGTTGCAGAGCAACTTGGTGTAAAAGAAGAAGATGTTAAAAGCACGTCCTCTTTCGTTGAAGATCTGGGTGCAGATTCCCTTGATACGGTAGAACTGATTATGGCTTTGGAAGAGGAATTCGATGCTGAAATTCCTGATGAAGAAGCAGAGAAAATTGCTACGGTTCAAGACGCGGTCACGTATATCACAGCTCACGGCTGATATTTGAACGTATTTAAAAAGACCGCTCCATTGGGGCGGTTTTTTTATGGGCGTAATTTAGGTTTAATGGCTGCTCTACTTATTTTGCCAAAGGGTTGGTTAGCAACATGACAGCAGCCATACTGCAGGCTCCAGTTCCAACTCATACCCCAGTGAAAAGGGCGGTCCTATGACTTATTCTGTTATCGATGGCACTGCGGCGGATAGCTTGGTGCTGACAGATCGCGGTGGCGCTTACGGTCACGGCCTATTTGAGACCATGTTGCTTCACCATGGTGCCTTGCCACTGCTCCAGCTGCACTCTGAGCGCATTCTCCGGGACGCCCCGACTCTTGCTATCAAGATCGCAGCGGAACAGCTAGATAGCAGTATAGAGAGCCTGATCGGTGGTTTAAGTCCAGAGCAGTGCCAGTCCGGCATTGTGAAGATAATTGTGACTGCTGGCAGTGGTGGCCGTGGTTATGCATCACCAGGACTGGCTGAGGCAGCCCCGCGAATTATCGCGCAGTATTTCCCATTGCCCAATGATCTTCAAAGACAGAGACAGCAGGGCATTAGTCTCACTGAATGCCACTATCGTTTGCCGCTTAACCCGGTTCTCGCTGGGATCAAACATTTGAATCGACTAGATCAGGTTATGGCTCGATCGGAATGGGCTGAAGAGTATGACGACGGCATGATGTTTTGTGCCGACGACAACCTCATTGAAACTACGAGAGCCAATCTTTTTATCAAACTGGGTAGCGACTGGGTGACACCCTGTCTCGATCAAGCCGGAGTCTGTGGTGTGATGCGAGAGTTATTGATCGGCGAACTATTCGCCAGTGCCGGCTTAACGAAGGTTCAGCAAGTCTCAATTAGTCGGGAGCAGTTGCACAGCGCCACCGAGCTCTTTACCTGCAGTTCAGTGCGTGGAATAGTGCCAGTGATATCCACTCCTATCACTGGTTCTCTAGCAATAGGTAACGACACTAGGCTACTGCAAAGCGCATTACAAAATAATTACCAAGGCTTCCCATGCTAAAGCGATTGCTAGGCAGCTTAGTACTGCTCACCGCCGTTATGGCCTGTGCTCTTGGGCTCGTGTTCGTGGGCTATTACGAGCTCAAGGAGCCGATCAAACTCCCCCAAGGGCAGACCTCGCTGGTTTGGCAAGTGGAGAAAGGCAGCAGCCTGAGTCAGGTGAATCGTCGACTGCACAAGGTTGAGGTTCTCTCCCATCCAAAACTACTCAGCCTGTATGCGCGGATTTTTGGGCGCACTGCCATTCAGGCTGGCCACTATCAGGTTGAGCAGGGCGACAATGCTCTACAGCTGTTGCAGAAATTTAACCAGGGTGCAGTCATTAGCTATCAGATTACCTTTCCTGAGGGGTGGAATTTTCAGCAGTGGATCGCTGAGCTTGCCACTGTCGAGCAGTTTTCCGAAATTAGTGCACTAAGCCAAAGGCAGTTAATGGCTGCGGCGAAAATGGACAAGGCCCATCCAGAGGGCTGGTTATTCCCTGACACCTACAGTTACACCCACAGCGATACAGCGGTAGACATAGTCGCCAGAGCTCACAGCAAAATGCTTCAGGTACTGGATCAGGCCTGGCAGGGAAGGGAACAAGACTTACCCTATGCCAATGCCTATGAAGCGTTGATTATGGCCTCTATAGTAGAGAAGGAGACCGGCCAGGTATCAGAGCGACCCACAATCGCTGGGGTTTTTGTCCGTCGTCTTAACCTGGGTATGCGCCTGCAGACCGATCCAACGGTGATCTATGGCCTGGGTGATGCTTACAGGGGCAACATTACTCGCAAGCATTTAAAAACGCGGACCCCCTATAACACCTATCGTATAAATGGCTTGCCGCCGACGCCTATTGCTATGCCCAGTGCTGCGGCCATCGAAGCCACCCTGCATCCAGAAGCTGGCACTAGTCTTTATTTTGTGGCTCGCGGGGACGGTGGACATTACTTCTCCGATAGTCTGGAAGAGCACCAAAAAGCGGTGCGGCAATATCAAATAAACCAGCGTGCAGTGGATTATCAGTCCGCGCCAAAAGCTGAAAACTAAAACCAGGGCAGACAGTAGGCTCGCAAATCGTCACAATAGGGCGATCAAAAATAAGCTCCAGGGTCGGGAATTAGATGCGCGGAAAATTTATTACTATTGAAGGCACCGAAGGGGTCGGCAAGACTACTAATATAAAGTTTATTCAAGAGTGGATGGACAGTAAAAGTCTCACCTATGGATGCACCAGAGAGCCTGGTGGCACGCCGCTGGCTGAGCAGATCCGTGAACTGCTGCTGGCGCCGAGAGAGGAGTCGGTCTCCAGTACCGCTGAACTGCTGTTAATGTTTGCCGCCCGAGCGCAGCATCTCAATCAAGTGATCGAGCCGATGCTTGGAGAAGGCGCCTGGGTGCTCTGTGACCGCTTTACTGACGCCACCTACGCTTATCAGGGTGCTGGCCGTCATATGCGCCAGGACCTCATTAGAGAGCTTGAGCTGATAGTGCAGGGTAGCCTGCAGCCGGACCTCACCCTTATTCTCGATATCCCAGTGCAGATCGGTCTGGCTCGCGCTAGTGAGCGCAGCACCCCAGACCGTTTTGAGCAGGAGCAGGTGGAGTTCTTTGAACGGGTGCGCAATCGTTATCTGCAGATCGCCCAGGACAACCCTCAGCGCTGTGTAGTAATTGATGCATCGCTCACCTTGGAGGGCGTTCAGGCCCAAATCACTCAGACCCTCGAGACTTTTTGGGAGACTGTTTAGTGTCAGCTTTACCATTGCCCTGGCACGAAGATGCATGGGCTTCCCTGAATAGCAGTATCGATAGTGGCCGTCTGCCTCATGCCGTATTGATCAGTGGTGATCAGGGTATAGGCAAGTTGCGACTGGCAACAGCCCTGGCCCAGCGCCTAATCTGTTCCGCCGAGATGGTTAAATACGCCTGCGGTGCCTGCAAAAGCTGCAATCTTTTCACAGCTGGCAGCCATCCAGATGTCACCTATTTGGAGCCCGAAGAGAAGGGCAAGGCGATTAAGATTGATCCGGTGCGCAAGCTCTGTGAATCTCTCAGTAAAACCGCTCAGCAGGGTGGTTGGAAAGTGGCGATTATTGCCCCGGCTGAAGCGATGAATATCAATGCCGCCAATGCCTTGTTAAAAAATCTCGAAGAGCCCCAGGGTAAAACCTTATTAATTTTGGTGTCTCACAGACCCAGCAGACTGTCCGCGACCATTCGCAGCCGCTGTCAAAAGCTCAGCATGCCAACCCCAGAAGCAGATATTGCCCTGCAGTGGCTCGCTGATGTCACCAATGACCGCAGTGCTGCAGAGCAGGTGTTACCCCTCGCCGGTGGGCGACCACTGTTGGCGCTGGATTATCTGCAGAGTGATAATCTGGAGCAGCGACAGCAGTTCGAGAAGCTAGTGGCAGAAGTGGCTGATGGCTCTGTGTCACCTTTGGCTGCAGCACAGCAGTGCCAAAAGCTTGATGGTGAGCAATCGATTGATTGGTTTAGTCGTTACATCCACCGCTTGGCCACAACCGAGCTAGCAGACAAGCCTAATACTGCGCTATTTGGATTTTCTGATAAGTTACTACTGGCGCGCAATTGGATACTCAGTGGCAACAATCCCAACCCGCAGTTGCTCTGGGAAGAGTTGTTTATGGACTGGGTGATGGTGTTTAAGGCGCGTAGATAGATTAAGCGAGTCTCCGCAACTCAAGCCTGAGTGACGCCGAACCCTATCGTTTTAATAAAGCGGTTTGATAAAGCGCCTTAATAAAGTGCTTTAACAGGTCACTCCGATAGTTCACTCCGATAGGTCACTTCGATAGTTCACTCCGATAGGTCACTCCGATAGGTCACTCCGATAGTGCGAGGCGACGAGGGATCTCGTTCTTCGTTATGAGATCTCTCACATTCTTTTGAGATGACAGGTAGTTTTTGTTGAGGCACATTAGGGCCGCCCTTAATTCAAATAATTCAAATAATTCAAATAACTCAAAGCGGCCCTATCTATTAATTAGAAAAGCCCAACAACCTCACCTTGCTCATTCATATCAATGCTATTCGCCGCAGGCACGCGGGGTAATCCAGGCATTGTCATAATGTCGCCACAGACAACCACTATAAAGCCCGCACCAGCCGACAATCTCACTTCACGAATCGCCAAAACATGATTGGTGGGAGCGCCCTTAAGCGTCGGATCCGTTGAAAAGCTGTACTGAGTTTTAGCAATACAGACGGGGAAATGGCCATAACCATCATCCTGGAGCTTTTGAATCTGATCGCGAATTTTCTGATCAGCAATAATGTCATCAGCTCGATACAGGCGAGTCGCAACGGTTTTAACCTTATCCCAAATCGGCATTTCATCAGGATATAAGGGAGCAAAGTTAGCATGACCCGAGTCGACTAATCCCACCACCTCATGGGCAAGCTCTTCAGTGCCAGCACCACCGTCTGCCCAGTGGGTGCAGTCGATTGCTTTAACCCCATTGGCTAGTGAGATCTTTTTGATCAGGGCAATTTCAGCGTCTGTATCTGAGGTAAAGCGGTTGATGCCCACGACCACTGGAACGCCAAAGGCTTTCACATTTTCAATATGACGCACTAGGTTGCAGCAGCCATCTTCAAGAGCACTAAGGTCTTCTTTATCTAAATCTCCCTTGCTAACACCGCCATGCATTTTTAAGGCGCGGGTAGTGGCAACGATCACTGCGGCATCTGGGTGCAGGCCTGCAGCGCGGCACTTAATATCAAAGAATTTCTCAGCGCCCAAATCCGCACCAAAGCCAGCTTCGGTCACCACATAGTCGGCCATTTTGAGGCCCGCTTTGGTGGCGATAACCGAGTTGCAACCATGGGCAATGTTGGCGAAGGGGCCGCCGTGAATAATCGCCGGATTGTTTTCTAAGGTCTGTACTAAATTCGGGGCCAGGGCATCTTTAAGCAGTACGGTCATGGCGCCGGTGCCGAGTATTTCACTGGCATGAACCGGTTTGTGGTCGCGAGTATAGGCGACGACAATTTTATTCAGGCGTGCCTTAAGGTCATCCAAATCCGTAGCCAGGCAGAAGATCGCCATGACTTCAGATGCCACGGTAATGTCGTAGCCATCCTGGCGTGGGAAGCCATTTCCCGGGCCACCTAGGCCACAGTTAATACTGCGCAGGGCGCGGTCATTCATATCCGCAACCCGTTTCCAGGCAATTCTACGGGCATCAATTTCAAGGCTATTGCCCCAGTGAATATGGTTATCGATCAGCGCCGAGAGCAAATTGTGAGCTGCACCAATGGCGTGAAAGTCGCCGGTAAAGTGCAGGTTGATATCTTCCATAGGAACCACTTGAGCATAACCGCCGCCAGCAGCGCCGCCTTTCATACCAAAGCAGGGGCCGAGACTGGGTTCGCGCAGACAGACCAGTGCCTTTTTGCCGATGCGGTTAAGGCCATCGGTAAGACCCACTGAGGTGGTGGTCTTGCCTTCACCAGCTGGTGTCGGGGTAATCGCGGTGACCAGTATCAGCTTGCCGTCGGGCTTATCTTTTAGTGATGCAATGTGGTCAGGGCATATTTTGGCTTTGGTTCTGCCGTAAGGAATTAATGCGGCATCGGGAATATTGAGCTTTGCGGCAATCTCGCTAATCGGTTGGCTCTTGGCACTGCGGGCTATTTCTATGTCACTCATAGGGGGCTTGCTCCGTTAATTTAGTCAATAACTCTGCCTGGCAAGAGTATCTCTTGTCGGCCTAATCACATCAGAAGTCATCTTCCTTAAACAACCATACTGCTGGCTCTCTGAGACCGGCTCATGCTGTTCTAAAAACGACTCCAGGTCAAGCAGGGTAAGCTTTTCAGGCTGTGGCGCTGGAAGGTATCTGGCTGTCGTATTTGCGCCCTGTCGGGCCTGTATTGAAGGTTAAACTGCAAAAAATTAATTAAAAATAATAAAAAATTAGGCGTTAACAGATGGCAATGAAAACAAGTGCAAAAGTAGTGGTAGTTGGCGGCGGCGTTGTCGGTGTCAGCACTCTTTATCATCTCGCCAAAAAGGGCTGGACCGATGTGGTGTTGGTCGAGCGCAAAGAGCTGACATCGGGATCTACCTGGCATGCTGCAGGTCTGTTGCCACTGTTTAACATGAGCTACTCGGTGGGTAAATTACACCAGTACTCGGTGGACTTTTATCATGAGCTGGAAAAAGAGACCGGCCAGGATGTCGGCTTCAGTGTGGTATCAAATATTCGCTTAGCCTCTAACCAAGATCGTATGGATGAGTACAAGTACTATTCAGGGATTGCTCAAACTGTGGGTGTAGAGGTCAATTTTTTAACCCCGGAACAGGTTAAAGAGGTCTGGCCCATGGCCAACCTCGATGGCGTGATCGGTGCGATTCAGCATCCAGATGACGGCTATATCCAGGCCGCAGATCTGACTATGGCGCTGGCCAAAGGCGCTCGTGCTCGCGGTGCAGAGATCTATCGCAATACCGCCGTACTGGATCTTGAGCAGCAGCCTGATGATAGCTGGATCGTAAAAACCGATAAGGGTGATATTCACTGCGAGCACGTGGTCTCCTGCACCGGCAACTTTGCCCGCAAGACTGGTGAGATGGTGGGGCTGGATATTCCAGTTATTCCCGTCGAGCACCAATATATAGTCACTGACCCACACCCCGATATTCTCGCGCGCAAGGCCCAGGGTCTGCCAGAGCAGGCAGTACTGCGGGATTCCGACGCCGGCTATTATCTCCGTGAAGAGGCCGGCGGTTTTATTCTTGGCCCCTACGAAGAAAATGCTCCCTGCTGTTATATGGACGGTCCAAGCGATCAGTCCGAATACGAGCTATTTAATGGTGATCTCGATCGCCTGATGCCCCATATTGAAGCCTGTATGACAAGGGTTCCTGCCTTTGCAGAGGTGGGTGTTAAAATCGTTTATAACGGTGCCATTGCCTACACGCCAGACGGCAATCCCATAGTGGGTCCTGCCTGGGGCTTAAAAAACTTCTGGCTCAATGAAGGTCACAGCTTTGGCATTACCGCAGCCGGCGGTGCCGGTTGGCAGTTGGCGGAGTGGATTGTCGAAGGTGAGCCCACTGTAGACATGATGGGCGTTGATCCCCGTCGTTTTGGTCCCTATGCAAGCCGCGGCTATCTGCGCAGTAAAAACGAAGAAGCCTATGACCATGTATTTAAAAATCACTATCCAGATGAAGAGCGCGGTGCGGCGCGGCCGTTAAAAACCACCCCTTGCTACGATCGTATGAAAGCTCTGGGCGCAGTGTTTGGCTCGGTCTATGGCTGGGAGCGACCCAACTGGTTTGCCCCTCCCGGATATTCTCTGTCGGATGCTGACCTAGATAAGTCGGATACCCTGTGGAATAAAAACCATTCAAAAGCCCTGGCCGATGGCCGTATTGTGGAAAAGAATTCCTTCCGCCGCTCCAACTACTTTGATTTTGTCGGTCAGGAATGCCGCCATGTGAATGAGCATGTTGGTGTATTGGATATGTCGGCCTTCTCTAAATGCACAGTCACAGGTCATGGTTCAGAAGCCTGGCTCAATAGTATTTTGGCTAACACAATTCCCAAGGCAGTAGGGCGTATTGGTCTCTGCCATATGCTGTCTCAAAGCGGCGGTGTGCGAGCCGAATTTACGGTCTATAAACGTGCTAGAAATAGCTATTACCTTGTGTTTGCTGGTTCTCAAGAACGTCATGACTGGGACTATTTAACGAAATTAGCACCACGAGACGGCTCAGTAAATTTACAAAAAATCACTACTCAGATGGGAGTACTGGTTGTCGCCGGTCCCAAGTCTCGAGATCTGCTGCAAAAGCTTACTGACACCGATATGTCGAAAGAGAACTTCAAGTGGCTCACCGGCAAGTCGATCAATATTGGCTATGCCCAGGCCGAGGCGTTGCGGGTCAACTTTGTTGGCGAGCTGGGCTGGGAGCTACACCATCC
>TARA_B110000977_G_scaffold108959_2_pt1 | contig 16956 bp, 11 predicted proteins | sample TARA_B110000977 | Tara Oceans TARA_B110000977 (sample SAMEA4397798) | marine metagenome | biome: Polar Biome; feature: [SRF] surface water layer (ENVO:00010504); material: water (ENVO:00002006), including particulate matter (ENVO:01000060) such as... | depth 5 m | reverse complement strand
CAGTGTACAATACTCTGACTGATTGAGACGCAAGTTGCTCAGCCGCGGATTTCTTTTGAATATATAATAAGAAAAAAAAGAAATGTGCACGTTTTTACCCCTTATGAGTTCCTGAATCGCCAATCAGTTAACTCAAGAAAAATAAATAGACCGTCGCTCGAAATCTCAAAAAATCGCAAAAGTTTCAATCTCGTTTCTCATTCGTCGGCGATGGAGATCGTTTTTGACAAGTCGGCATCATCGGACGTCATCGTGTCCGGGTCATATCTCCCACGCGAGGCGCACGGTCTCCACTGGGAGGGGGCCATACGTTGGGCTGTGATGTCGTCTGCGATGTGGGCGGCGGACACGGGCGCTAGGGCGTTGTCCAGCGCCACCGCGGGCCCAAGCGGCTCGCGCGCGACGCACAAATCGCGCGGACCGGTACGCCCATCCGCGAAACTTCGTCGCGGGATTTCCAAGCTCGACACATCCAGAGCCACACCCTCGGTGTCTCTGTCCGTCGCGACAGGGGACACGAGCACTGTGCTCGTGGAAAGTACTGAGGAATCTGTGGATGAGTCTGAGGCCGTGGATGACGAGAAGGAAAAGAACACACAGGGCTCATCATCCAAAGTGTACGTCGACGCCGACCGCGTGGCTGGTCCATCTTTAGCAGATTCCGAGTACGGCGAACACGCGGCGGCGTTCCTTTCCGGTAACTTCCAGCCGTTAACCGAGGAGCTCACCACGGTGGTGGAGTGCGGCGGTGATTTGGATGACGACGACGATTTATCAGACCTAGCCCCGAACGGCAGCTTCTCCGAAGTGTTCGAAGGCTTCGTCGGGAACGACTCCAGTCTTTCCGATTCGCCGGAGCAAATGAGAGTAGTAGGTTCCATCCCGCACGGCTTCCCCGACGGCAAGTTTTCCTACGTCGGCCCGAACCCGAAGTTCGACCGGGAACACTACAAGAAGTGGGGCGACGGCCCGGACCAGCTTGACGTTGGGTTCGGAGAGGGGTGGCACCACTGGTTCGAAGGCGACGGGATGGTCTACGCGGTTGATTTTGACGAAGGTGATGGGGATGAGAAAAATAAATCATCATCATCCTCATCGACTCCTCAAAGCTCAAAAAGGCGCTCCATCACGTACCGCAACCGGTACGTGCGCACGAACAGCTGGCACGACGAGTTGAGGGAGGACCAGCGGCTGTTCGCGCCGTTAATGAACGCGAGCGGAAAGTCCTTCCTGCCTCATGCGGTGAGCAATTTCCTTCGAGGTGGCTATTTCCTGAAAGACAGCGCGAACACCGCTCTCGCAAACTACGGAGGAAAGATGTTGGCGTTACAGGACACCATGCCTCCCTGGGAGCTCGATTCCGATTCGCTTGAAACAAAAGGCGCGTGCGATTTCGACGGGCAGCTTCCGTTCTACGTCCCATTCACCGCGCACCCGAAGAAAGCCCCCGACACGGGCAACCTTCACTTCTTCGGGTTCAACCCCGTGTATCCGCCGCACATCTCAATGGGGAGTTTGGATTCGGATTTGAATATGAGCGAAACCAAACCTTTATGGCACAACGCGTTACAAGGCGCTACGTTCATGCACGACTTCTGTGTCACCGCGAAACGCGTTGTGCTATTCGAAGGCTCGATGAACATCCGGCCGACGCGCATGCTTGGTGGGAACCACCCGCTGAAGTACGATCCTACGCAGAACGCCAGATTTGGTCTTGCAACAAGAGACAAAGAAACGGGCGACGCCACTGGTGAAGTCACCTGGATCGACTGTGGGTCGCACCAGATGGTGTACCACTTCATCAACGCGTGGGAGGATTCCGACACGGGGTTTGTGAAGGTAGTGGGGGTACGGGAAGACGGGTTCTTTCACGGTGCTTTAGCGGCGAACGGCACGCGAGAATGGATTCAGAGCGCGTTTGAAAGCGGCGAAGCGGTACCGAGAGTACACGAGTGGGTCATTGACCCTGTGGAAAAAAAAATCGTGTCGCAAAAGTGGCTGTTCGACGACATTGTGGAGGTGCCCCGGATCAACGATGCGTTCGCGGGTGTCAAAAACAAATTCGCGTACGCGGGGCGGGTTCACGAAAGCTCGCTAGCGGACGACGCGCAACTGAAGTTTGATGCGGTGGTTAAGTTTGATCTGTCCACTGGAACCACTGATGTGTATGAGCACGGCATCGGGCGATATGGGATGGAGCAGCAGTTTGTCTCTAGGGAAGGCGCCACCGATGAGGACGACGGGTGGCTCGTGTTGTACGTGCATGATGAGGCCGCTTGTGCAGTGGCTTGCGACGAAAATGCATGCGACAGTGACTCCTCAGACGGTCTTGGTTTGCAAGCGACTCCCCGGGATCTTTGCGACACCGCAGCCACGGGCAGGTCGGAGTGCGTCATACTGAACGCCAAGAATCTTAAATCAGGCCCGGTGTGCCGCATCGCGTTGCCGTCCCGAGTCCCGTACGGCGCGCACGCGCTGTGGACGCCCAAGGCGGATGAAGTGAAGACAACAAAATCTGCAAAAGATGTGGAATCACCCGCCGCCGTCGCCGCCAAACGCGTCACGGAAACCCCCCCTGAACCCAGGATGTTTGCCATCGCGGAAGGCACGCTGGGCGCATTAGCCGGTACTGCGGTGACTGGCATGCTGCGAGGCGCCTCAGGGTTGTTCGTCAACGGGTGGAGGCCGTGGTTGGGCAGCGACGACAAAGACGAATACGCGTTTGTTCGAGGACTAGGCGCCAGGTTCACCGAGTCGCGAAAATTAGGAAAACAAAGGGAAGAACAAGCTTCTCTCGAATCCTCTTCCGGCAAGGTTTTCGGAGACGCGATGGATGGCGACGAAAACAGTGCGTTCTCGGTCCCCCCATCGTTACGCCTGTACGAAAGGGAAGGGTGCGGCGGGTCGAAGCGCGTCCGGGAGACGTTGACCATGTTGGATTTAGCGTGTGAAATGCGACCGTGCCCGCTAGGCGCCACGAAGCACAGAAAAGAATTGAAGCTGTTGAGTGATGAGGATAACCCTAGGTTGCCTTACCTTGAAGATGTGAGCACTGGGGTGTGTTTGACGGGTGCTGATGATATTGTCCAGTACCTGTACGAACAGTACCTGGATGGAGAACAGCCATCCCCGCTGGTGCGGGCTGGCTTTTTATCATCCGAAAGAGCGCAAATAGCTGCAGATGCGCGCGGGGCTGCCGACGGGTCAGGACCCAACCCCACCGGCACTTTACGCAAAGGCCCGTCAGGCGCGTACTATACCCGACCGTCGGTAACACCAGAGAAGCCGTTGCAGTTCTGGGCATATGAAGCGTCGCCGTTCTGTTCGCTAGTTCGAGAGACCTTGAGCGAACTTGAAATTCCGTACACGCTTCAGCCGTGCGCGCGGGGATCTCCTCGGCGGACGTCGCTGTTTAACCGAACCGGAACGTTCCAAGTGCCGTACCTCGAGGACCCGAACACGGGCGTCCAGATGTTCGAATCCGCGGAGATCATAGCGTATCTGAGAGCCAGCTACCAAGCAACGCCGCCGGTGGAGGAGGAGTAGAGGGAGAGAGCAGAGCGAGCTGTTCTAAGCTGTAACAGTAGGAGCGAAAATGAAAATTGCGAGTTCATCCATTTCTCGTCCTACTTTCACTTGTTTAGTCGATGGATTCTCGTCGTTGTCGTTCCTGGTCACACGTGTGGTGCACCCGTTCCTGTGGTCGAACCGGGCGCGTCTCAGTTGTCTGCGCCGCGGACGCGATGTCTGTGTCGGCATCGCCCGCGGTCGCGACCAAGGTACGCGCGTGTCTTGATATCACAAACTCGTGTGCCAAATCCAACGATGCTCCCGAAACTAACATCCGCGCCCCCCCTCGCTTCCCTTCTTCCCTTCCAACCAACCACACACAGGAGATGTGCTTCACATGTTTCGACGTGTTGCTCGCGCACCTCACCGGGGCGGCAGCGCCCATGCCCACGTACGAAGATCACTTGTGGTAAGACACACTAACCGCGAATGCACCGAAAGCCCGTTGCTTTTATCGCGAAACGAAAAAAAGTCTTCACTCCTCAAAATACAACCTATTGACGTCTTTCTTCCCCTCTACCCTGAATCAGTCCCTTATTCGTGACCTGGGAGCTGTCACATAACTCAACGCTCCGCGGGTGTATCGGCACACTCGCTCCAAGACACACTGTTGGCGGCGTAGGCGAGTACGCGCTGATGGCGGCAATCAGAGATTCGAGGTTCCGCGCGATTGAAAAAAATGAAATAAAAACGTTAGCGGTTAAGATTTCGCTGCTGCACTCGTACGAAGACGTCGATGACCCGCTGGATTGGGACCTGGATGTGCACGGGATCAGTGTTGAGTTTACTGATCCAAATGGTTATCAAAACTTTTACACTAAATCCACGTACAGCGCTACTTACTTGCCTGGCGTGGCGAAAGAACAGGGGTGGACGAAAAAAGAAACTTTGGCGTCGCTTTCGCAAAAGGCCGGGTTCCGGAGAATGGACATCGAACAGCTTTTGCGATGTTGCAAGGTCACGCGGTACCAGAGCAGCACGGCGAGGGTGACGTACACAGAGTACGCGGAAGCGAGGAGGTTGGAGTGATGAACTGTTATGAGTGTAAATCTAATCTACATTGTATTCAAACTAGTCTGTAAAAATACCTATACCATACTGCTATAGAAAAGCCATCATCGCTCGTCGCACCAACCCACTTCTTTTCCTCAGCGAATTCAGCGCGTCTCGCTCCACGCCCCTGAAACTTCTAGGCCCTCCGTTTTGGATGCGTCGGCTGATGAATGCAGCGGTGGCGTGTTCGAACGCCTTATGGGCGTCGTCAAGCATTGACATTCGTTTTTCGTTTTGAATCAATAATTCAGCCTCGGTTGACTCCGCGAACCCGCTCAGCGCGCCACCCGAGTCCGATCGAATCGGTGGAGCTCTTTTCTTCGCCGGCTCCGCGCCGTTGCGCTTCCACACTTGCAAGGAATCCGACGTACCAGGCCAGTTCGGTAGGGGTACATTTCGCGTCAGGTTCCACTCCTCCCGTAGCTTCTCGTGGAACAGCGGGCCGGCAGTAGCAGTATTTGATTGACCATTACTCGAACAAGTCTCGCCCACGTACAACACGGTGTTCCCCCTGTACCCGTTCAGCGCGTCGAGCGCCATGCCAGTCACGTCGAACGGGGTTTTATTATCATTATCTTCAGAAGATGGATGGTCACATCCTTCTTCTCTTGGCGGCCAGCATAGCAACATCGCGGGTACGTTGTTCCCGTCCAGTGACAACCCGCCCGTGTGTGACGTCAACGCGTCAACGTCGCCTCGACGCACGTCCGCAAAGGGTGGGGGATTTTCATTCGAAATACCGTGGTGGCCGTTAACAATTCCGTCATCCACATCATCCACACCATTACTATCCATCGGTACTGCGTCAATTGCATCGACGTGTACGCCCCGTTTGCGCAACAGAGAGGTCCACAGCCCGGTCCCCGCTCCTATTTCGACGACGCCCCGTTGGGAAAAATCCGAAATCACATCCAGCGCTTCCGTGGTCGGCACGGCCCACGAGAAAACGCGGCGGGTCGTGGTGACGTTCGTTTGGGCGTACGCGATTGACAGCGGTGTCAATGGAGGGCCAGGGTGTCGTGATTGATTCTGGTTGGAGTACGTATCAGACTCTTCCACTGGGTATTTAGTGCACTTCCTTTCGCGCACGTACTCGGATTTGCTCAGGCTGAGCAGATCGCGCATCGATTTTATGTACCTTCGCATCAGGTGTTCGTGGTGCTCGTCCATCCCTTCTAAGTTCTCGTCCAGTGACATTTGATATGTATTAACCTGACTTACTTCTGCTTCACTAGCGTCGGCCCCTGCGTCGCGTCCAAACCCACGTCCTTGGAGCCGCTGTTCATGAACGCGCCTCGTCGGACCGCGGCGACGGAGAGATTATCAGGCGATGTCCAAAGCGGGTTCGTCACGGACCCGGTCAGGAGAATGGGCGCGGAGAACGTAACGCACGCGAACGCGGCCAAAAAGCCCGCCGTGACCAGTTTGTTTCCGCTCGCGGGTGGGGCGCCGCGAGGGCGAGACATGCACGGACGACGTGCGAGGAGACAATGAACGAGGATGACGTCGACTTTCTCCCGAAGCAATATTGTTTAGCAACTTTTTATCAGCAGTTCGCTTACTGATGACTTCCTAGTATCGATACAAGCAGTACATGGTTATTTTCAATCGCGCGCTCATCTATATTCGTTCATCGTTACACGTGTTCGTCGGGTTACTCGTGTCGTGTCACCTCGCCGGCATCTCTGAGCATCTTAACAATCGCGCGTGTCCCTTTCCCAGTGTTCCAGTGGCAATGTGCAGCGGCGTGTAGCAGGTAAGCATTGCCTTGTTGACGTCCGCACCCGCTTCGATCAGCGCCCGCACAATCGCATCGTGGCCATTTCGAGCGGCGATGAATAGCGGTGTCCCGCCGTCATCCGTTGCCTTGTTGACGTCTGCGCCCGCCTTGATCAGCGCCCTCATCACCACCTCTTGGCCAGATTGAGCTGCGACGTACAGCGGCGTCGCGCCTTCATCTGTCGTCCTGTTGATGTCCGCACCTGCCTCGATTAGCACCCGCACTACCGCAAAGCGGCCGTCTCCAGCGGCGTTGTACAGCGATGTTCTACCACCAGGGCCAGGCGCGAGCGCACATATATCTTCATCCATCGGGCACCCGTTCTCGCACGCCCACTTCAGCACCTCGAGGTGTCCGCATCTCGCCGCCACTACGATTGTCACCTCGTCCCACGACATGCAGTCGTTTTCGCGCAACCACTTCAGCACCTCGAGCTGCCCGCCGATCGCCGCGGCGTCACACAACTCTTCGTCAAACGTCATACGACCGCGCCGATGCAAACTCTTCAGCGTGCCTAAGCATCCGCGATGCGCGGCTTCTTTTGGCGAAAGCTCGTTGATTGAACCGTGCTCCCCGATGGCGTCGCGAATCACGTCAGCGAAGGCACGAATTCGCGCGAGATCTGCGGGTGACCGAGTTGTCGAGTAGGAGGGAATGTCCGAGGTGGCTTCTTGCGCGTCGGGCTGATATTTAATAGTCCCGATTCGACCAGACGCGGAAGTACCGGAGCCACGCTCAGTGCACGGAGTTGTGGCTTCGAATCTCGATGGTTCTCGGACGTTACAACGCCCAAATAAAATAACGCCGAAAGTCGACGAAGTATCATTTTCGTTCCCAAAATCAACCCCTACCCCTTCCCTCGCTCGCCCTCCGCACCGCGTCCCTTAAGAACTCCGCCGGCTCCACCGACGGCTCCAAGGCCATGGCCTGGTGAAACAACACCGTGGACGGGGTCATCCCTGGAACTGTGTTGCACTCAATTATTATAACGTCGCCCGAGTTACAATCAACGAACGCATCGACGCGCGCGAAGCCGCTAACGCCCAAAACATTCGCTGCTTTAGAAATTCGGTCCTTAATACCCTGCACAATCTCAGGCTTGATAATTTCTGAAGGAGGAGGCGTGATGTTCACCCCCGTCCCCCCTTGAAACTTCTCCTCCAAGCTCAGAATGTTGCTACTCGATTCCACAACCGTTAAGGAAGGTTCCATCGAGATCATAGATCCGAAATCGCCGTAAACGCCCACCGTGATTTCCACCAATCTAGGATGAGTTCGATTTCCTGAGTTATTAACTTCTCCCGACTCGATACTCTCGATGAACCGCACTGTTTCGTCCCCATTTGCGTCGGTACACACCGTCACCGCGACCGCTTCAACAAACGGCTCCGCTAGAAACTCGAACGTCGTACCGGGTACGGGCATTTCAATCGCGATTGGTTCGGGGCGGGATTTATTGGTCGGAAGGGTGAGCGTTTTGTGACCTCTAGTCACTGCCAACGCGTACGCGCGTAAATCTTCAGCCGACCGCAACCTCGCCACACCAGTACTACACCCGTCCGAGTTGGGCTTGAAACACACACCGGAACCTGAATCGGTTTTTAACTCGGAACATAAAGAAATCCAAAACGACTCCAAATGTTCAGAATCCTTGTCGTGTCTTTTCAACGTCTCGCTCATTTCCCAAGAGGTTACCTTCCGCTTCAAGCACGAGGAAACGCCTTCTATATTTGATTCATTGATAGTGGAACCGGTGAGAAACTTGTCCATGCATACCTTTGACGCGAACGCGGAGGACCCGGTGAATCGCACGTTGTTTTTTTGCAGCAACGTTTGAAGACTCCCGTCTTCGCCGCACCCGCCGTGCACCGCGTTGAACACGGTTGCTTTTTCGGAAGACCAATTGCTCACTGCCTCGCCTAACGTAGTTGGGGACGCGTCGAAGGAGTCGAGCAACATATCAGCAGTGCGCATGAACCCACCTTGTAATAACTGTTCCTGAATATCCAGACTCATCGCGACCGTACCCTCTTCCTTTTTTGTCTCCGCAGCGAACAAAACTTCCTCAACTGTGTGACGCAAAAGGTTGTCGTACGGCAAACAGAACACGGTGGTGTTTTCCAAAGAAGTAGACTGTTTACGATTAGACTGTTTGCCCATACCAGCATAGCTACTTGGTGCGAGCAACACAGGCGTGACGTCAAACTCCTGTAACCCTCTTAACTTCAGAAACACGTTCACCCCCGAGAGCAACGACACTTGGCGCTCGCTCGTGTCACCGCCGAACAGCACGTACACCTTTTGCTTTGAAGGTTTTGATTCCATAGTATTACTACTAGTCTGTATTTTACTCATATGTACGCCTTCTCGTGTACACGCGTTCGCGAGGATGCCTTGTAGGACCTGCTTGTGACTCAGCCCCACCTGCGCGGCTTGCAGGAACAGAAACGAAGTCTGCTCCATGCCGGACACGACGTTTACGTCCGTGAAGATTGGCTGGTTTTTATTTTTCGATTTTTCGAAATCTTTCGGCCATTCAATCGCGTCGTCGTTCTCCTCGTAGAAGAACCCATCCAGCCGCGCGAAATCCCGAAGCCCTAGGGTTTTGAAACAGGCAACCGCTTCGCGGCGCACATTTTGCAACCCGTGTGTTCCGAACCTCGCCGGGGCATGGTACACGACCTGCGACGTCGGCAGGTACTTGCGGCGGAAGTTGAACACTTTCGAGGAGGAGTTTTTAGAGCTTTTAGAGTTGTCTCCATCATCTCCATCCTCACCCCCCAGCACTTCTATTTCCGTCGGCGTCAGCGCGACTGGTCCTTCGTTCGTCTCAACCACCACCACGGTGAACTCCTTGCCGGAGTTGGCGTGGAGCTCGATGAGAACGGTTTCATTATTGTCTTTCAGTAACTCGGTCGCTTTATCCAAAGCGTCATCTACGCCGATCGCGATTGAAACGCCCAAACTGGACCCGCCCCGCGTGGGCTTCACCACTACTTTTGAAGAGTCAGGATCGAGCCCCCGGGAGTTGAACCAGTGGAAGATTTTGGTTCGTGCGGCAGAAGATGTCGACGTACCACTTGGTGTGGTGCTACGCAAGGCGTTATCAGTCTCAAAAATAGCTTCATCAGCCTCAAAGCACTCATCATAACTCAACATTTCCGCGAACAAAACTGGAAACCCGTTTTTAAATAGTTTTCGCGCGCATAAAAATTTATCAAACGCGACGGATGCGGATTCGGACGACGCACCGACGAAGGGTACTTTGTTTCGTTCCAGAATTTTCTGTAGCTCGCCGTCCTCGCCAAATGCGCCGTGGATCGCGGGGAACACTATAGCGGATTGATTGTATAGGTGTTTTGCTAATGACTCTGGATCTGCGAAAGTTGTTTGATTCAATTTCTGATTGGATTCTGAAACGTTCCGTCCAAGCTTGAAGTCAAAGTCGCTGGGTGTGTTTGAGTACATCTGTTTCGCGTCCACTTGGAACGCGCGTAGGTTGCGGTCTAAATAGAAGCACTGTACGTCGATTCCAGGGCCTCGCAGGTGGTCCAGCACCGAACGCGCGGAGTTCAAAGAGATGCCGCGCTCGGCGCTGGGGCCGCCGCAAAGCACGGCGACGACGGTTTTGTGGGAACCATCGTCGCTCTTCGAACCAACATCCATATCGTAGGCACCCTCACTTGCACCTTGTACTGCAACTCCACGCGATCGCCGGTCCAATGCGGACCAGCGCACGTCGCCGCGTGATCGCCCGTGGGGTAGCCGGCCGCGGCCGCGAGGCGTCGCCGGCGCCGGCACCGGCACCGGGGCGCCGCAAAGCGCTGCCATCTATGACAGGAACCAACAACGATCTGACGAGTTGGAAAATATTTGTTTTTCGCGAACGAAAACTTGTCCTCCCCACACTTCCACCGCCTTACGGCATCGCGTGTGGTGATGAGCGAGGACCCGCGTCGCGGGTTCGGGTTCGCGAGCGGCAGCGTCGGTGGCGCAGATGGCCCTTCCGGTGCGGGCCCCAGCGCACCCACATCGACGAACCCAACCTCAAACGCAAACACGAGCGTCAGTCTGGTTGGAAACCTTAATCAACCATCGGGTCAATCGAACACTCGAATCCAACCCCAGCAACCCCTAACCCTGGGCAACACGGTTTTGGTGAGCAAATCCCAGAACGGCAACCCTTTGTTGCGCCACATACGGAACGTTCGGTGGCAATTCGCCGACGTGGTGCCTGATTTCGTGCTGAACTCCGAGGCGTGTGTTTTGTTCATTTCGCTGCGGTACCACTTGTTGCATCCAACCTATTTACCGGCGAAGATTGCGGTGCTGCAGCGGGGGTTCAGGTTACGAGTCGTGCTGTGCCAAGTGGACACCGAGGACGTGGTGAAACCTTTAGGCGAGGTGAACAAAACTGCCGCGATGGGCAACTGCTCACTGCTATGCGCGTGGTCTCCGGAGGAGGCGGGGCGGTACATTGAGACGTTAAAAGCGTTTGAAAAGAAAGCGCCGGATATAATCAAGGAACGCGTGGAGACAGATTACGTGGGACGGTTGAACGGGGTGTTGACGTCTATCAGGGGTGTTAACAAAACGGATGCCACGTCGTTGGGGGCTAATTTTGGGTCGCTCGCGGGGGTATTACGCGCGTCAGAGAGTGAATTAGCCGCGACTCCGGGACTCGGCCCGACGAAGGTGCGGCGAATAAAAGACGCCTTCCACGCGCCGTTCCGACGCCGGCAAGTTGTGACCGCGTCGCCGACGTTACCCGCCACAGAGACCACACACGCGCTTCCCCCGCCCGCTCCGTGAGAAATATGATTAGCACAGGTATCGCTAGGTATAGAAGTAGCCGGTTTTAGTCCGAAGCAGTCTGAGTATTCGTGTAGGTTTTACAAGTACGTCGTCAAGCTTTGTTTCACGTCAAACTCTTCTCTTCAGTGCCTTCTCCCCTTTCTCCCCTTCCGCCCCTTGGGTCCGTGCGACCGAGGCGCGGGTTCCGGGCGACGCGAGGTTTGTTGAGACTCATACCCGCTGGATTGTTGCGAATAGTGTTCGTTGTTATAGCTCTGCAAAACGCCATGCGCCTGCATCAGGTCTTCTAGGTACTTTGACCGTTCTTTCTCGGCCCCGATCTTTTCATAAGCCGTCTTCACCCGGTCAAACGCTTCGTTGCAGTGCTTCGCGTTCGGGTTCTTATCGGGGTGCGTTGAGACTATTTTCTTTCGGTACGATATTTTTATCTCGCTGTCGTCCGCAGTGACTGGCACCTCTAACACTGAAAAATATTCAGTGCACAGCAAGACTCGCTTCACCTCCCCTTCGGCGTCGGGGTAATCTTTCGCTTGCAGGATTGGCGAGTTCGGATCGCTTCCCAGCACTCTTTCTTCCGCCTGCGCTCGTGCTACTCCAGCCAAAGCTAGCAGTGCCAAAAATCCCCAAGCAACGAGAATTATCAGCCCAAAAACACCCTTGACGTACCAAGGGAGCCACCCGTTCCTCACGGCGAGCTCAAACACCAAAAAGAACGCGCAGTTGATCCAGAATGCTAAAGCTGTAACTGCGCACACAAACGTGGTCAACAAGCACGCCGCGACTCCCCACCACCCTCCGTTCGCGCAGTACAGCAAAAGAAAGTGCGGCCACAACACTTGCGCCCAAATAACTTTTCGCTGGGTGATTATACCGATCATACTAGGTATGGTGCCCCACCACTGCGGGCGCCACAACGTGTGGTAGACGAAGCTTTTTGTGTAGTTTATCGTTCCGACGGCGAATGTAATGACGTAGTTTTCAAACACAGACTTTAACACTGATTTGAGAACGATCGCCACGATGGCGGCGATGAGTAGCGATACCGCTCCAAACGCCCCTACCAGCATCGCGCGTTTCGGGTGCCCCCTAGTCAACACCTCACGGATCATATCCGCGACGTTGTCCCGTCCCGCGAGCTCGAACGCCAAAGGTAACACGTTCAGAAGCACACCATCTGAGAACATTGACTCCACCTTCACCAAAGGCGCCAACAACAAAGACCAGACCCACCGAAAAGGCTCCCCGGGGTCTATCGCAGGGCCCTGCCGTTCCACGAACACGTACCCCTCATCCGAAGAACCGGGCTTCGTCCCAGAGGACGATGCGCTGTTCCCGCTCGAAGCGCGGCGTCCGTCACTCATCACCGCGCGCCTGCACGAGTGGCGGTGAGATTACCGATTATTGGTGCTTCCCATGATGACTTGAGAATAAATAACAAATCGTGATGACAAGACCCGCAGTCACCTCAGACGCGCTTGACCTCGGGAGATGGCGTCTAACCGCTAACGGCGCCGAGCCACATGGGGCTCGGCAAGGGTCGGGTCGCCCCCGACGAGTCGTCCGTTCCACATAATCATCCCCCGTCGTGGACGTTGACGCTCGGCGAAACGCTCATCACTTTAGTGCCCGATAAGAACAATCCATCTCGCAACAATCAATCCGATGATGAGTTCGGCCTCGTGGTCCAACGCGAGGGGGGCGGACAGCTGAAGGTGGAGCCACAGGCGATCATCGAAACACTGCTGACAAATAGTACCTGTACACGCAAGACGCGCACTGTGTTCGGGTGCGCGGGAGGCATCCGCACGCCTTCCGGGTTACATCTTTTGTTAATTTCCAAATGTAAAGCAATGGGCACTATAAAAGGCACGCACGTGTTCCGAGCCGCCGGTTTTGTCATAGTTACTTGTGGTGATACGAAGAATACGAAGAATGATTCTAAGACTGGTACGCATACCAAGAAGCTGTCACCTCAAGAGGCAACCGACGAACGACAACAGTTAAAATACATCAAAACCTTTCTGCGCCGATCTGCGGGACGGCGATTGTTCTTCTCGGGCGATGTGTTATCGGTCGACGCGACGCGAAGCTTTTCCCGAAGAAAACAATCATCAATTGTTTCGGATACTAATTATTGGTCAAAGTGCGATACGGCCTTCCTGTGGAATGAAGGGGTGGGTACCGTGTTTCTTGATGCTTTCGCCGAGGATAAAAATAATAAAAATAAAGCATCCGAGTTCCTCGTCCCTTTAGCGAACGGGTCGTTTGGTTTCGCCGAGTTCGCCGTGATGAATAAAGGCAATAAAAATATGAACGCAACGGCTCGCGTTTCCTTGATTGCCCGGGTTTCCACCCGACGCGTTGGGATCAGGCACCACTGCCGAGGCGCGAATTTAAACGGGGACGTGGCTAACTTTGTGGAAACCGAACAGGTTGTTGAGGTTGGTGAGGGTGGGGATGGGGATGAGGTGGATGCTGGTGAGGATGATGCTCAAAAAAACGATGCTCAAAAAAATAAGCCTCCTTCGTTCCTCAGCTCGTTCGTTTGTCTCCGCGGCTCCGTCCCGACGCGCTGGGCGCAGCCCCTGAGGGATTTGTTCTGGAAGTTTCCCCTAGAGGTTTTAGGGTCTGATGGTGGAGACGACGGTGGTGGTATAAGTGCTACTGATACTGACACCACTAAAGCGCACCTCACTAGTTTAAATAAACAGTACGGCCCCGTGGTGTGTTTGGATTTGTTGAAGAAGACGGAAAAAAACAAAGAGTCGCATTTGGGAACGTGTTTTGAGACCGCCGTCGCGGAATCGAAAACTCAAACGAAATACGTACCGTACGACCTGGGCGCTGAGATTTGTAAATCTGGAGACACACACGCACTTGATGGGTTACGGAAACTAACGCAGAAGGACCTGGAGGGACACGGGTTTTGGGTCGATGAGAGTTCATTAGATGACAATCAAAACTCAAAAAACCAAACCTGTGAAAGAAAGCAATCTGGAATATTCCGCGTCAACTGCAAGGACTGCCTTGACCGGACTAACGGGGCGCAGACTGTGTTGGGGAGGTGGGCGGTTGCGAAGCAGTTACATGTGATGGGCTTCGAAGCGGCAGGTGATAAAAATAAGATGAAAAACATACACCGACGGTTGTGGATGCGCCACGGCGACGACATCGCGAGCCTATACGCTCGGTCATCCGCGCTGCGCAGGGACGTCACTATGTTCGGCAAGCGGACGTTCGTGGGGCTTTTCTGGGACTTGAAAATAGCGTTGAGCAGATACAGGCAAAGCAAATTCTCCGACGGGTATAGCCAGGACGCGATTCGGTTCTTTCTGAATGGGGGGAGGGTTGAGAAGGAGAGGACAAAAGTTTCATGTGACGAGAGTGACAAAATAATTCACTCCAAAAGAAAAAGCGCCGGCTGCTTCGGCTCGTGTTTGAACCAGCCAAAGTTGGTCCACGACGACGATACGTGGGCGCTTGAAACAGTGTATACACCGAAAAGTAACACCTCTAGAAAAGTAACTCCCGCACCAGCGACGTGTGCGGAGCAATAGGAGTAGTAGACCTATAGTAAGACCGGGTAGATGCCAGTCTTAATTTATTTTTAGATGATTTAGGCATAAAAACAGTCCGCGACCCTCCACTCTACGTGTTTCAGTCCACGTCATGTCCATCACACCCCCTACGTATCAACACTACAATTACGCACGTTGTTCCTTCGCCTTTTTCTCCATGCGCTTCAGGAGGTCACCCATTTCCTCGCGCTTGCGCTTGCCGCGACCATGCGTGCCGAGCTGTTGGGGTAAATTACAGAGAGAGAGAGAGAGAGAGAGAAGAGAGAGAGATCGGGTCAGTAAAGGGGACTTGGGGCATGAGAGAGGCGCGAGGCGAGGTCTTATGGACGCGACGCGTGCGGTACATCGCACATCATAGACACTGTTGCGTGTGTGTTGACACAGACACACTCCCGCGCACGTCGGATGGAGGGACGGACCGCGGCGCATCGTTGGGAGGAGGATTGGTCCATGCTGCGACTCGCATACGAAACCCTAGAAAGCCGTAATCGCACGTACCTTGCGCTTGGCGAGCTTGAGCGCGCGCTTGTCCCTGCCAACCTTAAGCAATTCCATGAGGCGCTTTTCGTAGGGAGCGCTGCCGACGACGTCGCGAATCAGCTCGCGGATGTTCTTCACGCGAGCTCCGAGTTTCTGTTGGTTTATGGGGATGGGATGACGGAGTCAGTGATGTGCTTCAATGGGAAACCCCGAAAGATGGCGCGACGGAAAGCGCCGGTTTCGGCAACGTACCCCCTTGCGCTGAGCCGGGCGAGGCGCGAGCGTGCGCTTCGCGGTGATGTGCCCCTTCTTAAGTCCAACGGCGATTTCAGCCATGGTGCTTGTGCTGTGTGTAAAGGGCGGACGGAGGCGCGAAGCCGGCATCTTGTAGAGAGAAATCTTTGGTCGCTCTCGAACTCGGTTCGCCAGTCAGCAAAACCATTCTACACCCCAAATGCTCATACGAAACTTTGGTAAATTGTTCGATTCATAGAGCAATTAGTCTCCAAAAGAGTAACGCAGAATTTTGATCCCAGGTGACGGTGGGCACTTTCAAAATCTCGGTCGTTGCTTTCTCGCGGCCTCCCCTGCTCCGCGGCACATCGGGCCCGCGCACGGGCGGACCGAGGCCATTTACTGCCCGGCCTTCCACTCGCGCCCCGTTCCCGGTACACACCATGGGCACTGCGATCCTCCCCACGGGCCCCGAGCCCGAGGAGGTTGACGTGACTCAGTTTTACGTTCCGAGTGAGGAACTAATGGAGTTGGACGACCCACAGGTAGAGGCTGCCGCACTCCACACACAGCTGGATTCCGACGTGTGGACGGTGGCGTGCGGTGGATTGCTCGTCGCACGGAGACTTGCAGTCCACCACACGGAAGTGCTACGCCCGGTGTTACACACAGTGATCCCCAAACTCCGTACGTCAATGAACTCCCTACGAAGCTCATTATGCAAAACTGCGTTGCTCACGTGCCAGGACTTTTTCAAGACGTTCGGGAACGAGCTGTTTGTTTTCCTTGATGAAGGTGATCCCAGTGTGTTGCACACGTTGTTACACAAAGCCGCGCTGGACAAGCCTTTCATAATCGCCGAAGCAAAAAGAACACTACAGGTGATGATTGATAACTTGGACGTGAATGATTTAGTCGCCAACTTTTTCCTCGCTCGAGTAGATTCCAAAAACGATAAAGTACGCGCAGTCGTGTCGGAGTGCATACGCAACGCTACAGAGGCCGCGTGGAAGCTGCACCGAAACAGTGACAGTGAGGATTCGTATCACGAAAATTGCGTGTTCATCGAACGCATCCCACTCCTAAAAGCCGCGTCGGTGTTTGTCAACGACCGGCAACCGAGCGCGCGAGAAAACGCGCGGTTGTTGTTGCAACTTTTGAAAACGAGCCATGCCGAGTTGGAGGCTGAAATCGGGGATGCCAACACCGAAAACACAGAGGAAAATATTGAAGAGGTGAAAGACGAGGACACAGACTCCTGGACCAAACACGTGGAAAAAGCCTTAGGAAAACCAACCGCGGTGAAGATATGCAAGCTGTGTTGATGATTAGGGGTGTATATTTTTTTAGGAACGTTTTTTCTTTGTACTTTGAACACACCTATATAAATCATCGTCTCGCCCCCCTCCGCGTCGCCCTGGTGGTTCCTTTCGCCACATCCACCGA
>TARA_B110000977_G_scaffold158555_1_pt1 | contig 17012 bp, 13 predicted proteins | sample TARA_B110000977 | Tara Oceans TARA_B110000977 (sample SAMEA4397798) | marine metagenome | biome: Polar Biome; feature: [SRF] surface water layer (ENVO:00010504); material: water (ENVO:00002006), including particulate matter (ENVO:01000060) such as... | depth 5 m | reverse complement strand
GAGTGCACTCCTTGCAGTTGCCTTTCATCTTGCCGTGAGGGCAGGGGCTGCACGCCGCGCAGCTGCCCTTCAGCCTGCCGTGAGGGCAAGGGTTGCACTCCGCGCAGCTGCTTTTTATCTTGCCGTGCGGACACCCGTTGCAGTCCGAGCAGTTCTTTTTCAGCTTGGCGTGTGGGCAGGGATTGCACACCACGCAGCTGTCATTCCGCTTGTCGTGCCAGCACCGTTTCCGCTCCCATACGATCACTCTCTCTCGGTCGCTGCGGGGCGCATCTCTTTCGTGCGCCTCGTCACGCTATGCGCGCCACGATATGCGCGAAGAGATGTGTCATAGCCTTGAGGTGACGTCTCGAACGTTCCGAGAATTTCTTTCGATCCCGAAATCAGTCTTCGCTTTTCCGAGATCACTCCAAGTTCGTCGAACACGGCGGCGCCCCCGCACTTCGCGTTGCGCGGTCGATTCCCGGTGCGGCGACTTGGGTGGGATCCATGTCGACCCTCCCCATCTTCGACTACGGCGCGCCAGTGGAGGATGGCGACGCAAAGGATGTGGACAGTAATTCGAGTGGACCAGCCGCCGAATCGCAATCGAAAGTGCCTACTCCGATTTCGGATCTCGGCAGCGCGATCGTTCCTCCCCAGGGCGCGAACGACCTGGTGTCCCGAGCGCAATGGCAGTGGGCGGTGGGGGAATCGGAAACAGCTGTCAAGTCTGAATTCCCGAAGCCAGGCACCACTCCCTTGCCGGCCGGCCGTAACAGCGCGACGAAGAAGCGACCGAGTGCACGGCCGCGCGCGGTTAACCCGCCGACCGATCCATCAACGAAAAACCAGCCAGACAGTTCCTCAAAGGTCAACCTACCCCCCCCCGTCTCCACTTCCACAACCTCGCAACACCCGCGAACAGTGGCGGAAACGGCGATCGCACGCGTGGAGGTGGAAGAGGCTCGTTTAAAGCTTAAAGTAGTGGAGCGCCTGTTGGAGGATCGGCCGGTGGAGTTGAGCGATGAGGATTCCGAATCTCCACAAACCAGCGAACGCGCTTTTCTAAAACTGACTGCGTTGGTGAAACCGTTAACCGGCGAGGAGTTCATGTCCGCGTGCGAGGAGCGGTGCTTATCTGGGCTGTGTGGGTGGCCGTTGTGCGCTGTGCCACTAGAACAAGCCAAGCGTTTGCAAAATAGCAAAATAAAACAACGCCGAAAGATTGGCGGCGAAAACGGAATAGCGGGCGCCGTCGTTGGCGGAAAAGGAACGTACCGAATCGACGCCGTGAATCGGAAAGTGTACCTTCGCGAAGACCTTGAGATGTTCTGCTGCGATGTGCATCGGGCTATGGCTGAGAAGCTTGGGGTCTCGTTAGCACTTTCCCTGGACCCGGTAGGTAAACATTCGGAGGGCGATAAAAACAAAAACGAAAATACAGAAAACGCGGATTCCGAAAGAAACTCGAAACTCAACGCGGCAAAGGCGAAGGCGATGGGCGACGCGAATAAAAACGTCAAGGCGGGTGTGTTTGAGAAGATGCCGCCCACGGTGGTGGAGCGCAACGTTTCGGGAGTTAATAACTCGCCTCCTTCGCTGGAAGGTTTGCTTGGCGGAAAAGCGGCGGCGGTGGAGGGGTACGTCCCCCGGGAGGCGTGGAAAAATAAAAACACAAAAACGAAAACGAGACAAAAAGGAGTAACCTTCGACGAGACTGGGGATTTGAAAGTTAAATCGTCCGATTTGACCGGTACAACTTCATCGCAACCCCCACTCGAAGTTGACGGAGGCATGGTTTCGTCTTCCCTGAACCCTCGGATGCTGGATTTGCAGCTTGAAAAACAAGGGGGGCCAGATGACTCGACGTTGACAAACGGAGGGACGAATGTAAACGGAGACAAAGCGGCGACGTTTTACTTCAACGTTTTCGGGGAAGGCACCGAAGCTGCGGCAAAGGGCGCGAATGCGATGGGGGCGTTCTCGGAGGGGCAGCTCTCAAGGGTACTTCCCGAAGCCGCTGCGGTTGAATTGGGGCTCGCGGATAGTGATACAGTGAATGATTCCTCACCAGAAAACTTATCAGAAAACTGCAGCGACGCGGCGAACGATGCGAGCGACGCGGCGGCTATGGCTGAAGCCTCTGCCGCAGCCGAAGCGGCATTGGCGGCAGGGGTTGTGTCTTCGAAAGCCGTCGCGGAACTTGCGCTGGAAAAAGCTCGGGAAGCGCTGAAAGCGACGCTGACGAAAGTAGGGGGGCAAAGCGAGAACGGCAATACTCAAGACGAAACCGACGTTTCAGACGCGGAAACCTCGGACGACGACTCCGCGGTCGTCGCGTTCGCCCCAGGCGCCGTCTCAGAGTTTGGCCAGACCTGGATGATGCTCGACGGGTGGGTCACGCGGGCGACGTTTGCGCACATCAATGGGAAGGATTCAAGTAATGGGAAGGAACATATCATCGGTGAAGATCCAAGCGCTCCTATGGACACTGAGTCAGAGACTTCAGAAAATAACTTGCCTCCTCGTCTCGGGTACGCGAAGGCGATGAGCGAGACAGCGGCGCGTGAGATGCGGCGGGCGCTTCCTGCAGTGCGACAAACTTTAAATCTAACAGCATCCACCGCTGGTCTTGAGAAGTCCTTGGGTGACCTACTCAGAACCTTCTTCTTCGACGCCTCGGTTCCAGGTTTAAGACCGGAACGCTGGGCGCTGCTCGTGACTGTGATGCTGGACTGGGGCGTGTCAGCGCGGGCGGCGGCGTTATCAGATGAAAAAAATATGCCGTCAATAGTGGAGGATATCGCAAATTCAAAATTGAAGAATGGTGGGCTGTGGCAAATCGTGGAACAGGCAGGAGCGACTAAGGAGGAGTACCACGCGTTCGGGGACCTGCTAGCGGGAGAGTGCGCGAAGAGCTGGTAAAAGGAAGAAGCATTCGCTTTCAATAAATAATTCAACACTAGCTACGTTAGTACACATCCTTACATTGATATTTTCGCAATCGCGTCGATTACATCATGTGCGTGCGGCTGCAGTACGAACGCACCGGCAACCACTGCACCGTACGCGACAACTACGGATCCAACGCCTAATAAATTGGTTCCACCTTCCAAGAAGGAACTTTTTCGCAAACCCCACTGTGCCGCGGGCAGGGTTACAAACACGGCGGCGAAAGACGTCCAGCTCTGTACGAGCAACATCCGAAGCGGCTGGGAAAGATCCGTGAACGCCGCAACGTCCAGCGCATCAACTAACGGCAAAAGCACCAACCCGTTGATCTCCACTAAGGGGTACTGCGCGAGCAAAACTGTTAAGTACACTTTCCAAGCGGCGGGGGAGGTAGTATTAGTGGTAGATTTTGATTCGTTACTACTAACGTCCGCGGGAAGCCACCCCCCTAACGACCCGTCATCCGTATCGATGGAAGTGGCCCTACTAGTGACCGCGGCATCGCTTCCGAATCGCTCGCCTAGTTTCAGCCATTTCGCTCTGCGATTTGAATGGCGCCACCGCTCCAAGTCGTCGTGGCGCTGGAACACGACGGCGACGGTTTCACACGCGGGTGCGCCACTGTGCTGGACGTGCGAAACGGACGCGCCCGTGCTGGCTCGAGTTAAACGCTTATGACGGTGCGATGAGGTTTCATTTGCATGTGTTTCAGTCTCGCGCGTTTCATAGCGTCCATTCGTAACTGCTGGGAAGTGTACCCAACTGAATCTGTGCTGCGGCTCTTGGTTTTTTTCGGCAGATTCAGCCAACCCGGCTTGGCAGTCTTTGTCGTAAAGCACCTCCTCGATGAGGCGCTTGCCATCCACCAGCCACGCTTCGTAATCGCCACGCGTTTCGGAATTCACAACCTTTGAAGTGCATACCAAAATAGCGGGGCGCAGGGAGGATGGCGTGTTCGGGGGTCGCGGGGTGGGGGGCGTGTCGGCGGTGGTGATGCGCTCGCCTAGTGATGACCTTTCGAGTGCCGAGGCGACGAAGCCAATAACAGATGGAGTCATCCACCGGGGAGACACTCGCCGGGCATCACGAACGGTCGCGAGACGGCGACACCGTGATACGACCGTGCGAATCATCTCGGCAGGTTGGTGTGTAGCGCCGCACACCCAAGGGGGCGCGCCTCCCAGTGTGGCCCTTCCGCGAAGGCAGGGTCGGCACGCACTTTTTATCTCGCAGCTTCGGGACGACGAAATTTTCAGACGCGATCAAAATTGTGACGCCTTGATCCCCGCTTGTATCGATCCTCACAACGCGCCGCACGTGGACACGCACTCACCTCCTGTGGTGTATCGCGCAGTCACAGACGTTCCTTTAGGGTTTAGGGTTTAGGGTCAGGCTCGCCGTCGGCGTTATGTTCCCCAGCTCTGTTTTGTTCGCGCGCGCCGCCAAGCGCGTGGGTTTTCTGAAATTGACCACCAAGCGCGCGCGGAAGGGTTATTACAAAGGCAAAGGCGCGATCAGCACGGGGCGGTGGACTAAGGCGGGGAACTACGTGGTGGACGCGCACAAAGCCCCGAACTTCATCGTTCCCGCGGCTGACCTGGCGTCGTTTCCCCTGAAACCGTACGTCGCGTCGACGGTCCCGAAGCGACCGGAGCTAATGGGGAAATCACCGCCGGGGGCGGCGTACTCCACGCTGGTCAGGAATCGATAGTCTAGCAATCATGTCGGGAAGGAAGCGGTGCTCGCACGGGAGGGAGAAACGTCCCTGCGCGGACTGCAAGGGCTGCCCCCACGGCAAGCGGAAAGACATCTGCGCAGCGTGCAATCCCTGCCCTCACGGCAAGCTGAAAAACACCTGCACGGCGTGTAAGTCGGTGAGGAGGGATCGATGATAAACCTGTAGCGGTTTTAGGACGTAGTAATGATACACAAACATTGATAGCACGTTGAATCTACTCACTCCTCCCCTACGCTCATCCGTCGCGCCTTGGAAATCTCCAAGGTACACAGCTCCGCCATCTCGGCTTCTGCGTTTGCGAGTTCGTCGTCAAGATTGTCATCCTCATCTTGATCGTCTCCCCACATTTCCTTCTGCCAGAAATCCTGGTTTTCCGTCTTTGAACCAGCCGCCCTTCGCAAGGGAGACAACGACGTGAAGTTGTTGAAAAAGGACGTATCGGGGTCATCGGAGTCACTGCCGAATTCTTCATTAAGATTTTCTTTTGAAGGAGTAGTGGTACCGCCTTTCTGCGGTGTCGCCGACAGAGTTCCTGATTCTTGTATTTCTTCATCTCCGGCGTCGTCATTCACCCTCTCCCCGTCCACAGGACTCCCCCCAAGCGTCGAAATCCACTCGTCGTGCTTCGCCGCCAGCGCCCTAGCCGCAGCCACGGCGCCTTGCTCGTCTTCTGCTTTAATAACTCCAGAGCCCGCGGGTTTCAGGAAATCAGGCAACGCGGGTAGGCCCTCTATGCGTTGACTTTCTGTGTCACTTTCTTTTCCAGAATTATTTTCAGCAATCTCTTTCACGGCGCGTCGCTTCCTTTGCTCCGCCTCGAGCCGCTCAACCCTTTCTTTCTCCCACTCAACGTTCGCCTCTGACGCGGTTTTCCCTTTCAAGTGCCCAATCTCAACCCCGTCGTCGATGTCTTTCTTTATACGACGCACTGTCTTCAGGTTCGCCATCATCTGCTTCGAATCACGCACCGTTTCAAGCGCTTGTTCAAGCCCGGCTCTGTACTCGGTATTCCATCCGGTGTCCGCAAATGTGCTTGGTGACGAGCCGTTTTCGTCTTGAAGTACGGCTATCGCACGCGCACGCGCTGCTTTCAACGTGTCGTCGCCCCAGTCAGCGTGCACGTCAGGGAAGTTGTGCACGGCTTGTTCCCCATACAAAGCGCGTGCGTCGATATCGGATTCGTGTGATGCTTCGTTTTTGTTCGCCTCCAGCTGATCTTTCCACTCCTGGTCGATCCTTGATTGGTACCCGTCAGAGGTGTCGCCCGCAGCGGTTGTGGGGGCGTCACCATCGGTCTCGGGAAGGTGCACCATCGTGTCAAGTGTGGTGCGACGAGGTGTGCGGCCCGCGTGGCACGAACAACGTCTTTGATTTTTTGACTTGGACGAGACGACCGTTCGTTGACTTTTATTTCAACAAGATGCTGACTCAAAACGGCGAGTGTCGGTACCGCCGAGGACTACGACGCGCGCGCGGGCGCGGTGGTGTCATCGTGGGGCGCGATGTACGCCGCGTACGACAGTGATGACGACGCGGGCCATCCTGGGTACGTATCATGTGCTGAACACGTTTGCGTTTGGATGACTAACGCGCGCGTTGTTTTCCCGAATCTCATTGGTGCCGACCCAGCTCCATTCGTCATCTAATAACATCCCGTCTCCCCCCACCTTCCTCCCTACTTTCGTTTCCCCACAACAGCTGGGGCGCGGACCCGCACTTGCTACATTACTGCACCGCCCCTCCTCCACGTGATGACCCAAGCGCGGTTCGAGGAAGGCTCCCGACGTTCGGGGTGGGGTTGGATTTTGCGAAAGCGGAGTTGCACGAAAACGAAAACTCCGACTCCACCGAAAAAACTCATCATCAAACCTTCCCCATACACAATCAAAACACCGCGCTGCACAACTTCGCGCTTCAATCCAACCCAACCATGTCATTCGAGCAAAACGCGACGAATACGTTGTCGATGCTTCCGGAACACACCCAGCGGTTGGTGTTGGCGCAGAACATGTTGAACCGCCAACTGCAAATCAACCAAGAGACGAACGCTTTGATTCATCGGCGGCGAGTTGCGTTGTTGCGACGATTAGCGGCTAGAAAAAAGGAACAACAAGACCGAGACGAAGCTGCTAAAGAAGAATTTAAAAAAGGCCAAGAGGTGGATGCTACCTTGCAAGAAGCGGAACAGGCTATGCAAAATAAAAGGGGGTTCAAATCCGTCGCGAAACACCTCTCGTCGGTCAGAAAAGGGTTATCACTGACGACTAGCGTTCCAGAAACAAAAACCAAAAAACCTACGAAAACGCAACTGCGCATGGAAGCGCAGCGAAACGCGTTTGAGGTCGCTGACAAGACCTCTGACGGGTTGGTTGATTTGACCCCGCAGCCGCGATTACCGCCGGTACCTGATTTGAAATCCGTGGAAAACCCGCGGGTGTCGGACGATAAACACGTGTACGCGGTTTCGAGGAATAAAATGAAAAGTAATAAATTACCCTTGAGTAAAGCGTCGCAAGCGCGCGAAGCCGTGCTCGCCGCTGTTTCGGTTATCGGTGACGAAAACACAGGGGACTGGCGTACGCGTTACCAGTCGGAAAACAACACACGCAACGTACACGATGATGTCGACGTGTTTTCTGAGCAGTTCGACAGCGACGAAGACAGCGACAGCGAGAGGGACGACAAAAACGAAAAAAACACATACGTTCGGTACCGCCGAAAACCTTCGCACAGCCGCTACGACGGCATGGCTAGTGATTCCGGTGACTCCGGGGATGATGTAAGAGTAGTTCGAAGACGCGAGCGTGAACGTCTTGAAAAAGCATCGGAAACGCACGCGTTTCGGTTAGAAAAAGACGCCGCCGAGTCTATGCGCGTTGGGAAATTCACCAAGGCGGAGCACCACTTGCGACAACTCGCGGCGTTGCGGGGTGCGTCTTTGAGTAGAGGCGAGAAACCTGGATACGTATATCCGAAACGAACGGCTGGTGCGTTGGCGAAGCTAGCACAAGCCGTGCTCGCGACGCACTCAGCAGGCATGACTTCGTCCTCTTCGCGACTTGAAGAGGTGCACGCGTTGTGCGTTCGAGCGTTGCGCGCGTTACGCGACGGTACCGAAAATTTCGACCAAGTCACTTCGTACAGCGACGACGAGAGCGCCACGTTTCTGTTTACCCTGGATGTCGCTCGCGCCGGTAAGGGCTCCGAGAACGACCCGGAAAGCGATAACGATGCGCTGGCGTACGCCAAAAAAGGCTTGACCTTCTGTAATTTTCGGTTCGGGGCGTGGGATGTTAGGGTGGCGGACTGGAGTCGAAAGACGGCGATGTGTTTGCTCCGAAGCAGAGAGGGTCCGAGGGCTGGTACGTTCGTTGGCGGTGCGGAAAGTCTAGCAGAGACGAGGGATCAAAACAACGTACCCGTTACGTCGCACAAGGCATTGGCCATAGCCTCGGCGATTGACCTTTTGAAACGAGCGCTTGAGATATGTAAGCGCGTGTTGGGGGCGGGGCACTCGGAGACGTTGCGGTGCATGTGCGAGCTCGCCACCGCGCACCGGCGAGCGGGAGAGTTTCCGCGCGCGGAACGGCTAGACACAGAAAGACGGAAGTTTTCGAAACGATGGAAGGCGTAGTGTAGGTAGTATGCAAGGAGTTCTCGTTCTTTTTAAAGGAAAATCCCTTGGATCAAAACCTCTAAACAACCGCCGGGGACTGGTTCCAGTTTCACCAATGTGGGCAGCCATTCGCTTTCGCGCAGTTCAGCACCTCGGCTTGCACGCCCCAAGCCGCTTGTGCACACGTGTTTTCGTGGCACTGGCAACCGTTCGCGCGCAACGCCTTCAACTCTTCGAGCTGTCCTGTCCTCGCCGCTACCTCACAAAGGAGTTCTTGACGCGACAGAAGACCTCGCCGTTGCAGGCGCTTCACCGCGCTTAAACACCCGAGCTAAATGGTCGCACGTTCCTTAAGCTCTTCAAACCGAAGCCCCGTTCCCACCATCGTGTCGCGCATCGCACGGCTCACCGCTGGGAGCCTTACGAGATCTGCGGGATCGTCAAAATACTCAGACCTGAGTATGTGCTCGACGACGAGGTGGTTCGGGAGGCCCGGTAAGGCCTCGCCCGCATTAGCCGCGGTAGCATCGCGGAGCCTGCACTTTCACTTACTCGCGCGAGTCTCCACACCGATCGTCGCGTTAGAAGACATCGTGAAGCGTGTCGCGTGCGCGTAGTTGTGTTCGAGGCTTCCGAGAAAAGCGTTACATTTAGTTAGGGCAAGGATCGAAACAAGTCAGTTCGAAACAGTCTGAAACCTGCGAAGGTCGTGATTGTCTGTGACCTTCGACGCGCGCTGTCCCGCACAACCCCAGGAGCCGCGAAAGTTCAACACTCAGGGGAAGATGGCTTCGCACTACGGCACCGTCCCCGCGGATCAGGTACGCGCGCCTCCCAATGCATCTCCATCGCACCTTCCGTGGACGTGGCGGTGCGTTCTGTGTTACGTTCCCGTAGCCCATCCGAACGGTGGTTACATACAGACGTGGGGCGCTTCTTCGAGCGTGCTTCCCACGCCCGCGACGACGCACGTGATCCTCTTGCCGCCCACAAGCACATATCGTATCAACAACACACTGATCGTCAAGTTCCTATCCCCCAACAAACCACCCCATGCACCCCACTCGAACCCACCAACCCTCACACCACAGGTCGAGGTCGATTTGCCGAGTCCCTCGAACCCTGGTGCCGGCAAATCGTCGCGGTCGTTCGTGACCGACCACCTTCGCCCGTTGATGCTAGCCTCGCTAGCAGTGCTGGTGCTGTGCGGCGTGATGAGCACTACGGTTGCGCGCGGCGAATCGCTCATACGCGTCTTGTCCCTGAAGCAAGAGGACGTACACACCAACGACCGCTGCATCGTGTACACGTACTTTGACACCTTCAACGTCAACCGCACGGCGGAGCAAACGCCGATCGTGCACGCTTGGTACGACATCTGGTCCCAGGCGGGGTGGAAGCCCGTGGTGCTCAACGACGAACACGCGCGTCAGCATCCTGAGTATGCGAAAATGCGGAAGCGGTTCGCGCAGTACCCCACCACCAACGCGGCAGGGTACGAACTCGCGTGTTACCTGCGGTACCTGGCGCTCGCAACCGTGGGCGGCGGATACATGACTGATTACGACACCCTCAACGTAAACGTCCCGCCGCCGCCGCAGTGCAGTTACTTACCCAACGAAGGTAAGTTAACGACGCACGACGATTACGTCCCAGCGATGGTGTCGGGTACCGGGGAAGAGTTTGACCGCTTCGCGCACGAAATGTTCCACGTTGATGTCGACGAAGCCATGGCCGTGACTGGCGAATCCATGGTGAGCGACATGATTTTGCTGCAGTTTTTCGGGCAGAAGAAGTTTTGCGGCGACTACTGTACCGTCGACACCACGACGTCGTTTTACACCTCGCCCAGCTGGGTGAGCGACCCGCCGTGTGACGCGACCGGGAATGAGCTCCCCTTGTTGTTTCACATGTCAACCAACTTGATGGTCAACACGCTCGGGACCGGGGATAAAGCCGCGACGATGCGGTGGTGGCGCGAAAAGCTGAGTGAAGCGAAACAAGGGTGCAACCCGGTGAGCGTTTCCACGGACGAGGAGTATGCGCAAAAATATCTCACGATGCCCGGGGTGAACAAGTTCACAGACGCGCTGAAGATGCACTGGGAGTGCGGGCACCACGAGTGCGCGCCGACGAAAGAAATGAGGGCGATGGTGAAGACCATCGGCGCGGCGAAGGATAAAGACGGCAACAGAATCTTCCGTCGGTAGGCAACTATTCGGGGGCTGAACCATGACACTTTTAGTGGAATGTCGGTTCCCATCTCGCAAAGAAACATGAAAACAGGTATAGGTAACTATGTAACTAGGTGTAGGCACGGGTGTGTTGAATATTCACGCGTTTAACTTGAAAGTGCTTTGCTCCTCAAACGCCTTTCTCAAATAATAGTTCACAAAGTCTTTTTCGTTTGCCCCGAGAAAAAAAGCAACGACTGCCTCACACCTCTTCGCATACCTCTTCGTACCTCACCACCACTGCACATTCGCCACTATCGACCCCCCCATGACCACGCTCGTGACCCTGCCGCGAGATGCTGCCCTGCACATGCTTCGCTTTGCCTTCTTCCCCGGCTTTGACTACGCGTCACCTCGGGTTAACGAACTCAAGTTTCTCCTGAGGGACAGAGACTTGTCTTTCGACGGCCTGGTCGAGAAGCGCGAACTCGTCGAGTTGGCGCGCACGAGTGATGCCACGAGCGGGACCGACGGTAATGTGAACCTGCGCGGAATGAGAAGAGGAGTACGCAACTCTATGACACCTCCGACCGGGGCCGACGCGAAGCTCCCACCGTCACTCGTAGTGCCAACAATACCACGCCCCGAGGAAGCGCGTCGTCAAGCGCCCTTCGACACCGTGCCTGCTGGCGTTACCCTCGGGTTGAACTCGATGAAGGCTGCAGTTCACGTCTCGACGGTTTCACAGGAACTGAAGCACGTGGTGATGGACGATTCGCTGTGGAGCGGACCGTTGGCCGCACTGGAGGAAGCGTTCAAGGCTGGGGAAGACCCAAGAACAAACAGAAGGAACAGGGACGAAGGAATTTTGCGCCGCCCGGTTCGGACAAATACCGAGACCCGAGGTGGAAGGATTCGTGGAACACGCTGTCAGTCGTCAACCGATACCACACGCTCCCCAACTACGTCGAGATGCTGTGCGAGGACTTTTTGAAAGCCTGCCACGTCGGCGTCTGCGAACTCGCCGAGCACGACGAGTTTGGGTGGCCTTCGTTTTTTTAAGCAGCGATAGACATGTTCAAAAACCCTGAGGCACATCATTTCTATGTGCGCAGCAACAAGCCGGATCCGGATGACTGGGATGATGAGGTGTTCTCAGATCTCACGGTCGGGCGGATGTTATCGAACTCGTTCAGTTCGTGTTTGAATTTGGGCATGCCGGGGTTCAACTATTGGGACATTCTCCTCGGCGGCACGAACGCGCTCGACAAAGAGACCACTAACAGAGAGGTTTTTTTGTTGTCTCATACCCGAGGAGCTCTTGGAGCAAGGATACATACGGTACAACGATGAGTACCAAACAATGATGGACACTCTTACAGCGCCGCTGTACGCCGCCACTGAACAGGTTCAAGAGGCGGTAGTGCGGAAGCTGATTTCTGATCGAGGTGTAGGCGCGGATGTCAACAACACATCGAGTAACGGCAAGACGCCACTGATGGTCGCCGCTGAAAACGGGCTCGAGGCGGTGGTGCGGCTGCTTCTCGAGGCGGGCGCATACGTCAACAAATGGGACTATGATTGCTATATGCCGCTAGGCGGCGCGAATGACCTCGGCCACGAGGCGATAGCGTTGGCGCTGCTCGAAGCGGGCGCGGACGTCTTATAATGGATTGTAAAACAAAGACAAGCAGTACGAATACGAAGTCCGCGTATGATATTACTTCCTGAAATAAGTAGAGAGCTAATATTTACTTCCTAGAGCTTTGAAGTGCTCCCTCTATTTCCTCCTATTTCCTAACCTGTCGAGAAGACGTCCGAGACTGGGAGCCTCTTCCGGCGAGTCCGCGGGAGACTCCTCGGGTGCCTCAGCGACATCAGGAGACGCTTCCGGGGCATCCGCGATATCAGGAGATTCCTCGGGTGACTCCGCAACATCAGGTGACGCTTCAGGCGCCTCGGCGACATCAGAAGACTTCTCGGGCGCATCCGCAACATCAGGAGACGTTTCAGGAGCCTGCGCGTCATCAATAGACTCCGAAACCACAGCGAGCGTTTCAGTCTCCTCCACCATGACCACAGATGCTTCCGGCGCATCTGCCGCGTCAAGCTCTTCCATCGCCGCCTGTTCCGCTTCCGCGGCTTGCGCGGCGATTTCATCGGAAGTTAGTCCACTCGCCACCGTCGCGGCGTTGAGCGCTTCCACGAACGCCGCCTCCGCCTCATCCGCCTCCACAGCTGCTTTCTCCACCCACATTTCCGCTCTCGCGACGTCTTCTTCCGAGGGGGGGGCGTACACATCCTCCGCCGTCTCGCCGCTCGGGTCCGCGAACACGGCGCCAACCATCGAGGTTTCAAACGACTCAAACATGCGCACTCCGATGTCCGAACCACGAGCGTGCGTCTCCGCGTGGAACCGCGCGGTGACGATCCCAGACGAAGACGCGTGCGGGCACTCAGAGGTGAACCTAGAGCGGCACGCCGTCGCGTCGCACTCCGCGGGCGACGCGGCGGTGAATTTCAAAGTAGCGTGCGTAGCATCTTCAGTGCCAACAGGCTTCGATCCAGACTCGGGTGCGTCCCCCAATACACACCCTGACCCGATACAACACGCGCATGAGCACGACGCACCTGTGGTTCCTGTAAACTTTGCGATTTCGGCATCGCGCGAATAGCTCTCATCCGTCTCATCAGCCACAGAGTCCTCGGTATCCGCGAAGGCCCCGAGGTATCCCTCTCGTTCGGTGGACATCCCCCGCAGCTCCGCTTGCACGGACTCGTGGTTCGTGGCGAGCAGGGTGTCGGGAAGAAGCGCGACGCGCACCATGCGCGCGTCGTTGATCCGCGTCTGGACATCCGCGCGCTCGTCCGCAGAAAGTTTAGAGCTCGCCGCGTACATCATCGCCCCCGCGAGGCACAACAACAACGTGGCCATGAGGTAATTTCTCGGGCTCTTCGAATCCGCGTTCGGGCCTCGTCGCCCCAACCGCGAAGGTAACCCACCGACCCTCGCTTCATCTCGCCTCAGCGCGTCGTTCGGCACCAAAAGAGGGATCGCCTCCGCGCTTCGCGATACGCGCACCATCGTGACGTCGCGTCCGGCGGAGTGAAGAGGAGGGGGGGAGACAACACTTCAGGTGTCTTCCGAAGGGGTGTTCAGAAACACGCGGTAGTAACACGCACTGTTAGTCCCTTGAGTTAATAAACCGACGTTTTGTGTGTAACACGCCACATTGCGAGTGCCGAGAAAAACTCACTCACTCATCTCAACCCTTCAGTCCAGCCCGCGCGTGGCGGGGTTGCGGGGACACCGCGATGTTGCCGATGCCGTCGCGAGCGGACGAGACCGCCGCGTTGGTGGCGGTCGTGGGGAACGACAAAAGCGGTGTGCGGTGGTCGTCGCGTATAGTACCTTGGGCGGGAATCTGCCTGGTGTTTGTGGGCGTCGTGGTTTTGGGAACATCAGCCGCGTCCAGGTTCACGATCGCGTCGCTGGGGCAGGAGATGCGTTTAAGTGGTGCGACTGTTGGTGGTGACGATGGTGCATCACCGCAGGCGTCCTCCACGGGGTGCAAACAAGTGGGAGACGACGGGAATTGCGTCGCGTACGTTGAGGATGGACGAGCGTGCGCGGCGACTACGAATTGGAGAGTCGATTCGTGCGTACACTTTGCGAACGGAGAGCATGGTGATGGCGAGACGGAGCAGTCTCCCACTGAGCCATCAAAAGCACAGTGGATCGCATCCTACTACAAGTGCGTGAACGGCGTGGCGGATGACGTGGAGCGCCCTTACCGGGTCCCGAAAACAGGGCGGGGCAAGTGGAGATTTCTTCAAGTACTCGCGGAGTTTGAAAAGCAACTCGGCACGAGGGTCGGGGCGGAGACCAAGGTTGAGCGGGAGGGACCTTTACTAGGGGACGTGGAGGCTTTGCTAGAAACTCAAACTTTGACCAACAAACCCCTGCCCGAACCCTACGTCTGGGCGTTCATTCACGTCCCGAAATCCGCGGGGTCGTACCTCACCGAAAAGTTGCGGGCGCAGATGTGGCGTTTACGGGAACGCGGGGATGAAGCGGAGAGACAAAAACAAGGTACAGGTGCTGGGGATGCGCAGTTAGGTGGGGATGGAGCTACAGGTAGGAATACGCAACAAGCTGTCGGAGAATTTTTCGACGATGTGTACCACCCGTGGTACAGCGAGGTTGCGTACGCGCCGGTGATGGATTTGACTGAGCCCAATTTTGCCGAAACCTTCAACTGGTACAGCGGAGGGATCGACGGTGCGCAAATAGACGTCCCACCCACGTGGCAGGCACCTGGGTGGATCGATGAGTCCGATCTGGGAAACAATCAAGTCTCACATCTCACCGATGGGTTCGACGAGAACGGGAAGGTGGTCGTAACACAAAAAAGAGTCGGCACGCCGTACGGCGCGAAGCAAAACACGCCGCGAGGCATGGCGCGAAGCTTCCACGCCGGGCGCCGGGAGATTTTCAAAGGCTCGCTTGCGATGGGGTTCTGCGACGTTGTACGAGCACCTTGTGCGTACATCACGGTGTTGCGAGACCCGGTTGACAGGCTGTTGAGTCACCACGCGTACTCGTGCTTAGCGGGGAGTGAAGGTCAGGCGGGGTGGACGGAGGAGATGAAGGCGGCTGGTTCGTGTGACCTCGATCCAGCGGCGTACTTTGAGCAAATGGGAGGCGTGGAGGTTTCCGTGCAGCTGTTGGCGCCGAGAGCTGATCCCTCGTCCCGGTGTGCGCTGGAACAGGCCAAGGCTAATTTAGCCTCGCCGTGTGCTCGGTTTTTGCTCCAGGACAGGTTAGAGGAAGGCATGGAGAAACTTTCGGAATCGGTTCCTGGGTTCCGCGGCTTGAACGAAGACCCGCCCGCCTCTTTCGTCAACGCCACGTACATGGGCGCTGACCCTGGGATGCTTGAGAACGGGAACAAGATTCAGGGGCGGTTGACTGACGCGCAGGCGGCGAAGGTGGAGCAGTGGAAAGGGGATGAGGAGATGATGGGGAGGTTGCGGAAACTCGCCGCGCACGAGATAGAACTGTACGAGTTCGCGGTGGGCGAATACGAAAAGCAGTGGGACCGAGACGAGTTGGGGTCTTGTTAGAGATCATAGAGTGTCCAGGGTGTGACGGTGGTGTCGTGCCCTGAGTAATCACAAATATACTAGATACAGGGACGCACTCAATGTAAAATAATAACACGCGTTCCTTCACCTTGGTCTGTTTCAAAGCTGACATCAATCGTCCGAGTTTCAATTTATTGTTCAGCCAGTCTTTTCGTAACGTCCGAGAAACGGCATTCACAACGACGCGCACACACCGAGATGACGATGCCCGCGGAGAAGACGAACACGATTATACAGTGGTTGCGCACGAAAGACACGGTGTGGGACGTGCGGATGTGCGCGGACGGGGAACTCGACGTCCTGAAGTGTTTGCGCAATCTCGATTGCCCCTGGGACGAGACGACGTGCGAAAACGCGGAAAAAGGCGGACACCTCGAGGTGCTTAGGCGGGCACACGCAAACGGCTGCCCTTGGCATATGGTGAAGACCACAAACGGTGAGGTCCAGAGGTTTGAGCGAGGGATGACTGAACGTGAATGGGCGCTCGAAGTCATCCCCGGCCATCCCAACCACCTCGTCATCTCGCACATTCTCAGGTCTTACACAGATCCAATCTTTCTCGCGAGGTTACGCGCGGTGAGTCCCGCGATGCGCGACGCGGTGGACAAGACGGGGATTTTGGTAGAAGGGATGACGCCTGCACGAGCCGCGGAGCTCGGGTGTTTAGATACGCTTAAGCACATCCTCCAGACAGGTAGTTTCAATCATCTGCAGTCCCAGTGGGCGGTATGTGCAAACGCCGCGAGAGGCAGGCATCTCGAGATGCTGCAGTGGTTGTGCGCGAACGGCTGCCCGTGGAACTGGCATGAATGCAAAGAGGAGGCGCGGAGGAGGTAACAGCCTAATGTGCTTGCATAGGTGCGCGAGAACAAGCCAACGGTACCGTGACATAAGCACCGACCTTTCCCGGCTCGTCGAAACACTCGCGTCGCGTCGAAATGAGAAGAAACGTTTTCACTTTTTGATATTTCGCGGCTCCGTCCGAAGTACGATTACGAGGAAGAAGACGAAGACGCACGGAGATGGTAAGAGGAAGCGCATGGTGATGACGGGGGCTAGTCGAAGAGGAAAGATTATAATGTTTTTAATGAGATAGAAGCAAGGGCTATAATAGACTACCCGCTCTTCGCGTCGAGACATCATTTAGAAAAGATTAATTGCGATTGTCAGAAACATCTTGGAAATTCTAAAATCAAGAAAACGCCAAGGTTCGGGAGCTACTGGGGGTTGGTAGTGGTTAATAATCGGCGCAGTGACGTACTCGCGCACCCTAAGACCTAAAGAACACTCCCACCTGTTTATATCGCGGTTCTATGTATCCACGGCCGGCTGGGGACGCGCCGGGATGACCCATCCCGCAAAATTTTCCCAAAAAATTCGCCTAAAAGTATTAACTACATAT
>TARA_B110000977_G_scaffold132456_2_pt1 | contig 17021 bp, 13 predicted proteins | sample TARA_B110000977 | Tara Oceans TARA_B110000977 (sample SAMEA4397798) | marine metagenome | biome: Polar Biome; feature: [SRF] surface water layer (ENVO:00010504); material: water (ENVO:00002006), including particulate matter (ENVO:01000060) such as... | depth 5 m | reverse complement strand
CGTCCGCGGTAGCGGGCGCACGCGCGTGGGGGATGGGGGCGGACATAGTTGCGTGGGGAGTGCGGATCGACGATTGTGCGCGCACGAAGGTCTGGCACGCGTACGCAACGCGGGAGGTTTGCAGAGCGCGCGCAACCTCGGAAGTAACGCCTCGGCGGGAGGCGAAGCGGTTTTGCCAAAAATTCTTGGCTCCAAAGGAGCCCAAAAACTCCCGATCCGAGTAGAACGTTGTTACAAGGCAAATTCTAAATGCATTCACACTTACAATTGATCCACCTCACCACTTCACACTTCCTCGCACTTCTGCGTCCTCCCCATGGCGTCGAAGTCCACGGTGAGCAAGGGAAGCTTTTTTGGCTTTTCGAAGGGAGCGTCCGGGAGGTTCAGGTTTCTGAACATCCTCGTCTGGTGCTGGAACTTGTACCCTCGCAACACCCTTGGAAAGATGTACCCCCTTTTTGAAAACGCCTGCCGGAACGCGGACTGTGAGCCATAGAATGGATCTCCCGGCGAGAAGTACACCATGGACGCGTTTACGGGAAGCCCGTTTGAATCCGTAGCGCTGACGGCGACGCGCACATGGTTGATCGTGTTTACGAACCCTTTCGATGGGTGTAAAGGGGAATTTGTATCGATCACGTGCCGGATGTTCACCGGCAACGCCGATGTCCACCGCGCAAGGTTCGTCACGTCGTTGGGTAACGGCAAGTTGGCTACGAAATCACCGTCGTTCGCAACGAGAATCAGGGTGAACTGTAAATTATACAGCGTCACCGTATTGTGGCGAATCAAATGCATGCGGATTATTAGCTCGGTTTCGTTTATGCAACAGTCTGGGGAGAACACTACCTGTCGTAGCGGTTTCAGCGCCCTAGCGACGATCACCGCAGCTGCTACTGATAACAACAACCAGTGACACCACGCCTGTCCAGCTAGAATAGCAACCTCCAGCCCGGTCGATCGCTTTCGCGCCGCCCAGCCGAAGATCGAGTCGGTGGTGAGCCGCACCGCGGTGAGGGAGAGGAGAAGTTTATCCCTCAGCGTCGCCGCCGCGTTTGCGTTTGTCGTGGCCCCTTCCGCGATATCAACCACGAACAGAATCAACGCGAACACCACGATGACGATTATTTCTAGTGTTATTTCCAGAACAAGCAGCTTTGTGATTGACAAATCCACAGTGAGCAGGTGCCACACATCCTCGCCGAAGCTCACGGAAAGTTCAGAAGCGTCTCCTTCCCCTGCCGCGCCGTCGCGAAAGATTTTCTCCTCCAGCAACGCTAAAGGCGCGTCGATTCCCGTTCGGGGGTAGGTATCGAGGGACGCCGTCGGGACGTCTCCGCGTTCCAAGTCAGCAAAGTTGTCCACCGCGGGCCAACCTGGGGCGAAGCGCGTTTCGTTCTTTTCGTTCGTTCTCACGGTTCCCTCCGACCGTTTTGGGGAGCCTTTGGACAGGAACTCGGGGTGCCTCTTGAAGATCCCGCGCTCGTGCGGCAACCCGAACAGCTTGCGTAGCGTACGCTTGAACGTCGAAGTGCGGGGCATGACGCACGTGGTCGGTGCGGGGATGAGTGTCGTTGTTTGGAACTTTCCGATAGGTACAGTATGGGAGAGCGACTGGCAAAGTCTCGTTTTCTGGGAACGAACGACGAAAACGTGGCCAAAAAGCGTTTCGCGTGCGTGACGAGACGTTTGCTCGTGAGTGAGATCTAAACGAGGTGACCGACCGCGAGCAATGGGACGAAATCGATGCCCGCACGGCAAGCGGAAAGACAGCTGCGCGGTATGCAACCCATGTCGTCATGGCAGTCTGAAAAACCACTGCGATCCTTGCCCTCACGGCAAGCTGAAAGGTAAATGCGCGGTATGCAACGCCTGCCCTCACGGCAAGCGGAAAGACAGCTGTGCGGCGTGCACTCCCTGCCCCCACGGCAACGTGAAACGCAACTGCGCGGAGTGTAAGCCCTGCCTCCACGGGAAGGTGAAAACAACTACGCAGCGTGCAAACCCTGCCCTCACGACAGAGTGAAAAGCAACTGCGCGGAGTGTAAGCCGTGTCCTCACGGCAAGGTGAAAAACTGGTGCGCGGCGTGTAAGTCAGCACGTGCGAATCAGCCGAGATAAAATCGCATCAAGCGCGAGCCCAAGAGTTCGCCCGAGATCAAACAAGACCCCGAGGTCAAGCAAGATCCGGAGATCAAGCAAGATTCCGAACCCTTCACCACCCGCGGCTACTTCGGCATATGCGAGTAAACGAAACGCGCGTAGGTGTTAGTGAAATAGCTAGAGGGTATGAGTGAAAGAGCTAGAGGATAATTTTATAAGGAAATCCTACAAACAAGTCTTCGCGAAGTCCCGCACGCACGCTTCCCAGTTGACGCAAGCATGAGTCTCTCCTTCCAAAGAATCCAAGGAGGGCACTTTTGTGCCTACCGTAGGCACCACGCCAGTTCCGCAAACACCTTGTCTCGCAACGCCCTCAGCTGCGGCGGCGGCCGCAACCCCTGCTCCGACGAAAACCGCCGCCTCGCGAATCGTGCTCGTCGGCGGGTACACGGCGCCTTTCCGTAACTGCTCCTCCGTGACCAACGAGGCCAACGTGGTCGCCGCGGATAGGAACATGCCATCCGTGCAAGTCGACGCGCCCGACGCTAAGCTCCCGAGCGCGATTCCCGGAAAAATAAACGCGTTATTCGCGAAACCGGGGGCGCGTTGACTCCCGTTTTTAATTCTGAAGTCGGGAAATTTCGTGCCGCTGGCGAAAATACAAGCGCCACCGCTCCACTCGTACGCCTCGATTGCGGTACACTCCGCTTTTGACGTAGGGTTACTCAACGCGAAAATAACCGGATTCTTGTTCTGTTTACTCATCTGCGTGATGACTTCTTTCGTGAACGCCTTGGGAATAGCCGCGGCGCCCACCAAAATAGAACAATTCGTGGCGCGAACTACTTGCGCTAGGTTTTTCGGGTCAAAGTTTTTTGAAGAAAAAGAGCTCAAATCAACCGCGAACGGCGCTTTGTCGCTTGATAGCTTTCCGTTATCTGACGCCCGGTCCTTGTACACCAAGCCCTTGCTGTCCATGAGCCATATTCTGTTTCGTGCTTCCTGAACTGTCAACTCAGGATCCTCCTGCTTCATGGCTAGCGTTAAAAGATTCGCGGCTCCGACGTTGGCTTGCCCCGCGCCGAAAAATAAAACCCGCTGGATTTTCAAGTTACTTTTTAATAAACGAACCGAAGCGAGCGTCCCGGCGACGGTCACTGCGGCGGTGCCTTGGATGTCATCGTTGTACGTAGTAGCCTTAATCGGCTCATTCCGGAACTTCTGTAACACCCGAAATGCGTTCCGAGGCGCGAAGTCCTCCCAGTGGATGATGGTGGTACTGCCGTAGCGGTTACGTAGCGATTGCACTAGCTCTTCAAGCAATAAATCATACTTTTCGCCCCGCTCCCGTCGTCTTCTATCCCCCACGTATAAAGGATCGCTCAACAACGTTTCATTCTCCGTCCCCGTATCAACCTGAATCGGCAACAGCCACTCAGGTTTCAGCCCGCACGCCGCGTACACCATGCTCTTCCCAGCGGTAATGCCCATCCCGTTCGCGCCCTGGTCGCCGAGGCCGAGAATGCGCTCGCCGTCGGTGATGACGGCAATCTTAATATTTTGATGCGGCCACGACGCTAACAGCGAATCAATCTTTCCAAAATCATTCAAACTCACCGTCAACCCTGGGGGTCGTTGAATTAAGGTTCCGTACTGCAGACACGCATCCCCCACCGTGGGTGTGTACAGAATAGGCAATAAATCTGCTGTGTTTTCGTTCAGCAGGGTGTAAAACGTTTGTTCATCCGTGTTTAACAGTGACACCAAAACTCGGTACTTTTGCATAGGCGTTGAGCATGAATCTAAAGCTGCTTGCGCGCGCAAAACCTCCGTGGACGGCAACGTCGTGGCGACGGGTAACAAACCGTCCAACCTTAATCTAGTCCTATCAGCAGTGGCCAGGCCGTTGTACAGCAACGAGTCATGAAGTGTGTTGATGCCGGTGGGGGTGAAGGGGGTGAGTTTGAGGGGGGGGTTAGGCACCGCCGCAACCGCGGGCGAAACCATTGGTCCGGCTGCTCCTGCGCCCAACGAAAACGCCCCGAGTATCGATGCACCGAACCGTAACGCGGGGGGGGCGGCGAGCATCACTCTGCGTGATGCGCGAGCTTGGGGGTTGGCGTCCGAGGTGATTGTTACATCCACTACACGTGACGTATGGTCGTCCACATTGTCGCACGCCGCCGAGTCAAGGTCGCTGGAGGCGCGCGTGTTTGGAACACGTCGGTGGTGTCGGGTGCCCACCGGTGGCCGACGGGTCTTGGCCAACACGCGGGGCGCGACTAATTGCCCATACGAGATACCCCCGTTCGCGGATACCGCGAGCGGAGAGGAAGACATGCCTTCGAGAATGCTCTCGGTCCTCCAGAAGGTGTCCACGGCAGTATCGGCAGTACTCGACGCAAGAGGCAATGAATCAGGATAACGAAGCCACGTCATTGATAAAAGAAGAAGGAGTGCTGTGATTTATTTCTCAAAAAATTCTAAACCGCCGCTCACTGGAACGTCTCTTGGTGTTTGATGCGCATGTTGATGAAGAAGGACTCGATCTTGGTGTAATCAGGGGCGTTGTATTGCTTCGCGAGTTGGGTCATAACTTCAACGGACGGGTACGGGTCTTCGTCGTAGTGCTTTTGAAGTTTCTCGATGAGCTGCGAGTGAGAGTGACAAAAATGAAAAGAGCGTTTGCGTCAGTATTTTTCGTTCGTCGTCCCGAGATTAGATTTCTCGAGGCGTGCACAGGGTGGATTGGGGACGGTGTGTATAGGAGGGTGTACATCTCGATTCAACGCATCACACGTTCACTTCCACTCCACGTACCTCTTCTCCTTGGTTCGTGAACCACAGCCCTGGCGTGGGGGTGAAGAGCTGTTCCGGGATCAGGGAGCCTGCGGTGAGAAAAGGGGAGGCGAGCGGTTAGATGGCGGATCCTCAGATGCACGACGTGGGGGTTCCGGTGTTCCTTTGCTCAAACGCGTTTCATCCTCTTCATCCAAACATACCCAGGTACGTCGTGCGACCCTTTCCGGTTTCCTTGTCGTAGAACGTGATGGAGGGCGCGAGGGGGTCCATGGCGTCGCGTCGAAGTGCGTTGGGCCGCGCGGCGAGAAGTGCCAGTGAAAACGCTCGCGATGGATTTTCGCTCGGGATTTTTTGCCAAAACGTGCCCGTATCACGTCGGCCTAAGACTCGAAGCGCCACTCGCGAGCTGCACAGCGCCACTGCGCATGAAGCCAAAAACGCCATCCCCCGAGCTGTCGCGCGATGACCGTAGCACTATTCGAAACGACTTCAGTGTTGTGATGGGCATCGCAGGCTGTGCTGGCATGCCGTGTGACCCGCGTGGTCGAGCCTCGGACGTCCCAATTGAAAAACCTCGGCACACACGTTGGAACGAAGGGTCGGGGGTCACCGGACCCGCGACGCACGCGCCGTACGTGCGAAGAGCATCCGCTATGCGCGCGCAACACCGTATTTCTACTCATGTACACACCGCAAGTGAGCTACCAAGCCCCCCCTCACCTAACGACAAGACGCCTCCCTTGCGTTCTGTGTCCCCGCCTCAAATCTTTGGGAAGACGAAAGGACGGAGCTTTTGTTTTGAAATTGCCAAAAAAAAAGCCAAAAAACAAAAATGGACCTTCCAAGGCGATACGCGGCTGGGTCGTTTATTCCTGTTAAGAGTGGACAAGGACGGCCAGCCACGGGGAAGTCTTTGCCCTAATTCCTCTTTCCCGTGGGTACGCCAGGTACGCTTGGTATCCACGGAACACGAACTTACAAGTGGCCAAACAGTCACGGGTTTGTACGCCGCGTGCGAGACGAAGGAAAAAACGTGGGAAGCCGCGAACGCAGTTTTGGATAAGAACGACTCTACTACCTTTTACCAGTCCCTGAACCTCGCTGATTTAGAAACGTATGGTGACGTGCAGTACCTTGACCTGGAACGGTATAAGCACCCGGGTGGTGTTATTGGGTCCGGAAACGAAGCGACGACGACGAAACAAGTCAGAGTAAAAAAAGTAAAAGCGATCGCCGACACGAATGAGGAATTGGCCAGAATAAGTACTCATAGGGAATTTCCCAGTGTGCTTGGTAAAAGGAACGTGAAGCAACCCGAGCAAAGAGACCGGTCCAACCTTTCAGACCTAGTGGCGGTGTGCGAGGCGTGCGAAACACCCGGGGAGACTCCGCGCATCGCGCCGAGCAGTCCGCCGAAAGGGAAGGAGAAGAAAAACACGGAGTTTAACGACGACGCGGAAGTCGTACCTTCCTCTTCACCTCCGTTCGTGCGCGACGACACCGACACATTATCCTCCTCCACTCTCAGGGACGAGGTCCGTCACCTACGCCTTGAAATCCAAAACCTCCACCGCGAAATCCAACTCGAACGCGAAGGTCGAGCTGCGGGGATGAAGAAAGTGCTCTAGTCGTTGCGAACGCGGCGTTCATAATAATTTTAAAAAAATCATCGTTCAATATTCAAAGACACGTTGTACACCCTAATTCATCAATTTGATCAACCGACTAAGACTCGTCCACGGACCGTCGCACCACCATATCAGACTCGTCCACTGACCGCCGCGTGGTCTGAATGTCAAACGCGACGTCGCACGCTTCTTGCTCCTCCGCGTCGCTCGCCCACTCGCCGCACTTGTTTTCTGAGGCACTGTCCTTGACCACGCTCGCGCCACCTTTCTCGCGCAAGTCGTCTGAAAGGTCGCTTAACTTGACCCAGTCCTGTGAGCCCGAGCCCGAGCCCGAGCCTGACATGTCGAAGAAATCCGCGCTCCCTCCGAACCCGTCCGCTTCGTCGATCGTGGTCAACAGTTGGTCCTTCGGTTCGTCTTCGCAGTTTGACAAGTCCAACGACGGACCCGCGATTTTCAGCGCCAAGTCCACCGCAACCGGGGTCAGCGCCATGGAGGAAATCACAACCACGACTAGAAGTTCGTCTAGGTTCTGGGGGAATAGTGACCCACTCGACCCACTAGTGGCCTGTCCGAAAATTACAAACGCAAACTCGCCGCCCTGGGCTAGAAACGCGCCGGCGACTAAACTTTCTCGCCACGTCAACCCAGTGATCGGCCCCAACGCGGTGACGACGCCAATCTTACCTGCCATCAACCCCGCGGTCATCACCGCGACGATTGGGAACAGATCGATGGCTAACGGTAGGTCGATAGTGGTCCCAATGGTAACAAAAAACAAGCTCAAAAATAAACCCTTGAACGCCCTGAGCTCGGCGATTATGTCGTGCGCGTACGGCGTGCCCGCTAACACCAAGCCCGCTAGAAACGCGCCGAGCGAATCGGAAAATCCAATCGCCGCCGTGGCGTTGGAAAAACCAAACAACACTAATAAACTCAAAGCAACGAAAACATCGGTGCCGCAGTCCAGCTTCTTGACCAAGCCGTACATGCTCTTCGCCGCGAAGAACCCAAGATAACTCAGCACCCCTAGGTCTAGGAATGAAGTCGCCGTCGTGGCGGCCATGATGCCGTAATCCAACCCACCGTCCGCCCCCAAGTCACCGCTCTGCAGCTTCTGTAAAATAGGCAACAGAATAATGAACGGCACCACGGCTAGGTCCTGGAACAGAAGTACTCCTAACGATGCAGTGCCCAACTTGGTGGTCATCATCCCCCGGTCGCTCATGAGTTGTAAACCCAACGCGCTACTTGACAACGTCAGCCCGAACCCCACGACCACGGCTTCCAGGGGCGTGGTGATTTGCAGTAACCCGTCCACGCCGATCCCCGATTGCACTTTTTCCAACACAGCTGTGCCCAGCGCGTGCCCCGGTGGCAACAGTGCCGCCGCGAACAGGATGTTCCCAAAAATGACTTGATTCAGCCCTAAGCCGAATGCGTACTTCCCTAACGCTTTTAGTCGCGATACGCTCAATTCCAAACCCATTTCAAAGAGAAGGAACTGAATCCCGAGTTCGCAAAACTGGTCAACCTCTCTGTTTTCGGAAAACAAGCCTTCCTGATTTAGCAGTAAGCCGGTGCCTAGGAAACCTAATACAGGTGACACGTTCAGCGCACGACAAAGCGGCGTGACCGTCACCACACTTAGTAATAATAAAGCGATATCCACGTCCACGGCGTCGACTACTTTGGTCCAATCGCTATCTGAGATCCCGGCCCCGGTGGCGGCTTCCATCCGGGTGCCTTGCACGGCGTCCCCGAATACTTTCCCGGGTTCGATCAAGGTCTCAACGATGCCACCAGTAGGAAGCACGGACATGTCCACGCCATCCTTGGCGAGGCCCATGGCGTTCTGCGCGCCCCGCACGATCCCGCGGAAGATTGAAAAACCCTCCTGCGTCGAGTCGAGGCGCGGGGACAGAGCGGTGAACGCGGTGGCGGTGGTGGTTGTCGTGGTGGTAAGGTCACCGTCCACCATGCCTTCGAACCCTTGCGCTAAATCTGCGACGTGCAGTACCACAGTCGGGATGATCACCTCCGCGGTGGACGCGGCGTGTTGTACTAAGTCTGCGGACGCTCTTACGCGCACGTCGCGTGCGCGGCGACTGCAGCCAGTGATGTGCCCACCTTTGGTTTTAACAAGCGGAGTAACCTGTGTCCCAGCGAAACCGGCGGTTCGTGCCGAACGTGCCGGAGGTCGCGAGCGACAGCTGGTGCCATCCCGGGGAGTCAGCGCGCGCACCCCACGTGTGGCCAGCATGATGTGCGACGTACCCTACGTATCCCCAAGTATCCCCAGTATCCCCACAGAAGATTTTACCGAACGGAAAACAACGACTCGCGATCGACGTTTCTTTCGCGTCCCCACTGGTCCCCACTGCGTCCCCAACGCAGGCCTTCCCAATGCCGGCGCGGTGATACACGCAGCTCCCAATGCCAACCGCTTTAGATGCCGACACCGAGCCTCGTGTTCGCAAACGGCGACGCGGCGCGCTTTGTGGGGCACGAGCAAACCAATGCCTTGCTGTCAAATCGCGGGAACGCTGAGTTGGATCAGGTAAGTGACATATCAGACTGGAGCACACTTGGCACAGTTTTATTTTTGGCAATCCGCCCACGCCTCTCGTGACTTCCTCGTCGCGTCCCGCTTCGCCACACGCGGTTATACAGTCCCGCCGTGGGGCGTTCTTAACTTCTTGCCGTGGAAAACACGCGCGCGCGCGGAGAACATCGCGGACCCCGGTTGTCTTGCTGGGTCGGATTCGATTCATTTTGCTGACGGTGCCTTTTCGGTTGCCGAAAGTTGCCTTGGACGGTGCCCAATCTCGCGGCGACGACAGTGACAGCAGTTTCAAAAGCGCGCTTTTTCCAGAAATGACTGTTTGGGGTGAGTTGATTTCTTTGACTGTCTACAAACGCCGCGTCCGCGTCTACCCATCACTTCCTCCCCTTTTCCTTGTTGCTGTAAAACTCCGAAAAGTCCAAGCGGAAAAGCAGGAACCTCAAGTCGACGTGCGATTGCAGTGGTAGGAGATTGAGGAACCCGTCGAGCATCTTGGCGTAGTCGTCCCCCACGGCGTCGAGTTGCGACTTCATTTCAGACACGAATTCCAAACTCAGCAGCCCGTCGCCACCGGCGGCGTCCTCGCCAGGCACCGAGCCCCACCCCCCAAGTCCTCCGCTCTGTGCTCGTTGCTCCACGCGTAACCGCGCTAGCTGCCGCCGCATCGCCGCATCCTTGGCAACTTCGTACAGCCTATCGGCGAACGCTCGGAACCGGAGGATCACGTCAAAAATACCGCCAAGCGTGTGCGCGAGAAGTTGCGACTTTGGGCCTAACAACGACTTCCGCGTCACGCAGTCCAAGTACTTGTCATGCGCGGCGACGAGCGCGTCTAGGTCCTGTGCCACCCCCATTTCGCTCACGAACTCCCCCCACGATCCCTCTAAAACTTCGAACATCACGTAGTACTGCAGGTTCGAAACGAAGTGGTGCATCTCGCCGCGAAGGGTGTGACAACGTCGCAGTTCGTTTGCCAACTGCGTCCCGGCGTCGCCAGCCGCGCCGTCTCTCTCCAAACTCGCAGCCACGTTTGGCTTCATGGTCTGCCACGTCGCGTTCAAAGCGTGCTCCACGCGTTTCAATCGCCACAGGAACGTGAATATCCGTAGGTATTTGCTCATACACGCTTCCGTGAACACCACGTCCAGCGGAGCGCTCGTCGCAAACTTCAGGGAAAACACGTCCCACCCACACTCGGTTTGCCCGACCGCGGAGCGCTGCATCTGGACTCGTAACTTGTCTAATATGAACGGAGGGTCGAACTGCGCGTTTGAGGCGCGGATCGCGGTTTCAAGGCTACCGGTCAACGCATACGCGCTGATCGTTGAAGCGGGCTCATCCAAATCGCTACCCAGCGTGTCCATAAGCACGGCGTGGAAGTCGCCTTGCCCCAACAGCAAGTACCGCTTCGCCGCGAACACGTGGTCGTACAGCTTGTACTTGTCGAACAAAGTGGTTCTCAGACACTTGTCGATGCGGGTTTTGGCTTCGGAAACCAATGCGTTGATTCCCTGTCCATTCCCATACTGTAACCCCCCGGCATTTTCGCAAGCAACTAATATGGGGTTCTTCTCGTTCGCCCACAAATTGTCGTCGCTACAGCGTCGGCGTAAAAAGTTGATGCTCTTCCCCGCGTTGAGGGCGTCACGGGCTAGGTTCATGTCGATGAACGGCGGTAGCATGTCTAAATCAACGTCCCACCCGTGTTGCCACAAGTCGTCTTCAGACACGGTACGGTCGTGATGGATGAAAAACTCATCCCTCGGGTCGTCCAGTTCACCAGACACGACCCAGGTTTTCAGAAAGTTTAAAATTGGAACTGACGTTTGCGATAACAGCCGGTCCACGGTTCCAACCACCGCGGGGTCGCCGTGTTTCGTGTGTTCGTGCAACGCGGTTAAAAGGGCGCCTCCTTTTTTGCCTTTGGTGGCGTCCGCTAACACTGCTAAAAGGCGTAGCCGCCGTGTGGGCTCCGCGAGCCACACCGATAACCGCCGAAGGCTGAGGTACGAAGAACTGGATGACGAGTTTTCATTTTTCTCATTGCTCGCCAAACTTGACGCCATCGGTACCTGCGCCTGCGCTTCCAACACCGCAATTAACCTGTAGTACTCCGCCAGCTCGGCCCGCACCGCGGCTCGGAACGCTTGCCGCGTGCTTCCCGTGTCGTTTGAAACGTTTTGGGTGAGCGATAAAGTCGGGTCCGAGTCGTAGACTGTTTGCTCATTCAATTCACCGTCAATCAAACTCGCCCTGACTTTCTTGAACAGCCAGCCCACCTCTGAGAGTTTTTCGGTGAGTCGCCGTGCGCCTGGTGAACACACCGTGTTTTCATCCAGAGTGTACGCATCAAACCTTTCGCTGAACCGTACCAGCCGGCCGTCGATGCCCTGGCACGCGAACAGCACGTCGCGCACTAATTCAGGTTCGCTCACCTCAAGATTGGCAACCGACTCAGCGGCCAGTTCCCGTAGTGCCACCGCCCTCGCGCCGGGGTGTTCCAAACCTAACGTGGAGCCGTCGCCGTTGGCGAGTTGGCGTGCGGTGTCCACAGCGTCCACCGCGTCCACTGCGGAAACTGCATTTGCATCATTTCGTCGTGGTTTCGAATGTTGACTAGGCGTTTGCGGATCGGAGAGCGACGGTAAGCCGCCAGCTTCCGCTGACGCGCTTAGCGGGTTCGCTAACAGCGCAGCCGCGGCAGCATCCGCACCCCCCAGATTCTTGTTCTCCTCGTTCGTGTTTTCACTAACACGAAGCAGCGTGTGCAACAGCGCCCATCGCGAGTTCAAACCGGGCTGTTGCGCAAATCGTCGGTGGAGCTCCGCAAACTCCACTCCCGACGATGCGGGTTTGCCTTGCCTTGAAAGCCGCCTGCGAATCGCATCACCCACCGCGTTCTCATCGGGCTCCACGGATGCGTGTAACGAGCTCCCCACGACGCGCAGGGCGTAGCGGAACACGCGATCGACGTCCTGTTCATTGGAATCACTCGCGCCATTTCTATTCAACGTCGTGCGTACCAACCTCCGGACCAACGAAGAGGTGTTGCTGTCAGTGACATTGCCGTTCACGGGAACCGATCCGCCCTGCACTGACATGGCCGCCAACACCACCCAACGCGAAGGGTGTGCTGGTGCCGCAGGGTGTGCGGAGGACGGGGCCGACGGGGCCGACTCGTTGCTTTCATTTCAAATTTCGCTTGGTATCGGCATGCTGGCGAAATGAAGTCAAGAAACGAGTAAAGTGATGCAAAATCTCTCAAAATCAAAGCGTCGCCGGCGTGCCTCTGTCTACCTCTCTCCCCCTTTCCCACCGGTCTCTCATCACGTCGCGGAAAAAAAAACTACGCACTGCTTAGAACCGCCCCTGTACGCTTCTCCCGAAGATCCAGGAGAAGGACTCCGCGACGGGTTCCTTCTTTGCGGATTTCCGTGCGCCGAACTCGGCCAATTTGCGAATGCGAGCGGGCTGCTTCATCAGGTATTCCTGCGCCTCCGCGGCTTCGCCTGATTCGCAGTTCAAGTCACCGATGTTCCACCGCTTGATCAGGTGTTCCATGATCGACGCGTAGTCGTTCGCGGTGTACGTGCCCGTGCTGTCGGCGACGGTGGCGAAGTCGGAGAAGAGATCTCTTCCAGTGCGCGCTTTGTGTTCGCCGTCGTCCATCAGGTGCGCGGGCATAACGATTTGCTTCTTCATCATATCCGCGAACGCCAACACGGCGCCGTCCTGGTCGCGCTTCATGACTTCGTCGATGATCCTTTGGTACGCGATTTCGTGCCGTCCCTCGTCTGCGGCGATGAGGCCGCAAATCGTCGCGAGCTGCTCGTCGCCGTGCTCCTTGGCGAACCTCGCGGTGTTGCCGTGCGAGACTTTTGTAGCGCGTTCCTGGAACGAGGTGTACACGAACCCTAAATACGGGTTGTTTTCCGTCTTCGGGTTCATACCCGCGCCCACGAGGTTCTGGATAGTGGTCTCAACGGGTTTCATCGCCACACGGCCGGTGAGCCACAGGTACTTGTTCATCAGGTCGCCGTGCCTGTTCTCCTCGGCGGTCCATTGCCTGGTCCATCTCGCCCAAGGCGAATCATCCGCGCCGGTCTTGTCCTTGGTACCTTCCAGCGTGTTGAGCATGTTCATGTACGTGGGAAGCGCTTCCTCGGTGATCATGTCGCCGACCAGCACCACGAGGTGGTCGTCCGGGATGTTCGCGCCTCTTTTTTGAATCTCGGCGACCTCGTCCAGAAAATCAGGCGACTCGGGGTTGGGCAAATGATCCTGGGGCTGCCAGTTCGTGCTCGTGGGCTTGAGGAGCTTCAGGAGCTGCAAGGGGTTAGGGTGGGGTATGGGGGTATATGGTTAGTGTGTGCTGCTTGACAGTCATGCGGGTCTGATATGGAACAGATTCAACCTGGAACTCCACCAGTGTTCACAGTTGAATTGAAAGAAACTCGACGCGCGATCTCGAGCCGCCCAATCTTGTTTTTGAGGACGTGGGTCGTGAGAGGTTCGCGCTGTGCTTGTAGTTTACAATCAAAACCCAGACCCTTACGTACCTCGTTTTCCGCAAAGTCCTCCATGTCGAGAATCACCTCTCTGCGTTGCGCGGTGAGACCGGCCATCTTCGACGCGGCGTCGCCCTCGACGATGATCGTGGGTGAATCCACCGCAGCGGACTTGGGGGTCCACAGCTTTGAGGCGTGGCGGGTGGTCTTGGTGGTCTTGGACGCCTTGTTCGGGCGCGCAGAGGACGCGAACACGGCACTCTTGGCGACGCAAGAAGCCATCTTACGTGACGTGAAGATAAACGGACGGCGACGGTGCGCGTCGATATGAGGAGGGAGGGCGAGGCCGCGAGGCACACAGATTTGTGAGACGTCACCCAAAAATATACAATATTCTTGAGTTATTAAACCCAGCGATGACAGGCGCACGAGAGCCACAAAAAAATTGGCGCGACAAGGCGATTTGAGGCAATTGAGAATGGCAGTTTTACAAGATTTCTCTGAGTTATTAACTCAGCAATCCGAGGACTCGGGAATTTCTCGGAAGTGGGGAGAAAACGAGCCTCGTCTCTCTCTCGTTTTCCCTCGTTCGCCAAAACGAAACGGCCACGTTCGCGTTCTTCCCCTTAGGGTGCCGGCCCCGGCGCTTCCGCCGCGTTCTCCAGATTGAACGCGGTCTCGAACTGTTTCGTGACCGCGTCGAAGTCGCACCCGATCATCGCGCCTAGGGTTTCCTGGGGAATCACGTTGGTGACTTCTTCGCTCAGCGCGAACGGCGCCACGCAGTCCGCGACGTACTCCGGTGGGGGCGGTTCCGTGAACAACGACAGGTCGATCCTCTCGCCGACGTAGCGGACGACTGCGCCGATGCACCCTATCTCCAGGTCACATGCCACTGTCGGGTCCGCACATGGCTCCGCTAAAACGGCGACGTTGTCCAGAGGAATGGTGGGGCACGCGGGGAGCTCGGCGGCGTCTTGCGCGAGCGTCGAGCCGAGACCAGCGACGGCGAGGGACGCGAGGAACGCCAGGGAGGTGGTGGAACGCATAGCGAGGGATGAAAGGGAGGAGAGGGGATAGGGTAGAGGATAAAGTAAGCCGGTACACTGCGTGTACTGCTGGCCTGTGCGGAACGAAGTGGTGACCGAAAGAGAACGAAAGACAAAGGAAACGCTCCCAGTCCTTTTCCGAGGCTAGGAGAAATTTGTTTCACTTTTTATCTATTGATAATATCCTGCTAACATCATATCTATCTCTAATGTCAGAACCGAATCTCCCGAAACACGTCGTTCCGGCTGTCGTCAATCACCGGTTTCAAATGCGCATACGCTACCCTCATTTGATACGTGTTGAGCATCTTTTTCAGTGACTTAATAGTCTCGACGTGCCGCGTGGGTTTCTTTTGAAACGTTTTTAAAAACGCGGTGAGTCCCAAAAACTTTACGTGCGCCTTGCTTATTGATTTCTTTCTGGAAATTCTTCGCACCGCCCTTTCCATGTACTCGACGCCGCTCGTGATTGCATGGAGCATGTTAGGGCTGCTCAAATAACCCGAACTTGAACTCTCACCAGAATTTTTGCCCATACAAGTATTACCCCCGCTACTACTCGACGCGACTAAAAAGCAGTGCGTCTTGATTGCTGCTAGTAAAAAGTTTTGATACACGTTCACTCTGCATGTTAACGGTGAGTTCACAGAGCTGTCATAAAGAATTGTGATGCACTTCGGCCTTAGGTAGTATATAAGCCGCCTGCTCAACGTGGCGAACGGGTTGCCCACGGCCTTGCCGGCGCCGAATCGGCCGGTGGTGGTGACCGCTTCGCGGACGAAGTCACCGGCGTACCGGGTGTAATCCGCGGTGAGTTCCAAGTTGGAGCTGTCGATCAACAAGCCGCACCAAGCGACATACTTAGCAACACTTTTACTCTTAGTAGGAGTCCCCTTATCCTTCGATAACCCAAAGTTCAGTTTTGTTTTCCCCGGGTTCAACACGCACCCGTAGGCTTTGAAGCCGTCAATCGCGGATTGCAGAAATCCCTCGGCCCGAACTCGGTCACCGCTCAAAAATAACAAATCGTCTGTCCACCGGCACAAAACGGGTTGAGGTTTTTCGTATGGGCGGTTGGTATGGGTTTTATCAGCACTAGTGCCAGCACCAATACTTCCTGCTACACCAACACCACCAGCATCCCCTCCCCTAATATCACCAAGCCCGTGTGCCTTTTCTAAATGCGCGTAGAACACTCCGCACAGCAACGTGGATAAAACGCTCCCTTGCGGTATTCCTATTTTCTGGAGCAAGTACACGCCGCCCGAGCGAACGACGTTCCGGCGAAGGTGTTCCCGCAAAAGTTCCGTGATGCGGGTTTTGTGCACCCTGCTTGGGCTCGCAAGGTCGATTAACACGCCGCTGGAGTTGTTGCTGTGAGGAGGGACAGTAGCAGTAGCAGTAGCAGTAGTCGTGTCAGTAGCAGTAGCATTACCTCCAGTACCAGCAGTTCTCGGCACTTCAACCCCCCCCCGACCTGGATCGCTTCCCTGGTTGTTTTCGTGCGGAACCCTCCTGTGACGCCCCCGTTCACCCTCGTCAGTCGCTGCACATCGTACTCGCTACTCGTGACCAAATCAACAGCCACCTTCTCAAGCGCCTCAAGGGGTATGGAGTCGAACGCGCCTTTCACGTCCGCCGCAACGATGTAAGGGCGCTCCGCACACGGCTCGGGCCCGGCCAGAGGAGTGGAGAAGGGCTGTGCAGGAGGTGTAGCAGGTGTAGCGTTACCAACACCTTCAGTGAGTGCATTACATTCCGCATTTAGTAACACTCCTTGCCGTTTCCGGAACTGCCGAATGAACGGCGCGATTCGAGCGTGTACCTCGCCGTAGTTCGAAACGTTCGCGCCCATAACCTCCGGGCGGCGCAACGACTCGTACCTGTGGGTTTTGGAAACATGTCAGTTTCATGTATGGGCGATTAAGAAAGTACAGTCAAAGCAGTGAAGGGCAGTCTATAATGTCGGGCAAACAATCGTGGGGTATTTATCCGAGAAGGTAAAAACGCACGGATTTGAAAACAGTAAAAATACAGTCACACAGGCAAACAGTCAGGGAAAGAAAAAGAAAACGTACCGCAACACGTCGAATACGTTTTGCAACCCCGCGTTGACCGGGCGAAAGGATAACGTATCCCGCTGCTTGCTTTGCTTTTTATTTTTATTTTTGTGTTTTCCTCCATTTAAATGGCCATTATAACTAGTGGGTAGGTAGAACGATGCCACCGCGGGCCTTCCGAGCATCGCCACTGGCCGTACACCGGTGGCTTTTGGAAGTAACCTTAGCCTTGAAAAGCCAAGCAAGTGCCTTTGCAAAATTTGCCGCGCCCGGCGTTTGGGCAAACGCTTGTACGAGGGGTTTTT
>TARA_B110000977_G_scaffold155308_1_pt1 | contig 17036 bp, 17 predicted proteins | sample TARA_B110000977 | Tara Oceans TARA_B110000977 (sample SAMEA4397798) | marine metagenome | biome: Polar Biome; feature: [SRF] surface water layer (ENVO:00010504); material: water (ENVO:00002006), including particulate matter (ENVO:01000060) such as... | depth 5 m | reverse complement strand
GGCGCGCACAACGCGGACGGTACCCCGGTGGATCACCTCGGGCATCAGGTCGCGGCTAACCTCGGGTTTGTCATGGGCGACGCGCAGGAAAACTTCCGAACCGCGCTTGCAGAGTTGGGCAAGGCCAAGTTCGGCGTGACCATGACGCGCACCATGAGCCTCGAAACCGGCGTGAAAGTGAACATCGGGTTGTTCCGACACGGCGACTTGATGGACATGATCGATCCCTCCGGGAAGATGCCCCGCGGTTTCGAAGCCATGACCGAAATCGGTATCCCGAGCGTTCCCATCGTCTCTGTGTACGCTGGTATCGACGTGGGGTACGAGCTGCCGTAATTCTTCCGCGCCGACGCCGGAGGTGAGTACGCGTTCAAGGTTGAGGTTGTCAACGAAGCGTTTTTTGGCATCCTGGACGGCGTCGCGGGGTCGAAAATCTACGAGCCCGTGATCAGCGTGAACAACGAAATCAGCGGCTCCGTCGCGGCGAGCTTACAGGTTGGCGCAAGCGCGCAGCTCCGAGAGTACACCACCGGTATCTGCGTGATGTTCGTGTGTACTGGACCTCGTCTGAGTATTCAGCAGGACATATACGTCGGCTTTGACGTCCTCGCTGGCGCCGCTGCGCTGGACAAGGAATGTGTCGACGGTCCTACCAAGCTCGCAACGACGTTTACGGACTGGGACTACCACGAGAGGGACAAGGACCGCTGCCAGCTCAAGAAAGACGGTTCTTTTCTGTTAGGAGAGTATATGCAAATTCGCGCTCGGCCTCGGCGTTCCTCCGCAATGCGCCTCGGATTCCAAGATGCGCGTCGCGAAGGGCGGTCCCGCGCTGCACGACACGAGCTTGGCCGGTGCATGCGGCGACTTTAAAAAGGTTATCGGACCCGGTCCCGTGTTGCCTCCGCCGCCGCCGCCGCCCTCGCCACCGCCACCGCCCTCGCCGCCTCCTCCATCGCCGCCGCCTTCGAAACCTTAATCATCGTCTCCGTCACCGTCGCCGCCGTCGCCATCTCCTCCCACACCGAAGATGGAATAGCACGAGGTCAAGGATATCATGCAACTAGGAAACGTCATCGCGTTGCACGTCGCCTATTTCAAACGTTTCGTGCGCATGAACGCTCACACCGGGTTGTTGTTGGACGCGAGTGGTCCCTTGAATTGGGACCAGTTTCCCATGCACTGAACTTGGGGGAAGTTCCGGATCGTCGACGTGGGTAATGGGTACATCGCGCTTCACAATGTAGTCACGAACCGCTTTTGGAAGATGGCACCCCACGACATTGGGAGCAGCGTACAAATGAATTGGAACGCCCTTCCCGCGAGCTGGACGTGGGAGCGCTTCAAAGTGATTGACGCCGGCGGCGGGATGATCGGCCTTCACAATGCTATCCACAACCGCTTCGTTCAAATGAATCACGCGGACATGTCCATAACCGGACACAGACATTTCAACCACCTGCCCCCAACGTGGGCGTGGGAAAAGTTCCGACCCGTGCTGGTGGTGAAAGCATCGGCGTGAGAAGCGAAATTTGTAAGATAAACTGCGTGTACTGGTTCCTACGTCACTATCGCGTTTCTTATATCGTTATCACTCCTCCCAAAGCGAGTCGTTCCGAAATGTCCGCAGTGCCTTTTAGTACAGCGGGTGTCAAGAGTCGTTGAGCGATTCTACTGAGGATTTCGTCCTCGTCATCGATGCGCGTCGGACGCTTGTGTGGCAGTCTTTTTCATTTGCAGCAGATCTTTCGTGAAAAGATCACATCGCGCGCGCCCGCGATTTTCTTGGTGCCAACTCTGCTCGCCTTAGTTTCGAGACCCCGCCCAACCATCCTCATAGGTAGATATCCGCCCGCGCCTCGCAAACGTCACGACTTCGAGCGACGGCGACGATGTCGCTCGTCGCCTGCACGCGCGGCGTCGCGCCCGCCCCGCCTTTCCGTTCAGGGAGCACTCGTCGCATCGTCTCGCGCGAAATCCCGAAATCGATTGGAGGTTCCTCGCGTCGCGGTGCTCGTGTCTTTGCCTCGCGCAGCACGTCCTCGTCGGCGCCGAAGCGCGCGGCGAAGAACCCCGAGGACTGGGGCGGGGATTACGACAAGATACGGGAAGAGTTGATGTCCCGGGGACCGCGTTGGGCGGACAACCTCCCCGGGATATCGAATTCCCTGAACTGGCTTTCGGAAAACACATTCGGCGCCGCGAAGGATCTGCGAGACGGCGTCGACGTCCTCGCGGGTTGGTACCGCGCGTTTCTCGATGCGCTGCCGTACCGCCGCCAGGACGGCCGGGTCGCGCGCGCGCTCCCCAGAGGACGAGCCGCGAACGCGTACGAGCGGTGGGAGGCTTTCAAAGTCGGCGCCGCGGATGTCGCCGACTCGCGATATGATTCGGCACTGGCGGTGGGCGGCATGCGCCGGTTGCTCGACGCGGAGGCGAGTGTTTTGGAGTACTGGACGGAGGTGTCAGATGAGGCGCGACAGGAGATCGATCAGGACAAGAAACAAAAAGCAGTCAACGGAGTCGGTCTGGTGACGAACGGTAAGTACGTGATGAGCGAGGGACAAATACGCGCGATCGCGGCGGACACCATGGGGTTGGTTTTAGCGCTGAGACGCGCCGCCGCGCGTAATCTTGCGGACGAACACAGCGGGTTTGTTGACTCCAAAAACCCCGCCGAAGTTGACACGTCCGCGGACGAGGCCGAAGACAGACGCGAGGAACTCCTTTCAGGGTGGGGAGGGGGAGGGAACTCCATGGCGATGATCGGCGGGGGGTACGGCGCGATCACACCGATTGAGGCGATTGAAGCTTCGGACTCCGTCTCGGCGGCGCCGCACGTGATTGCTCAACGAATCAAAGAGCTGTCTCAGTTGTTGCTGTGCACACCAGGCGAAGCCGTTGCGGTGGCGCACGCGTTTCCCGCGATTTTGGAAACCCCCCCGTCCGTGATTGCCCAGCGCATGTCGAATTTGAAGGAGCTGCTTCCCAACGCGGACGCCGCGGTTATCTTCAGGGCCGAACCCAGAGCGCTGTTAGCGGGCGACGGCGCGTCGATCATGCGGGACGCGCAGAACAAAATCGACGTGATACACCGCGAACTCCCCGGGGTTTCCGCGGACAAGCTGGTGGAAATCGAGCCGCGGATGCTGTTCGAAGACATCACACCTGGCCTCGCCGCGCTGCGAGAGCTGTGGCCTGAAGAAGCGTTTCGAAACAGCGACGCGGAGAACCCGTTCTTCGCCGAGGAACTTGCCCTGGCGATCAAAGCGCTGATGGGGAAAGGCACGGAGACGCCGCAAAAATCGTAGGGGTACGTTATTTTTGTAAGAATTTTTAATGCAAGCGTAGATTCATCATATTTCGTAACGTCCGTAGTCTCCTCACGACTCGCGCATGATCGTCGAGGACGCCGTCGCGGCGACGCGCCCGATGGCGCGCTTCGCCTTGGCCGCCGAATTCGGCGGGCGCAACGGCATGAGCGACGACGCGAACCCAATAGTGTTGTTCCCCTTGGCGAGCGGCGATAAAGGCTCGCGCGTGTCACTCGCGTTTGACGCGTCTTCCTTCCAAGCCTTGAGCGATGCAATTTCCGCGCGAAGCGCTTCATTTTCATATTTCGCTGCGGAAGCGCGAGCGCGCGCTTCTTCCAACTCGGCTTTGTGCATCGCCGACGGCGGCGCGGTCGCTTTGGACGATATGGCGTTCGCCTTCGCACGGCCGAGCTCGATGCGGCTGCAGCGCTGCGCGAAAATGAGCGTGGAGACCGTCTCGGGCGTCGACGCGTGTTCCGGCGCGAGGTGCGCGAGCAACGCGACTTTCGCGTCGCCGCCGAGACTATCAGCGAGAAGCCGTGTGAGTTTACTGTTGCGGTACGGGATGTGCTTGCGCTTTTCCAGCAACGCTGCGACGACATCTCCCAGTGCGCTTAGACTTTTGTTGATGTGCTGCGCTTCTTTCAATCGATCCCCAGCGGCTTCCGACCGAGACACGCGTTCCGAGCCCGCTAAATCGACCAGGTGTAACCGCCCGGAGATTTTCGCGCCGGACGCGATGTCAACGCCTTCGCAATACACGGTCACCACGGAGTGGCTGCGACTGGACCTCTCGTTGAGCGCCGTCTCTGCGGAGGCCCGGCGAGACGCGCCTTCGCGCATCACCTCCAGCGCGTGTGCGGGGTCCCGCACCACCACCCTGGTTGCCGCGAACTCGTCCTCCTCCTCCGCTTTTGTGGCCGTTTTGGGACTTCGCGAATTTTCCATCCTTGCGCCGCTCGCGCCACCCTTCCAGCTCGCGTCCTTCGTGTCGGGCACGAGCAAATCACGCACGCGTTCGTTGTATATTTCCCGCATCTCCACGCCGATTGTGAACTGCTGGGGGGTTTTATTTGTTTCGTGGGACGTGGTTGCGTCGCCGTAAGAGTGCGCTTCAACTAAATCGAACAGCTCGAGTAACGCGCGTTCGTTGACGCCAGTTTTTTCTTCGCCGTCGCGCACTGATGAATCCAAACACCCGCCCATGGTGTACGTCTTCCCGGAACCTGTTTGGCCGTACGCAAAGATACACGCACTGAACCCGTCCAGGGCTCCGGTGACGAGCGGCGAAATTTCGGCGTACACCTCGCGCTGCGTGGACTCAGGGCCGAACATGCGGTCGAACGCGTAGCGTTTCTCCTCGGCGCGGCGACTCGCCGGACGACGTCCGCTTTCCTTTGCATTTTTTTTTCTGTCATCACTCAACGCGGGCGCGCACACCACGTCTTCGCCTTCCGCGGCAGGGTCGAGGCTTCGCGCGGGGCGCACGACGGGCCCGTTCGTGTCATCCACCTCAGTCACGTTTTCGGTGAGCGGACGCACGCGCACGTATACCCGGATAGCACCCTTCGCGTCTTGCCTTTGTCTCCTTAACGCTCGGTTACGAGATAACAGCGCGGCGTTGCGATTGGTTTGATATACCTTTTCCGCTTCAAGTGCCGCGAGTGTTCGCGTCGCCTGCGTTTCCACCAGCGATACTGCATCCGTGAACGTCGTTTGCATGCGCACCAGTGATAACTGCATGTCTTCGCGAAGCGCTTCGTGCGCGGTACGCATCTCGCGGCTGTACTGAAACACGCGTTCGTTCGCCTCCACGAGCGCCTCGGCGAGACTCTCGTCCGTCCCGGACTGAGCGGTATCGGTCACGTCTTTCACGTCGGGAGTGGCGGGAGGGGGCACACCTACGGGGCTGAGGGCTTCGTCCTGTGAAAAAAAAGAGGTCTCGGAGGGGGCGGAGGGCGGTGAGACGACGACCGAAAGACGCGCGAGCACGGACACCAGTTGCTCGACAGCGGCGAGTTTGCGATGCCGAACTCGCACCGACGACATCGCGACGCTTGTGTTTCGCGGCTCAACGCGCGTGGAACTGCGACGGTGTCGGGGCGGTCTGCCGCGACGCGTAAGGAGAAGTGCGGGTTGGGAAGAAGTTCACGCCAGCTGTGTGTTTTAGTTTCGGCGTTCGCGTAAGGTCCGGACGCACCTCGAGATGCTGACGAACCCAATCCATGATGCTCGCGCGGTGGTCGTATCGGGTAAACCCCAGTGCGCGGAGAGAATCGCCGGTGACCTGCACGAGCTTGGTACCGTCCAACTGGCACGATTCAGCCGCGGTGTCGAACACGGAAACATCCGTCGCGTTCCCCTCGTTTCGAACGAAGTCACGACCGAGCACTCGCAGGCACGTGGAAACATCCTCCACGGACCACGACACAAGCGGGCCGGACGGGAGAGTGACACAAAGCTCATGGGTAAGGCCAGGGACGATCTGCGCTGGAGTTGCAGGCATACCGGGCGTGTCCGCCAACGGTGCGTCGTCGAGGGACAAGATCCCGATGGCCAAAGCGCCGACACCCGATGACAGATCTTCCCCCGATGAAATCGTTGAGGCGGATATCGATGTATCGACGCTCATCACGCTTCGTGTGACGTATCGAGTCGCACACGCACGTCCGTATTCGGTATCCGAGGTGTTCTTCGCCGCGCGGCGCAAAGTTTACCGTCGGGGGAGGAAGAGTGGCGCGTTTGACTGACCGTTTTGGCTTTTCAACGGAAAACTACGACACGTTGTTCGTTTTCGCAACTCGTCGGGCCTCACTGACCGGGTTCGGCCAGTCGCGTCGGCGCGGCACACATGACCTCGGCGCCCGCAAAAGCTTACCGCGGGAGCCTCGTTTCCTGGCGAGCATCCCCGCGGGTTTCCACATGCAAGGGTGCTGCGTGGAGGGTACACAGACGCGGGGACGTCAAATATCACGTCAAATCTCGACTGAGCTCAATGGGACCCGCCGATGATGTGACGATGGATGACGAAAACCACGCATCGTCTCCCCCTAGCTTGAAAATATGGTGGCGTGTGCTCCGCGACGTCCCACTTGCGCGTATCCTCCCCAGAGACTCCGACTTCGGCGCCGGGGTGGGCGATGAGCGGAGGTCCGGCGAGACCGCAGAGAGGCTGGCTTTCTTTGGAGACAAAATGTTAAACGCCGCGGTGGCGAGCGCGCTGTACGACCTACACGGCTTGAGTCTCTCGACTGGTGACATGAGCACCCTCGCGGCTCGCGCGCGGTCCAACCGAATGTTCGCCAATCTGCTCCCCGCGCTGCTTCGCGAGGACATGGTCGCGGCGACTCCTCAGGATGCGGTACTTTTAGGCCGGAGCCACAGCGCCGGGACTATGGTGGAAGCGGCGGTGTTTCTGGTGCGCACAGAGTTCGGGGGCGCCGACGCGGATGCCGCGATTGCGGAAGTGGGCGCGTTTTTGTTGCACTCCGCCACAGCTGGGGGGACGCATGTCAGTGACGTTGTGAACCACAAAGGAACGCTCCTCGAGCTCGTGCAGAAAGGCGTCCCAGGGACGTTGCGGTCGGAAGGCGTCGGCCCTGAGGGTATCGACCAGGAGTTTGAGGCGGTCGCCGAGCTGGACGGCGCGAGCGCGAAGGCAAAGGCGCGGACGAAACGAGGAGCGGAACAAAAAGCAGCGCGTTGTGTGTTCCACGCGTTGTTACAAGGAAACGGACGCGCACACGGAGGCGTTTGGACGGGGACACCGGATGCCCCAGTCGCGCCACAGCAGGCATACGAGTAACGTAAAAAAGTTCTCACAATCGATATCATCCTCTCGACGGTTTGCGAAATCCCCTCGATGGCTTTGAGCGCGCCGCGCCGCTTCCCTTACGCCGCGCCGCTGTCGCGGTCTCTTCGTACGACTTCCCTCCCCTTTTCCCTTCCGAAGCGTTGAACTTTGCTTTTTTGGGAACCAAGGTTTCGTCTTCATTTTTGTCGCTCGAAATATTTTTCTTCTTTTCCGGCTTTTCCACTCGCCGCGGCGCGTACTCCTCCTCCACCGTCTCCTCATCAGCCACGACCTCGAAGTCCACGTAGTCGTACGACGGCTTTTCGAAATTCTCGTCACCGTCACCACCCCGATTTCCCTTGTCTTTGCCTGGCGTATCCGGTGGGCGTCGCGCCGAGTTCAAACGCGCTTTTTCCACTCTGTTTTTCTTCTCCTCCTTTCGCTTCGCCTTGGCCGCCGCCTGCGCTTCTCTTCCTTCCCGCGCACGCCCCGCCGCGCCCTCCGCGAGCACCGCCGCGGCGACTTTTGGTGGGAGCGCCGTGGGCATCGTCGCCATGCACGTGAACCGGCCTCCGCCCGACGCGGAAGCTACGGGCGTATCCCGCGCGTTCTCAACGCCAAGCCCCCTCGCCGTCGCCGCGCCTGAGCTCGCTAACCGAAGATCCCACAGTTTAACCACGCCGTCGCTCGACGCGCTTACCAACGACGTCGGACCACCGCCAGGGCCTCCCTGTGGAACCCCCCCGTCCGGGTCGTCACTCGGCGCGCACAGCACCTTGACACGGGCTGGGTGCGCGCCAACGATGGTGAGCGCCGGCTTCGTAGGCGGCGCCCGCGCGTCGTACGCCACGACGTCGCCGCCTTCGCACCCCAGGTACGCCATTTGGTCGCTCCCCGCTTGCGCCATGCACATTACTCTTTTCGGGGCGTCAAACACACCTACCACCGCGCCTGTTTCCGCGGAGGTTATGGTTAGCTTTTGCTGCGTCACCACGGCGTAGGACAACCCGCTCGGCGTGAACGCCAGGAGCTCAGGCTTTTGCCGCAGCTTGGTTTTGTGCGCCACGCGCCCTTTCTGCATGTTCCACATCGCGACGTGCGAATCCGCACCCGCCGTCATGGCGACTTTCCCCGACTTGTGAATCGAAAGCGCGTGTACCCCCCCCCTGTGCGCCCTCAATTTTTTCAACACATCCCAGTTCACCACGGACCAGATGATCAAACCGCCATCCACGCCCCCGCTCACCATGCGCGTCGGTTCCGCCGCGACGGATGGACCGTGAAACGCCAGGCAAGACACGGTGCCTTCATGGCCAGACAACGTTCCGAGATCCGCCACCGCGCCGTCGGGGTTGTGGTGCCAGACCCTGATCAAGTCATCCGCGCCTCCAGACGCGATGAACCCGCTTTGCGCCGCGACACTTTTACACTGCGTGAGGTGCGCATCCAGGGTGAACGAGCGCGTCACGGATGGAGGACCATCGGAGGCGCCGCCGCCGCCGCCTGGGAGATTGCCAACGTTGTACCCGAACACGAAGCGCTCATAGCTTCCCGCGACCACGGTGACCATCGCGCACGACGGTACACAAGCTCCCGCGATCAAACACGAACGACACGTGCGCGCCGCGAGGGGAACTGACGGGACGCCCACCAAGAGCCCACTAACGAGTTCCGATGAATTGGAAAAAGCTTTGTGAAAACGAGAAGTGCTGCTGTGTTTTTCACTAAAATGTATTTCATGGTTCTATGGTGCTACAAGTTCGCGCTCACGTTTTGGTACGCCTTTGCGAGTTTCTGGAACGCATCCTTCGCCCCCGGGGCCTTACACTTATCCGGGTGCAGCCGCCTGGCTAAATCCCGGTACGACTGCTTGACCCACTTGGCGGCCGAGTTGGGCGCCAAATCCAGCACCGCCCAGTCGCTCGCCGCCATCATCACACGTCGCACCGCGATGCGGTCCAGCTCTTCAGGTGTCAACTCCTCCACTGCTTTCGCCGCGTCTGCTGACCCTGACGCAGTACCAACCCCCGTGCGCTGCCGGGCACCCTCGAACCCGGACAACAGGTTGCTCGCCGCCCTTTGCCTTTCTTGTTTCGCGAGCGCGGCTTGTTTTTTATCAAGCTCCTTCTTCGCCGCCGCGTCTTTTAACGCTTGTTCCTTTCGCCGTTTCGCCAGATCCGCCTTTTCCTGAATCGAGGCCTTCATTTGCTCCGCTTTTGCTTTCGCGGCGGCGATCTTTTCCGCGAGCTCCGCCGCAGCAGCCGCGCGCTCCGCCGCCGCTTTCGTCGCCGCCGAATCGGGCCTGAACTTTTTCGCGGAAGGGTTCAACTCACCAGCGGGTTTGCGCTTCACCCCGACGGGAAGAAACGCGTTTGGATCGCGTGCCTGGGTCGTGCTGGGTTTCGCAGCGACAGGAGTCGAGTTCTTGGGAGGCGAAAACGCCTTCGCGCCCGCATCCAGCCCGGAGGCTGGTTTCGAGGAAGCGGGTGCTGCCGATGCACCGCCTGGGCGAACCCATGTGTTTTTGGTTCCTCGGCCTCCCGTGGTCCCTCTCCCTCCCCTTCCTCTTCCGTACATGGCCGTCAGCACAGAGCCAGGACCCGCACACACCGTGCGCTCTGAAGGTGGCCCTGTGGCGGTCCGAGCGCGCACAACGCGCGCTGGGACTCTGTCTTTGCTTTCATCGTGGCTGAAGACAAACGGCAGGCAATGTTGGCGCGCGCAGCGCGTCGTGAGATTCCAGGTGGCAAAAAAAGAGTCTGAGTTGATGACGTGGCTCGATCCCCGTAACAAAAGGTACCACCTCCCACTGCTAACACCTCATCACGCAAGAGCGTTACGATGTCCACCACCCCCTCCGCGTCCTCGTGTGTCTTCGCCTCCGCGGCCGTCCGCGCCTCGGGCGCTGTGCGACCCCGTGTCGCGGTTCCTGCGCGCCAAGTCACCGTCCACGCGAAGTCGGCCAAACTGGGTCCCATCCGTCTTCCCACGCGCGGCGCGAAACTCACGGTCCGCGCGGGCGACGGCTCGGGCCTGGATCGCGATGCCCCCGAGAACCAGGAAAAGTTCGCAATCATCGGGTACGTGAAGGGTTCTTGGTTAGGGGTGCACCGCACGACAACGAATTCACGGCACCGTAGAGGTCTATACGTGCCACAAAAAGACTGTGAGACAATCAAAGTATGATTGATCGTCCAAAAACTCATGCGCTGACCTATCCCATCCCCAACCCATTATTATAACCCCAGTTCCGGCGAGCACGAGTGCCAGTCGTGCATGTACACGTACGTTCCCAAGAATGGGGACGACTTCTACCCTATTTCCGCGGGCACGCAGTTCAAAGACCTGCCCGAGGACTGGCGGTGCCCGACGTGTGGCGCGGAGAAGAGCAAATTTAAAAACATGGGCAAGGAAGTCGCGGGGTTCGAGCAGAACCAGGGGTACGGTTTGGGTACCAACTCCATGACTGGGGGCGAGAAATCAGTGCTGATTTATGGCGCCCTAGCCGTGTTCTTCCTGTTCTTCATCTCGGGGTACTTGCTGGATTAAAGGTCTGTTGGATTGGGGAGGAGAAAAGAGCTCTATAATAAGACAATCAATCAATTGCAATCAAATCACTACCTGCTCATTCCCAGCGCGTCCCAGGCTTTGCCTGCTGCGCGTTCCGCTGCGCCTGCGGCTAGGGCGCACAGCTGTGCGTCGCTGAGTCCGCTGTCGGGCCCCTTTCCTTTTTCAAACCCGAAAACCGCGTACGTAAACGAATTCGCGCAGCTCGAACGTTTCTTCTCCTCGGGGGATACTGTTTTCTTTTTATCAACCCCGTCGCCGATCGCGTGCGTGTACGCTTGATACGGGTTCCGAGCGGGTTGGACGATCAACCTCGCACCCAAGGCTCGGAACACCCCCAGCTCACCTCGCAAATCCGCAAACTCGTTCGCGCACGTCAACACCAAAGGCGTGTTTGGTCGTTTAAGAGCAAGGACCAAGTCGGGCGCCCACGCTCGCGCGAGCGCGCCGCCGCCGCCCCCAAGGCCGGTGTTGAACCCTATCACGACGCACGGCGCGGTGGAAGTGAGTCGTGACAAATACGCCCCAGTTGTGGTGCGGTGAAGGGACGCGGTGAGCGAGGGTGCGAGACGCCTGAATTTGCGTTTTTTGTCGTCAACGTCAGGCCCGACGAACGCCAAGTGCGCGCCTCCCCTTCCCGCCGGCGCCGCGATCACACATTCAGACCAGTACTCTGTGTGTTCCAGCAAAAACTGTTCCGTGTGCGCTGAGGCACCTGCGATTAGTATCGTTAGCGGAGGTGTGGCAGGGTCGCCGTCGCCGCAAGTGGTGGTTTCATCCGCACCCGCGGCGGCGGCGGCGGAAGTCAAGTCGAGAACAGTCGCGCCACTTAGCGCGCTTTGAATCGCCTCGCGAACCAGCGGTTGCTGCGTCGCCCACGCCAGGGTTACTGGAAAGCTCAGTCCGTCCAGGGCGTGAGGCGTGAGCGTCGGTCTTTCGTGGTCTCGACCCGCGAGCGACCACCTCGTGGAGGCGAAATCGTCCCAGTCCACGGCACCCCGCAAGTCCACGCCCCGCGGCACGGCTTTCGTGTTTTCTTTCGCCGGCAAAACAGGCATCGCCGTGAACGCCGTCTCACTTGACCAGTGCAACATGCCGCCAACCCCGACGCAGTCCTTGGTGTCTGTTTGCGCAGTTCGAGTGTCGTGGCTTTGAATTGATGGAAGAACCAATTCGTTGTCCCGAAGCGAGGATACCGGTATCATGTCTGATTTCGTTTCGGTCACCGGTACATCTTGGCGCGCCTCAACGCTCGCGCACGCGACTCTCACCACAAGCGCCCGTCTCGGTTTCTTCACCAAAGTCACCGCCACCGTGTCCGGATCCGCGCCGTTTGGAAGGTCGACGTGCGTTTCGTTTGGAAGACCGGGTGCGTCCAAAATCAAACGCGAACCAGAGTGCCCCAAAACCTCCACCTCCGCGGAGCACGCCGACGCCTTGGTACCCTCGGGAAGCAGCACGAGCACCACGAGCGTGCGCGACGATTCTTGCTCTTCCCACGAAGCCTCGCACGGCGCGTTGACCGTGGGGAGCGCGGGGAGTCGTTTTTCATCTGATTCATCTGACTTTTGATCCGACTTCGTAACAGGTGTCCACACCTCGTTCGGGTTCGGCCGCGTGTGCACCTCCGGCGACGCGTCCGCTCCGCCACCGTACCACAGCGTCATCGTTTCGATTTCGCGGGCAATTTTCTCCTCCTGCGCTTTCCTGTCCTCCTCAGTGACCGCCGGTCCACGCCTCGCCGCCGCGACTTCCTCGCCGTGGAAGTACCACAGCGTCATCGCATACCGCGGTTTCGACGCCGCTAAAACTTCGTGAGGCACGCGCGCGTCTGATTTGAAGAGCACGAGCCTTCCTCCGAGCGGCGCGACGTCGGTCAACCGCACAGGTTTTTTTTTATTTTGAGCGCCCCTTTTATTTTTCATAGTTTCGTCGCCGTTGGCTTCTTCGTCTTCCGCGCCTCGAAGCGTGACGATGTCGCGAACACCCTCCGCTATGTCTTTCGGGCCTTGGATGACTGTTGTATCGACCGTGTTATCCTCTGTGCGCTCTGTGGTGTGGAAACCATCCGCCACCGCGAGTGAGCGTCCGTCGCAGTCTGAAAACGAACTCGCGTCGGCGCCGTCTGCGTGCAAACACCGAAACACGCGCAACTCGCCTCCGTCGCCCTCCTCCCACTCCGGATTGAGGTAAAGCAGCGCGGTTAGGAGCCGGCCGTTTTGACCAGGGTTATCCACGTGACGTATGTACCGCGCCCCCTGGCCGGGGTACACGGTGCACATCGCTTTCGACCTCGACCCTACGTGTTTCGCGTCGCCGCCCAGTTGACCGAGTTCGTTCACCAGCGTGTCCGCTTTCTTCATCGCTTCGGGTAGACGGCGCCACAGGTTGTCGCTACTGTTCTCAGATTTGGTCTCCGTGCCGTTGAACCACCCGACATGATCCCCTCGAACGTCCTTCATCGTGTACTGCGTCGCGTTCCCGGCTTTGCCGCCGGCGAGGACACCTGGGGTGAGATGCCCATCTTTGTGCGCTTCATGAATCTCATCCCTCAACTCCCTTGTCGCGTCGCGTGGAATGAAGCCGTCGATGACGACGAAGTTCTCGGTTTCCAGTCTTCGATGGATCTCCGCAAGGCTCTCGTCCATTAGCCACCACCAATCGCCCTTACCAAGCAGCGAGTACTTGGTGCGAAGGTAGAACAGCGTGTCCGCGTCGCCCTCGTCCGTCGCATCATCCGAGGTGGAAGGTCCAGATCCAGCAGAGTTGGCACCCCGTTTCGAGTTCTTGCCTTTGGGCATGCTGTCTTGGGTGTACGGCGTTCCCGTACCGGATACGATTGGCGTGCGCGTCCAAGCGCCACGCCGCCACGCCTCTGCGTGGCGCAAAGGGCCTCGCGCCGATGACGCGGAGACCCTGCCGTGAGTACAGAAAATTTATTCGTTTTCGTTTCCGCCGGGCCTCCACATCAGACATCGACGTTCACACGCGAGCGGTAGTGACGCGCGCACCCGCGTGGTGACACGGTGACGTTTCGATGTCCGGTGGCCTTTTCGGCAGCAGTGCTGCGCGTGGGGGCGATGCGTCCACCTCCGCCGCGCTCGAGGCCATGACGTTAGACCCGGTGCGTCCCTGTCTGTGACTCTGCGCTAACAACACCACCAACGTCGTTTTAGGGTTGATGCCCTCCACGCGCGCATCTCCACCTCCACTGCTTACGCTGACGTCCTTCCCCTCCTCACACGCATCGTTCTCCACACACCGCTCGGTTCAAATCGCAGCACGCGCGGGGTTCCCATAACACGCACAACGCGGCTCCCGCGGGTACCACGTCTTCGGGCGTTCGCAGGACGCTTTCGATTCCAAAAGAGTTCCCGCGGCTTCTGGAGCTGGACGCCGGGTCGTTGAGTGACTTGCTTCTGGACAAAGAGTTATTCGCGCGGTTTCTGCACGGCACAGAAGGAGCGTCTGAAGCCCGGGCGTTCACCAACGACTTGCGGCTTGAAATCGAAAGCATGGCTCGCGCGAACATCGCGTTAGCCGATGAAGCGTCAGATTTGCGTTCGCAAATAAGCGTCATCAAAGCGGTGGACATGAAACCAGTACAAGAAGCGTACGAGGATGTGAAGAAACGCACGGAAACGTTAGCCAGTACGCGCGACGTGCACAGCGCGTTACAGTTGTTGAAGGAACGCGCTCTGGAGAGAGACCAAAAAAGCGAATCCGTCAACGAGAAGTGGCTTGACGGCGAAACAAAAAACCTCGACGCGTTCGTCGCCGAGTTTCGCGTGCTCCGAGAAAAGTTCCACGAGGACACAATCAAGGCATCAATCGTGGAGCCCAGCCTGGTTGCCGGGTCTGGGGGGGGTACAAGAGCGCCGCCGCCGCCGCCGATGAGCCGCGGATACCCGGGCAGGCCGAGGTACGGGTGACGGAGTAGAGGAGTGATGAAGAAGGTGATATTCTAGGCTATAGCTACATGTACGACATGTCAACCTGCTTGCTTTAGATTCTAGATAGCTAATAGTACACACCGTTTCTCAACTCGGCGGTAGCCTGCTGGTGATGAACACGCCGCCTCGTCCGCCTCTGGACACGCGCAAGGTCGAGTCGCAGAACGTGTTCCGCAGCACGCCTTGCGGTCGCGGCAGGGGCAAACGAAGCGTTTGCGGTGGGTTCCTTTCGCTTCCGTTGTCACTCGTCGGTGCCGGTCCGATTTCCCACTCCGTGAATATCACAGTCACCTCTCTCGCTTCAGCGTCCAACGCCCGGACTTCTCCCCGTACGCCGATGTGGACCTCGCCTATGGGCCACGGGAGCGTGGCGTTGACGACGTTGTCCACGACGCCCGTTTCTAAATCCACGATTTGCGTATTCGCCACGCCCTTCGCGTTGGTTTCCGCCGACCCAGCGAGCGCAGGTGCGAAGGTGAAAAACGCCTTGTACAGTTGGTTGCTCACCTTTTGGAACGCGTCGTCGTCGAGCACCGCCGCTAGGGGGCCGAGCGCCGCGGATGAAGAAGCGTCGTTCGTGCTGTACACTAAACTCCACCGGCCGGAAACATCGGCGAAGGGAATAACTCCGCCGACCGCCCCAAAGGTTTCCAAAGAAGCACACGCGTCGAGGATAGCTGCCTTACACACACGAGCGTCAGCGCCGGGCTTGCGCGACGCGGACACCGCGGACAACAGCGCGCGTTTCGTGAATGAGACGCAGTCGTCCGAGACATCATCCTTCGTATCAACCTCGTCTCTCTGAGCTCTAGCTATTACAGACCCTGCAGCTCGTGAAACTCTTGACCCCGGAGGACGCGGTCGCTTGGTACCGAAGCGCAGGTTCGCAACCGCAGCGCGCAACGCCAGCGCAGGTGACGCCATGACCGTCAGACGCGCCGTGGAGTGAAGGAGGAGCCATCCATCTCAGGAGCAAGTTCCTGTGACAGATGCACATAAGGGGTTGACCACACAGCGCGCCCCGTTTACAACCGCCGCCGCCGACACGCTCCCACTTCTTCACGCACCATGAAGAACAAGAAGAAGAGACAGCAGAAGCAGGAGGATGCTGAGGCGCTTGCTCGCGGTGACCGCGCGGAGGAGAGTTCGGACGACGACTCCGAGTCTGAAGAAGCGGAGGCTGCGTTAGCCGCCGCCGCGAAGAAGAGCAAGAAACGCAAAGCCAAATCTCCGGCGGCTGAGGATGAGGATGACGACTCAGAGGAGATCGAGGAGAACCGCGACCGCCCCCGCCCCGTGGTTGAGTTCACAGGCGTAAACGCCAAGGAAAAGTGTTTGATTTTGAGTTCAAGAGGCGTGACCTCCCGGTACAGGCACTTGATGTTGGACATCGGCACGCTGATTCCTCATTCCAAAAAAGACAGCAAGCTGGACACGAAAAACCCGAGGGATGCGGTGGTGGAGGTGGCGGATATGAAATCATGCACCAGCGCCATGTTCTTCGAGTGCCGCAAACGTACGGACTGCTACATGTGGCTCGCGAAGTGCCCCGAGGGCCCTTCCGTAAAGTTCCACGTCGAGAACGTGCACACCATGGCTGAGCTGAAGCTGACCGGGAATCATCTTAAATTTTCGCGCCCGGCGCTGCACTTCGACGCGAGCTTCGACGACGCGAACGCACCGCACTTAGGGCACATCAAAGAAATGCTCACGCACGTGTTCACGACGCCGTACCGGCACCACAAGATGAAGCCCTTTGTGGACCACATTTTTTCGTTTTACTGGGAGGACGGCCGGGTTTGGTTCAGGAACTACCAAATCACGTACCCGGAGGGGAAGGAGGCGCGCGGGACGCGGACGCAGTTGTCGGAAACCGGCCCCCGTCTTTGTTTACACCCGATTAAAATCTTTGCCGGCGCGTTCGGCGGCCCGACGCTGTACGATGACCCGACGTACGTATCGCCGAACATCGTGCGGCGCGAGGAGAAGAAGAAGGACCAGGGCAAGTACCAGCGGAAAGTGGAGAAGAAAGCGGACAGGAAGGCGCACGCGCGCATGAACGCACTCAAGCCGGATGAGTTGGACGACTGGAACGCGTAAAATTGTTTTAATAGACTTACTGTGACCACCTCTCCTAGCAGAGACCTCGTACCAACCTGCTTCACTTCGTTTGGCACTATTGACGCGCGCGTGGAGTCGGGGCGCATCGCGGGCCTTTTGCCTTCCCGATGGCGATTCTGGAGCCGCCGGGGAAACGCGCGCGCCACGACGCTACGGGGGCATCAGGTGCAACCGCCGCCGCCGACGATGACAACGACGTTTCTTTCCAATCTCGACTCGGTCGCTGGGGGACGTCCGTACGACGCGTGCGCGACGCGAATGACGGGAAAACCACTCTCGTCGCGGTGA
>TARA_B110000977_G_scaffold111653_1_pt1 | contig 17059 bp, 7 predicted proteins | sample TARA_B110000977 | Tara Oceans TARA_B110000977 (sample SAMEA4397798) | marine metagenome | biome: Polar Biome; feature: [SRF] surface water layer (ENVO:00010504); material: water (ENVO:00002006), including particulate matter (ENVO:01000060) such as... | depth 5 m | reverse complement strand
TTTTTTTTTTTTTTTTTTTTCCGCCTCCCCCGCCAACTCTTCAGGTGCCGCTTCCAGCGCCAGCTCCGGGTCTATTGCGTGCCCCGTGAGCCCCGCGACCGCGGTCCTGATCCGTTCCGACCGATATTTAGCGAATCGCTCGTTGAACTCGTGAGGCGCGGAGGCGTGGTGAAAGAACCGGTCGATCCGCGACTGGTGGTCCGCTTTTTCCCACAGCGTCAACACTGGGACTAAAAGTTTGTCCGTGCGCGTAACCAGCCAGTCGAAACGCTCCTCGCAAAACAATCGAAGCATTTGCAAATCGGGTTTGCCCCACGTTAGCTTTTCCCTGCTCGAATCCACGCTCGGGTTACTATACGCCTCCAGCACCGCAGCCGAGGGAAACCCACTGGGAAGGTCCCAACCTTTCTTGACCGACTTGTGCTGCGCGAAGAAAGCGTCGCGTAAAGGGTTGGAGGAAGAATCGATGTTTGGATCTTGTGAAGTTGGAACGTCGTCGATGACCATCACCGAGCTCGGATTCTCGTCGATGACCATCACCTCATCCTCATCCTCATCGCTAACACCATCAATCTTACCCTTCCCCTTTTCCCCCTGCTTTTTCCCTTTCGGCGCGGGCAGCGCTTTCGCCCGCAGCGCTTTGGGGACAGCCCCCGTAAACTCGCTCGTGTCGCACCACTTTTTGAACTCGGTTAGCCCTTCCACGCCCTGAAACGCGGTGACGATTTCAAGCGCGTTGACGATACCCACACCTTGTACACCCTCCGTGTAGTCGCTGCCAAGAAGCAACGCTAGGTGTGCCATCTTTACTCGGTCCAAGCCTAACTCGACCTTAATCCGCTCAGCACTGTACGCCTCGACGTACTTTTTCGATTCGAAAACGTTTCGGTAAACGTGCTTGGCGCCGAAAAGAAACGCGTCGCTGTCGTCAGTGACCACGGCGTCCACCAACCCCACGTCGTTCATCCAAGAACACTGCGCCTCCGCTTCCTGAGGTGCGATGACGTACGGAATGCCGAACAACGTTAGCAAATCCTGAATCTGGCGGTACATGTCTTCGGTGGGGGCGTCCGCGCCGGCGGTGGCGGCGCGAGCCTCGGCGCGGAGTGCCCCGCGCTCCGCGTGCGTCTCGCCCAGCATCTGCTCCAAACGAGCTCGCTCCGCCGCTTCCGCCGCTGCCGTCTCCGCGGCAGTCACGGCGGCGAGTAAAGTGTCGTCGTCGTCATCGAACGGACTTGGGTGAGAAGGCCTGGGCGCGGCCACCGGTGTCGCCGCTGCGCGTCGCGCCTCTGCACGTTTTGACCCAGGACTCGGCGGCTCGTCCACCTCTTCATCATCATCATCATCATCATCATCTTCTTCTTCTTCTTCCTCTTCGTCCTCCTCTTCTTCCTCTTCCTCGTCAATTTTTACGGTGTTCGATAACCCCGCCCCCGCCCCCGCGTCGAGGATTTCGTTTTTTTCATTCCCGCCGTCGTCGGAAGCGCGACTCGGCTCAGGATCGGCGACAGGCGCCAGACTCGCGGCAATGGCGGCTTGTAGGTCTCCGTCTTCGACATCGCGTACCTCGTTGTTATTTTCTTGGTCGTCTCGCGCAGCCGCCGCGCATTCTTCATCCACGTCGATAGGGTTGACTTTTGGCTCGGGTTCCATCTGCGCCTTCCTCTTCCTATCTGCTTGAGTCGTTGTCTGGACAGCGTTCACCGCCGCTTCCAGGCCGTCGTCGTCCGCGGCTTTATCCCCCCCGACCGCCTGTTCCTCCTCCTCCGCGTCCCACTGCCCGAGGCTCCGACCTTTCAGGAACCCGTGGTTCAAGGACCAAAACGCCGCACGCTTCGGAGGGGCGACCGCCTGGGTCCCGACCGGCGCGTCCCACTCCGTCTTGGGAGAGGTTTCGGGCTTTTCTTTTCGCACCAAGTCAATCGTGCTCGGCTCCGTTTCCTTTTCATCCTGCACGTCTTCCCACTCGTCTTCATCAGATATCTCGTCCAGCACAAGGGCTTTCGCGGGTACCTCTGGCTTTACAGTCGGCTCAGCAGTGTTCGCGTTTGCCGCAGCACCGTCATCGCCGTCTGCGAAGAGAGGATCTACGCCTTTAACGTCCTGCGCGTCGAACGTGATTTGCAAATCAAGCGTGTCTTTCCCTTCGTTCCCTGCGCGCTGGTCTTCGGGCAACACGGGCATCTCCGCGATCGTGCGTGACACCGTGGGCGTGGGCAACGCCGGGTTCACTGAGGAGATTAGAAAACGCTCCTGGGGGGCTCTCAAGGGGCCGCTGCTGAAACCGCCTCTTCCACGACCACGTCCGCGGCCCAAGCTGCCGCCGAACTTATTTTCTCGCGGCGGCCCGAACAAAGATTTCGCGAAGTCGTCGTTCCCCGCTTTCGTGTCCCCTAACCCCTGGCCTGAGGTCGACGCGAACGCCCCGCCTCTGTCCAGCACGGGCTTGGAAAACACAAACTCCCGGTCGTTGTTGGACGCGATGCGTTTCCCAGCGAGCGCGCTTGTGTCGTTTGGTCGTGAAGGTCCGGCGCCGTCGCTATCAGCCAACGCCAAACCGCCGTTCCCGCCGTCGCCGCCGGTTCCTTCGGCGCTATTGACCAAGCCCCCCCCTCCGTCCTTGATCACCTTCTCCATCGTCCGCTTCAGCTTGGTTGATTTCAAGTACGTCGACATCTGCATCTCAGAAAAGTCCCGCATGTTCCCCGCCAGTTGCTGGAAGTGCTCGCGGTTCTCCGCCACGCGCCGCTCGCGCATCTTCAGCATAACCTCCATCTGCACGCTCGGCGGCAACGAGGCTAACACCGCGGGGTCGATGTCGTCCGCGTCCGGAATGAAAATGTCCTCCTCTTCCGACTCCAATTCCGATGACTCGGACGCCTCGGCCTCGTCCCACTCTGGGTCGTCGTCCAACAACACGATCGCGTTTGCGTTTGTCTCATCGTTTGTCAAATCTACTTCGTTTCGTGTCCCATTGGTCGCCGGACCTCCGGTGTTCGGTGTAGAGGTCGGTCCTGAGCTCGCACCAGCCCAGTTACTACTCCTCAACGCCTCGTTAAGCGCGGACTGCTTCATCGCGTTGAGAAGCAGCTTCTCCGCGGTGCGTCGCACTTGGCCTTGTTTGTTTTCTCGGACGCGACGACGCGCCGCGGTGGTGCGACGTTTCAGCGCGGGGGTGGCGCCGTCGAAGACGAATATCGGCGAGATGCGGTGGTACAACAAGCGACAGATGCGGCGAAAAAACCCCATGAGGTGCGCGTTGGGAAGCATGTCCCCGCGTTCGTCCCGCATGGCTTTGATGAACTGCACCAGCCAGATGCTCGCGTCGACCGCTACTCTTTTACCGCCCAGCGTTTCGATGTTCACGCGCCGCCCAGTCGGCTCGAGCAAGCTCCAAAGGTTCTTGACACCCATGGCGTTTGCCCGGTGTCGTGCCTAGAAGCACGGAGCTATGCTAGGAGCGTTCAATCACACGGGAACCGCTGCTCTACACCAATGACTTGGGGGGAAGCGCCATGCTGCATGCGTCTCACGAAATGACGAATCTGACAAAAGAAAAACTAGAAAAAGTAGATTTGAGAAAAGATTCAGCTCGGCGTAAGTTTGTGAGAGTATCGTGCCGTGATGAAACATCAGATGTGTGTCGAGTGCGCGTCAATATGCATAATGTACATGGTCTAATAGTCTACGAGCCTACGGGTATCGGCATCGATATCCGGCTCCTGCTTGATGTTTTCACGACGCGTTACTCGCCGCTCGAAGTTTTTCTATTTCTGCGCGAAGCTCTTTCTCCGTCTCGCTCTTTTCGTCCAGCCTCCGCTGCAACTCATCCGCCACGCTTTGTCTCCACTCCTGATGCGCTTCTAAATCTGCTTCCAGGGACCGTAACCGCCACTCCGCCGCGGTTTCGGAGGACCTTTCGCCGTCGCGCAGAATTGAGTTTTCCTCGCGAAGACGAACAATGGTCGCGACTGATTCATCCAACCTCTGTTGAAGCCCCTCTGTGACACCCCTTTGCCACTGCACTTGGCTTTCCAGCTCCGCCTCCAGCGAACGCTCGTGCCACACCGACTCGCTCTCACTGCCCCTCTGCTCGAGTCGCAACCGTGTGTTCTCCGCCCGCAAACGGTCCGTCTCGGCTTTCTGCTCGTCCAGTTGTTTTCTCAAATCGTGCTCCACGCCCGTTCGCCAGTTCGCCTGAGCGTCAAGTTCGTTCTCCAACGTGCGTAAAGTCCACTCCGTCTCCCTAGCGCGTTCGATTTCGGAGTTACTGCGCACGTGTCGCGGAGGGGGGTGAATCGCCGCCATGCTCCCCGCGCCTTCGACACTGTCGAAAGGGCACTTCATTTTAGATAAAATTTCCGAAACCAAAACCTCGTTCGCTTTTCCGAGAGCTCACCCTTTCGGGGGAAATACGTTAAGGGCACTTGACCCGTGCGCGCGCGCGCGTATTCACGTGCGTGACGAGCACGCCTTGTATTGGCCACTGCGCGAGGTCTTTTTGTTTCCGCCCGCGTTCGGAGTGATGACATCTGCGTTATAACCTGATGGCTTTCGAAAGTTTGGGAGATTCCGATGGGCTGTGGCAGTCTCTTCGGGAGGGTGCCAGGGAGCTCGCCGAGAAAGAGCCACTTATGAAGGGTTTCTTGGAGGCTAAGATATTGAATCAACCCACGTTTGAGCGGTCGCTGGCATCGCTATTGAGTTTAAAACTAGCTACTTCAACAATTTTAGCGTCTCAATGGAACGACCTAATCATCGATGCCATCGATTCAAGTTTGGATGAAGAGAAGAACCAATCGCCGGGCAACGGTTCAATAGCGTGCGCGTGCCGCAAGGACCTCGAAGCGATTCTAAAAAAAGACCCAGCCTGTCCAAGCTACGCGCATGCCTTTTTATTCTACAAAGGCTTTCAGGGCTTAGCCGCACAGAGAGTCAGCCACTGGCTGTGGGGCCACGGGCGCAAAGTCTTGGCGTGCTTGGTGCAATCGAGCATCTCAGAAACCTTTGGAATGGATTTACACCCGGGCGCGAAGTTCGGCCGGGGAATTTTAATCGACCACGCCACTGGCATCGTAGTCGGTGAAACCGCGGTGGTGGACGATGAGTGTTCGTTGTTCCACGGCGTGACGCTTGGCGGGACGGGGAAGCACGTAGGGGACCGGCATCCTAAATTGGGGAAGCGAGTAACAGTCGGCGCGCACGCGTCAGTTTTGGGAAACATCACCGTCGGGCACGACACAAAAATAGGAGCCAGCGCCGCGATTCTTCACGACTTGCCTCCCCGCTCCGTCGTGGTGGGGCACAAAGGAATAATAATAGCGAAAAGGAGGAAGGGAGAGAAAGCGAGCGTCACCATGTCGAAGCTTTAGTTTATTTATAATAGGGAGAGAAGAGGGTGGAGGTAGCGAGCGTTCTGTGATTGCTGACTCATTATTCATTATCCGATATCCATTGATCAATTCTCCATTCCGCCCCGCACTTGTGACGTCCAGTTGCGCGTTTCCGAACGTTTTCTGTTATAATGTCCGTCGTCGCGCTTTCGCTCGCGACCGTGGGCGATGTTTGCGCGTTGAAGCGCACGCAATACGGCCGGCGCGTCCCTCGACCGGTCGCGATGCGGCCCGTGTCTATGGCTGGCGCCGGAAAGAAACCAAAATCTGAAGATGACAAGCCTCGCGGGTTCCCCAGCGGTGGCGGTTCCGCTTCACGCGGCCCAGGCGCCGCCCCCCTGCGCATGGAAACTGGCGACCAAAGAAAGTTCGGGTACGGCGGCGACGGTATGCCTCCCGACGACGGCGACGACGACGGCGATGGGTGGGAACCCGGGGGCGAAGGTGAACCCTCGCCAGTAGGGCTTTTTGTGCTTCTTGCCGCGGGCGCTTGGGCGCTTTGGGAGTACCGCAGACCTGGGGGTACGTTGAACCCGCAGACCAAGCGGGACATCGAGCGCAGGCGGTACGAAGCGCAGCTCGCGGCGCGGAAAAGGAGACTCGCCGCGCAAGGCGGGGGGGGCGGCACGGGCAAAATCAACATCAATTAGAATGTGGGAATGACCTCGGTGACCTCAGAATGCGGGAAAGGATATCGTTCGGCTAAGGGGCCTGTTACTCACCGAGCGCGCTTGACAACAGTGATTGTAATTACGTGCGATTCGTGCACAATCCTATACCTATCTATCTAAAAAGAACCCGTTTTGGTTGGGCGACGCGCTCGGCGATGAGTGCGCCGTTGAGTCGCTCCCGCAAACGCTTCCCCAACTCTGCGTCCTCGTTCCGAAACTGTCCACGCCGTCGCGTCCGATTGACCGTGATAACAACGAGATTTGTCTTTTCAGGGATGACGCGTCTCCCATGCGCTCGCGCTTGATCATCACCGCCATCGCTGCGTGCACCGGGGTTTCCTGTATTGCCCGTCCCGGCTGCGCGGGCAGCGCCTGCACAAAACCAGCTGACCGCAAAGATTCTGACAAGTCGGAACTCGTGGTGTGAGAGAGCTTGTCACTCTTGTCACTCTTGTCCCTAAACTCCTCCTTCAAAGTCACGTTGCACATAGAAATCACCACCTCGTGCACAGGTCGGTCATCACCCGGAGTGCTCTCCGACGTCTCCCCATCCTGTTGTTTGGAGACGTGCTTTTCGACCGAACCCGTCGCTACACCTTCACCTTCACCTTCACCCACCTCAGCGGTCACCGCTGAGCCCTTTACGGATAACTCACGGATGTCTGTTCGCTGTGTACCGCTTGCCACGTTCCGGACACCTGTCTTGTCGTCAACCTCTTCTTCAAGGCGTCCTCGGGGCGCTGACCCTCCCCGGGGCCGCGTGGTACGAAAGGGCCACCCAAAAGTCCCCATTACGAACCCACCTTTCGCACTACCCGAACGTCGACCGTGTCCCCAGACGGCTTGGTTGTGTCGTTTTCCAGCCGCCAGGCGTAACGACGATCCACCACGAACGGTGCGAGGCGCAACGCGATGCGAATCAGTGTCAGGCGAACCCGCGAAGCGCGCGCTGATCTGTCGGATAGAGTGTCGGTCAGCAGAAATACTTTTTTCTCGAGAGTTTTTGGCGATTGGCGCGCAGCACGTGGTTGGTTTTTAGTAGTAACTTTTGCCGGAATTTTACTCGGGCACCACTCCATTCTCGCACGCGGCGTCGGCATGCGACCTGCGGGCAAGGGCGAAGAACTCGCGGCATCCTCGGACCCCACCCCTGAGAACGTGCTCGCGGGTCTGGAGGTTCAGGAGAAGTCTCTGCGCGAGCTCCGCAGGTACCTGTTCACCAGGTTGTTCCAGCTCCAGGTAAGTTCTGGTTCTGCCCTTTTCCACACAACGCGTGTTCCTCGTTCCCTCCTTCTCCAAGCAACCGCTCCTTCTCCGAGCATCCGCTGACCGCCTCGTTCCTCCTCGCTCCCCATCCAAACGCAGGCGGAAGAAGCGGTGCTGCGCGACAAGCTCCCGGAACACAGACGCGCACCTCCCGATTCAGACGATGCCGCCGATTGAACCCAGTTCGAAGATCACGTACAAACGCGGCAAACGCAAAGTCGCGGCGAAGCAACCCTCGCCGCAGCAGTGTCTTGACTGGCTCGCCGCGAGCAACCTGCACGGCGTGTTGTGCAGAGGCGCGGTTTGGCTGGCGTGCACTAAGCAGCTGGCATACTTTCTGGAGCGCGTGTGTTTGGGGCGACGGGCGCCGTCCCCAGACGCGAGCGCGGGCGTCCCCGTGTTTTTCAACAGACTAGGCTCCGCGGCGTCTGGCGCGAACGACGCCGCGAACCCCGTGGTGGTGCGCCTGTCACCCGAAGAAACGTTCTACATGGCGCACATAGTGGACTGCCTGACCGTGCACAGCGTAGAGAAAGGTGTGCCTCCTGGGGAGGAGAGCGTAGAGACACAGACTGGAGACGCGACACCGGGTGACGCAGAGAATAAAACGTGGCTGATGCGCTTGACGCAGCATGAGCTGTGGGAAAAGCTCGTGCTTGCCGGCGCTGATTCATGCTCTGACGATTCAAACTTCCCCGCGCGGTGCGCAGTGCACGTGCACTTCCGAAAACAGGGCTGGCTGCCTCGGTCAGGGTTGCAGTACGGCGCCGATGTAGTGCTGTACCGGAACCACCCCAGTTTGGTGCACAGCGACTTTTGCGCCGTGCTGCGGCCGAGCGCCGAGACGGTCACGGCGTCGCGAAGAGCGGTGAGGAGCTTCACAAGCAAACAGTCAGGCGAGCTGAAAACAGATCAGAAAAAGCACACCACCTCAACAAGCGGTCTTGGCCTTCGCAGGTGGACTGAGGTGCAAGCCATGTCACGTCTGTGCGTGCAGGTGAACAAAGGGTTGGTTTCTTGTTCCGTGGAGTTGTCGGATTTGGAGTGCGACTTGTCGACGCCCAAGTGCCTGTTATACATGACCGTGACGGAAACGGAAATTCAAAGGTTCAACCCGACGCGGAACAAGGAGTCGTGATAGATTTTAGCGGATGAGGTCCTACGGGAGACGCGGTGTATTAACCAAAAGAGGTGTATTGAAATGCTATAGCTATAGTACTAGTCTTGCAACTTGTGCAAATATCACATCTAATTAGTCTTCGAAACACTTGACGCGCGATTGTATTTCCGTTCCGTTCTCCGTTAGATCCACTCTCTCACGAAGTACAACGCGATGGCGGCCGTTTCCCGGACCGTGTTCCACTGCGCCCTCCATAGCTCCTTGCCCCGGACCAAAGCACCCCATCCCGGGGGGGGGAACTGCGTGGTGCGCTCCAGCTCCAGGGGCATCTCCGCCGTGAAGATTTTGAATGTATCTGACTCTCCATATGACTCTCCGCCCTCCTCGCGCGCCTCCGCTTCACGCGCGGCGACCCGAAACGTCCGTTCCGCTCTCCACTGGTGGAACCTGTTCGTAACCACCGCGACTCGCCGCCAGCCCCTTCGCCGGCACTCCTCCAAAGAGAACACCGCGTTTTCCCGCGTCGACGTCGACGACTCTTCTAATAGCCATTCAAATACATCTGCTCGGTCCTCCCTTTCCTCGTCGAAATAACCGCCCCCACTTAACTCGCGCACCCTCAGGGACTGGCCTCGTCGGTCCTTGACTGGTTGATTTCTAGAAAACAGCGCCACCCTGCGTGGGTGCTCGTCCAGGGGGGGGGCGCACCGGCCGCTTTTCCCAAAGTCCAGCGAGTGATTCAGTTGGAGCAGAGTCCTTGCGAACGACGCCATCGCGTTAGCCTCGGTTACCAGTACTCCCGCGTCCGCGCCCTCGGCGCCGCTGAACAGGATGTTCTTCGCGCGGCCGGAGCAAAACAAACGCACGCCGAGGTGCACGCGAGCCACCAGGGGGAGCGTGGGCACGCCATCGTCCAGGGAATACCCGAGGACCACTGCAACGTCCGCGGGGATCTCATCGAACGATTTCGGATTGCCAGTGGCAAACACCGAGTGCTCAGCAGCAACAAGGTGCTCCAGAGGGAGATTATCCACGCACAACGAAATGACAGTCGCGATGACTGCGACCCACGCGCCGCGACGCAGGAGCGACATGTCCGCCTCACCGTGCGCGCCACTGTGAGGACTGATGCCAAAGTTGATTTGAATCTTGATCTATTCATTTGCACTACATTCTACCTTCTCAATCTACCTCCGGCCAAGTCACAGCCACTGCGCCCATCCCGGGTACAGCGCGCACAGCAAATCCGGGTCCCGCGCATCCTGCAACAGCTGCTGCACCTGTCCCGCGACTGAGCGAAGCTCGCCCCCTTCGTAGCCGTCCAGCTTTGCGGCGACGCGCATCAACGCACGCTCCGCGTCCAGGTTGCCTTCCCGTGACGCGTTGACTTCTTTCTCCGAAACCCTTTTCCTTTCCGCAGTCTTGTCTGCCTTGCCCTTCCCCGTGGGCGACTTCTTGGAGACTCGCGCATCTTGCTCGTGTTCGTCCCGTTGTCGATCCGCCGCGCGCTCAGGCGACACTGCCCACTTCAAAATCGGGTCGTGCACCAGCACCGCGACGACGGTGGTGAGGGCGTTTTTGTTCGCGCGCAGCACGCGAAGCGTCTCTTCCGAGCACCGCCGCATCACGCCCTCCACGCCGCACGCGCCAAACCCGTCCACCACGTCCCTGGTGAGCCGGAACGGAACCGTTTCGGGGGTCTTCAAGCACTTACCTTGTTCGAACGCCACGCCTAAATCGATGTGGATCATCTCCGCGGTTGTTTTGTCCAGCAGGATGTTGGATGAGTGTCGGTCGCCCAATCCGACGACGTAACCCACCATGGAGTTCACCGCGACGCTCCGCGTGTACGTCAAACGCGACTCCCACCACGCCCTGGGCGACGGGAAGTTCTCCAGAAAAAAGTGGTGCATCACCGGTTTGAAGTTTCTGCATATCTCGGAGTAGGCGTTTGCTAGCTGTTCCTTGGTGTTGCAGGACGCTAAACGGTCCCTACATTCACGATGGCGCCAATCACTTGGGCGGTACCTATCATGCGCACCTTTAACTTGCTTCGCGTTCGTGTCAACCACCGAGTTTCCTATCAAGTAATCGGAAAGAAGTTGGGAGTTTTCCACCCACTCCAGAACGCCGGCGGCGGGTGTAAAAGGGACAACTTTATAAGTACCTACCCTCAATTTCCGCTCGCGAGTAGCTCCGTTATCTAACAGCAACCTATTCACCAACTCAAACAGTTGTTGCATCACCGCGTCTTGCCGCAAATCGTCGTTGCCGGCTTTCGCTAACTGTTTGTACTGAATGCCGTCGGAACCAAACGCCTGCACCAACTTGGGCTGGTTAATCCCACCCACTAAGCGACACGTGTCTTCAAAGTGTACGAATGAAGGGAAGCTCCTGTTGCCGTAGCGCATCGTAGGGTCAACCGGAATGTGCGCGGTGACGATCGGCACTAAGGAAAGATCCCTTAACGCCCTCTTTTTACAGTTTGTTGGAATTTGGTAATTTCCATCTCCTTTGTGGATGTCAACGGTGTGCCTCGCGAGCTCAATATACGCCTCGATCATCAGGTCCATCTGCCGCACCATGGAGGCGTGGTGCTTGGAGTGTCTCGAGAAGTGATCCAGGCAATCCTTCGCCGCATCTATTTTTGGAACAGGCATTTGGTACAACTCGGAGGAGCCACCAGACCCACCAACCTGGTCGCCGCGTTTAAGCGCCTGGACGTGGTACAGCACGTGGTACGGGTGCTCCGCCGCTATGCGGTCCACTAGCGAGCGGAGCACGGTGGGGAACGCATTGCCTTCCACGGTTTCCGTCCCGAGCCGGCCGCAGATCTGGTACGAAAGCGGAAGGAAGTTCCAAGAAGGCACGTTCGGTCGTTGAACCAGTTTAACAACCTCGTCGTTCACGCGTTCAATCATGTCGCCGCCGCCGTTGGATGAACTCGTTCGCGCCTGGAACCCATCGACGCCGCCGCACACGGAGAACCAGATGTCTATTATGCGGAAAACGACTCGCTGGTCGCCCGCGGAGGATGAGCTAGACGCACCCGAGGTACCCGATACTGACCCAGGCCCAGGCGTCCCCCCGGCTTCCAGTGTCCGTCGGTACGCCTGCAACGCGGTGTACAGCCAACTCGTCCTGTCGTTTTTCAGCGCCGCCGTTTCTTCCCTGTCCAGAACGACTTGCTTTTCCAGAGGAAATATTCTCTTGTGCAACGTGCGAACCTCTTCCTCCAACGCGGCCGATTCTTCTCTTGTCATGGAAACTCTGGCGGTTTGGCCTTGAGGTCCTTGCCCCAGCCGCGCGCGTTTCTCCGCGCGTTCCAGCTTCAAAGACTGTAACTCTTCTTCGTTCCGCGCGCGTAGCTTTTCAGAAAGCGCCCATTCCGGCGACGCCAACCGCTGCTCCGCTTGCGTGTACAAGTTATCTGCGAATTGCGCTAAACGGTAGTGCGCGCGTCGGAGCATCCTTCGTTGGTGTCCAGCGCCAGGGCTCACGCCACACGACGACTGGGGTAACACCAACTTACCATCCCGTCCCGCGATGTTCACGGTGTTCACCCCACGCACGATGTTCGCGTGCTGCTGCAGCACGGTTTTACTCGATTCAGTCCTCGTAGCGCCTTGCCACTTGGATATCAAACACGCGGTTTCGTAAAACCGTGGATCCTGGTGGCCGACCGTGGAGTGGAGTTGAGACGCGGAACCGCCAACGCTCCCACTACCTCTTCGTTGGGAGTCATTGTTACTGTTGTTCTTACCAGCACTGTCGACTTTTAACAGAGACATGGTACCGGGGCTCGCCGCTTCCAGCAGGTGCGCGCCCACGGCGATGGCCATCCGATCGCGGCCGCTCGCCCATAAAAGCTTCGCTTCCTCGAGGCGCCACCGCGCAAGGGGCGAGGACATGGCATGGCGGGCGAAACCGGAAGGGTCGTCCTCATCGTTGACGCATGTTAGTGGAGTACCCGTGTCATTGCTCTTCATCCTCTCGTTACCACTCTCGTCGCGTTTCATCCGCACCGCGGCGAGCGACCTGGCTTGGTGAATGAACCGCAAGCCTTCGTTGGATTCGCCGGCTTTGCGCGCCAGCGACGCGGTTTCAGCGAGGTGCGCCACCAAAGCTTCGTCGTCCCCCAGCTCCCGAAGAACGACTTGGTGCACGGCGAGCAGGGGCTCGGCGATCCTGTAGCTTCTTTGCGCCAGCGTGCCGACTCGTCTGCGCCAGGCTTGGCGCGAACTCAACGCGGCTTGCTTCGCGATGTTTGACAGCGAAGCGTTTGACGAAGCGTTTGTCAAATTTGTGGAACCTTGCCCTCCCTTGTAGGCGCTCCACAACTGTGCGGCGTCGCCGACGTCGTCCAGCATTCTGAGACGCACGACCGCGGTTCGAGAGGTTTCCCGAGTCTCCACGCCTTCGGTTGTGGCCCTTCGCACCAGCGCACCTCTTATCACATCCAGTTTGGAGTGCACGGAGTGGACGTCCCCGCTCCTCAGCGACCCGAGCGCGGCGTGCAGCCCTTTGTGAAAGTCAGCCTCGGCGTGTGACGAGTCGGAGTCGGCGTCCGCGGTGTTTTCTTTGCCCCCAATGGAGTATTTCCGCTGACTCGGCTGCGTGGATCGATCTAATCCGAGTGCGCGTGAAACACCGGGTCCAGCGTCCGCAAAGCCACTCGCTGATGAAAGTTCTGCGTCCGGAAGGTCCCACTGCCCCACGCGCCACGCCGACTCGAACCTCGCCGCCGTGGCTTCCGGAAGGCTCGCTTCCTCGGGTGGAAGCGCGTTGACGTATACGTCCAGGACGTGCAGACACCCCATTCTGCGCAGCGTGTCCATCAAGCGAGATTTCGAGCCGAGATCGTGAGATGCGTAAGGTGTTTTTGTACTGGCAAGCTGTTGTCTTGCGCCTTGATCGAACCCCGCCAGCGCCTGCCCCCACGCGCCTTCGTGCTCGTACAAACGGAGCTGCACGGGCAGGGCGTTTGAGCGAAGCAGGCCGTAAATGCCGTCCGGTTCGGACAGCGTAGCCTGTGTCTCAAGAAGCAAGCTCACGTGTTCCGGTAAACGTTCTTCCTTCGCAGCGAATGTGTTTAATAAATCGCCGCCGTGCGCGGCCGCGCGCGCGTCATCCGCGGCGGCGGCGCCGTCCAGGGACACGACGCCGTGCCGATCTTCGAGCCACTGTTCCGTCAACAGCGTCGCCGTGAGGGGCGCACGCGCGCGTTGCGCAGCCTTCGCGGCTACTAAGTAGTCCACATCTACCCAGTACACTCTGCGCCACGCTTCGGGGGGAGATGATTTGCGTTTCGGGTTGGATTCTCTTTTTCTACTTTTACCCGCCGGCTCTGCGGACTTTCGTACGTGCGCGTCGGACGGACGCCGCATCGCCGTTGCGTGCCTGGCGCGCATAGCGTCCAGCGCATGCATCAACGCGCGAGTCGCCCTGGCGCACCCCCCCCCATCCGCATCCAGGCACGCTTTCACGCCTCTCGACACCGCAGCGTGCACCTCGCCTCCCTCCGGGTGCTTCACGGAGATGTCCACGAATGCGGCGGGGAGCAACAGTTCGGCCAAAGGTGCGTGCGCTCTCGCGGCGAAGCGCGTCAAGCGGAGCAGCGGCGAGTCGCAGTGTTCGATCAGCGCGTCCACGACTCTTCGAATCCACGCGTCGTATCGACGCGTCTCTGTGGACATGGACGTTTTAGCACCGAGTGTGTCATCCGGAATATACTCGGCGTCCAAATCAGAAAATGCAGTAACATCGTCTTCGACCGGGATCCACGTCCTTCGGTCCTCGATGGACGGCGGCGGCGCCGCCCCCATTTCCGCGGCGCGGAGGCTCGACGACTCGACGCGCTTAAGCGCAAGATACTCAGCCTGTGCGGGATCGAGAGACGTCGCGGGCGCGAGCGGCGCGAGGTATTCACGTTCAAGAGGCGACAAGAAAACGTCGCCGCACTTCGCCAGCGCGGCGCGCGACATCTTTGCCGCCAGCACGTTCCTCGCGTCCTGCGCGGCGGCGCGCGTCGTCTCCGCAGAGGCGTCGCACAGCAGTCCGGAGAGCTGTCGGAGCACAGCGGCGGCGAGGGCGGGGTCCACGGCGGCGTCGGTGTCTGACACGCTGGAGGTTTCCTTCGCGTCGTCCGACTCCGTGGCGAACGGACCGAGCGTCGCTAACAACTCTCCCGCGCGCGCTACTAAACTCGCGTCGCCGGCGTCCGCCGCGAGCGCGGCGAGCCTCCACGCGTCCCGCGCCGCCGAAACGCCCCCCTCGTGAATCTCGTGGCTTCGCTCCAGGGCTTCCCTGATCCCGTCTCGAAGCGCGAGCGCTCTTGTCTTCGACGCCAAACGAGGAGCGCGCTCCACGAGCGCGCGCAGGCGATCGGGCATCGCCGTCGCGCGGGTCACGCGCGCGTGCGCCTCCGCGACGTCCGACCCGAGCGACGCTAAGCGCTTCGGCAACGGCGTCAAAGCGGCAGCGGCGGCGCGAACTGCGGAAGCCTGTCCCTCAGCGCCCGCGCCGCTGACGAGCGACGCGAGAAGCTTTGTCGCCGCAGTCGCGGCACGTCGATACCCACGCTCGTCGCCTCTTTCTGCTGCGGCGATCAGTGTGGAGACCGTGGGCTGAAGCGCGTCCGCCAACGCTTCAGCGCCCAAACCGTCCGCGCCGTCCGGAACTCTCGACCAAACTTTTTCGGCGATTGGCGGACCGAAGATGCCTTCGAGAAACCGCGTCGCGGAGGGACCCAAAACGCGGTCGCCGACGTGCGGAAGCGCGACGTGACACAGCTGCCGGGACGTGGACGGACGATACGCATCGATTCCGAGCATGCGGCGTAACACATCTAGACCCGCCAACGCGCGTTTGCGGTGGCGCGGGTGCCTTGACACGCACAGCTCACCGTGCAGCGCGGCGACGCACCTGTGCGCGGCGTCGCCGGTCCACGTGGACTGGGTGGTGAACGATTTCATGTCACCGCTGGTTCGTTTCGCCGCGTCGTAAATGGGGTTGGTGTGAAATTTGATATCGCCACTTGCTCGTTTCGCTGTGTCAACGCCTTTCGCGCCGCTGGAAAGCCCCTTGCGCGCCACGTCGGGAAGCGCCAGACCGGCTCTTAGCACTTCCTCAGGGGTCCTATACGGCGGCGCGAAGGCGTCGTCCTCCGCGGATCTCGCGGCGTCGCGTCCCGACTGGCTCACGGCGCGCACGGCGTCGCCGTTGTGAGGACACTGCGTTAAAAGTGTCATCTCGGATGCGATATCCACGAGTTTACCAAACACAAGCGTATCCAGCCCGCGGTCTTCCGTGGCAACGGATGCCAGAAGAGGTCCCTGAAGCGCCCTATCCGCCGCCTCCGCGAGTCGCCGCCGCGCGCTCGCAGAGGGGTCACCCGCCTCCGCGTCCAAATCGTCAGGGCTAACCAGAGTAGACGCGAGGAAGAGGTACGCGACGACCGGCGCGATGTATGCTTTCAAAACGGATGTCGTAGAGTGGTCACCGTCTTCCAACACGTGTTGAGATACCCAGTGCGCCTCATGCACCGCGCGCACCGCGCGCGTGTCGCCGACAAGCACGGCGGACGCGAGCACCGCGCTGGACCACAAGTCAGCGTCGTCCAGGGAAATACGCACGAGCCTGTCGTCCGCATCGCGCCCCGCGTCGATTGACCGTCCGTCGACGTGGAACAGACGGAACAACCGAGCTGGCGAGAGTTCCGTGCGAACCCACATCGCACCTACCGTGCGCGCGTGTCGCATTAGAAAGTCACAGCGCGACGCGTACCCGAGCGCCTCGGCGAGACGCGAAAGGACATCCGCGGCGCGCTCGACGACGCGCGAGCGAGGCGTGCCGCACGAATTATTTGGCCCGTCCCTCGCTTTTTGTGCCGCGTGCGCGACGAGAAGAAACACGCAACGAGCTTCCGCAGCGGGGCACGAAGCGGCGATGTGCCCCAGGGTGACCATCGCGGTCTCTTCTTTGCACGCCGCCGCAGATGCTTCCGCGGCCGCGCCGCCCACGAGCGGCGCGGCCGCGGTGAACACGGGTGCTACTTTTGTGGCCGGGACGTCGACGTCCATGCCGTCTCCAGGTGGCTTTTCGTCGACGTCGTCGTCTTCGTCAGACTCATCTTCGTCGCAGCTGCGGCCGAGGGCGTCTGGTTCCGGGAGCTTGACGCCCAGGTACAGACGGTTCGCGATTTTTTCGCGCAGGATCGAGGGTTGGTCGCACTGCTCGAACACAGCGAGAACGCGCGCAATGTCGTGTCCCGCCGCGCGGCGCACCACGCCCGACGCGTCTTGCAGCAAACACGCGAGCGCGCCGGCGAAGGGAGGCTGGAAGTAATCCGGGTCGAGCTCAAGGAGCGCGCGAAGCGCGCGTGATAGAACCGCGCGCGACGCGGGTGCCCGCAGCGACGCCGGTGTGAACTTCTTGCCGTCGGTGATACCTTTGTTTTCCAAATCCACGCAATCGGGAAGTCCCGCGATGTCCTCCACGAGGTACCGCAAACGCGGGTACAACCGAGCCGTTTGCGACGACTCAGCCACGACTGACGCGACGTCTCGCGGACCTATGCCTCGCCTCTTTGCCAACACCACCGCAGAGGC
>TARA_B110000977_G_scaffold3979_2_pt1 | contig 17060 bp, 15 predicted proteins | sample TARA_B110000977 | Tara Oceans TARA_B110000977 (sample SAMEA4397798) | marine metagenome | biome: Polar Biome; feature: [SRF] surface water layer (ENVO:00010504); material: water (ENVO:00002006), including particulate matter (ENVO:01000060) such as... | depth 5 m | reverse complement strand
CTCCACGGCGCTTTGGTGTCGCAGCGCCGCGGGTGTTTCCTCGACTAGTGTGGACGACAGCGATACGCGCACTCGAACGCCTGGGGGCTGTGGACGGAATACGCACAGCTGTGGCGTCCTGTCGTCGGATTTGATTTTGTCTCTAGCTTGTTGAAAATCGAAAACGCCAAGATGGCGGGCACCTCTATGGCTTGGGACCCAGCTACGCACCGGCGTGAGTGCACCATCCCGCCCGAACAGCTCGCCAAGCTCAACGCGTTGCCTGGGTGGCAACGCACGTTCCAAGCCGCGCCTCTTGACGAAACCCCGGATGACTCCCCCACGAACTCGCAGCAACCGGGTCTTGGGGGAGTTGGCCGGCGTCTCACCGCGGGCTCGCCTGGGGCGCACGCACGTAAACAACGAGCTCCTGTGATGTCGTTCGACGACGACGATGAAGAGGACGAAGACGCAGATGCACGTGTGGATGTGTTGGTGCGTTTGGACCGGTCAAACCCTGAGCTCATGGACCCCCAAACCAAAGGCTTGAGAGGCGTCGCGACGAAAGATCCCCCCCGGGCGACTGCATTAGATTTGGCACGAGAGAAACTGGAGCGCCTCGCCGACGACAACGCAAACGACGCGTTTTCGCCCGTGCGCACGAGGCGAGGCAAGGCGGCAGATAAGCACGTCGCAAGCAAACAAACTCGAAAAGCCCGCGAGAGCATCAATCCCACGCAGGCTTGGGAAGACATCGTGCCGACGCAACCCGGTCCTGATGTTGAATTAGATCCTGCGTCTAACACAAACGCAAACCGAGGCGCCGCGTCCGCGTTGGCGGCGTTGTTCTCGCCAGTCACGACAAGAGCGCGACGGGCGACGCGAGGTAGCACGGTGCCAGCAGTGGGGTTGAAACCCCAGGGGCGGGGGTTGCTCAGCGCGCTGAGAGGCGTAGTGGGTCTTGGCAACGCAGGTGGTGAAAAAGACCAATCCAACAAACAATCTCTTCCTGAGGATTCCGGCGGCGAGGAAGAAGAAGAGGTTCCTGATTTCCGCTCGCCGTTCGGTGGGCGGAACCGTCAGAAGCGGCGTGACGACGCCGCATCAACGGCTGCGTGGGAAAACTTCACAGAAGAAGCGTTGGGGCCGGTTGATATGAGCAAACAGCGCGCGGCGGCGGTTATCAATGCGGCGACCATGGCGGCGGTTGACACGCCCCTAAGCGCGCGGCGCGGAGTAAGCGCGTTCGGCGACCAGGGGGGGGACGCGGTGATCGCAAGAGGAGACATTGTTATGGTGGATGCGGGTAAGAGTGCTCCTCCCGCGGCCCAGAAGGCACCTCTTTCTACCGCTGAGAAAGAAAAGGAAGCTCAAGCCACCGCTCAAAACTTGGTGTCCAGCCGATTCAGCACGGGTAAGAAACGCAAACGCGCGAGCGGAGTTGGTGGGGGGGAAGGCATACCAGTAGTTACCGCACCGCCTGTCGTGTCGACCGCGGAAAAGGTGGCACCCAATGATACGCCAGACGTCGACTCGCCGGTGGACGCGATGTTGCACGCTCGGTTTTCGGGCAAGCAAAGGAAAAAGTCGAGTACTTTGCGACTGCCGTCTAGTCTCCAAAAAAGCAAAAAGGGCATCGGTGCGCTGGTGGACGTGGACGGCACTCAAGGTGATGACACAGGAACACCTCCCCCTACACATAACCCCAACCAGGAGTGGTACGTCGGGGGAACTGCGGAGAAAACGCCGGTGAGCGCGGAGGATGAGGAAACTGAAAAAGAGCAACCTCCTCGTCGCGCTACTCGCGGCTCGAACCGACGCGAAACCAGCGACCTTTCCTCTTCCCTGGTTGCGATGGATAAATCCAAGAAACAGGAAAAGGTCGACAAGAATGGCCTAAACCCTAAGAACCCTAAAAGTCCTAACCCTAAAAAAAGCCAAAAGGTGGAAGAGGAGTTCGTGGCGGCGCTGGCGGATGTAGCAGACGGCGCAAAACAGGCCGCTGTGGCGAAAACGGCGACGCCCGCGGGTATGGGCAAACAGTCTGGAGGGGCGAATCCTAAAAGTGTATCAAGGGCTATATCCTTTGACGGTGTTACACGTGTACCATCACTGGGTGCTACACGTGTCGCGTCAATGGCAACCCCAGCTACCGGAGCTCCCCAAGCCCCTCTCGACTCCTCCGCTGTGCTTTTAAACATGGGGGTTTCCGGGTTCCGGGGGAAGCGGGTTAAAAAGAACGCGGGGACGAGCTCGGCGCGCAAGACGAAGGAAACGCCCGTCTCTGGGAAATCCAACTCAGGATTAAACCCCCAAAAGCGGTCCGTCATGTCAATGCTGGGGTTGGAGTGATTGGAGTGATTTTTTAGTTGTAATGTAGACATAGTAGATAAATGAGAAACTATTTAATCCTCTTCGTCGCCGATGCCGAAATAGCCGCGGAAGGTGAACGGCTCGGGCTCTTGTTTGATCTCGGGTTCTTGCTTGATTTCTGGCGAGCTCTCCTTCTCGCGCTTGATCCACTTCGAGCTCGGCGGATCCACGCGTGCTGTTCTGCACTCCGCGCGGCTGTTTTTCATCTTGCCGTGAGGGCAGGGGTTGCACGCCGCGCAGTGGCGTTTCACCTTGCCATGCGGGCACCCATTGCACGCCGCGCAGTCACATTTCACCTTGCCGTGGGGGCAGGGGTTGCACGCCGCGCAGTCATACTTCCGCTTGCCGTGAGGGCAGGGGGTGCACGTCGCGCAGTCGCCTTTCCGCTTGCCGTGGGGGCAGGGCTTGCACGCCGCGCGGTTGTCTTTCCGCTTACCCTTCGAGCATCGCTAGTTGTTTCCCATCACGCGTGGTCAGTTGTCACGTCTACTCTCCGCAAGCACCCGCCTCGTCACGCTCCGCGCGCCAATACACGCGAAGAGACACCTGGGGATAAAATTGTGAGCCAATACACGCGAAGCGGAGTGTCATCGCTTTTGAGCTTTTGAGGTGACACTTCCGAGAAAAAAAACACGCGCCCCGATGTTATGTTTACTCGCAATCTTTTTCGCCCCGTCGTCACCCCGTGGCGCACTCCAGGGCCCGTCGTTCCGCGATGGACAAAAACGAGGGCAGCCTGATCGGCGTGATCGGCGACGAAGACACGGTGACCGGCTTCTTACTAGCTGGGGTGGGCCACGTGGATGTACGACGTAATTCCAACTTCCTCGTCGTGGATCAAAAAACCACAAAGAAAACAATCGAAGATGCGTTCAAGGACTTCACCAATAGAGAGGACATCGCGGTTGTGCTAATCAACCAAACCGTGGCGGACCAGATCCGGTACCTGGTCGATGAACACACCGCGCCGGTGCCGGCGGTGTTGGAGGTGCCGTCGAAAGACGCGCCGTACGACGCGACGAAGGACTCGATACTCTCAAGAGTCCAGCATTTGTTGGGAGTGCAGGATTAGATCTGAAAAGAGCGACGAACATAGCGATAATAGGTTCTTTCTTTCGTGTGTAAAAGTACAGTCTAGCTCATCGTACGGTGCCTAAATACCCACAAGTCCTTTGACTTTTTTGGCAAACGCGGCGGCGTCTGACGCGTCTTTGGGAAATGCGCGCACCGCTTCGTCGAGTAATTGCTTCGGTTCGAAACTCGCGTCGAAAGATTCTGATGAACCTCCAGGATCTTTCGACTCGCTCTTCTCGTTCTCTTTTTCTTTCTCTCTTGAAATAATAACGTGCGCCACTAGCCCAGCTGCAAGCAACGCGTTCCCTGCGCCAAGTGCATCACCTTCTTGCGCCGCGATGTCACTGGTGTCGCGGAGAGTAGTAACCGCTTTATGTAATTCCTTTCGCGTTAAAACTTTGAACGCGATTTCACTTTCAGGCGAAAACGATAAAGCGCACATCTTCGTGAACCTTGAGCTTTCCTCGAGCGTATCCTCTGTAATACTAGTCAGTAACCCGGCTTCGTCCGCAGCGGCAGCCATCCAAATCTTAACCGCTGCGGCGTCGCAGCGACGAGCGGCGGAGGTACTCGTGTCGGTCTCGTCATTCTCATTGCTGTTCTCAATTGCCTCCCCCTCCTCTTCCTTGATCCGAAACGCCTTCGCCAACTCAAAAAGCGCGACCGCAACCTGCGGCGTTTGCGGCCCAAACGCCTCCGCGGTTTGAAACGCGGATTTCGCAAACTCAGTCAGGGCGTCTTGTTTTCGAGATTGTTTCAATCTTAAATCGCCTCGGACTTTTGTTAATCGAGCGCGTTGCAATTCCGTAATCTCGTCGCCCCGTCTTAACGAAATCCAAGAAGCTAACCCACAGAGCGACTCACTAGCAGAAGTCTTACCCAAAGCCAAATTGATCCGTGCGGCTTGTAGGTAGGGTTCGAACAGGTTAGAGCTGGGGCATGAAGAGGTTGAGGTAATCGCGCCGCTGTCATCTCCGGCGCTCTTTTTCTTCGTTTTTTCATTCGCTTTCATCGCATCCTTTCGGCTTTGCTCTTCGATTTTCGCCCGCGGGGTTTCGTACATCTCCTGGGCTCGTTTCACCGCGTCCAGGGCCCGGGGGAGTGCATCGCCGTAGTTCCCTTCTGCCTCCAACTTTGACGCTTCTTCAAACGCGTTGCGTTGCGCGGTATCCCGAAACGATTTTACTAATCTTTCCATGCGCCGATCGGTTAAAATCGCGATGACGGTTTCTTCGGGGAGGAGTGTTACGGCATCGGAAGCGGAGATTTGTGAGCTGTTAAGTGCGTTATCGTCTGCTGTAGTTGCAGTAATAGCACCACTACTCGCTTTGTCCCCCCCCGTTGTTTCCGCTGGAATACCCAGGCTTAAACATAAACTCGTAATCGACCGCTCCATCGCATTGACCCTGACGTACCGGTTCGCTCTCACGAAATCGGCGAAACTGGCGGGGGTTTGGTCGAAGACTTTCGTGGCGAGGTCCGCGGTAACGAAAAAATCGCCATCCGGCAGGTGTAACAGGTGCAGGGAGGTGTCACCCAGGGGGAAGGACGAGGCGCTGAGCATCGTGGACCCCAGCACCCCACCCGCGTGCGCCCCCAAGTTTTGGTCATTCCAAAAGAAGGCACGCAACTCGAGGAAAAATGCCTGAAATTAAAAGTGCCACGTGTTTGGCTCAGAACGCGCTTTTCGAAGTTCGACGAAACGCCGGCGGCACTCCTCTCCGCGCTCCGCACGCTCTAAGCTGTCTTACCTATGGGCCAGAAATTCAGCGCCATCGCGGTGGTCACCGCAGGTGCTGCCGCGGCAGCTCACGTCGCCTCAAAAACCGGCGCGAAGGATGACAAGAAGGTTACCACGTCGGTTGCTGAGATCACCTTAAGTGGATCTGCAAAAGCGCGTAAGATCCTTATTCTGTTCGGTCCTCCTGGTGCTGGTAAGGGCACGCACGCGCCGAAGATCGAGACGAAGTTAGGTACCCCGCAGTTGTCTACCGGTGACATGTTGAGAGCCGCTGTGGCGGCAGGCACCACAGTGGGGAAGCAAGCCAAAGCCGCGATGGACGCGGGTGCTTTAGTCACCGACGAGATCGTGTGCGGAATAATCGCGGACAGGATTTCTGAGAAGGACTGCACCAACGGTTTCATCCTGGACGGGTTCCCAAGGACGGTGGAGCAAGCCAAGAAATTAGATGAGGTGCTCGCGAAGAACGGCGAGGCGGTGGAACGCGTGATCGAGCTGCAGGTCCCTGACGCTGTGTTAGAGGAACGAATCTGCGGCCGGTGGGTGCACAAGTCATCTGGACGGTCGTACCACGTTAAGTTCAACCCCCCCAAAAGCTTAAAAAAAGGAAAGCTGCCGAAAGCGAAGCACATGCTGGACGACGTGACTGGTGAACCGCTGATGCAGAGATCCGATGACACTGCTGAAGCCCTAGTCGCTCGATTAGCCGCCTATCATGCGCAGACCGTGCCGGTGCTTGAGCACTACGGGGCGAAGAAAGCAGTCGGCGTGAACGCGAACCGGGGGCTGGACCAAGTGTGGGCGGACATTGACGCCGCGACGAACATGGGAGGAATTTTGACGAGCATTTGAGGAATAATAGTCCTACCCTGTTACGTGCCTACTTTATTAAGGTACAATACGAGTGTTGCATTGTGTTGAAGCGCGACGGCCTAGATTGATACGAGTAGACGGCCCCGTTGTAATATGACGCGAGAGTGAAAATTTCGTCTCTCACTTTACCGGATCTTCAGTGCGCTCTTTGTTATCCATCTCATGTCCCGTCTTCGTCACTTGCGATGGCGATGTCGAGCGTGTCGTGCTGCACGGATGTTCGCGTGTGTGTGTCTCGCCGCACGCAAAAACGTCGAACGCACGTGACGTGCGCCACCCGAGATCCTTACGATGCCACACAAACTGCCACGCCCGAAACTCTACATTCGATGCATCGGATTTCCCGGCGAAACGGAATCATCACCGTAATAGGTCTGGCTGCTGCAACAACAACCCACCCCACCTCCGCGGACACCACCTCCGCCATCGCTACGGCGTACGACGGGTATGCATCTACATACGACAATTTGGACGGCAGCGCTTTCGTGGGTGACACCCTAGGGCTGGACGCGACACGCTCCGGCATACTTCAAATCGCGAGAGGCGATGTTTTGGAGTTGGGAGTGGGAACGGGATTAAATCTCCCCGGCTACGACTATTCAAAGATAAAATCCCTCACCGCGGTGGACATCTCACAGGGCATGTTAGACAAAGCCACGGAAAGGGCGGATGGGTTAGGACTAGGGCGTAACAATAACGTAGACAGTGACGACGTAGACACGAAACAAAAGAACGTAATAAGTTTTTCAATCGCCGACGCGGAAAACTTGCCTTTTGCGGATGATACGTTTGATTCAGTCGTCGATACGTTCAGCTTGTGTGTCATGAACGACCCGTTAAAGGCGTTAATGGAAGTTAAGCGAGTCTTGAAGCCAGGCGGTGTGGCTTTGTTATCGGAACACCAGGTGAGTAATGACAATCCCCTATTAGCAACCTACCAAAACCTTACAGAACCTTTAGTGACGAAAATGTCCAAAGGGTGCGTGTGGAACCAAGACGTGTTGGCCATGGTTAAGGATGCGGGGTTGAAGGTTAAAAGTGTAAAGCCTTCACTAGGAGGGTTACTAGTTACGTTGGAAGCGAGTAAGTAAGAGTAAGTAACTGTAGCGATGTATTAATATTCTATCTACTGGCTCGTTCTTGTCCTAGTCTCTTTTTTTCAAACTGCGCAATCGCGCCGCCTTCGCTTCGATCGTACATGTCGAACGGAACCCCGAGGGAAGCGCCGGGTCGGATGTGGCCTTGCGACGTGACGATTCGGAATTCGACGTCGTCGATATACCCTCCAGGGTCTAATCCTGAGTTATCCGAGGTATCAGCAGTGCTCCTTCCAATCTCTTCTAATTCCTTCCATTCAAACAGTAACGGCAACGTCCCGCCGCCCCAGTTGTTGAAGTCGATCAGTTTTACCTTTTTAGTCGACGTGACGTATAAGTCGCACACGTAGTTACTAAGCGCATTAAAGTTTCCGTAAATGTTGTTTTGCCAGAATAAGACTAGTAGTTCCTCAAGTGACTCCTTCTCTTGCACTAGGAACGGGTAAAAGTTTGAGCTATCTCTTTGGCTTATCCCAACTAAGTTCCGGTTAAAAACAAACAGCCGGAACTCGTACGCCGGTTGGACGTCGCGCCACTTTCGCAAATGCAGCTTTATGTTTTTTGTTAGTCGGTGTCTATGACTATCAGTCACATCGGAACACTGTTCGTATTGTTCACTTAAATCAAACGCAACCGCATCAGAAGCCTTCAGCAGTAACGAAATCTCACCTGCATTGCTGCACATTGTGGTGTTCGTAGTGGCCATCCACACCGCATCCTTGGGAGCGCTCCACGTTAATTTGGGCGTGACGCGTCCGTCGAGATTAGTGATTGCGTTTTGGAGTTGTTGGTCTAACTCAGGAAAATTTCTAACTGGACTGATACCTACTGGTTTATGATTAGGAGTATTCTCGTCATCGTCTGAGTCTGAGTCTGAGTCACTGTCACTGTCGCTTCCTTTCCCTCCGAACTTGGCTCGCAACGCCGCGAAGGATTCGTTTAATGTTTTTTTGGCATCGGATTCATCTAATCCCTCATCCTCCCTCTCATCCGCCTCCGTAAACGCGCTTTCCATTTGCTCGTCGATTTGAGGCGTGACCCGCTTGGGTAGCGCGTTGGAATCTGCGGCTAGGGATAGGCCGTCCTCTAGCAGGTAGTTGACGTAGCTCTCTGGTAGGTCTATGCTCTCACTCGGATAGGACAGTTTTTTCAATGCTTCGTTTGAATGCCACACGTCGTACCGACACGCATCCAGTTCCGCGACGCTCACGGAGGGGACAAACTCCAAATCGGTTTGAGTATCTGCTCCCTCCGTGGTCAACGCCCCAGGGCCCTCGTCCCTGTCCATACCACCCAGTATCCCAAGTACCGCCGAGAAGCGGACCCGCGCGCGCGCCTCTGCAAGGCGGCGGCAGATTTTGCTTCCATTGCAGTGAAAACCGAAACCTTCAGCTCGAAACTGTCCTGATCTATCTCGGATTGCTGACTCAGGTTATCGGGACAGTCGCCGGCCGATCGCATTCACTCCCGCGCGACGACCCGTCCGCCTCGACCGTCTACACCCACAGACCAATACAAAAATGGTTCAAGCGCTTTGCCTTTCCGCCACCACCGCGATTGTTACCGCCCGCGCGGGCAACAAGACCGTGAAGACCGCCAAAGCCGTCGTCGCGAGGTGCGTGAAATTTCCGATTACGATATCGATCCGCGAGATACCCCTGCATGTTTTCTCTCCATCCGGCACGAGATGTCTCTCACCGTGTATTATCGATACCTCGTCGCTGACCGATTTTGACCCTCCTCCACCCGTGCATCAACAAAATCTCAACAGCGCTAAGCCCGTGGTCTCCGTCCCCGCGCGCGTCTCCAAGGCGCTCCCGGTTGGCCTCGCCGCGACCGCCCCTCTTTTCGCCTCGATGCCCGCCCAAGCGCAGACCGCTCTTTTCCAAATCGCGGACCTCGCGGACGGCAACGTGGATGAAGAAACCGCGCTGTACGTGTTGGTGGGTGGCTCGCTCGCCATCTGCACCGCGGTGCTGTCGTTAGTGATCGGCTCGGACCAGTTCATCAAGAACTTCAGCAAGAAGTAGGGAGGACGATAGGAGGGGCGATCGGAGACTTGTGAATATAACTGAGTTGTTTTGGTTTCGGAAACGCATGCACTTTCACTTCAACACCTCATGACCTAAACCCTGCACACCTGCGGCGCGCGCCCCTATGTCCGCCCCGAGCGATGAGGGTGGTGTCATCGGTCTGGAGGTAACGTCTACGCCTGTGGATGACGTTCCTGACTGGCTTAAATACCACCGCTCCGAGCGCGTCACGGAGTACGACTCGTCTAAATACGACTGGAACTCGTTGCTGACGGATTTGTTGCACACCCCCGAGTGGGCCTCATCCAACCGCCCTATCCACGAAATACACAAAACAAGAGATGGAGAAACAAACGGGTTACCTGCAGAACCCCCGCGGTGGCGAAAGCTCACGCACGCGTTCAGGCACGCCGGGTGGAAGATGCCTCCGGCGTGGGCCAAGGCAATGCGGCCAGGCGAGGAAAAGAGATCGTTCACCTTGTTGCAAAAAGAAACTTACTACCTCAACTTTTTAGAAGCATACAAGGCCTTCGTAACCAACGAAATCGCCCCCACCTGCGGCGACCCAAACGGCGTGGTGTTTCAAAGCCCGCCCACAATCCGAGTAGCGATGCCGTCCAAAGCCCCCACGATACAACTCCACTGCGATTCCCAATACGACCGGCATCAATCTGGGGAGATAAATTTTTGGGTCCCCGTGGGGAAGGTTTTTGGATTCAACTGTTTACGCGTCGAGAGTAAACCAAACGCTGCAGACTACATACCCATAGAACTAACAGAACACGAATACCTACGCTTCGACGGGTACAACTGCCGGCACTTCACGGTTCCAAACGACACGGACTACACCAGGATCTCGTTTGACTTTCGAGTCGTGCCGGTGAGTCTGTACAAAGAGTTTACGTCGGCGAATAAGAGAAAAAGCGGAAAGATTGGGGACTATAAAACGATGAGGACCGGACCGGTTAAACTGCGAGACTTCGACCAAAGCAAAGACAAAGTAATACGGCTAGCTAACGGCAGTAGGGGTGATATTAAGGGTAATTAGTCATATAAGTACCAATATATCTTATAATAAATACAACCCATTCTACTCTCCCTTCTCCGCCTCGGCCGCCGCAAACTTTCCCAGACAGTCCGCTTTCCTCGCATCATACGCCTCCATGGTCTCCCCGAAGGTTTTCAGATTGAACTTCGACTCCCGCTCGCCGCCCATGTCGTCGTCAAGCGTGCTGGCATTGAACATCTTCCCCATCCTCGATTGTTCCTTGTGACGTTTCGGATTCACGAACCGAATCTTCCTATAAGTCGCCGGGTCTATGAACGGCGAGATCGCTTTCCAAAACACGGCGAAGATCCACGGCGGGTTGTAACAAACGGCGACGGCTAACCGCTCCGGAAAGTGGTCCTGTAATATGGATAACGTCTCCCTTGACGTCTTCATCGGGGGGGCGGTAGCTAGCGTCCAGCCCGTGAAGTTTATCAGCAGCACGAGCTTCTCGTTGTGGTGCTCGACGTGCGAACCAAGCGGCACGTCATCCTCGGGACAATCCCGCCACGTCGCGTGCTCCAAGGTATAAATCAGAAACCGAATGTTCCCCGCGTGTTCCTTCGTGTTTTCGCGGCCGGGTCTCATGACCAACACGTTTCGTCCCTCCTTATCGGTTCCAGTGACGTACTGCTTGCCCGTTGAGGCTTCGTTTCGCACGTCTTTCCACGTCACGCGTTCTGGTCGTGTCTTTTGCCTCCACTTCAACGTCGCGAAGAGCATCTTCAATGCCTTCTTTAAATTCCATTTCCGGGCTCTCAAGTACCGGCAAAGACACGCGTCATTCACGAACCGTTTCAAATCACTCGTGTTCAACAACGTAGGATCCTCCACCGCGGCTTGAGTTAAGAGCCCTCTGAACTCCCGCAAACGTTGCAACTCACCGGGCGTGAGCTTAGCGTAGTGCGCGCTGGGTTTTTGCATAGGGGAAAGGGGGGCGACGGATTCGGTGTACCCGCCAGGCGTCGCGGGCGCGGAATCAAACGACGACTGAGTCTTACCAGGAGTCATCACATCGCCAGACTCGGTACTGTGTTTGAGGTTTGATTGGGGGGTAAGTGGGGGTTGAGGGTCAGCTAGTGGATCGCAACGAGACACGCGTGCCATGCATCTGATTGTAAAAATGAGAAATGCTTAATTCGAACGGCACGCCACTTACGCCAACTCCGCTGGGGTGATTCCCGCGGCTTGCATCCACGCGAAGCCTGATATGTTCACAGCTGAGGTGTCTGAGGTTGGGGCTGGGGCTTCCTCTGTGGGTGCAGTTGGTGTGGGTGTGGCTTCTGTCGCGCCCGTCCCCGGGATCGGCACTGGTTTCTTCGTCCCACCCACCGTCCGTACAACCGCGCGCACAGCCACGACGAGCCCAATTTGCACAACCAACGCGCACACCACGAAGATCGCGCCGACCGCGGTGTCCACGTCAAGCGGGGTCATGTTTCGCAGCTTCGCCACAACAGGCGCCGTCGCCGTGGCGAGGAGCTCATTTAACCGGTCCGCCATTGCGCCACACGATGCGCCACCGGAGCTTCGCCACACGGCGAGCGCCGTTGGAATGATTGATGAATGTGCTGTCCCGCAGAACGTTTGCTTTCGCTCGTTTTGGCAAAATGCCGTTTGCCTTGAAAGGCATTGATCGGTGATGTGAGAACCTATCTTTCAGTCGTATCTTTCAAACTGTAAGTTGATTTGAACTTTGATCGAGGAAATCGCCGCCGCGAAACGACGAAATCTAGTCACCAAACGTGGTCTGCACGCGTTCTGAGCTCGATCTCCCGTCCCGAAAACCGCTAAACGTGTTTGACAAGATTAGGTCAGCCGCGGCGCGTCGTAGCGTCGGCCAGTGCTTCGCGCGTGGACCGCACGGTAGTTCCGCGACAAGTTTCGGTTGCTAAAGGTACGCGGAGAGTTAGTTTCGTCGCGGTTGCGTTCGGGCATCGTTCCGCAGAGTGTGTGTTGAACGCGAAGTGGAAGAGTCGCGTGTACTTTTTGCCGAAGGCACGTCGCGGATAGACTGAAGCGTCATGTCAACTTCGGCGAGCGTACGCGTCCCCTGCTCTGCGTTTGGCACCCGACCGGATTTCCGATCTGCGAATGGGGTTAGGGGACGCGGGCGTGCGTTGATCGTGGCCCCCAGAGCATCCAGAGAACCGCTCAACAGGAGCCGCTCGAGCGAGCGCGGCGTCGGAAAAAGCGCTGCTGAGAACGAGCCGCGTCAGCACCTTGTCCATTCAGGCACCGACCTGGGCGCGCGCCCCGTACCCACGATCGTAGACGGGAATGAAGGGCGCGCGCGGGCAGTTTCTGTCGGTGCTACTTCGGGAAACGGAGACACACAAGCTAAAACCCCGCACGCAGGCAGAGGCTCCTCCATCGCCAGCGCCGTCGGGTTGGTCGATGCCCCCGAGACGGAAACGTCAACGCGGGGGGACAAACGAACAACGAGTCGGCGAAAAGGTGGCAAAAATTTCATCCGAAAGTACAAATCTAGTTTGAAAGGGCTGGACGGCGCGACTGACCTGGACTCCACGATAAGCGAAAGCCTGGAGCGTCTGTTGGGGGATAACTTTGAGACATATTCAGAATCGAACTCGTACGAGTCCACTCTGCACCGTCTTGATACCTCCGCCGCGCGGTTTGCGGCGCTACATCCATCGGCGAATGTCGAGAAAACAAAAACAACGTCCGTCGCGAGCGTCGAATTGAAAGACGGAGACGCCGTCGTCAGAGTCGGCATGGACGGGACCATCGTGCTGCTGCGAGTCCGAACTGAAGCAGAAATTCAAGAGCCTACTGATGATCAACTGGACAAAACAGACCCCCAATTACTGGTCGTCAGCAAGGCGTGCGTCGGGCTCCCTATCGAGGCGCAAAAAATGATCGCAACCGTCACGCGCGTTTCTTTCGACGCGAATGGAAAACAATGCGCGTGCGAGCTGACCTGGGGCGATGATTTGAGCGCACCCATTTGCACTTTACTCATCGAGAAAGCGTCGTGCGATGACAGCTGTCAGGTTGTTGAGGATTTGACGAGTATTAGTACTCCTAATAACTCGTCAATTAACTCAACAACTCCCACAAAAAGAACATCCGCGAGCCCTTGGAACTCCAACCTACACGACGGTTTCATTTTCGACTTCAACGTTTTTCTTGACAAGCTGGCGGACCCAGATCACGCGTCCGCGGAGTTTGTTGTTGATTTGCGAACGTCTGGCGACTGGTTCGGGGGGGGGCACTTGATGCGGCAGCACTGGCCGCTGAACTCCGGGTGCTGGGAAGTGGGACCGCACTACCCGTTCGACAACGGACCCAACGGCGTGAACACTCTTGTGAGTAACAATTGGGTGTCATCGAAAGGCGTTGCTGTTTTGTGCGACCCCGACACGCCCTATTTGCACGTCGGACTGAATGCCCCCACGAGTAACTTCTTCGACAATATGGGCGGTTCGAACAGATCCTTCGGAGTGGGCATTCAAAACGCCGCTCGACACATATTACCAATGGACTGTACCCACCACAACCCCGATTCGTCCGGACGCAAAGGCGACGGATCGCTTCGCCTTCAAGCCCGCTCGCGCTTCGCCAAAGGCAAGGGCGCGTTTCAAAGTACGTTTTTTATCCCGTAAAATCCTGCTCGTCTTGTACTGCGTAGTTCGTGTACCACTTGGTTCGCGTTTCAACACATCCTGTGAGGAAGTCCTCATCATCCCCATACGAAGAACGCGCCCAATACATCCGCTCGACTGTTGCCCATACAAAAAACTGACTTCTGTTTCCAAAATCCTAGTGGACCACCCCATGATCGGGTGGGAAAGCTCGTTTGATTCCTACGACGACATCTTCGACACGTACGATTTCGGGGACGAGAGTTTCGACGACGACTCGTTTATTGAACCTCATGTTGAGAAGCAAATTGAGAGAAAAAGCATGTTGCGGAAGGACGAGCCGAACCGGACCATTAGTATGAGGGTTGGACTGTGCGCGTTACCTGACGTGAAGCGCGCGACGCAGACTTGCTTAAAGACGTTGCCCCGACCGGACCACGCACCGCCTCCTGAAGTGATCAGAGCCCCGATCTGGACCACCTGGGCCAGGTACAAGCAGAATGTTGACCAACAAAAGACGATGACGTTCGCCAGGGAAATCCTGAACAACAATTTACCAGCGAGCGTCATGGAGATTGACGACAAGTGGCAAGCCGGGTACGGCGAGTTGGATTTCGACTTGGCGAAGTTTCCCGATCCGAAGGCGATGGTGGACGAGCTGCACTCGTTGGGGTTCAAAGTCACGCTGTGGGTCATGCCGTTTTGCGAAGAAAACACTGACGCTTACCGAGAAGGATCTGCCTTGAACTATTTCGTCACGAGCAAACACCCTCAGAAGCGGTTGAAGCCGGGATTTTTCAAATGGTGGAACACGCCGCCCGTCGTCGCATTAGATGTGACAAACCCGGCGGCGGTGGATTGGTTCGTGTCAAGATTACAAAACCTACAGCATAAATACGGCATTGACGGGTTTAAATTCGACGCGGGTGAGCCTTGTTTTTTGCCACGGATGTTTGAGACGTTTGAGGCGCTGGGGCACCCGAGTGAATATACAAGGTACTGGGTCGAGAGAGTAGCGAGCAAGTTTGAGCTCGCTGAGGTGAGGACGGGGCACGGCACGACTGGGGTTGGAGTGCTGACTCGCATGGGCGATCGCTTCAGCGAATGGGGCAGCGGCAACGGCTTGCGTTCAATAATACCAACCCTGCTCACTTCAGGCGTGATGGGGTACCCGTTCTGCCTCCCCGATATGATCGGGGGCAACGCGTATTTCGGGCGGCGACCCGATCGAGAGTTGTTAGTGCGATGGGCGCAAGCCAACGCGCTGATGCCGGCGATGCAGTTTTCAATCGCGCCGTGGGAAAGCGGAGCGGATGTGAGTGAGTTGATCGCAGGCGCCCTATCAACCCGGGAGAAAATAGTCGATCAAATGGTGGAGTTAACCGGTGAGGCGTGCAAAACCCTGACACCAATGTGCCGCCCGATGTGGTGGCTGGATCCGAGCGACAAGCATACGCACCGCATCGGCGACCAGTTCGCGGTTGGGGATGACGTGATCGTCGCGCCGGTCGTAGTGAAAGGCGCGGTCACAAGGGACATCTATTTAACCCAAGGATCCTGGGTCGACTTGGACGATGACAATGGGGAGGTGTTTCAAGGGAGCCAGTGGTTAATAGGGTACGACGCGCCGCTGTCCAAGCTGCCGTGCTTTGTAAGAGTACCATGAAGATGTAGAGGAAGAAAGGGATAATATTTTTGTATCATTTTTTATCATTGTATCGTATGATTTCATTTTCAGTCATTCGCATCCCTCACACTCCCTAGTACCGCATGAGCTACTCTCTAGTACCGCATCTCCGCCAGCCCATGCCCCGCGACGTCTCCTCCGTACCCGAACCCCTGCGGGTTCACCGCGGCGTCCATACCGGGCGCACAAACCCCAGACTGGTTGCCCATACCGTCGCCAAAGCCGTACTGCTCCACGGGCGCGTTTTCTTCCTCATCTTCCATGTCGTTCGCGGTGGGGATGGAGGGGGCGTCGAACTCGCACGGGAACCGCGTGACTCGGGGTTTTTCCGCCAGAATGTTCCGCACAACTCGGTCCAGCCGCACCGTACTAGGCGGATCCTCCCTCAACTCCTCGTCCGCGTACTCGTTGTTGACGTAGTACCCAACGCGGATGAACTCGGTGTCGTTGTATGAACAAGTGAGTAACAAAACAGTCACGCCCAAGATATCGCTCTGGGGAATCTTCGTCACGTCAGGGGGGTCCGCTTGGAACACGAATTTGTACGACCCTACTCCTACCGGGCCTACTAAAACCGTGTCGAGCACCTGGTCGTGCGCGTCATCCTCCGCGCTTCCGACGTACGTCAGCTTCCACTCCAGATCTGAATGATGAGATTTTGGGAAAAAGTCAGGTTTTGGTTATATGGCACATTTAACTCGAGACTCTTGAGTTATTTTTTTTCGTTATTTTGAATATTTGGCGATGTTGAGATTTGGCAATCGAGAGGCACACGAGGGGGCTCTCGTCGTCTCAACCTCTCAACTTACCGTTCGCAAGGTTCTGAAGGCACTCGTACTGGATTTCGAACTGCAGGGGGTTGACGAAGAACTGGGGGTTGTCCTGTGTTCAGGAGGAAGGGGGACGAGGCGAGTGGAAGGTCAGCGGCGGATTGTGGAACAGTGTGCCCACGATGGGCTTTTGTTCACGAGACGCAAGGGCGACGAGAGGAGACATCGTGGAGAGGAAGCGGAGCGAGCGGTGCATGGACTGCAAATGAGGGAACTAGGTTCTCCGTGACGTGCGACATCTCCATCTCCACGTACCAAAACTTGCACCTGCGTGACGTTAATAGCGCTCATGGTGTGTGTTTCTTTGAATCGATGAATCCAAGTCGTGTGTGTCTTCAGATCTCACGCCGGGCTCTTCGGGCGAGGCAACTGCGCTGCGTGCGGCGGCGCGAAGAAGCAGTCTTGACGAGAAGACGCGAACACGAAGACGCGCGATGTGCGCGGACGTGCGGTGCGGCTGTGGGGCGCACGTGCGAGTGCGGAGCCGAGGGGACGAACGCAAGTCAAGTGATTGAAGCGAACCAAAAAGTTCAAACGGGACGCGTCACGATTTGAGTTCTTTTGGACGTTGGGCGGTTGCAGCAAGTGGCGCTGCTCGACGTCTTGAATTTGGGCAAGCGAGGAGACGAGGAGTTGTGACTGGAAAACAGTGTGCACTTTTTCTGCTGACACTGGAAAAAATGATTTTTTTGGCAAGGAGAACTATGCTCACCACCTTCC
>TARA_B110000977_G_scaffold192497_2_pt1 | contig 17079 bp, 3 predicted proteins | sample TARA_B110000977 | Tara Oceans TARA_B110000977 (sample SAMEA4397798) | marine metagenome | biome: Polar Biome; feature: [SRF] surface water layer (ENVO:00010504); material: water (ENVO:00002006), including particulate matter (ENVO:01000060) such as... | depth 5 m | reverse complement strand
GCGGACTTTGACGTGCCCGTGGTTAAGCCTGGAGAGCAAGTCGTGCTGAGTTTAGAGTTCTCGGAAGCAGTCACACAGCCGCCCGTGACAATCGCGGGTGTCGCTGTTACGCCGGTCACAGCGGACGGCGGGGTGACGTGGACCATCACCGAGAACATCCCTGCCAACCAACCTGATGGCCCACTACCGTTCACCGTCGGCCCTGACGTAACCGACACGTACGGCAACAAAAATCCGCGGGAATACATCCGGCCGCAAGGCACCAGTTCCGACGGATCACGATCCGACCGGCCCCTCGTGGACGGCACCGCCCCGGTTTTGCGTTTGATTTCGTTCGTCAGCAACAACGCGTTTAACGACAAAATGGTCATCGAAGGCGATATCATACGGCTCACCTTTGAAGCGAACGAGTTCGTGACTGAGCCTACCGTGACCGTTGGGTCGGTGACGGTGGCGGCTAACGACGTCACTCCAGTGTTCCGAGCCGGCGTCGCTGCGAGAGGGTTCATCGACCCGCAACGTACGAACATCGCGGTGACGTACGTCGCCGAGGTTACCGTGGATGCCAGCTTCGCGGCGATCACTGGTGACATCCCGTGGACCGCCACGGCGTTCACTGATGTCGCCGGGAACGCAGGAACCGCGACTCAGTGCGGCGACTGGCTCCCCGCGTGCGCCGCAGTGTACGTGACGCAGACCGCGCTGGAGCGCGACGCTCACCCCGCCATCGACTCCTTGTCCGGCGACGCGGTGAGCACGTTCTTGGTCCCCGACTTCCTCGCGCTCTCGCCCGTGACCACGATGTACACCCTGTTCTACCAGAACCAGGAAGTGACCGGTGTTGACCGAGTCAATTACGCGAGCGAGATGAACTTGCGGCAAACGCTGCCCAACTTTGACCACGACGCCGGGGCGTTTTACCTCGCGCAGCACGTCGTGACGTCGCACCTTCTGTTCCAGGTTGGCGGCGCGTGCGGCGCGGCGAACGGACCAAACTGCCACGCGACGTGCGACACGTGCGACGACGGCGCGGTGCAGGGCGGCCCTCGGACGCGGCCTGGGCTGGACTTGGACGGCGACAGCGACCGGGGCGGCGCGTGTGCACCGACTTTGAGCACGTCGGAGAGCGACGTGGTGGTTTGGTTCATCGGTGTCACGGACGGCCGGCCAGTTTCAAAGCCGACTGTCCGGTTCCGTGACACCGCCGGCGCGTCGTTCTTGGTGAACGCCTCGCTGGTAACCCCCGCGGACGCCACAATCACGCGGCCCGCGCTTCCCACCTACCCGTGCGAAGGCGTGCTCAACGTCGATTTGAAAATAGGCGACGGCGTGTGCGACCCCGACTTGAACTTCCCGCCGTGTTTCGACGGCGGCGACTGCTGCGAAGGGACGTGCGGGTTTGACACCACGAAAGCCGACGTTTTGTCAATCGCCGCGGCATGCGGCACGAACTCGTTTGAGTGTTTGGACCGCGGAATAGACCCGGTCACTGGCAACGACGCGGAAGGGGTGTGGAAAACGTACAACGATGCGGTTGTGGAGGGTACGGTTCTATCCACGGCGTGGCGAGTGGAAGTGTCGTTAGGCAGCGACACCGCGACCGGGTTGCAGGACGGACTGCTACTCGGCGAAGTGCAAGGCATGCGGGACGACGCCGGAGATGACCCGTTCGGAAACGATTTCGATTGGGTCGGCTCCGCTGCGGCTGGTGAAGGTGCCAATTGCTTACAAGCTACTTTATCCAGCGAGCCTTCTAAAATCCTAGAAGCGGAGTTCCTCACCAATTCCGGGGACTTGCTGATCGGCAGAAACGACGAAGTCAAGCTGGCGCTGACCATCTCAGGAGTCCCACGGGTGGGGCCGAACTGCACGATCGCGGGTGTCGCCTCCAACCCCGTCATCGCGACGCGCGTGGCGAACGACGCGGGGAGCGCCACGGACGCATCCGCCGCGAACTCCACGTGGCACTGCATGCGCGCCAGTTTATTCGAAACGGACAGCGATATCGAGTACCTCATCGGCCTTGAGGAAGCCCCGATCGACCCGAGTAATCAACGCGCCCCGGAAGATATCAACGACTGTACCCCGGTGTTTGGCACCGGCGTGGAAACGCGGTGGGTCGTGGACTTTACGGACGCCGCTGGTTTCGAAGTCAAGGGCGCTACCAGTGCGGACTTCGACGTCAACCAGGTGTGCTTCGATTACGACAAGCCTGACGTGACCCGGATTTGGCAGGACACTACAAACGACGATCCGCGGTTCGCGAAAGCTGGGGACACGGTGTTTTTAACCGTGTACCTCGACCGACCCATCGATTTACCCACGCGCGCGGTGCTCGCGCTCGCGGATTGCGTCCCGAATCGGGTCGGCACGAACGCGTTCGAGTGTCCGCACACAGTCACCGCCGCGAGCCCCGAAGGCCCTGTTGTCTTGCTAGTGGAAGGCATGGTGGCTACCGACGGCGCGCAGCTCCCCACGGTGAACTTTACGTACACGAACGTGTGGCCTACGGTTATAGTAGACCAGAACGATCCCACCGTGTACGAACCCAACGTCCCCGTGATTATCGACGTTACGCCGCCAACTTTTGAGGAGCTGTCATCAGTTTCGGAAACCGGGCCGGGTGACAAACAGTGCAGCGCGTGTTGTCGTTTGCGGGTCACGATTGCAACGGACGAGCCTATTCAAACCCCCACCGTTACCGTCGCGGGCGTCGTCGTCGCCGCCGTGGACGTCACTGGGTCCGACGAAGTGTGGACCGCGGTTGTCGAGCTGTGTGACACGACGATTCCCGAAGGGCCCATTTCAGTGTGCGTCGCGATGGAAGACTTGGCGGGTAACCCCACGACTTCCTGTGACCTGAGCGGACCAGATGAGGGCGACGACGAGCCCGTTGACAGGGTCTATGGAACCGTCCCGTTGCGGGCGTGCTTGATGTCCAACCGCGCCGGGTTTCCCGGGCTGGGGAAGGATGGCGACGTGTTGTCGTTGCAGCTGGATACGTCGGCGGTTGTGAGTATTTCCGCGGTGACGATTGGGCCCAACAGCGACATTCCAAGCAAAATCACGGTTGCGCCGTACTCGGGGCACGTCGTTGACGCGAACGGTAGGGCGATGCGGTGGCAAGCGGACACCATGGTTACGCAAATCTGGGGCGACATGGACCCTGTTCTGTGGAGCATCACATACACGGACACGGCGGGCGCGTCAACTACGTTGAACAACATTACCGGGTGCTTCGTGGATGACCCGGAGAAGGTTGTGATCGACGCGGCGCCGCCCACGGTGATTTCCCTGAACGTCACCACAACCTCTCCATGGGACCCCACCGCGTCAAAACCGTACGAAATCACGTTATGCGTCGTCGCATCAGAGCCCGTGGTTGCGCCGATGAGCACGATTCTGACCGGGTTCGGCCCGTTCCCGCCCGCGATGGTCACCGGGGGGGGCACGGAGTGGTGTATGGGCCCGCGCGTGGTGCTCCCAACAGACACCGACTACGTCGACGCAAACGGGTGTATCAAGTTTTCAGTCACGCTGACTGACTTGTCAGGCAACGTGGGTGTCGCGAACACCGCGCTGGTGGGCCAGGAAGGCACCGCGCTGTGCCCCACCACGCGCGTGGAACTCGACCTGACGCCTCCGATTTTCCTGTGGCTCAACATCGAGGTGATTTCGTCAACAGACATGGTGTTCGACGCCGCGTTGAACGAACCGTGCGAGGTGTTTTTCGTCGCCGTGCCGCAGGGCAGCGCGGAACCCACGGTTGAGGAGGTTATTTCTGGGACGGGCGCCAGCGGTGCCGCCGCGGTGTCTAAAGGAAAAATCGACTACATCGGCTCAATAATCCCCTCGCCTTCGTTCCAAAACGGAGGCATCGGGTTACAACAAATCGTGGTGCCTGATTTATCCCCAGGCGTGCCTTATGATTTATATTTCATCGCCGTCGACCGGTTCGGACAGAAAGAACCAAGAGCGCGAAGCCGGCGGTTATCGTCGCTAGGCGTCTGGACCCCTGCCACGTCAGTCGCGGTCGCGGAAGGGGATGTCTTTGGCGACGTCGTGGTGCTTCAGCTCACGCAGCCTCCCACCGAGGACGTCGACGTTATTTTAACCGCGTCTCAACCCGACCAACTGTTATTCGCGCTTGAGACCAACGCTTTAGTGTTCACCGAGAATTTGGTAGTACGGTTCCCCAGGGACGAGTGGTCCGTCGCGACTGAAGTCAAAGTCAAGGCGTTTGATGACAAAATCGTGGAAGGGCCGCACGTGTTGCGGATTGACTTGAGCACGACGAGTATTGATCCTAGATATGACTCGTTGAGCTTGCCGCCTCTGCGAGCAGCGATCACGGACAACGACATCGCCGCGGTTATCATTTCCGACCCCAGGGAAGCGCTGCAGACGCGGGAGATGGTGTGTGACGGCGTGGCGCCGAACAACATTTTAGAGTACGAAACGGACGAAGCCACCGCGGTGGATGCGCTGGTGTGGTTGGCTGGGGCGCCGTCCACGGGAGATGACGTCGTCGTCACGTTGCAATCCGGCAACGTCGCGTGGATGGCGGTTACCGGCGTGACCGGTGGGGCGGGCGGACCGGTGGTGTTAACCTTCGACTCCTCAAACTACGACCATCAGATTTCGGTTAAGCTGATCCCCGTATACAGTAATGTCGCTGACCCCAACCGGATCGTTGATCTGATCGTCGACGTCACGAGTTCGTCCGCTCCTTACAGCGTCATCACCGTCCCTGACATCCCAGTGACCATCATCGACCTTCAAACTCCCGGGATCACGTTCTCGCGAACCAAAATTAGGGAGGCCGCTGGATCACATGAAATCACCATGCGTTTGGAATCCGAACCACGAGCCAACGTGGTGGTGGACTTCACCGTGGTCCCGGACCCGAACGGGTCGCACAACTACGCCAACCTGGCGATTCAACCCGCTAGCGTAACCATAACGCCGGATGATTTCGGCTCTGCGATTACCGTCACGTTCGTGACGGGCGACGACGGAACGTACTACGGCGACGTCGAGTACGACATCCATGTTACGTTCACGTCAGTGGGTGACGTGGAGTACGCCAACTTGGTAGCCCCGGACCTGTCAGTCACTGTCTTAGAGGGGGACCCGGAACCGGCGTGGATCGTGGCAGACGTTACGGGGGTGACCCGGTTAGTCGCGCCCGTCGGGTCGCCGCCGTTACCGCCGGTTGAGGTGTTGGAACGCACGCAAACCCTGCGGTACACCGTGCGGCCGGCGGGGAACTTGTGGAAATCCGTGACGATCACGCCCACGTTCGCGCCTGACACGCGTCAACGAGGCGTCATAACCCCCCAGCGGTTCACCTTTACTCCAGGTCAAAACGCCGTCGCGCAGTTCGCGTTGAGGTTCCCGTCCAACACCGCGGTGCTTGGTGACCTGGACGTCGTGATCTGGCACATCGTTGAGAACGAGGGGGACGAACCCGGGTACCGGGCGCTGAACCCTAATCTAGGCGCTGGGGCCTTGGAGGTGACGATGATTGAAACGGACACCGCAGGTTTCTCCCTGGGTAACGGCGTTACCGGGGTTATTCTCGTGGAAGAACCCGAAAACGCGGGGGTCCCGGCGGTCCCGACGCCCCCCGGATCTTTCGGCGTGGTTTTGAAATCCAAACCCATCGGCGTGGTGTCCGTGGACATTTTCGAAGCAATCAACGCCACGGATTTGATGAACCCCACGGCGGTGGCGAAACGAAGACGATATTTATTAGCTGACAACGTCGCGGTAGCCTCGGCGGATCAGCAGATGGTCATCGTGAGCGGCAGCACGCTAACGTTCACGGAGCTGGACTGGTTCATCCCAAAGGAAGTCGTGTTAGCCGGTATTTGGAAAGACGGCGACCAAGGACGGCGAACGGTTACGTTTTGTTCCGAAATCGACGCGCCGGACGACCCGGTGTACCGAAACGCAAATGCGCCGTGCTTCAACACCGTGCTGACCGAGTACGGCGACGAGGACGCCCCCATCGGGACGACCATCGATCTCACCGTGGAAGTGGAGGTTGAAGAAGTCGCCGCATCGGCAATTTCGTCCTTGCCCACGTTGTACCAGCGGTTCACCAAGTTCTGGCAGGTACGAGCCTGGGTCGCGACGTGCACGACGGACGCCGCGGGAACGCGGACGTGCGATCGAACCGTGGATCTCAACACCGACACGACGACTGAGATTCCAATCGCCTCCTTGACCGACCCGGTTGAGATCACGTTCCAAGTGGACGAGAGTTATTTCTCCAACAGAAGCGGCGTGGACGCGATGTACAACGAGGACCCGAGCGTGAACTTTGTGTGGTCTCCCGTGATGAAGAATCTCCCGGGCGTGGATTTAGTTTGGGGCGCGACTGACTCGGTAACCAACAAAACAGAAGTCACCGGCCGCGTGTTGAAGACGGGTACGTACTTCCTAGGACAAGCGTTCCCGGCGTTGGTGGTGGACAACCCCACCACCGCGCCCTTGTTCAAGGAGAAAGGAAGCGCGTCGGATGTGCTGCGAGGCCTCACGATCCAGCCTGCCGACATTGCGGTTGATTACCCAGTCAACGTCAACTCCGCGACCCTAGCAATGAAGCGGTTCAACCCCGCGAGCGATATCCTGGACATACCCTTCTGCAACGCCACCGGCCAGAACATCACGGAGGGGTGTTACTTGCGCGCAGATATGGACCAAAATGAGTCACTGGAACGGAACATCTTCGCCATTTACTTCGCCGCGCTAGGCGAGCTCTCTGTGATGTCCGCGGACGAGGTGCCTGTGAACATCGGGTCGGGGCGACGCCGAAAGCTACTGGGTGGCCGACGGCAACTTCTGCAAACCGTGACGGAACCCACGACTGACGAGTACGCGGATGTGTTATCAGAAGCGTCGTTCAGCGACCCTGACGTGGACCCTAGTGGGGAACCACGACAAGCTGTGGTTTCCGTGACGGACGACTCGAACCAAGTCGCGAGCGGTCCTGAGGTTGAAATCCCAACCGAGCCCACCAACGACCTTCCGAACGTTTTCCTGCAGTCGTGTTTCGTGGTGCAAGAGGGAATAGCGGTGGTGGACCCGGCGTTGAACCTGGTGTTACCGCTGACGTATCACGAAAAAGAGACTGTGTTTTTGAGCACGCAGACCATAGTGTTTGACCCTGACGGTACCGTGTTAACCGGCGCCACCGTGACGTTTGACCCCGCATACGAAGCGAACGACATCATCACGTACAGCGCCGGCGCGTTGGAACGCACAAACGCGTTTCTCGCCGCCGGTATGAACCAAACGGACTTTTTACCCTCAGACTTGAGTGCCTTGACGATCACGATCACGAGCGCAACTCAAAACCCTGGTTTGCCGAACCGAGTACAAATCTCCGGCTCCGCATCCTTCGCCGCATACGTCTGGGTGTTCAACTCGTTGCAGTTCACGAACATGGGCCCGCTCATCACGAACGTCCAGCGGAAAATAACCTACACGGTGACTGATTCGCTGGGCGACGAAAGCGTGCTTCCCGCGGGGCTGGACGTGACGCAGTCCGACTGCGAGGGGTATTTAATTATGGACCTCATAAACGTCAACGACCCGCCGGTGGCGAACGCGGTGCAGACCGTGTTGGTGATTTCTCAACCCGGGGGGACGGCGGACGGGCTGATGCTCGCCACGGACCCGGACGGACCCACCTTTGACGATGATGGGGACCCGGTGATTTGGTACAACATCACGTGCTTCCCGTCCAAGGGCATTGTTGAGATTTTAGATGTCAACACCGGGTCGTACCGGTACACGCACGACCCGGATCTACCCGGCACGGATACATTTGTGTTTTTCGCGTGGGACGGTGAGCTCGTTTCACGGTTCGCCACAGTTACGGTTCGCACCGGGACGGGCGACGCCGCGCCTGAAAGCGCGCCGATGGAGATTGAAGTGTGGGAGAACAGCGCCACCGTCGGGCAGATGCTTGGCACCGACCCGGACGGATCGGATGACATTTACCGGTACCAGATTGTCGTGGAGCCCGAAAGCCCTGCGAGCCTTGTGCTGACTGACGAAATCTCCGCGCTGTTCAGACACAACCCTTTAGGGGCGTTCACGTACACGGCGTCGAGCGTTTCAGCCACAGTCACCAGGGTCGCCGAAGCGATGGCCAACTTACCGTCAGATTTCGACTTCAACTCCGTGCGCGGAACGAACCAGCACCCCGGGTACCACGCGGATTCGTTCCAGTACAAGATTCTTGATAAGGCTGGCATGTTATCTGAAGTAGCCACGGTGTTCATCAACGTCCGTTTGACCCGAGAAAGCAACACGCCGCCGATTTCATCACCCATCGCGCTGAGCACGGTTGAAAACGTGGCGCTGAGTGGAGCTAGTATCAAATTCAACTCCCTAGACGCAGAAAGCCCGAACAACCTGAGGCACGAGATTTTTGTCACCGAGGACGGCGTGACACCTGAGTGGAACTCACCGGTTTTAGGCACCATAACCCCCCTGGACCCGACCAACGTCAACGACGCGCGGTTCGTATACACGCCCCATCCGTTTTTCCACGGCGTGGAGCGCGTGCAGTACGTCGCGATCGACGCGCACGGCGCCACGTCGACGCCGGTGGATTTAGTGGTACGTCCCGTAAAATCCTGCTTGCCTTTTAACGCGTAGTGAGGGTTGATTCTGACGGCTTTTAACGTGATACTGTGAGGGATTCCTCATCATCCCGATACGAAGAACGCACCCCCAATGAATACCACTTCCCAATACATCACACCCGACTGCCCTTCATACAAGACTGACTTTTTTTTTTTTTGCAGGTCACGATCACCGAGGTGAACCAGGGCCCTTATGGGGCGTGCGCGTCGGACTCTCCGATGGACAAAGACGTGATGCTCACCATGGGCGCCGGGACCGAGTTTGTGATTGTCGCCAGTTTAGGTTCCGAGCTCGCAACTGACGTGACTGCGAAGCAAACCGCTGATGTCGGGACGCTACGGGAACAATTCGTTTCCTACGCGCGGACGATTGTTGAGCTACAAAAGATGGCCAACATGTCCGCGGTGTGGAACGCTAGTATGATTGACACGGGTACCGCGGATTCCGCCAGCGGCAACGCATCACTCGGTGTTTCCTCTGTATTGGACATCCCTGGAGGCGGCACCGGATCCACAGCGCTGGCTTGCGGCGACCTGACCACGGTGATCAGGACGCCGCACACCAGCGACGTCGGGTTGGTGCTCCTCGCCTTCGACGTTGACAATTTAGCAGGGACGCCGCTTACGTATTTGCTAAAGTCGGCTCCAGTAAGGGCGGACGACGGCACTGTGGCGGGAACGGTGTTCGGATGGGCTCCGCCCACACGGAACAACGACACCGAGTCCGTAACCGGGTTCACGCACACCTGGAACGATGACGTGTTTGTTGACGGGAACAAACTTTCAGTCGGCGACATCGACACATCGACACACGACGTCCCCGCGCTCGTGTTCCGCCCCGCGCCCGGCATCAACGGCGAAGTCCTCGTGAAGTGGGCCGCCCGAGATTCGCTAGGTCAGGAAGGCACCGAACAAATAACAACCTTCAAAGTGCAGTGCCCTGGCGGCGAGATCGTCAACGGCCTTACGTGCGAACAGTGCGCCCCAGGGACGTACAACGACCGCGTTTTGCTTGACCAAACCACGTGCACTGACTGCCCCCCAGGTACGCAGACGCCAAACCCTGGCTCAACGCGGTGCGTCGCGTGCCCTCCGGATACGTACACCGACATCGCGGGAACCGGGACGTGCGGAGCGTGTCCCGCGAGCATGAAAAGTAACAGCGGGGCCTCAGCGCTTACTGCGTGCAGGTGCGAGATCGGCACTGTGCAGCTAAGCAACACGCAGTGCTGGCCGTGCGACTTGTTGCGCACCAAGTGCGAAGTCCTCGGAAGGGAGCTCCCGATTCCGTTCCGAGGCCACTGGACGGACCCAGGGGAACCCAGACGCACGTACGACTGCATCCCAAGCGCGTCCTGCGTCGAGAAGTTCACCGAGGATGAAGTCCGGGACCGGCGATGCGCAGGGCAGCGGTTTTCGCCGTTGTCAGGCGACGTGGCGTACGTCGGGGACGGGTGTTACAAATGCCAAGCCAACCACTACCGGCACGCCGGTCATTGCCATTCCTGCGGAACGCAACAACGTGCGCGGTGGCGCTTGGGCGTGCTGATTCTCCTGTACGCGGTGGTGGTTGGTCTGTTGTTGGAAGTCGCGGGCTCCCCCGCGGTGGGTGCGCTGGGTATCCTAGTCACCTTCCTGCAGATCTCAGCGAGTATGAAGTACCTCTCCATCGCGTGGCCCAAAGCCATGTTCGCGTGGCTCACGGTGACGAGCGCGAGTTATTTGGATTTAGAGCTGTGGGCCGCAGAGTGCGTGTCGCCAACCGGGTGGACCTACTTCACGAAATACATCGTCGCGATGGTGCAGCCGCTTGCGTGGCTGTTCGTGATTTTCATCTCAATCTTCGCCAGGGTCGCCCGACGGGTGATGATGGAGTACCACCGACGAGGCGCGGACGCGATTCGCACGCGGTACAACGTCAGCAGGCGGTGGCTTCACGGGCAGGTTGATCCCGATGCCGATGAGTGGAAAAACACCGCGAACAAGCGGCACGGGTTACCGTTGGACCGACCTGAGTTGATCGACGACACGGATCAATACACTTTAGCAGAGAAGCTGGACCTGACAAATGCCAAGCCCGGGGACTTCGATAGAGTTCAAGACTACGCCAAGTACAAAGGCGTGGAGGTTGACGAGCTTACAATCGACGAGAAGAACGTCCCCCTGAGTAAAAGACCACTAAAACACCTGATTAGAATCTATTCTTTGGAAACCATCGAGCGCGCCAAGCCGACGTGCATGTTACTGTTCCAGTGGGGCTACTTTCTGTTGGCGCAGCAAGCCGTAGCGTTTTTCGACTGCGAGAGCAACAACGACGGGGATTTACTGTTACGGGCGGATCCGAGTGTTACCTGCTACCGGGGCAAACACCTTGGGTACCTGCCAATCGCGCTGTTGGGATTGGTGGTGTACCCGTTTGGGATGTTGGCGTTTGGCTTCTTGTTCATTCGACGGTACAGAGCGGACGGGCCAAGGCCGCGAGTCAATGCGCGGATGCAGTTGATCAGCCAAGGCGCTTCCCCACAAGAACTCAAAAAGGCTGAAAACTTCGAGCACAACTTCGGTTTGCTTTACCTGGACGCGCGCCAGGAGTGGCTGTACTGGCACGTCGTGGACATGGGCAAAAAGCTGGCGATCGTTCTTTTCCGAGCGCTGGTGCCGTTTCCGATTTCGCAAACCCTGCTATGCACGTCGTTGCTGTTTGGAGTGGCTTTACTGGCAGCTAAGGCCGAGCCGTTTAGGTACAGAACCATGAACCTCGCGGAGATGCTTTCGTGCAACGTCAACGTGTTGGTGTTGATCTTCGGGTACTTTTTCCAGCTTGGGATTTGGGACGAGGAAACCACAGTTGGCGTGGCGATCGCCGCGAACGTTTTGATCGCGGTGACAATTCTGTTCCTCACCTTCGCCGTGTGCCTTTATCTTTTCCCCTGGATCAAAACCTTCATTGCCATGATCATGAACCACGCCAACGCGGCGGATGCGGAAGGGACTGTGGTTAAATTGAACACGAGCGTGAGCGGTCCGCAAGGGTACGCCTTATTCATAATCCCGCCGTCCAGTAAGTTCCGGCAAAAGTGCTGGGAGACGATGAAAAGTAACCTCTTCGACCGGTTCATCATGGTCGCCATCGCGATGAGTACGGTGATTACGTTCGTGGAGTTAGTGCCGCTTGCGCCGGGGCCACGGGAACGCATAGACATGATCAATGATTTCTTCACCGTGGCGTTTGTTCTTGAAGCTGTTTTGAAGATCATCGCACTGGGGTTCGTGTTGGGGCAACACGCGTATTTAAGAGACACGTTCAACTGCCTGGACTTCGTCGTCGTGTTGATGAGCGTGATTCTGTGGATCGCGGAGAACGGGGGGGACGCGCTTGGGGGAATCAGGAGCGCGCGATTCTTCAAGTACCTCAAGTTCTTCAAACTAAAATACGTCCGGTTCCTTCGAATCGGCCTTCAATTGCGGAACATGTCCGGTGGGCACGTCGCGGCAATCTACCGCAAAGCCCGCGAGCCCGACAGCGACAGAATAAAGCAAGTCATGAAGAAAGCCAGGCACGTGTTCGCGGAGAAGTACTGCGAGAAGATGCACGCAAATTTGCGGGATTTGCCCTCCGAAGTCTGCGACGGCGCCATTGACCTCATCGAAGAGCTGTGGAAGGAGGGTTATGACCCGGAACAGATCATGACCGTAAGCCAACAACTGCATGCGGTGCGCAACAACGTCAACCCTGAGAATTTAGAGACGGTGTACGAGTGGCTCGCGTTTCACGCCAAGCACGGCGAAAAGACTGCGTTTCTAGACACCATGATTTACTCACGGGATTTGATGGCGCAAATTGGGGACGAAGCGGTCCGAGAGCTCATGAGTAAGCACGGCAGCGCGACTCGGCCGGAGGAATTTACCATGCCTCCTGAAGAGAAGGCGTTCGCCAAGGACGTGGCGAACGAGTTGCGCAGACGGAAGAGCGGCAGGGGCGGTGATTTACCTGCCAGTGACCCGAGAGGAAGGAACCTGGACATCGGAAGTTTCGACGTCGACTTGTACGACAACGAGATGAACAACCACCCCGGGATGCGGGAAGGTAGAGAAGGACGGAAGCTTCGGCACGGGCATGGCGTGGATAGCACGTACCAGACGCAGGAAGAGCGGCTGGCGGAGGAGTCCCTGGACCTGACGGGGGAAAAGCAAGTCAAGGGAACCGGGTGGAGGAACACGCCATCGCGGAGAAGGCGGTAGAGGATTTTCGGTTCCAGATCATCCCATGAGATGACCATAACAAGTAGAGGACGGACACCCAGTGTCTGATTCACTGCAAACAACTTTAACTTATTACGAGACTAGCGTCTCTTATACTTCCAAGGAAGAAAAAAAAACAAAATTAATGAGTTTCGTCGCGGACATACGCGCCCGACGCGACTCTTTGTCTTACGCAGGAGGTTACGGCCCTGCGTTCGACTGTACTAGCACTAGATTTAATGACTATTTAAGACTATTAATAAGTTACTTTCATGGTTTAGACTACTATCCGGCGACTACATATCACTACTATCCGGCTTTTCCTTTCCTCCCCATTGCTTCGGCTTTGAGTCGTTTCACGGACTCCACTAAAGTTTCCTGTTCTTCCCGTTTTTCCCGCTCCGCTATTCTGCGTGCGATGCCCAACAGATCAGCACCTAACTCGTCCTCCGAAATCACGTTCGGTTCATCCACGTCATCTAGGGTTAACGAGTCAACCCCTGCTTCGTCAAACTCTGGGGCGCTTTCCATGCCCACCGCGGAGGACGACACCAGCATCTGCTCGGCTTGTTTTATTTTTTCATCAATCGTCAAAACGCTTCCCCCGCGCTCGCCGAGTTTGCCAAGCCCGATATCTTCCTCTATTTGAGGCGATTTGCGCAGCTGCGGACGTGTGTTACGATCTATGGACTCAACATGTACGTCCCTATCACTTTTCCTTTCATTTTTCCTTTCCCTCTGTGCGTCGAACGCGGCGTGCCCTGAGAACACCCGCATCGCGCCGTCCGCGTCGTTCACGTCACCGTCTCCGTACGGATGCGATCCATCATGGTTGCCCCTCAGCGGAAACGCGTCGGCGCCGAGTTTGTCGCCGTGTCTTCGGGTGGCGAAGTCGTCGTGCCCGGTAAAGGTGTGGAAGCCGTGCCTGTACGACGCGCCGTGGAGTGACGTGCGGCGGGTTTGGTCGACAGTGTCCGCGCTGGAAGACAGGCTGGCGCGGAATCTCGAATCGACCGGTTGCGTTCCTGACAAAAATCGGCCAAACACTAACACGCAACACAAAGTCCACACACCCGCGAGCGCGAGAAGCGCAGTGGCGCCGGCCGCGCGGCCGGCACGCATGCCGTGACACGCCTCGAAAACCTACCGCCCACGCTTGAGGCTATCGGAGACGCGCGACGAGACTCTGAGTCAGGAGCGCCTGATGAAGTCCTTGTCAGATTCTGGAATTTCAAGAGCTGACTTGGACGAGTCGAGAAGAGATTTTCACGACAACGCCACTCGCACACGCGGCGGGGCAGCGGGCACATCCGTTGATGTGTCGCGTCTGCCGCGCCCGCGGTGTTATGCGAGGGCCACGGGGCAGCGGCGATGGTATCAACAACCTCACCGTCGTCACTGGGTCTTTTCCCTCCGACGATGAGGATGAGGTTTTGTGCAGTTTCGCGACCTCCGACGTGGGGCGAATCAATACATCAACATCATCATCTCAAAGAGTGACTCGCGTCATCGTCGGCGCGGGCGTCGCGGGTACGTGCTGCGCGGAGGAGCTGTGTCGTTTACGGCCTGATGACAATGTGGTGCTTGTTACGATTGGGGATGTGGTGAAGAGCGTGACGCACGTTGAGAAAGTAACGAGGCACGTTGAGACGTTCGACGTCATAGAACGACCGGCGAGTTGTCTAAACCACCAAAACCTGACAATCGTAAACGCCGCCGTGGTTGGGGTGGACCACTTAAAGAAGGTGTTGTTCCTACAGAACGAGGTGGATGCATCAGAGGGTAGTGTGTTGAGTAACGACTCAGCAATCCGTAATGTCTCAATCCCTTTGAGCAGCATTATGTACGACCAGCTTTGTGTTTGTTCTGGCGCGGCGCCCAAGCCGGTGTTCGCGGAGGAAAAACCAAAACCTTCAACTTCAAAATCAAAAAATAAAAATAAACCAAAACCTTCTTCCTTCGCGGATTCCATCACGGTTACGGTTCGTGACGTGGAGAGCGTTGAGGCGCTTAGGGAAAGGCTTTCGAACGCCCGAAGAGCGCTCCTTGTTGGGAATGGGGGCATCGCGATGGAGTTGGCGGACGCGCTGTGTCGGAACAATGAAAGCGGTGAGGGGTCGACGGGTGGAAAGAAAAATAATGCGAAAAATAATGAGACAAAAACTCGCGAATTAATTTGGACCGCGAAGCACCCCACGATCGGCGACGCTTTCTTCGACCGCGACGCCGCTGGGTTTTTGCAGAAATTGGCGGAGAGGAGTGGCTGCATGGACGAAGTAAAGGGTGAAGCGACAGAAGAAGAGACAGTGACAGAGTCGGACAAAATATCTCACAAGCGCCGGCGAATAGAGAGGGACTCGAGTTGTACAGGAAACGCGGCGGGTCCTGACTGGACAAGCCGGCTGGGTAAAGCTGGCGTTTCAGGCTCAAACCAAAGGTTCAAGTTACGTATTTTGAATGACGTAGAGGTTGTGGGGGTGGAGCCATGTGTACGTAATGACGGGTCAAACGGAGACTGGCCCGCTGTGGCCGTCCTAAGTGACGGCGCCAGAATCGAATGTGACGTCATCGTGTCGGCGACCGGCGTCGACCCTAAACCAAGAATAGACTGGTTACCCGAGGAGTATTTTCCCCGAGGTAAGGATGGAGGGATAACAGTGACAGAAACGTTCCAATCGATAGGTAATGAACACGTGTTCTGTGCCGGAGACGCGGCTAGTTGCGACACACGAAGCAACGATCGAACAACTTTTTGGTTCCAAATGCGACTCTGGAGCCAGGCGAAAATAAGTGGCACTTATGTAGCGCGCGTTATGGCCGGCGAATCAGACGCCGACGCGTTCGGGTTCAACTTCGAGCTATTCACGCACACCACTAGATTCTTCGGGAATAAAGTCATACTCCTCGGGCTGTACAACGGACAGAAGTCCGAGTCCGAGAAGGAAAGCGAACTGGTGTCGTATGCCAGGGCGATTTATGACGACGAGAAAAATGAAAATGACGAGAAAAATACAAATTCCAATTCAGTCTTCCAAACTGGACAACCCGACCGCGACGCCTCCACGTTCGTCCGCATCTTGCTACGACGCGGCAAGATGATAGGCGCGGTGTTGTTAGGCGACACAGACTTGGAAGAGACGTTTGAAAATCTGATTTTAGATGAGATTGACGTGAGCAGGTTCGGGGCGTCATTATTAGATCCGGAGATTGACATAGAAGACTATTTCGATTAGAATTTAGAGTGAAAATAAAGATGGATGTGTTGATTCTTCATTCTTCCCATGGTATTAAAAAATGGTGCAGTACTCTCTCGTTCGTCGCGAGTATTGTACACTGCTATAGGACCAGGTCTTGTGAAAAGATATGCTCCTATAGACTCCGTGCGAGTCCCTGAGTGAGCAGTTAGTCAATGCGACTGACAATTTACTGCGTGGCGGCGAAGACTGCGGCGCGCTCAGCGGCTTCGAACGCCTTGGCGCAGGCGGCTTCGTTGGTGGCGCCGGCGCACTGCGCTTCCATGGCTTCAAGGGCGCCCGCTTTGCCCATCTCCAAGACTTCGTCGGCGGGGATCAGGTTGAGGCCGTTAACCAGCTCCTGGGCGACCATGCCGGAGATGGCAACCATCGCGACGCGGCCGTTGTTCACCTCCTTGAGCTTCATGTCGTTGAGCCATTCGGTGTCTTTGCCCGCGCTGAGCTTCAGGGGGTCGAAGTTGTAGTCGCCGGGGGTGTAGTCGTCCTTGAGGAGGAACAGCTTGTCCGCCTCGAAGGGGTTTTGCCACGCCGTTTGGACGCGGTTGGCTTCGATGGTGAAGATCAACGCACCGAGGAGGCCCCAGAAGGTGCCGGGCACTTGCTGGAAGTGGTCGATGGCGGGGCCGGTGACTTGCGCGTCGAAAAGGAACGCGGAGCCTTCGACTTGCTCACCGACCAGGAAACCGAGCGCGGCGAGCATGGAGATGCGGCCGTGCGTGATCTCAACATCCGCGTACCTCTGCGCTTCCTTCTCGTCGATGCCATTGTAGAAGCCGAAGAAGTCGACGCCCTCGGGGAAGGGGGCGCAGCCGCGCACGATGCCAGCCTGGGTGGCGGCCTTGATGTCGGCGTACTTCTTGCCGGCGGTGCTCTTGGTCTGGCCGGTGACGGCAGCCTTGGCGACGATGTTCATGGCGCAA
>TARA_B110000977_G_scaffold201825_1_pt1 | contig 17083 bp, 15 predicted proteins | sample TARA_B110000977 | Tara Oceans TARA_B110000977 (sample SAMEA4397798) | marine metagenome | biome: Polar Biome; feature: [SRF] surface water layer (ENVO:00010504); material: water (ENVO:00002006), including particulate matter (ENVO:01000060) such as... | depth 5 m | reverse complement strand
GAGGGTATGTAGATGTATCTGCAGGATCATACTCACTAAGTGATCAAACCGGAACAGTAACATTAAAAAATGTTAATTTAGATCTTAACAACCTAACATTAACAGCTGATGAAGCTCAAGCTTATCCTCGTACGTTTGTAAGATGGAGAGCTGGTAGCTCAGGCGGGTCACAGATACAAACTGCAGAATCACTTACATTAACTTCTGGCAACCACACCAGTACATCATTATTCTACGCAGAGTTTACCTAACAGGTTAAAAAAAAAGGTTTTTGAATACATATTGGGTTTACGAAAATATAACAAAGCAGTCGTCTTTCTATAACAAGTTAGATGTACTGCTTTTACTTTGTTCTAGTGTCTTATGGAAAAAACACCACCCTACGTTTACTACATTTTTATTCTGTGATGAACTTACTTTAGAGTTACTTATCAAACTTAACGCAACAGAGCTATGGGATAATATAAAATTAATAGAAGAAAATACTAAAATTAATAAACAGATATTTTGGGCAGCTAGTAAAGTAGAACAATTAAAACATATACAAGAACCTACCATATTATTAGATCATGATTTACTCGTATTTAGATCTCTAGAAGAGTACATAAAAGAGACCCCTCTTTTCGCACACGACGAAAACGGAGAGATGTACTACCCAACTTCACATGATAAAATTATAGCACAAACTGAAGATATTATTAGTAGACCTAAACCACTTGCAGTTAATTGTAGTTTTGTATACTTTCCTTCTCCATCCTTTGCTAACCTATATGCTAATACCAGTATAAAGCTAATGGAAAGATTCACAGAATTAGAAGCACCTAATTCTAAATATTTAATATATGCTGAACAACTAACTTTAAAGAGTTTACTAGATAGAGAAAGTATAGAATATAATACACTTATTAACGAAAAATGGCACTGTAAAGAATTAAAGTTTGAACCTAATAATAAAGGTATATTTAGTTTTGAGGAAAGTCAAAGGTACTTTAGGCACTACTGGTTGGATAAAAGTAAAATAAAAAAATCAACAGAAGGGTTTTCTTTCACAGAAGAAATTCGTATATTATACAATATACTTACACCTTATAAACAATTAAAACTCCATCATTTAGATGATACTGAATAATGACTTCATTAAGACTCATATAACTTCTGATAAGTTTGAAACTATTAACATCGCAGGAGATAAAGTTATAGAGTACAAACCCGTATCTTACAGGTGGACTCATGGAGCCACAGAGAAGCACTTAGGAGACGGTCTTCTGATTTACACTATTATACAGTTAATGAGATATAAATCTGTAGTTTGTTTAGGTTCTGGAGGAGGCTTTATACCCCGTATAATGACCCAAGCTCGTATGGACCTACATAAGCAAGGTATATTCGAAGGAGATGAAGACTACAATTGGGGAGATATAGGAACTACATATTTAGTAGATGCCGCTAACGGAGTAGGAGGTAAAGTTAGCTACTTAGATAAAGAGTCATATTTCAGATACCAATTTTGTCCTAGGTTTATTAATGAAACAACAGAAAACGCATATTATAATTTTTTTGTAAAACAAGATATTAAAATTGATTTTTTACATATAGATGCAGGACATTCTTACGAAGACGTAAAACAGGACTTTAATCTATATTCTAACCTTTTATCAGAAAATGGTATTATATCTATTCATGATACAGATGAAACATTTCAGAAGGAATTAATAGTCACAGAAGATGAAAGAGAGTATTACGAACTATTCGACGGACCGCCTAAATTCATAAAGGAGATCGGACCAGAATGGAAACAGTTTAATTTTTTTAATACAGGCCAGTTGAGGAGTAAGCCTTCATCAACAGGTATAACACTATTACAGCGTGCCTAATTTAGTTACAGTAGTCGGAGAAAATACACATATACTTCCTCATATGTTAAAACACTATGAAGACAGTATAGATAAAGCATATGTAGCAGTATATCGTCAAAGTGAAGATGATGGTATATTAGAAGAAATTGAAGAACTAGGTATAGAACCATTTATGGTTTTTACAGAACCTAAATACAACTGGGAAAGAGTTACAGAAATATACAATACTGTTAAACAAACTAAACCAAACGACTGGTGGATAGTATCAGATGACGATGAACTACAGGTATACCCAGAGCCTATAGAAGACATCATTGAGAACTGTGAAAGAAAGGGATATGAGTTTGTCACAGGAGGGTTCTTAGACAGAATAGGTATAGATGGTACTTTCCCAAAAGTGACGAGAGAAACAGATTTACACAAAGCTTTTCCTTTAGCAGGATTTTTTAGATATCCTATGTCTAGAGCATGTCCTAATAAAGTTACACTAATGAAAGGTTATCAAAATATTACCTCAGGTCAGCATTACGCATCATTCAACGACGGATCTAATAGTTGGGGTACTAAGCATAGAAGACGTATGCCGATAGAAGAATGCTTTACACAGGTACATCATTTTAAATGGGACGAAACATGTATAGATAGAATAAAAAAAGTAGCTGATATAGATAAAGGGTATGCTTATTCTAATGAGTACGAAGTAATGTACGAAGCAATTAAAGCTTCAGACTGGAAAATAGATGTAGATAATATTAAGTTTTTAGTTGAAGAATTAAAAGAATCTTCGTATATTGAATATATAGATTACCCACACTGGGATACAATAACACAGAAAATAGTTACAATATGAGCGCATCAAACGAAACTGAAAAACTTTTACTAGAAGATAGAAAAGTAAAAGCATTAGAAAGAATAGCTTTATCAATAGATACATTATCTATATGGTTTGAAGAAGTAGACAAGGAAGAATGGGGAGAAAGAATACAATTTTACTTATCTGAATTCTTAACAAGTGCGGCACCAGTAGACTCAACTGCAGAAGTAGAAAAAGATGAATAAACTTGGAATAATTGTACCTTATAGAGATAGACCTAAACAGTTAGAGACTTTTGTTACTTCTATTAAGGAGTACCTTTTAGATAAAGGTATAAAGTATGAAATTATTGTGGTTGAACAGTACAATAATATAGAGTTTAATAGAGGGAAGTTACTTAATGTAGGTTTTATAAAGGCAGAGGAATTAGGGTGTAACTATGTAGTATTTCATGATGTAGATATGCTCCCTATTGACGCTGATTACTCTTACGTTAGTAAACCAACTCACCTTATAACTGAAGTAGATGTACCAGAAGGAGTTTCTAGAACTTTATTTGATGAATACTTTGGAGGAGTTACAGCTTTTCCAGTAAATATATTTAAGCAAATAAATGGGTATTCTAACAAGTATTACGGTTGGGGTTTTGAAGATGATGATTTACTTCTAAGATGCTTAGAGAATCATATTGAACTCGACGGTAAAAAAGTTGTTCAGAAAGGTAGAGAAGGATTAGGCTTACAGTTTAACGGTAAAGACAGTTTTGTTGCTATACCAAATAAATTATCTTCACTAAGAAACTTTTCTATTTTTGCATCCTTTGGATATGATAGGATTATTTCTGATGAAAAAGTAGTTACTGATAATAACTCTATATTTAGTATACCTGGGTTTGATACTGGTCTTAGTATAAACTCATTTTTTGATATTACTTTTCAATTTTGGAAAAAAGATTTAAGTTCTATTTCTTTACCTAGTAAGGGACTGCAGGCAGGTAGATTTAATGCTATAATAACTGTTGATACTAAAGGAGCAAATCCTAATACACTTGATTATATAGCTCCTGAAATTAAATTGTATGTAAATGGGCAATTAGTTGGATCAAATACTTTTGATAAGTTAATTAGTATTCAAAAAGAAAAATTTATATACCTAGGTGTAGGAAATCCTAATAGAGAAGAAGATAAAAACTGGTTTAAAGGCACTATAGATACTTTTGCTACATTTAATGACATATTAACTGATAGAGAGGCACTCCAATTAGGTACGAATATAGATAAAAGCCTGTTTAATTTAGAATGTAACTACAAAATAGCTTCTTACTACGATGGAAAGTTTGTTGACGGTACTGAATTATTAGACCTTAAAAGAAACAATAACGGAAGAGTATTTAATTGCGACCAGGTATACTGTCAATCATCACCAGAGGTTACTAAACCTATACCGTACAGAAAAGAAGGTAAGTTTAAGATACTACCACATAAAGAGAACGGATATAAAGATGGATATTGGGTCAATTGGACTAGTAGAAAAAATCAATTAAGATATTTAGATAATTACTACTCACTAAAATCCAATTATCAAAATGATGGACTTACAAATTGTACTTTTGAATATATAGAGGTTATTGACAGTGATTATCACCATATTAAAGTTAAAATATGAAATTAGGCGTTTGCGTACCGTATAGAAATAGAGAAGCACATTTACATGAATTCATACCTAAAGTATCAAAATACTTAAAAGATAATGGAATAGAATTTCAGATGTACTTTGCTCATCAAGTAGATAAGAAATTATTTAACAGGGGTGCAATGAAGAATATAGCTGCTAAACATGCATTCGAAGATGGGTGTGATTATATTGTTTGGCATGACATAGATATGATACCTGTAGATGACGGAGGATGTGATTACTCATTCCCTAAAGATAACCCTCGTCATATAGCTACTAAGATATCTCAGATGGACTATACACTTAAATACCATGAGTATTTTGGAGGCGCAGTTTTATTTTCTAAAGAACAAGTCGAAAAAACTAATGGATATTCAAATGGATACTGGGATTGGGGAATGGAAGATGATGATTTATTTTGGAGATGCCACTTAGAAGGTTATACCGACGATACCTACTTACCAAAAGTTAAATCTAAACAAAAATTTTTACATTTTAACGGTACAGATTCATATGCTAAAATTCCTTTCCAAAGAGATTTTAGAGGACTAACTACCCGTTCTCATACTCTATCAGTCCTTGTTAGAGCATATCATTTTCTAGATAAGAATAAAATTTTCTTAATCGGTGATGAAAAACATTCTTACGTAGAATACCCTATATTTAGATTACCGGGTTACGATTATGGACTATCTTTTAACAACTCTAGAGCGCTATCTTTTACTTTTTGGAATATGTTTAATAAGCACAACTATATGTGGTTAAAGAGGTATGATCAACAATGGAGTTGGGTAACTGTAGTTCTAAATGAAGAGGACCATTTAGCACATCTATACCTAAACGGTACAGAAGTAGATTCAAAAGTTGGATTAGGAAGTCCATCTCCACTTAGGTTTAACGGTAAGTTAAAAAATTACTCTACTAATGACTACTACCTAGGAATGTCTCCATCAGAACCTGAAGAAAGTACCTATAAACATTTTAAAGGAGATATAGCCAAGGTGTATGCATGGAATAGAGCACTTTCACCAGAAGAAGTTAATAACATACACTCCAATGCTCCTAATCAAGGAAGAGTTATAGATTTAGACTTCTCTAACCCAGTTACGGAATACGTTAATTTTGGAGCTGAACTTAAAGAAGAAGAAGTACAAATACCTAACTCAGTTATACCACATAGGGTAGAAGGTAAATTAAGATGTCTACCTCATCCTGACGAAGGTATAGTAGACGGTAAATTTGTTAAAGGAGATACAACAGCTGCTAATGAAAGAAGATATGTCCTCGGTATGCAACAAGGTAAAATTAGCCATAAAGAGGATGGTATAAAACAATTAAAGTATAAATTAGTTAAAGAAACTATTTTTACTCCTCATGCTAAAATGCTTGACGTAGAATTATAAATATTAAATCCCGCTATGTTACATCAAAAAGTAAAAGATAAGTTAGACGGAGTTGGGTGTGGTTTCTGTATAGCTAAATGGTCACAGGTTACTATACATCTGAGCACAGGAATGACTCATTCATGTCATCACCCGTCTCCACATAAGATACCACTTAAAGAATTAGAACTTAATCCGAGTGCTTTACATAATACTAGGTATAAGAAAAAAAAGCGTAAGGAGATGCTAGACGGTAAAAGGCCGTCTGAATGTGATTTTTGCTGGAATGTAGAAGACAATTCTGATTCTTTCTCGGATAGAGTTTTTAAATCAGCAGAACCTTGGTCATGGCAAGATTATGATAAAATTAAAAGTAGCCACTGGAATGATAATGTTAATCCTAGATACGTAGAAGTATCATTTGCTAATACATGTAACCTTAAATGTGCTTACTGTGGACCTCAATACTCCTCTAAATGGGTTGAAGAAATAGAAGAGCATGGAGGATACCCAACCTCTCAAGACTTTAATAATATAAAAAGTATTAAAGCAAGAGGAGAAATGCCTTATCTACATAAAGAGTTTAATCCTTACGTAGAAGCATTTTGGAAATGGTGGCCAGATTTATATAAAGACTTACATACTTTTAGAATTACGGGAGGAGAGCCTTTATTAACTAAAGATACTTTTAAAGTATTAGAGTACATACAAGAAAATTGGGAACAAAACCCTAATCTTTCTCTTGCTATCAACACTAACCTATCGGTACCTGATAAATTAATTGAAAAGTTTCTTTTAATTGCAAAAGATTTAACTGAAAATAATAAAGTAAGAGAGTTAATTATTTTTACCTCTGTCGAAGCTACTGGCTCACAAGCTGAGTATACAAGATTTGGACTTAAGTACGATAAATTTTGGATTAATATAGAAAAACTCCTTACAGAACTTCCTAAACTTACAGTTAATATAATGGCAGCATTTAATGCTCTATCAGTATTCACCTACGGGGATTTAATAGAGAAGGTATTTGAATTTAAGAGAAGATTTCATAATAAAGATAGATACTGGGGAGATGCATTACAGCTAGATACTTCATACCTAAGGTGGCCATCTCACCTATCTATTAAGATATTAGAACCTGTACATAAAGAGTTAATCTACGATGCAGCAGTTAAAGCACTGTACTACGGTAAAAATCCACCTCCTGATGATACTGCTGGATTTTCTGATATACAGATACAAAAAATAAAAAGAACATATGACTATGCCATTGGAGACAGTAACTTTGATGTAGAAAAAAATAGAAAAGATTTCGCTTCATTTATCACTGAGTACGATAAAAGAAGAGGGACTAACTTTATAGAAACATACCCAGAATTAGAAGAACTATATGTTAAGTATAAAAAATAAAGAACCATGGGCATTTTGGCCTACTAGAATCTGTAGTGGATTCGTTCCATTAGCAGGTAATCAACTAATTAGTGGAAAATATAATTTTGAGTTTTCTTTAGATTTTACTATTAGAAAAACCTACGGATTAAAAAGTACAATCTTTTCTATATTACCAATTTATACTTGTCTCAATTACTATAATGAGCATATGAGCAACATAGATGTACACACAGAAAACGGTAGAGATTGGAGAGAAATAAAAGATACCATATTTATAAATAAGAAACATAATGTCACTGTTAAAAATGAAGCAAACGCAACGTTTACAGTGCTTTTAGACAACGAAGTGGTTATAGAGACACAGCAATTTAGTCATGTCACAGATCCTCAAATGTTATTTGGGGCAACTAACTTTCCCTGGCACCTCGACAATCATAATTACTGTGATATAGACTTACATGAATTTAAAATGTTTCATGATAATAAGTTAATTTCACACAATAAATTTAATAAGTATTTTTACGATAAGTCTTTTGACATATCTAACAACTGTAACTTTATTCACAAGATATAATGGGAGTATACGCAAAAAAGGAAAATGAAACTTTTCAAGAATATAGAGATAGAGCTATAGATAAAATATCACCATCATTCTGTGGTGCTAAATGGTACAATGCTACCATATGGCTAGGTAACGGTACTACTACCTCCTGTCATCACCCTCCAGCCCATAAGATACCATTAACTGAACTAGAAGTAAGTTATAAAGCGCTACATAACACCAAATACAAGAAAGCTGTTCGTAAGCAAATGATGGAAGGTGAGAGACCTAAAGAGTGTGAATATTGCTGGAAAATAGAAGATTTAGGGAAAGATAAGGTATCAGATAGAGTATATAAATCTGTTATATATACAGACCAGGAATTAATAGACGCTAAAGAAGTGATGGGATACACAGAAGATGTAGAACTCAAGACTTTAGAGATAGCTTTTGATGCGAATTGTAACTTTGCTTGCTCGTACTGTAATTCCTCTTTTAGTACAACTTGGCAAAAGGATATCAAACAAAACGGACCTTACCAAAATCTTGTATCCGACGGAGCAGGAGCATTCCAACATGATGGATCACATGCTATGCCTTACGGTAGAAAAAATAAAGATAACCCATATGTAGAAGCTTTCTGGAAATGGTGGGAAGCTGAACTTCAATTTAGTTTAAGAGAATTAAGAGTTACAGGTGGAGAACCCTCAATGTCACCAGATTTTTGGAAACTTATGGAATGGTGGAAGCAACACCCAGAATGTAAAGTCCCTTTCGCCGTAAATTCAAATCTTGGGCAAAAGAAAAAACTACTGGATGCTTTAATTGAATCTTCTCATAGCTTTAAAGAATTTAGTATATATAGTTCATGTGAGGCAGTTGGCCTTCAAGCAGAGTATATTAGATACGGACTTGAGTGGGATGTATGGTTAAAGAATATGTACAGGATTAATGCCGAAGGTAATATAAAAGCGGTTAACGTGATGATGACTATTAATGCTTTATGTCTATTTTCTATAACAGAATTTATGGATGAAATGTTAAAACTCAAACAAAAATTTGGCAACCATGCAGCAGTAATGTCATTTAATATTTTACGTTTCCCTTCCTTTCAATCAATAGTCACCCTCCCTGCTGATATTAGATTAGAAAGAGCTAATCATATAGAAAAATGGCTAGAGGATAATTGGAAAGAAGGCAAAAACGGATTTATGGACCATGAAAGAGACGGACTATTAAGATTAATAGAGTACATTAAGACAGTAGAAACCGGACATGAGTTTACATCATCACTTGAATCTAGAGAAAGAGACTGGAAGTCTTTTTATTTACAGTACGATAAAAGAAGAAATAAAGATTTTAAAACAGCATTTCCTATGTTAGGAGAATGGTATGACAGTATACCGGAAACTAACTTAGCACCATTAACCAATGCTATAGATGGAGATGATGCTAAATCTAATAGGTACGTAGAAGGAGTTCTAAAACAAGCTAAAGACGAAGGATGGGTACTAAACGCTCAATGGGCTAACCCAGGATCACAAGAGTATATAGAACCTGATGATGAACAGCAGGATAGTATGATAGACTTAATAGAACAGTTAAATAAAGACCAAGATACAAAGTACGTAGGAAGTCAAGCTAAAAAATTACTGTAGTAATGGAAAGTAAATCCCGGAACATATCAAAAGAGAAGACTTTCTGTGCTGCACCGTGGATGCACCTACATGTCATTAATGATGGAAGGGCATTCCCCTGTTGTGTGACTGAAATAAACGATAATAATGTAGTAGGTAATGTAAAAGACGATTCACTCTTAGATATTCTTAATAGTCCAAAAATGAATGCTATGAGGAAAGGGATGTTAGAATCTAAAAACTTACCTAAATCCTGTGAAAGATGCACAGGAAGAGAAGCATCTGGTTTTAGTTCTATGAGACAAGGCATGAATGACCAGTGGTATTCAAAAGTTGATGATTTAGTCGAAAATACAAATAGCAATGGGTCTATAGATGAAGTGAGACTACTTTACTGGGATATTAGGTTTTCTAACTACTGTAATTTAGCTTGTAGAACTTGCCACCCTATATTTTCAACTTCATGGGCAAATGATTATGTTAGATTAAGATCTCATGATGATAATATAGAGTTAGGTCTTCAAAACTTAGATAATGAAACAAACTTCTGGAAAGAGTTAGACGAAAACTTATCAAAAGCAGAAGAAATTCATTTTGCTGGCGGAGAACCTGTACTTATGCCAGAGCATTGGAAAATAATAGAATTTTTAGAAAAAACTAAAAGGTTTGATGTTAAGTTAAAGTACTCTACAAATGCTACTAAATTAATAGTAAAAGGGAAAAACATATTAGATGTATGGGAAAAATTTACTAATGTGCATTTAAGTTTATCAATAGATGGAACAGGAAATCATTTTGAATTAACTAGACATAAAGGAAATTGGGAAAAAACAAAACAAAACCTTATAGATATAGGTAAGAGTAATATTAGGTACTGGGTACACCCAACAGTGAGTATACTTAATATTCTACATATAACCGACCTTCATAAAGAATTGTATGACTTAAACCTTATACCAAATAAAATTAGAGACTGTGAACTAGAAGTAGATTCTACTACAGGTAGAATTCATGGATATGATGAGCAAGATTATTTTATTATAAGATTTCATATAAACCCATGTATACATCCAGATATCTATTCAGTACATAATATACCAGAAGATATTAAAGCTATCGCTACTAAAAAAATAACAGAGTATGCTAAAGAATGTGAAGCCAAGTACAACATACCTACATCGGGCTGGGATTCATTAGTAGACTTAATGAACAGTCAAAAATGCGATATGAAAGTTTTTAATAAGTTTGTGGAAACAACTAAAAAACTAGATAAAATAAGAAACCAAGATTTCTGTAGCATCCAACCAGAGTTTAAAAAATACTTTAATTTAATATGATGAAGGATAATAATAAAGTTTCTTTGTATGAATACTTATACGGCGGCAAATCAGAAATATCATTTGAAGATTTTATAAAGAGAGCCTTTTACATAGTAAGCGGTAATAATAGAGAACAAGAAATAGCTAATCTGCAAGGAAGTAAAGTTTTAGAGTTTAGCTATTCGAGTGATAATGAAAAAGAACGATCTAAAATCGCAATTAGAGATAACTTAACACTGTTTAAAGAAGAAGATGTAACCTATAGAATCAATAGACTAGGAATAAGAACTTCTGGAATAGATTTGGTAAAGGATTATGTAGATACCCTTATGGTAGGATGCAGCTTTACTTTTGGTGAAGGGATACCTTTTGAAATGACCTGGCCGTATCTCATATCTAAAAAATACAATTGCACATATGAAAACCTAGGATTCCCAGGTTCATCCATTTCTAGAATTACAAGAATACTTACTACTATACTTCCTGCTAAAAAACCTAAAAGAGTAATAATACTTTTTCCATCACACGCTAGACAAGAACTGTTTATTAATAAAGACTGGGAAGGCCTTGACGGTTCCAACTTTGAAACCATTAACTACTCAGCTGGGTACCCTCCAACAGAGCCTATTCAAACAAAGATTTGCCTCGACTATGAAAACTCTCTTAGCTCTCATGTGGATCTAGTTGATATGTATAAAAATTTTCATATTATAAAACTATTAGCAGATAGTTTAGATATACAGTTAGTAGTCTCAAGCTGGGATCCTAATGTACATGAGAAACTCTATGATGTATTTGATGAGAGTCAGATAGCAGGTCATTTTCACTACTTAGCTCAAGATAAAATGAATGATAAAGCAAGAGATGGAATGCATCCTGGAGAAACCCCTAATAGAGTTTTTGCAAACTATATAGAATACTGTTTAAACGGAAACAAGAAAAACTCATTATGAAAATTAAACCTAAAGACGGTAATAAGACTTTCTGTATGGCTCCTTGGTCACATACCTATCTTTCACCTCAAAGCGAAAGAAGATTATGCTGTGCTTCTAGAGAAAAAGCTAATTGGGCAACTCAATATATTGACGATGAAGATGCAGATAAAGAATCAACATACAATCCAGGTACTTTAAAAGATCATTGGAACTCTGAGTATATGAAAAGTATACGTAAGAATTTAATGGAAGGTAAAGAAATCTCCCAATGTACAGTATGTAATGACAAGCTATTAAATATATCTGTATATAGGGATTACTTTAATAAGAGTTTATTTCCAAATAAGATAGATGAGGCATTTGATAAGACAAGGGAAGACGGACACACTGAGATGTTACCTATATCGTTTGATTATAGGGTTAAAAACTTATGTAATTTTAAATGTAGAATGTGTGGCGACCAATTATCTTCTTCTTGGGAAGCAGAGAGAAGACAAATGGGAGATTACGATGCCGAAGGTCATACAGATTTCTGGGCGTTAAAAGAAAATAAACCAGCAATAGAAAATTTTCAAAAAGATGTAGCTGAAGAAGAATTATGGGAAGCAGTTAAAAGTGGAAGAATTGAAGAAATCTACTGGGTAGGAGGAGAACCTCTTATGTGGGAAATACATTGGCAAGTAATGGAATACTTAATTGAGAATGACTTAGCAAAAAATGTATGGATTCGTTATAATACTAATTTTTCTAGAACTACATATAAACATTGGGACTTAAGAGAGATGTTACCTCATTTTAAAACAATTCAGATATGTGCATCTATTGATGGAGTAGGAGAAAATGTAGAATACGTTAGACATGGAATTAAATGGGATAGTTGGATTAAAAACTTTAAAGACTTTTTATTTTTAAATGAAAAGTATGGAGAATACGGAATAGCTTTTGACCTGACAATTACTACACCGGGTTTATTCTGTCTTAAAGAAATGTTAGATTTAGCATTAGAACTTAATGTTCAGACATTAATTAAGACTACATTTGCATTTGATAGTTCAATAACTATGTGTCCACAGGTTCTACCTCGTAAGTTATATGACGAGGTACTTGATGATTTAATCGAGTATATTACACCTAAAGTAATTAATACTAAATACTCTAACTGGATTGACTGTTTAACAGATTTAAAATCAAGACAGGTATTTTCAGAGATATACCCAGACTGGAAAGAAGGTTTAATAAAAGGCAAAAGAAATTTAGAAAGAGTTGATAAGTGGAGAAAAAATGAAGGAGTAATAGAAAAAATATACGCACAACACCCAGAAGTATTAAAATGGTGGAATTCAATAGAAACTTAATGATTATACCAGGAGAAGAATATAGAAAAAAAGCATTTTGTGTGCTTCCATTTACACACCTAGCTACTCATCCAATTGGAACAGTAACACCTTGCTGTGTTACCGAGATGAAAGGTAATGTATCTACGGCAGCTACTGAACAACACGATGATATTCATTTATTTTTATCTAAAGATAGCTTAGATGATATAGCAAACTCTAAAAGATTTAAAGAAGTAAGAAAACAAATGATAAATGGAGAATACCCTTCTATTTGTCAGAAGTGTTATAAATACGATGAAGCAGGCCTTGCATCTAAAAGAATGGACGAAAATCTTAGATTTGCACATTTGATAGATGAATGCTTTAAAAATGTTAATCCTGATGGTTCCTTAAAAGAGGTTAACTACAAATATGTAGAGTTAAGACTGGGGACTGTTTGTAATCTTAAATGTACTACATGTAATCCATTTTCATCTAATAGGTGGCATCAAGATATAGGAGCATTCAAAGGCACTGAGTTTGAAAATGATTACTTCAAGAACGATATTAAAACTGAATGGTTTAGAGATACTAATTTCTACGATGAACTTTATACTAAATGTAGCGGGTTAGAAGAAGTATGGATTAATGGAGGAGAACCAACATTAATAAGAGAGCATGGTTACTTCTTAGAAAAATTTATCAATGATGGTACTAGTAAGAACATTAATCTACACTACAGTTTAAATTGCACTCAATTCCCCGATTACTTTATAGAGTTATGGAAACATTTTGGTAGAGTAAAAATTCATTTATCAATAGATGATTTAGAAGACAGAAACCACTATGTTAGATTTCCATCAGATTGGTCTGTAATTATGAAATCGTTTGATAAAATATTAAAATATAGAGATATTTTTAATTTAGAAATGTGTCAAACCGTAAGTGCACTAAATGTATACAATATAAACAACTTTAGAAAATTTACTAAAAAACACGATCTTGTTATAGCATATAACTACGTACACTACCCAGATCATTTACATGTTAGCCTAATTCCTGAAGAAATGAAAACAGAAATTGTTAATAATATAGATGAATTAGTTACCTACGAGGCTGATAAATTAAAATTAGAATTATTTAGAGAAACTAGACAAAAAGACATAGATAGGTTTTATTCTTTTATAAGTATAATGGATAAACAGAGAAAGGTAAAGATAGGAGACTACTTACCAGAATGGAAAGAATATTTTTTAAATAAATAATAGTAATACTATGAATACTTTAATAACTGCCGGCTGCAGCTATTCCGATGCTGCATACCCCTGTTGGAACATGTGGTTAGGGCAGCACTACGATAACCATCTTAACTTAGCATTAGCAGGCACCGGACCTAGGTACTCTTATATACGGATTAGAGACTATTTTAAATATGAAAAAAACATTAACCCTAAAGAGCATCATGTAATAGTACAGTGGAGCTCACTTATAAGACACGATTTTAGAATGACCCCCTTCCTCTGGTCTGCTGGAGGGCAGGTAACAAATAATGATAATTTTTCTGATGACTATGTTGAAAAATATTTTAGATTAATAGACACCACTTGTGATTTACTCTATTATATAGAATCTCTAATCTCTCTATCTAAAGAACTAGGTTTTAAATTACATATGCTATATATGTTTGAGCCTTGGGTAGATGACTTTTTCGGAGAGCCTACATATTTACCTGTAGAGAAAGTAAATAAAGATATCGATCATTGGAGATCATCTAAATATTTAGAATCATTAAAAGAGTATTATAAAAGTGATTACTTTATACCTTTGAGTATAGAAGGGTTCTGTATAGACAATCCTAAGAATAAAGACTTTTATAATTTTGGACATGGGAACCAAAATACTAAAGAACTAATGACAAACAGCATCGACTACCACCCATCTCCTCTTCAGCATTTTAAATATTTTGAGTTTTTATCCTCACACCTAAAGGTAGAGAGTACACCAAAAGAATGGCTAGGAATAGCAAACCAATTAGAGGAAATAGTAACTGACACAAGACTATACCCAATATTTATGAAAACTTTCTTCGAGTTGATTACAAGCAACCGGAGTCTAGCGTACAATAAAGATTTACCTCACTATAGGGGTTTAAATGGAAAACACAATGTAGATTTAATAAAGGAGCTTTTAGCAGAATACAACAAAAAATTCACTCTAATTTAAAACTTGTATAAGTATGTCACACAATAGTTACTTATTGGAGAGGTATAACGGGAAAATCCTCTGCGGAATAGATTCCTATAATACTGAGTACCTTCATCAATCCCCCGTGAGTTGGATACAAAAGCATCCACAGTATTTTATAAATAAACACTTAAAGTTTATTTACCCAATCTCGTACATTACCACTTCGGAATTCCTCAAAGAGCCTCCCTACCTAGATAGTAAAGTAGTAGAAGCATGTAATAGCGGATTATGTAGAGTAGTTATGACGTTTAATACTGAAGGATATCAAGCAGGTACTGAATTTTTAAAATGGTTAGAAGACTTTGCCCTAAAAAATAAATTAAATTTTACTAATTTCTTTTTCTCACACGGTAATAGAAAATTAGCGAAGTCTTACCTAAAGTATGTAAACGGAAAAAGAGAACCAAGAGTAACTATATTAAAATACTGTTTCTTTCAAGATTTCCCTTGGTTTCTATACAACGGCCGTGTAAGTTTCACACAAAAAAAAGAACTACTTGAACACTACACTAAAATTCTGGCTAACAACAGAGAGGTAATAAAAGTAAAACACTTTCTGTGTTTAAACAGAGTACCGAGAACAAGTAGAATGCTGCTCTTTGCAACAATAGCATCAAACGAGAACTTAAATAGTAAGACTATTCTTTCTATAGGAACTGGTGTAAACTGTCCTAATAATCAATCCACATACCTGGAACGACACCCAGAAGCATCACTTCCCATAAAGGGTTGGTTGCATATACACTATGAAGATGAAATAATACCACCCCGTTTACAGAATTTTATTAATTCATACAACTGGGAAGAAAAAAAACATGTTCTCGATAACTCGAAAGATAGTAACGAAGCATTCGGAATAAATTTTGATTATCATCAATCTACTTTTCTTAACATAGTTACAGAAACACTTACAGATAATAACACTGTATTCTTTTCAGAGAAGATATTTAAACCAATATACATGCTCCAGCCTTTTATACTTCTAAGCAGTATGCACTCCCTAAAAGAACTAAAAACACTCGGGTATAAGACTTTTGACAGATGGTGGGATGAAAGTTATGATGAGGAAAGTAAATTAGTAGATAGAATATTAAAAATAGAAAAGGTGTTAGAGAAGCTGAGTAAATTACCTCTTGATGAACTTCATGGAATGACTCTTGCTATGGAAGATACTTTAGTACATAATTACAGTGTATTCCTATTAGAACCAAAACAAGAATCTTTAGACTATTATAACATATTAAGCTTCAACAGAGATGCTCCACTCTCAATGAAAAATGAGCTCCAATCTGCTACTAGAACTAAAAATAAGAATAGAAATAATGGTATATTGTAACAAAACAAAAACTTTATCTATTAATTCCTGGGAAAACGTAAGCTACCTAGCAACTATAGAGATAATAGACAATCTAAAAGTTAAAAAATTAATATTAGATTATTCAAAAGAATGTAATCCTCTTTTATGTGATGAGAATTTTGAATCAGGACGTAGGTTTTTTGATCAACTTAAAAAAAGAGGAACAACAACTACTTTAATTTTAGGAGCTTTTGACAGTAATAGTTACTCTTCACGCCCCTACTCATCTCCTCTCTCCCCGGGATTATTTAACATAGATGAAGATGCTGATTTTATTAAAGGATTAGAGTGTGATATTAAATACCCTAACATTTACGTTGAGTATTTTCCCTACTACTGGCTTGTTAAAACATACGCTCATCTCCCACACAGTAATAGTGTTTCGACTACAGATAAATGGAGAAGTAGAGTAGTACTTTCTACTCCAAAAACACTAGGGTACATATTTGTTAATCGCCCCCGTGAGCATAGAAGTATGTTCATAGACTTGCTACACCAGAAAGTTAAAGGCCCATTAGGGACGTATAGTCTGGATCAAGATATACAATTTACTTGGAATATACTATCTAAAATAGACACTGGGTATACTTACCCCTTTAAGCACTGGAAAGAA